>JABAHQ010005862.1_pt1 | contig 12257 bp, 10 predicted proteins | sample 7062091 | NCBI WGS metagenome assembly JABAHQ01 (sample SAMN14534359, study PRJNA622989) | marine sediment metagenome | biome: marine biome [ENVO:00000428]; feature: marine pelagic biome [ENVO:01000023]; material: deep marine sediment [ENVO:00002113] | place: India: Gulf of Kutch | collected...
GGAGAGGGTTAGGGTGAGGGGGATTTTCATTCCTCCCGCAACATTTTCAAAGCGGTATAGGCCGCCTGGGGGGCCACCACTGCCGGCTCGACATCCTCCAGGGCCGCCACGACTGGGGCGATCACTCTTCTCAAGTTCCCGGCGCACAGGGCACGAAGCACATGGTGCGCCCCTTCGCGGAGTTGAACCGAATCCGAACGATTAATCAACGCCTGTAACAAAGGTGGCAGCCCCGCCCGCCCGAACTTGACCAGGTCCTCGGCCGCCCGCCAGCGGACATCCAGCACCTTATCCTCCAGGCGTTCCACCAACGGCGCTGCCGCTACCGGGTCACCAATCTCCCCCAGAGCCATGGCCGCTTCCCAGCGCAGGTGATGGTTCTCATCATTCAGGGCCTGGATTAAAGGAACCACCGCCGCCTGGCCCATATTCACCAAAGCCTCACGAGCGCGCTGGCGTGTCTCTCTACGAGCGCTGCTCAGTTCCCCCACCAGGACCTCAACCTTATCAGCGTTTGTAGCCTCAGACATCGTTTCCTCCTTTTGCATAGTCAGTAGACCACTTTCCCGTAAGGGTTCAAAAGAAACCCGGTTTTTTCAAGTTATTATTCTACATGGCGTAGACAAAGATGGCTAGAATACTGTATCTAGCATCTATATTCTAACAACCTGGTTTTTTCAGAAGAAAGGCATTAAGGCTTTTCTGATATTAATATAGTGGATAAGTTCCTCTTGAGATAGTGACAAATGTCACAATTTCAATTGGCCATCTGTCACTTTCCTGGGGATGTTCGCAATAATATCGAGGCTAACCCCTCCCCCGGACGGGGGAGGGGTTGGAAAGAGGGCTAATCATCAAGGTGACTCTAGCGCGCCCCCCTGGATCCACTCTTGGAGCGTTGACAGGTCAGCCTCATTGCCGGGATCGGTCAGGAAAGGCCCACCCGCTGGCATCTGGTCGCCGGAACCGCCGACGCCCCCTTGAGTCCCGTTAACCTTATGCCAGAGGTAACTCTGGTTAAGCTGGTTAGGTTCGATCAGATCCATGGGGGGGAGCTGAGTTGACGGCTGATTGACAATTTGGTCATAAGCGTTACCGGCCGTCAGATCAAGGCCGGCGTTCGGCGGATGGCAGGTATCACAGCCGTAGTTGGTCCAGATTTGCTGGACGTAGGGATCGTGATACACAATCTCGGGCGGGTCTGGCGCGTCAACGGGCGCAGCGGTGGCACAGATGGACCAGTCCAATGCTGGGGCGAAGACATTCCCCCAGGAGATCAATTGGGCCGGTTGGTGCGGGCTTATGCTGGTCCAGAAGCGATCATAGGTGGCCCGGGCGTGGGGCATGACCCCCTGCTGGCAGACACGAAATCGGATGGAAGAGGCCAAATCGGTCGCCTGGGTGGAAGTCCTGAAGGTGATGTCGGTGTCGAGTTGGGCCACGTGGCAGGCCCGGCAGGCGCGAGCAACCACATTTCTGTACATAGCGTCATGGGCCGGGTCACTGCTCCAGCCGGGGATCACAAAGTCCTCTATCTGGTCCCCTGGGCCGGGGTACATATTGGCGATGACTTCTTCAATGGCCGGGCCGGGGTCGGAGGACAACACAATCTCCTCGTTGAGCTGGCGGAATTCGTCCTGCTGCGCCGCCTTGTCGAACAGCCCCAGCATGCCCTCGACGGTAAGCCCATCGACGATGGTGAAGGCGGTCAGATCGAAGGGTAAGAAGACCGACCCCAAGTCCACGTCGTCCACGGTCTCGAAAACCGGGGGATTAGTCGGGGCAGGGGCGCCGTCGTAGTTGGCCGAACCGCCGTGGCAGACCATACAGAGTTGCGGGATAGGCCGGGCCCCAAAACCATCCAGATCAGCGCTGTTGACCCGTGTCCCATCCGCGCCGTATACGTAGAACTTGACCACCCGATCGGGGCTAACAAACATAGTTGGATCACCCGGGTCCTCGATCCGGGTATATTCCATAGCCACCGTGGCGACGGCCGTATCCTGGTTGGCCGCAGCTTCAAAGTCCGCTTCATCCGGCGTGAAGAAGTCGCCGTAATTGGAGACATAGCAGGCCACATCATACACCCCGGGGCTGACCTCTTGTCGCCGGCAATGCATATCCCGGCCAAACCCCAGATCGCCGGAGTTGGCATAGACGGCGTGAACCTCAGGGCCAAGGTCGAAATCGTTAACATCGATAAACTCGTCCAGCGTCTCCCGCAGCCCGTGGGGATCAATTAAGTTATAATAATTATCTGTGACCCCATCGAACAGCGCTGCTAATTCTTCCGGGCTCGGATCGTCCGGGCTGGCCGGGGTATATTCGTCCAGGTTGGTGGCAATGAATGAGTACAACCCGTTGAGAAAAGCGTCGTAATCTGAAGCGGCGCTGGGCGGATCAGAGAGCTCCGGGTCGTACAGTTCCACATCACTCTGGCAGGCCCCGTAGGGGTAGACCGGGCGGTTAGGATCGGTTGGGTTTTGCGAGCCGCCCGTATTGACCACAAACGTTCCAATGGGGATATCCTCATCTTGCCGGATAGCCACCAAAACGATCTCGGTGTTGGTGGGCAGGTTGTAAACTACGTGCCACTCCACCGAATTGTCCACATTTCCGCTAACCACCTTGGGGGCCGCCCCCGGCCCCTGGGGAATGGTCACTTCCAGGCGATATTGGGCCGGCAACTCTGGGCTATGAATGCGTACACAGGCCTGATCCTCCTTGAGCAGGTCGGTGTTGAATTCTGAGAAGTGCCCGACGGTAGTGACATATTCATTACCAACCAGTGTCCACTGGCCGATCTCCTCCCAAATACCCACAGTTTCGCTGTAAACGAGGTTCGGGATCGTGGCCGGGATTGGCCTGGTATAGACCGGATCAAAATGGATCGGATCAATCGGTATAGTCAGCGTAGCTACCGCCTCTGGCTCCAAATTATAGCTCTCGCCGCCGGCGGTGACGCTGACCGACCCTGCCCCAAAGCTCTCCATGACGCGGGTAAGCCCGGCGTTATCCGCGGCGGTGTAGTCGCCCGGCAGCCCGTCGGGCGAGAGGATATTAAAGGTGGAGACCGCTACATCCACATTGCCCGGCGGCGGGGTGCCGTTACTATCGACCAGTGAATTGGCCGGGATAAAGATGCGCAGGCCGGGGCCACATTGCCTGTCCCCTGGCAGGTCAGGGAGCGAATTCTCTAAAACGTCGTCGATCCACAGCTCCTGTCCGCCGACGCTAAAGGATTGGATAGGTCCGGTCAGACGGAGGCTTCCCATATCATTCCCCAGGCCGTTGACGACGGAGACGTTGACGCCGCCAATAATCAGCCCATGGATATCGGAGAAGTTGTCGAAGTTCCGAAAATCGCCGTTGATATCCAGATTGAGGTTGCCGCCATACTCGCCGAAGCGCATGGTCAGTCCGGAGAGCGGCCCGCCAAAATCGAAATCGAGATTGACGTTATTGACCGCCAGCTCGTTACCCGAGCCGCCGGCCAGCCCGTCGGCCACGACCTCAGTAAAACCATCACTAAACACGGTCCCATTGCTGAAGACAAAAGGCTTGACCGTAGCGGAGATGACTTCAGTCCCCAATTCGACAAACGAATCCCCCACTACATACCGCTTCCCCAGCGGCAACTGCTCGAAACGAAAACCTAACTCACCGACCCTGACCAGATTGCGCCGGCCATCCTGAAACCTGGGCAGCCGTTGGTTGGGATACCTCTCCCACTCGATCCGGCCGCTCAGGGGACCGGAGCAATCGTTACGCGTTCGGTCGTCGGTCACATCGATGTCTTGCGTCGGGTCCACATTCACCACGGTCGCCGGGGTCAAGGTCCATCGCCCGGCGGTTACGCCGTCTAGATAGACCCGTGACAGCAGCCCGTAGCCTTGTTTGCGGATGTTCAGCACATATTGCTGGCTCTCGGTTACATGGAGGCGGAAAAAGCCATTGACATTAGTCGCCGTCGTCTGGCCGTTGATATCGATCTGGGCGTCCGGGATGCCCGTGCCGTCGGGGTCTAAGACTTTGCCTGAAAATACGATACCCTCCCCGGTCGATATAGAGACCCTGGCCTTGGCGTAGCCGCCTTGGCCATCGTAAGCCACCACCTCGACCGCGTGTAGGGCAACGCTGGCAGGCAGCTCCCAGTCAACACTGCTGCCGCTGAGGCTGCTCAAGGTCCCCGATCCCGGCGGCAGAATCCAGCGATAGGCTAAGGGATCGCTATCCGCATCCGTCGCCTCCGCCTGCAGGTTGACCACTGTGCCGGGATCGACCCGTCTGACTCGCTCGCCATCGACGGAGGCCACCACCGGGTCGAAGCGGGGGCGGTGGTTGGGGAACCGGATGTCGGTCCGATGGGCCACCGCCGGGGACAGGACCGAGGCGATGATGGCCCGGTTGGTCGTGATGTCCTCAAGGCTGGCCTCCAACCAGATATCGGCATTCACTGGCGCTTGCGGAATCAGGTAATCGCTGTAATTGTTGACGTAAACCCGGTCGAGTTCATTTCCGGCGGCGTCGCGCAGATACACCTGGGCCAGGGCGTTGACATTGGCAAAGGGCTCAAAGGTGCGCGGCAGACTGTTGTCCCGTAAACGGACCTGGCCGTAGACCGGGGCATGGGTTTCGGTGAGATCGATTTGAATGGGCAGTGGCCCCAGATGCAGGTGTTGGCTCTCGATGCTGATGAATTCGTCCAGACAAGCGGAGACAAAACCGGCCGCCTCCCAGCAGAGTTGATATCTGCCCGGTGGCTGCTTGGAGAAGGAGAATCGCCCGCTCAGGTCGGTCCGCACTTTCTCCACCAAATCCCCGGTATCGCCCACCTTTAAGCAGACGGTGATCTCAGGCAAATAGATTTCACCGCCGGGTAGTTGTTGGCCGGTCGGGCCTGTAGGGGTGGTCACGATGAAGCCTCGCACAAAAAATTCCGTCGCGGCGGTGAAGGTTTTGACACTCCCTCCACTCCCTTTGAGCACCAGGGGCAAGTAAATCCTGGTCCCCACAAACAGTTCGCCCTCGCACAGTCCGACTTGCATCGCCGGCCTGCCCATGGGCCCTGGGGCCGAACCGTCCCTCAGGGCCGGATTAAAGAGCGTCAAGTTGCCCGTCGTCAGTAAAGCACTCACAATAAGTACGATCGTCCAAAGATATGGTTTGTTGATTAGGCCTCTTGGGTTTGGCATTGTTCCCTCCTCATAGTATCAAACGTCAGCCCACCTGATAAATTTTTTAAAGTTCGCAACAAAAAAGCCGAAGTCAAGCAACTGGAACACACCATTCCCTTCGGCAGTTCCTGAAAAATTGAATTGACCCAACTGAAAAAAAGGGATTTCACCGCCAAGACGCAAGGCGCGTCCATCGCTTGAAGTAAGGACTAATACAGTAACCTGATGAATTTGCGCTGAAAAGCCTCACATTTCACCCTTCATCTAGGGTGTTAGCGTGTCCAGGCAAATTGTAAATCTGTTTGTTCACGAATGAACCATGGCATTTTTATAATTTTTATCATAATACGGTCCCAGTATAGGATCAATAGCCTTTTTTGACTGGACGATTCCCCTACGCTTGTCCAGTGAATATTGCGACTCGGAGGCCAGGCAACCTCAAGTCAAAAAACCGTCCTTGTCAGGGAGACAGGGGCGAAGAGAGAGGCTCGATCTCGGATGAGGTCGAGTTTTTTTGTTTGGGGGCAGGGGTACGGGGCAACTGGCGTAAGGTCTATGAATGGTCGATTCAGGCAAAAGGCAGTATACTGGTTTCCATGGGTTGGAACCAGATCATCATTTATGGTTTCCTCGGGTCTGGAAGCACGAAGTTAGACAACCCATATACCAGCCATTGTGAGACTATTACTAAAGAGAGGTTTCAATGAAACAGAGGGTAAAGATTGGGATCGTGGGTGATTTCAAGGCGACGTTTCAGCCCCATACCGCCACGAATGAGGCGCTCTTGCATGCCGCCGATGTTTTGGGCGTTTCAGTCGAGGTGCAGTGGTTGCCAACTGTGTCTCTGGAAGAACAAACTGCCTTAACGCTCCGGACTTTTGATGCGGTCTGGTGCTCCCCTGGAAGCCCCTATCAAAGTATGACGGGTGCGCTTCAGGCCATTCACTTCGCGCGGGAGCAGGGCTGGCCCTTCATTGGCACTTGAGGCGGGTTTCAACATACTCTGGTAGAGTATGCCCGCAATGTGCTGGGGCTCAAAGATGCAGCCCATGAAGAAAGCAGTCCGGACGCCACCAGGCTGGTCATTAGCAAATTGAGTTGTTCGCTGGTGGATCAGCGAGAGACGATCCAGTTGAAGTCTGGGAGCCTGGTTCATCAACTCTATGGAACCAACGAAGTGAGCGAAGAATATTGCTGTAACTACGGGTTGAACCCGGAATACCAGGAACACCTGAGCCAGGGGCGACTCAATGCGGTGGGACTGAATGCCGATGGGGAAGTCAGGATCGTCGAATTAGCGGGGCACCGTTTTTTCGTGGCAACCCTTTTTTTACCGCAACTGAGTTCATCATCCCAGAACCCCCATCCTCTGATTAAGAGGTACTTGACGGCGGCTATGAATTTTGGCCGCAGCCGCCAGCCGACTGATAAGGAGTTGATCGTTGATAAAAGCAGTTTATAGCAGACCTGCCCTCCGCTTTGGTGAATTCGTCGCCCTGATGGCGCTGACAATTTCGCTGGTGGCCCTGTCCACTGACGCCATGCTCCCGGCGTTACCTGAGATCGGCCAGGAACTCGGTGTCCGGCGAGACAATGACAACCAACTGATTGTCTCGCTGTTGTTTCTCGGCATGGCTGCTGGCCAGATGATTTATGGCCCCCTATCGGACAGCACCGGTCGCAAGCCTCCGATTTATGCGGGGTTTGCTCTGTTCATCACCGGTTGTCTGCTGGCCCTCTCGGCGACCAGTTTTCCGGTTATCCTGGCCGGGCGGATCCTGCAAGGGCTTGGGGCGGCCGGGCCGCGCATTGTGGCTATCGCCTTGATCCGAGATCAATATGAGGGCCGCGCCATGGCCCGGGTGATGTCTTTTGTGATGGCCGTATTTATCCTTGTCCCGATCATTGCGCCGGCCATTGGGCAGACGATTCTCATCGTGGCCCACTGGCGAGCCATCTTTGGTCTGTTTCTGGCGTTGGCGCTCATCGCCTTAACCTGGTTCGCGCTCCGGCAGCCGGAAACGTTATCCCCAGACCGGCGCATTCGCTTCTCGTTAGGGCGGATTATGAGGGCTATTGGGGAGGTAGCCAGCCATCGGATTGCTTTTGGCTATACCATAACGGCCGGGCTTGTTTTTGGCGCCTTCCTGGCCTATCTGAACTCCGCCCAACAGATCTTCCAGGAACAGTATGGGCTGGGGAGGCTATTTCCGCTCTATTTTGCGCTGCTCGCGGTCTCTCTCGGTAGCGCCTCATTTCTGAACGGCCGGCTGGTAATGCGCTACGGCATGCGGTCGTTATCCAGATGGGCCTTGCTGACCATCGGCGGACTGTCAACCCTTTTTTGGGCGATTGCCTATACGCTGGCGGGTCATCCACCCTTGTGGCTGCTCATGGCCTATCTCGTCCTTTCGTTCTTGGGCATCGGTATCCTGTTTGGAAACCTCAATGCTTTAGCTATGGAACCCCTGGGCCATATTGCGGGCGTGGGGGCAGCGGTCGTGGGGTCATTGTCAACGTTTATCTCATTGCTACTCGGCTTGCTGATCGGTCAAAGTTACAACGGCACCGTTCTGCCGCTGGTCGGCGGATTTGCGCTTCTCAGCGCCGCATCATTCGTCGTCATGCGGTGGGCTGAGTACAAACGGGGAGGATCAACTAACCATGAAGGACGGTAACATCGCTAACGAGGATAACCGTAAACACGACCGCTGGCTGCCCGGGGCGACCATACTGATCCGCAACGTCTGGCGCAACCGCGTCTGGTACGCCGAGCCGGTAACTGTGGTGCAGGACGCGCCTGAGCGGCTCGTCCTTTTTCTGCGAGCCGGCACGCCTACCAAGTGGACCTGGGTTGACTTTGCCAGCGGGGCCTTCGACGGGCCGCGGGATCATGTCTGGCACTCGACGGATGTGCTCAAGCTTATCGAGGACGGGGCTGGTCACGCTGTCTTGGCCAGATGGGCCGAGGGGGGGGGCCCGTTTCTGGGCTGGTACATCAACCTCCAGGACCCGCTGCGCCGTGTCTCTGGTGGACTGGTGACCTGGGACCGCTCTCTGGACATCGTCGTCACACCCGATCTCCGCTGGCGCTGGAAGGATGAGGATCACTTCGCCCGCCTCCAGGAACTGGGCTGGCTCACCGCCGCCGAGGCGGCCGCCATACGGGCTGAGGGTGAGCGGGTCATCGAGCGCATCGAGCGCCGCGCCCCGCCCTTCAGCGAGCCGTGGCCCCACTGGCGTCCCGACCCCACCTGGCCCATACCGGCCTTGCCCGACGACTGGGCCACCGTGCCCCGTGTCGGTGGGGCGGGCTGAGTGCGTTAAGCTACCTCAATTTGAAAACCTACTCCCGCAACGGGCAGGGGTGCGGGGGAGGAGGGGAGCAAGGATGGAAGGGTGTGTGGGGGGTCAGGGAGAACTGGATTGACTATAACGGAGGGCACAAATGTCCAGGAAAGGAAGAAGAGCCGGAGCCTTAGGGCCAAGCCGGCGGATTACAGATCTTCTCCAAGGCCGTGCAGATCGCCTCAATGTTCTCCAACGGCACGTCGGGCTCGCACTCGGCGTGGAGCATCAGCCCGCCCTCGGGCAGGTATAGTCCCTCGTACACCTCGCCAATGTGGTCCTCGATCTGCGTCGGGGTGGCCAGCGGGAAAAGCTGGCGATCCAGGTCCTGCTCCAAAGCGACCTTGCCTCTGGCGGCCGCTAACAGGCCGGCCAGCCCATTGGCCCGGATCTGCGGGTTCAGCACGCGCACCCCAACCTCGATCAGATCGGGGATGATCTCCAAAATATGGCCGTCTGTATGCAGATAGATGGGTACATCTGCCTCCCGGCAGGGCCTGAACATCCGCTCGTAGGAGGGCTTAATGAACTTCCGCCACATGGCCGGACTCATCGGCAGCGATCTTTGTAGGCCCAGATCGTCGCCGAAGCGCATAAGTTCCGCCCCCAGGCTCAGGTACTTCTGGATCACCACGCTGTTGTAGTCCTCAACCATCTCGACGAGACGCTCCAGCCGGGGGTCATCCGTGGCCATGTCCATCATCAGGTTCTCGAAGCCGCGCAGATAGAAAAGTCTCATATACATGAACCCATGCCACAGCCCGTTCCCAATGGCTAGATCACCACGCCGCCTGGCCTCCGCCAGCGAGCGCTGGACCTGATCCCAGTCCCGTGCAGCAAACATGTCATCTTTGAGGGGATCGGGGGGCACGTAGTCATCCAAAGCTGACCAATCGGCCAAGGGGAATCCAATCGGGTGGCTATCCAGGCCCCGCTCGATATTTTCCCACACAGTACACCAGCAGTCCGTGTGTTGGCCTGCCTCATACAGGGGGTTGTCCAGCTGGTCAAAATCCTTCGCGCCCTGCTGGTAGCCAGGAAAAATCCGTGGGTGCGCCAGCACCACCGCTTCCAGTTCATCGCGGTACTTCATCCAAGTCGCCGGCATCAAGACCACGCGACACAAGGTCCACTCGGGGTAGTCGAAATAGATCGTTTTGAGCAAATTGACCGTATACCTGTTCCGGCCTTTATAATCAATCATACGCGTCCTTTCCCGCTTGACAAAGCGTGTCCCCACCGAGCCAGGAGATTCTTCAACATATGGTAAGCCCGAAGCACTGGCGGCCCGGGCATTCAACCCAGGGCCGCCAGCGATTAAGCTAAGTCCAACCACCGGCTACGGCTTCACGGGCTCCAAGGTGTGAATGACCTTGTGAGCATTCTGCCACCAGGTCGTTGGACTGGCGTATCGATTCTCAGAGGTCGGCCAGCCGGTCCAGAAGGTAGTGTCGAAAGGCGTCAGCTTTCTGGCCTGAGTAATTGGGATGACCGGTAATTCCGCCATCCAGAGTTCATTGGCTTCGATGAACAGCTCTTCAACCCTGGGATCCCCCAACGGCAATATGCCCATCTCATCTACCAGAGTGCTGTACGACTCGGCCGCTTCGCCAGACCAGCGCCATTCATTGCCTTCGGCGCGTTCGCCGATGGGTTTGAGCCATTTGGTATTGAAGCGGTCCATAGAGGCCCAGGGCTCGTTAACAGAGCCACAGGTCTGCCAGCCCATCCTGACCTCATAGTTCCCGAAATCAAAATTTTCACCCCAGGTGCCGCCGGCCAGGGTCCGCATGCTGGCATTGATTCCCAGGGCCTGAAACTGCTCCACCAGTACCTGGGCGATGCGCTGCTTCTCGATGAAGGCTTCGTGGATTTGGATGTCAAACGTAAGCTCCTGGCCATCCTTCTCGTAGTAGCCATTTTTGTTGAGCATATAGCCCTTGGACTCGATGATTTGTTTGGCCAGTTCAGGATCATATTTAGGAATGGGATACTTGTCATAAAGCCCTGCTTCTTCCAGCTTATCAACCAGGTGCTCTAGCGGCTCAGAGATAGGGAAGTAGTGACGGGACTTTACGGTTGTACCTTCATAGGCGATGGTCACAATCTGATCCCGATCGATGGCATAGTTTATGGCCCAGCGCATGTCCTTGTCATTCCAGGGTTCTACCGCATTGTTGAACTCTAAAGTCCGGGTACAAGTAGGTTCGATATGCGCGTAGGGCAGCTCCTCGGACCAAGCGATGACGTTGGGGTTGCGTTTTTGCAGGCTTAGAAAAGCACCCAGGGTAATATCCATCACACTGTCCAGCCCACTATTGGCGATAGCCGCTGTCCGGGTTTCCTCGGGACCATACCAAACCCAGATCAACTTCTCCGGCTTGGGGAGTTCCTTCCAGCCAGTCTGAGCCCCCCACCAGTTGTCGTCCCGTACGTAGATGAACTCAGTCTCACTGACACGATCGAGTAGGTAGGGGCCGGTGAAGACGGGCCACCCCTTATCCGGGTCGTAATAGGTGAAGGTCAGCGGGTCCTGGTCCTTCCAAATGTGTTCCGGCACGATGGCAAAGCTACCCCAGATTTTCACCGAAAAGTGATCCAACTGAAACCGGGGATTAGGCTTGAGCAAAGTAAACCGGACGGTCAGATCATCGAGTTTCTCCACTTCACTGACCCAACTCCTTAACCCCTGATCGTTCAGTTCTGGGCTGGCCATAGCCATCTGAACGCTAAAGACCACATCGTCAGCATTAAAGGCTTCACCATCACTCCACTTGACCCCTTCTCGGAGCTTAAGCGTCCAAACATCGAGCGTCTCATTGGGGATCATTTCCGTACCCAACCAGGGCTCGATCTCGCCACTCAGGAGGTTGGAGAGGAATAGGGGCTCCATCAGGGCTTGATGGAAACCTTGATCGCGGCGGTGACCCGGCACATAGGGGTTCCATAGCTCAGGGTTCGCCACACGACCACCATCAATATCAAAGATGACGGTCTTGCGGCGTTCTGCTTCCGCCTCTGATACGACCTCAACCACCTTCTCAATCTCGACGAGCTTTTCCACCTCGACCGTTTCAACGACAGTCTGAGTCACTGGTTGCACCCCTGCGCAGCCAACAACGATTAAAGCAACCAAGACTAACAAACCACTAATAACAGCAAACCGTTGCTTACTCATTAAGTCTTCTAACCTCCTCCTGTTATTGAAGAACTAAATCAACCAAGACACTTATAAATTATAATCCAGGAAAATGAGGCCGATAGTGTCAAATGTCAGGTAAAAACAATGACTTTTATCCCTAAAGATCAGCCAAGCCGGAGGAGTATTGTTTCATAGCCTGGCAGATTCATCGCCGGGCGGCCCACAACGAAAAGCGAGGATAATGGATAGCCTACGCCGCCTGGGACCGAGCGGACGGGGCTCGGCGAAATTGGACAATCCGCGCCAACCCCGTGTAGACGTTATAGCGATTGCCCCGCAAAAACCCGACCAGGGTAATCCCAAACCGTTCCGCCAGCTCGACGGCCAGGCTGCTGGGCGCGGAGACGGCGCAAAAAATAGGCCCGCCGGCGAACAAACATTTTTGCAGCAACTCGAAACTGGCCCGCCCGCTGACCATAATGATCTGGTCGTGGAAGGGGAGTTTCTTGTTCAATAAGGCCCAGCCGATGAGCTTATCCAGGGCGTTGTGCCGCCCCACATCTTCGCGTAGGGCGATAAGTTGTCCTTGA
>JABAHQ010006265.1_pt1 | contig 12247 bp, 10 predicted proteins | sample 7062091 | NCBI WGS metagenome assembly JABAHQ01 (sample SAMN14534359, study PRJNA622989) | marine sediment metagenome | biome: marine biome [ENVO:00000428]; feature: marine pelagic biome [ENVO:01000023]; material: deep marine sediment [ENVO:00002113] | place: India: Gulf of Kutch | collected...
GGTGCCGGGTTCGCCCTTGGGGCAAAACTCTGTCGCCCGGAATCCGAAGTTTGGATTCTCTACGGCGATGGTTCCGTTGGCTACAGCCTTCAAGAGTTTGACACGTTCGTGCGTCATCAAATCCCGGTCATTGCCGTGGTCGGAAACGATGCCTGCTGGTCGCAGATTGCGCGAGAACAGGTGGAGATTTTCAAGGACGATGTGGGCACGACACTCAGCCACTCCGATTATCACCGGGCTGCAGAAGGCTTCGACGGCAAAGGCTATGTCGTGTCGAAAGCAGAAGAACTCGCCAAAGTTTTCCAGCAAGCGAGGCAGGATGCAGCCGACGGGCGACCGGTTCTGATTAATGCCCATATCAGCAAGACCGATTTCCGCAAAGGCTCTATTTCCATGTAGCGAGAAAAGGCTGGAACATTGGACCAGAATTTTTCATTTACTAAGTGATGACAGAAAAGCCTGTTTGGTAATACGAAAAGTCATGAAACCGAATCCAGAAGAAATTTTGCGAATATATCATTCAGAAGGTAGAAAACTTTCTTTTGATGAGATCTTCCAAGATCTGCAACTGATTTCTCAAATCAAGAAATGCTCCCATTGTGGCTGTCACGCCAACACCTTGAAAGAGTTTGAGGCGATTGCTTTGAAAAAGAATCAGACAAAGTTTGCCGAAAAGGCTCAATCTCTGGCTGAAACCGTTAGCCACAGCAAAAAATACGAGTGTATCAATTGTGAGCCATGTTATCCCGCCGATATTTCCAATCTGCTTTTTGAAGTGAATGAGAACCAAACTGTTGAGAGAACCCCTTCATGTTGCAGTGCTTCCGACCGGGTTGAGGAGAAGACTGAGAGATGGCCGGTTGAAAAGGGCCAGTACTTGGTGGGGAATGCGGAATTGGCCGTTGCCGTCTGTACACTCGGTGATAACGACTTGCCAGAGCGTGTCCATGGAAAATTGAAGGAGCATATTGCTATTGTAGGGTACTGTGAAACTGAAAACATTGGCGTTGAGAAGGTGGTAAAGAATCTGATTGCAAACGCTCACGTTCGGCATCTGATCCTGTGTGGTCGGGAAAGTGGAAGAGAGATGATGGGACACTTATCCGGTCAGGCACTTTTAGCTTTGCATGAGCGTGGTATCTCAGGTGACGGGAGAATTATTGGGGCAAAAGGCAGGCGGCCAATCTTGAAAAATCTCAGTTCACAACAGATAGAACAATTTCAATCTCAAATCGACATCCTCGACTTGATGGGCGCGAACACCGTGCAGGAAATTACAAACGCCATAAATGTATGCCTCACGAAGAGAAAGAACCGATTCACTAAAAAGCCTGTGGAAATTGATTCCAAAAAGCCAATTGTTGCCAAGACTCCGAAACGATTTCGTTTGGATCAAAAAGGATTCTTTGTTATCTTGCCAAATCAAGAAGAAAATAAGATCTACGTCGAGCATTACAAAAATAGTGGTGAGCTACTTCACATCATCGTGGGAACCGACGCCGCGAGCATTTGTAATACCATCATTCAACATGGTTACATTTCTCAACTCGACCACGTTGCTTATCTCAGCAAGGAGCTTACTCGGGCCGAGTACTCTTTGAAATACGATTTTCCCTACAGACAAGACAAAGCTTTGGGGAACGTATCGAAGAATGGCCTGGACTGAAGGAATCCGAACCCTCTGAAGTTAACCAGGTCGCTGAGCTTTTTTCCACCACAAATCCAGTCAACTGGTGTCTGCCTCAACTTCGATTTTTTTGCATAGAATAAAAACCCTTGACATTTAACCTACAGGTTTCGTATATTAAGTAACCTACTGGTTACATATTAAATCTGGGATTCATCATGACCTATCGCTTACACGACGTTTTCACAGCCATTGCTGATCCCAATCGAAGGCAAATTCTAAATTATCTGTCCGAAAATGAAATGCCGGTCAATGAGATCGCCGGACGGTTTCATATAAGCAGAACCGCTGTTTCCAAACATTTGAAAGTCTTACAGAGAACGAATCTGGTTTACACCCGGCAGGCCGGTCGGCAGCGCATTTACGGTTTGAATGCCCGTCCTCTGCTTGAGGTGCGAAACTGGCTTCAGCAATATGAGAAATTTTGGGGCAAACGGCTGCTAAACTTGAAAAATCAGGTGGAGAAAAGCGGATGAGTACCATCAGAAAGGAGGTCACTATCGACGCACCAGCGTCGGTCGTGTGGGACTATTTGACGGATTCGGAAAAAGTTGCCGAATGGCTGATGCCGAATGATTTCCAGGCGAAAGTTGGCAAAAGATTCACTTTCCGATGTGAGCCCACTGAAGACTGGGACGGCATCGTTTACTGCGAAGTTAAAGAACTCGTCCCGTTGCAAAAATTGACCCTCAGTTGGACAACCGATCAGTTTCAAATCGAGACCGAGGTCAGCATCACTTTGCATGAGAGCAAGGGTAAAACGAAGGTTGCCCTTGTCCATTCTGGCTGGGACAAGCTGCCACCCGATAAGGACTTTCTGTTTGACAACTACGACCAGGGCTGGAAGGGGTACATTGAAGAGAATCTCAAGGAATCAATTGAGAACTGAAGAAACTTTTTTACTGAGCTATGTCGGAATCACCGAGAATCAAAGTCGGTGTAGGCAAATCCTTGTAAAAGAAAGGAGGACATGATGGCTGTGATCAAGCATTCAGTTGATATCAACGCTTCTCGGGAGCGCGTTTACAAAGCAGTAGCGACCGAGAAGGGCTTGTCAAATTGGTGGACGAAGGACGTCACCGCAGATGCAGAGGTCGGGGGAAAAGCGGATTTCCGCTTCGAGGGAGCGGGATTTCATGCGGTGATGAACATCACCAAGCTCGGACCGAATGCGGAAGTGGAATGGCAATGCACAGACAGTGTCGATGAATGGATCGGAAGCAAGTTTACCTTTAAGATTGAAGAAAGGAACCGCAACTCACTTCTACTGTTTACTCAACACTATTCCAAGCCCATTTCCGACGAGGAATACGGTCGGTTTAATTTCAACTGGGGCTACTATCTTCACAGTCTGAAAGAGTACTGCGAAACCGGTCAGGGAAAGCCGTACGGCGCTTGAGTAAATTGGAAAACACTGAAGAATTCAGAAATCACGCCAATTTCGTGGCTTTTCTGTCTAAAACCCTTCGACAATAGAAAAAGTTGAACAAGATCTGACCATCTAATTTTAAAATCTCAACTTGGAGTACTAATCGCCCTCGAAAGGAGGATGACATGAGCATAACCGTTGTGAATGATTGGCATTTTAAAGAGAACGGCGATATAGAAGAAGGCTTAGTTGCTGCGGAGGAATTGGTAGAGAATTTCAAAGCCAATGAGCCGGGCGTACAACTTTCTCTGTGGCTACAGGCTCAGGAACAACCTTTGCGCTTTTTTCACATCACCGTCTTTGATGACTACGAAGCGTTTCAGAAAGTCAGAGAAACAAATGCCATCCAACAGTTCGTCGAGCGACTTTATCCTGAAATTGACCGGACGAGTCACATGGCCCCGGAGTGCGATGTGGTGCTTTCAAGCAGGGGCAAGCTCCCCGAAGTTAAGAAGGCCAACACTGAAAGTGTANNAACTTCCGAGAGAATGGCGATATTCATGAAGGTCTGTCTGCCGCGGCTGAATATGTCGACTGGTTCAAAGGGAACAAGCCGGAGGTCCAACTTTCCCTCTGGGCGCGTGACCGCACAAATCCCCTCCGTTTTTTCCATATTGTGATGTTTGATTATCCGGAAGCTGCCGTGGAGGGGCGACAATGGGAAGGCACAGTGCGATTCGCAGATCGTCTTTATCCGCAGATCGACGAGAAAAGCGTAAAACAACCGGTCTGTGATGTGGTCCTTTCCAGTGGCGGACATCTTGAAGCGGTTCCTTTGAGACTGTGATGTGCCCTCCGCATCTTCGCTGCCATCAGATTCCTAACCGGAAACGGGGCCCAAAACTTTCCTAAACTTTTAAAGTTTAGGAAAGTTTACTTGCTGAAAAATCCTTGCTCCACGGGCAAATTCTAACTTTTAAAAAGTGCCGAATGTACCGAGAGTCGCACACGCAGACGAAACACTCGACCAAAGTTTCTCCCGAAAATGAAAAGTGGGTTTTAGTCTCCACGATTCTGGCCTCAAGCATGACGTTCATCGACTATTCTGCATTGAATGTTGCTTTGCCTGCTTTGCAACGCGATTTGGGCATAACGGGTGCCGAACTCTTGTGGGTGGTGAATGCTTATGCGCTTTTTCTTTCGGCTCTTTTGTTGGTGGGCGGGTCTCTGGGTGATCTTTACGGCCGAAAACGCATTTTTATTCTCGGAATTGCGATATTTACCGTTGCATCTCTGGTCTGCGGTCTGGCTGGCACCCCGGGTGTCTTAATTGGTTCGCGAGCCATTCAAGGCATAGGCGGAGCTTTGATGGTGCCTGGCAGTTTGTCGATAATTTTTGCTTTATTCCCGGACAACAAGCGTGGCAAAGCCATCGGGATGTGGTCTACTTTTAGTGCATTAACCACGGTGCTTGGTCCCGTGCTGGGTGGCTGGCTTGCAGGCGCGGGTCTGTGGCGGTTCATTTTCTTTATCAACCTTCCCCTCGCGGCGATCGCCCTGGCAGCACTGATTCGGAAGGTGCCTGAGAATAAAGACGTCAATGCCAGAAATTTAGATATTAAAGGCGCAGCATTGGCAACAATTGGCCTTGCGGGTGTGACTTATGGCTTCATCCAGGCGCCCGAATTAGGTTGGCGGGACGGTCGAATCATTCTATCTTTGGCTGTGGGGATCATCACCCTTGCGGCCTTTGTCTTTGTGGAAGCATGCAGCAACCACCCGATGATGGCGCTTCGACTGTTCAAGTCTCGCACATTTAGCAGCGCCAATGCCCAAACCTTACTCGTCTATGCCGCGCTTTCCGGAATGCTGTTTTTCTTTCCTCTAAATCTGGTTCAAGTGCAAAATTATTCCGAGCAATCAGCCGGACTGGCTATCCTGCCTTTTGCGTTGTTGATCGCCGGGCTTTCACGATGGGCCGGAGGACTGGTGGATCGACTGGGGTCGCGACTTCCCTTGATTGTCGGCCCTGCTTTGTCCGGCTTCGGCTTCTTCGTATTAACGCTGCCCGGAGTGACCAACGGCCCGCAAGAATATTGGATCACTTACTTTCCCGGAGCCATCCTTTTGGGCATTGGCATGGGGATAACGGTTGCACCGCTCACCACGGCTGTGATGGGTGCGGTGCCCGAACATAGCTCCGGGATGGCATCGGGCATCAACAATACGATTGCCCGAACCGCTGGGGTGTTCGCAATTGCGGTCATGGGAGCTGTCGCGCTCGTTTCTTTCAAAGACTCGCTTGAAACAGGAGCAATGAACCTTGCGTTGTCGAAACAGACGAGGACAGAGTTACAAAGCGAAGCTTCTAAATTGGCGGAAGCCCAACCGCCTGATCATTTAAATGCCAGGAAGAAGGCACAAATAAAGTTGGCTATCAAAGAAGCCTTTGTGAGTACGTTTAAGAAAATAGGTTGGATTGCCGCGGGTCTTTCCTGGTCGAGTGTTCTGTTGGCGGTTTTGTTTGTGGAAAAAAGGGTGACATCCGGGTAACCACGTCTCAGATTCCAAACTTGCCCTCATTACGGCGCAACGGCTTGCATGGCTATGCCGCAGAGCCACGCTCCATACGTGCCAAGTGCGTATCCCAAAACCGCGAGCAGCACTCCAACCGGCGCCAATGCCGGGTGAAAAGCTGAGGCCACGATGGGTGCGGATGCGGCCCCGCCCACGTTGGCCTGACTGCCAACCGCGATAAAGAAAAATGGGGCTTTGATGATCTTGGCAACAACAAAGAGAATTATAACATGAGTAAGAATCCAAATGAAGCCGACCAGGAACAATTGCGGGTTCTCAAAAATGGCGAGAATATCCATTTTCATACCGATAGAGGCGACAAGCACATACAACAGGAGACTGCCATAGCGGGATGCTCCAACCCCTTCAAGTTCTCGAGCTTTGGTGAAAGATAGAATTAACCCACCGGTGGTAGCAATCACCACCAACCAAAAAAACGGTGAGGCTAAACTGTACTTTTCCAATGAAGGGGCATTTGCCTCAATCCACGGAGCGATCAAATTTGCTCCGAAGTGGCCAATGGCTGTGATGCCAAAACCAACGGCCAGAACCGTTGTGACATCGGCGAGGTCTGGAATGCGTGCAATCCTCGCTCGAAAGTCCTCAATTCTTTGTTGCACATCTTTGATGGCAGAAGCATCGGCCTTAAACCAGCTATCGACGCGTTCGGAAATCCCGGCACCGTACAAAAGAAACGCCATCCAGACGTTGGCCACGATAACGTCCACGGTAACCATTGCGGAGAACAACTTGTCGCCAACCTGAAAGACCTCTTTCATTGCGGTTTGATTTGCGCCGCCGCCGATCCAGCTTCCGGCAACGGTGGTGAGGCCACGCCATACGGCATCGGCTCCGGTTCCTCCTACAACTTCTGGCGCAAAAAGTGAGTAGATGATGATCGCCAACGGCCCTCCAATCATGATGCCCGCGGTTCCGGCAAAAAACATGATGACGGCCTTGGGTCCCAGACTCAAGATGCGTTTCAAATCTATGCTCAGCGTGAGAAGTACGAGGCTGGCCGGTAGCAAATATCTGGAAGAAACAAAATACAGATTGGAAGTCTTATCGGAAATAATTCCCAGGGAATTAAAAAGCGAGGGGATGAAATAACAAAGTAGCAGGGACGGCACATACGTGTAAAATTTTTGCCAGAAAGGATTGGAGCTGTGTGACGTCCTGAAAACCAAGGCCAGGATGCCTATTAGAATACCTAAAACAATCGCGTCGTTTGTAAATAAAGGGTCCATTTTTCCTTTGTTTCCGTTATTTAGTTTTTCTAAATTGGAAGGTAAGGTAATAAACTCAACTCATTTTGTCAACTGTCGATTAGCGAGATCGTATGGTAATTGGAACCTGAATGAGTTTGGTTTGAACAAATTGGCTTTGTTCAACGAAGTCACCTAAGAATTTCGAATCTCGTGTATACAAAATTAATTTCATTTTGAAGGAAAAATCATGCCCGGATCTCAAACAGAATTCAGTCTTACTAAAATCGGTCAGGTGTCGGTCACCGTTCACGATCTTGAACGTGCGGTGCGGTTCTATCGCGATAAGCTTGGTATAACGTTTCTATTTAGCGCATCCAAAATGGCATTTTTCGACTGTGAGGGCGTTCGGTTGATGCTGGCCGTCCCGGAAGACAGTCGGTTCGATCACCCGGCTTCGATTATCTACTATAACGTCGACGATATTCACGATGCTTACACGATATTGACTCGTCGTGGAGTGAAATTCGAAACCGGACCGCGTTTGATCTATCAAACGGATGACCAGGAGCTTTGGATGGCCTTCTTTCGAGATAGTGAAGAAAATCTGCTTGCCCTTATGTCTGAGACACCGAGTGCGTGAAATCCGTGGTCCAGCAGATATTCCGCGTCAGATGAAATGAAAGGCTAAGATATTTCAGTTTTAGGCAAAGAGTCATTCCTACGATAGTTTTGTTTATAATTTTAAAGAAATCAGTGTTAACCGGCATCCAAGGCAGACTCACAAAATTCGAAAGGGCAGGGCACATGAGCAGCAAAGACTATTTCGATAGCATCGCTCAGCAGTGGGACTCGATGAGACAATGCTTCTTCTCGGAAGCAGTCAGAGAGAAAGCGCTTGTCACCGCAGAAATACAACCTGGCAAGTTGGCCGCAGACATCGGTGCTGGCAGCGGGTTTATCACCGAGAGTTTGATTCGCAACGGTCTGAAAGTCATCGCTGTCGATCAGTCCCAAGCCATGCTGGCCGAAATGAAAAAACGATTTCCAAAGGAGGATGCCATCGACTATCGGATTGGCTTTGCGGAAGCGTTGCCCATTGCCGACACCGAAGTTGATTTCGTTTTCGCCAATATGTATCTCCATCATGTTGAAACTCCTCCGCTGGCTGTCAAAGAGATGGTTCGCATTTTGAAACCTGCCGGCAAGTTGGTGATTACAGATTTAGACGCGCATGAGTTTGAGTTCCTGCGGACGGAACAACATGATCGCTGGCTTGGATTCAAAAGAGAAGACATCCGCAAATGGTTTGAAGACGCCGACCTCAAAAACGTTTACGTGGATTGCATCGGAGAGAATTGTTGCGCTCAATCAACTTGGGACGGAGAGTTTGCTAATGTGCGCATTTTTGTGGCTTCCGCGGAGAAATAAACACGAACTGTTTGCCACCGATTCGCACTGATGCACACGCATAAATGTGGTTTGAGTGGGAAGCCGCTCACAATTACGAATTAAACATAAGTACCTGTTTTATAATTATTCAGGCTTTGATAAGACAAAACAATTTGGGACAAATCTATAAACACTTCAGAACAATTGTTTGCCCTTATAGTTTTGTCTTGATTTCCTCACTTTCGACAATATCCCGTGAATCGTTACCCTGGTTTGTAAATTTGGGCTTTTGAATTCGTCAATTATTCATCGGTGTAAATCCGTGGCTAAGAGTTTCTTGTTCTCCGTAGTTTTGGTCGATCAAAAAACTTTGCTAAAAAAACATTGTTGCAATTTGTGGTACGAATTTACACAGCACACAGCAGATACAATTTTGTAGCTTTGTAGTACGGGAAGGATTCTGTAGCCTGCATGAGTCGTGACCGACGAAAACTTGAACGTGCGCGTCACTTTTCCTCTTCCAAAATCTACTCCTCCAAATTAAATCTTCGAGCATTAACGCTCATCGGCATCCCTCGCTTTTGACTCAAAATGCGATGCTCTTTGCCGCCCCACCTCTGGTTAAGAAATTTTAACTTTTAAATAGGTGTATTTACATATTTTCCTTCCGCAAATATGTAAACTTGTGAGTACCTACTTCCATTGAATTTCAAGGAGTGAAGTGGCATTCACACGTCGCTCCTATTTGTTTGGATTGTGTTGACACTTGCAGTGATGAAGCCAGGGAAGACCGGTGATGCTTTGCTTCATAACTTTCTCAAAACTTCTGTCCAGTCAGTGGCATTTATCCTAACATACGGATCAACTTTGTGAACCTTTACGAACATGTTTAATGCAGAGAGGCTAAATCAGTATGTCTAAACGGGGAAGTCTGAAAATCAAACATTTTTTGATTCTGGGGGGAATGATATTATGGACGCCATTATTTGCTCAAAATAATCCCGAGATTCTGAATATTTCGCCGGCACGCTATTCCATGCAGAACAGCCCGACGGTTGACATTTCCGTGCTTTTTGATCAGGATATGAATGGCGGCACGTTTCTTCCTCAAAATTTTCTGGTATATGGCAATCGCACGGGGTTTCACTCTGGAACGTTGACCTACAATGCGACTACTCAAACGGCTACCTTTGAACCGGCGACGCCGTTTCAGGCAGGCGAGATGGTCAACGTGGTCCTGACACAAGGCATCCGAAGTAGCAGCGACGTACCCTTGGCCTCAAGTTTTCAATGGTCGTTTTTCATTCGTGCAACCATAGGCACGGCAGGATTTAGTTTGGATGCCGACTACGCCACCGGAGAAGGCCCTCATTTTGTGGGCATCGGCGATCTGAATAACGATTTTAGTTTGGACATCGCGGTCCCACACAGCCGGTCGGACGAAGCGCTCACATGGCTAAATCAGGGGGGTGGAATTTTCAGCCAGAATACTACCACGGACGTGGGACGAAGTCCACGTGCATTAACCATTGGTGATTTCGAGAATGATGATGACCTTGACATTGCTGTGGCCAACGAAGTCGAAAATTCCGTTTTAATTCTCGATAATGATGGGACAGGTAATTTCAGCGCGCGAGACACGACTTTTGCGGTTGGAACGGAAACCGAACACGTAACCAATGCAGATTTAAACGGCGACGGCTTCCTCGACTTGGTGACGGCCAACAATGACTCGAATGCCATTTCGGTGCTCCTGAATCAAGGTGACGGCAATTTCCAGGACGCCGTTTCCTATCCGGTGGGACTTGGTCCGCAAGCTTCATTTATCGCGGATTTCGATAACGATGGCCTCTTAGATATCGCGGTTGCCAACTCAGATGATGGCAGCGTGTCTGTTCTTTTAAATGATGGCACGGGTGGTTTCGGTGCGGCACAGGATTTTACGGTCGGCGCGGGGCCACGAGCGATTGAAGGCCATGATTTTAATCTCGATGGATTGTTGGATCTGGCTGTGGCCAATCGCACCGATAACACCATCACCATATTATTCAATCTTGGCAGCGCCAATTTTTCACTTCCAAATAATTTTTCCGTCGGCCAGGATCCGTTTGCATTTTCGGCTGCGGATTTACAAGGCGACCTTGACCCGGATTTGGTGGTCAGCAACCGTTTGTCCAATGATTTTTACGTTCTGCTTAATAATGGCAGCGGCTTCTTCGAGGTGGATTCGATCTACGCCACGGGGCCTCAACCGAGAGGGCTGAACACTGGCGACTTCAACGGGGACGGTGTGCTCGATGTTGGCGTGGTTAACTGGGAAACGGATAACCTGCAGGTCTTCTTCAATGAGCTTCGAGAGGTCCAAAATCAGGCGCCCGGAGCACCGAGCTTGGTTTCCCCCGGCGACCTGGCTTTTTTAAATCCTGATGCGGGACAGGTTGTTTTTAATTGGAACGTTCCGGTCGATCCGGAGGGCGATTTGTTGCATTTCAAGCTCGAGATTTCCCAGGATCCGACGTTTGCCGCGCCCATTCTGACGTTTGATTCGAGCAACGATGCCAGTGGATTTAGCCCTACGCCTCCTGTGGATCAAAGTACAACTTTGGTGGCTTTCAATCTCAGTACGGCTCTCCAGGACGGACCCTATTGGTGGCGGGTTTCGGCATTTGATGGACAAACGTCTGGCCCTCCCTCACAATCTCGGAAATTGACACTCGACAGCACGTCGCCGGTCATCTCGGATATTGTCATCACAGATCCCGCTTTTCCTCCCAATTGGTATAATCAGAGTCTAACCACGTCCATAGATTTCGGAGGCGTGTACGATGAATCGCATGCTGACAAAGCCCGTTTTGATTTGCGTACACTGGGCGGAATTCGAGAAGTCGAAAACATTTCGAGCGGTTCCGACCAGATTGTCCAGATGCCCGTCGATTTATCCGGAGCGGCGGATGGAGCGGTGACGCTATCCGTGACCGTATTTGACAGCGCAGGCAATCAGGCAACTCGCAATCGAACCATCGCGTTGGATGGCTCGGCTCCCACAGATACGCGGGCAAGTTCGCCTGCCACAACTAACGAAGAGACATTTACCGTCAGTTGGGACGGCACGGGCACCGATGGTGTGGGTTCAGGACTCTCTGGTTTCTATGATGTTCGCCTTCAAGTGAACGGAGGACCATGGACGCCGTGGCTAACGAATTTCCAGGGCACCTCCGCTCAATTCACCGGAGAAGACGGCTCAACTTATGGCTTTGAGGTTGGCGCGCATGACAATGTTGGCAACCTTGAGGCGTTTCAGGAGATGGCCGAATCCGTTACAGCGGTGGATACAAATAACGACGTGACGGCCCCCGGACCTCCGCTATCATTAACCGCGAATGGTGCCAATCCGAGTCCATGGCAGAATACCCCGCTGTTCCAAATTAGCTGGCAGGAACCTGCCGATCCCAGCGGAATCGACCGTGCACTGTACAAGCTTGGCGCAGCACCGGTTTCCAATTTTGACACCACCGGGTCGGTGCGTGGTGCGACATCCCTCTCAATTTCTGCAACGCAAGAGAATGGACAAAATTTTCATCTCTGGTTCTCCGATCTCAGCGGTAATGTGAATTCTCAGAACAATCAGGCCGTGGTACTTCGATATGACGTCACACCACCGTCCGGAACTCTGGGCAGTTCCCCAACGACAAGCGATGAAGAGACATTCGAAGTAAGCTGGGAAAGTTCCGGAACCGACGGAGACGGATCCGGCCTCTCCGGCGTGTACGATGTGCAAGTGCAAGTCAACGGCGGAGCCTGGACACCCTGGCTGACCGATTTTCAGGGAACCTCCGCCAACTACGAGGGAACGCACGGCGACACCTATGGATTTGAGGTGGCTGCCCATGATGTCGCCGGGAATGTCGAGTCTTTACTGGATGTGGCCGAAACCCAAACTGTGGTGGACACAAATGCAAACGATACGGATGCACCGGGGCCGCCGCCAGTTCTGACTGCGGGTGGATCAAATCCGAG
>JABAHQ010000098.1_pt1 | contig 12245 bp, 13 predicted proteins | sample 7062091 | NCBI WGS metagenome assembly JABAHQ01 (sample SAMN14534359, study PRJNA622989) | marine sediment metagenome | biome: marine biome [ENVO:00000428]; feature: marine pelagic biome [ENVO:01000023]; material: deep marine sediment [ENVO:00002113] | place: India: Gulf of Kutch | collected...
TTGGGTAACGGGGTAATTGTTTCCCTGGGAGGCGAAGGTAAACTTTGTATGAATTGTCATAAATCGCGTCGGGATGCCGAAACATATGCGGTGCAATATCATGATCACTTTGGTCCGCATCATGGTCCTCAAGCTGACATGCTGGCAGGAACAAATGTAGTATCTTTTGGGGTCAGCATTCCCAGCACCACCCATAACTTTGCAATCGCTAATTCCTGCGTCACCTGCCATATGGCGCTAACTCCCGGATCCGGAACTCCACCCGATTCATTGGATCCAGCTCAATATGGACGCGATGAAATTGGGGAGCACACCTTTACCATGCATTGGGAAGGTGATGGCGTTCACGGACCAGTAGATCTGGTATCCGGTTGTGTTGGATGTCATGGTCCTAAAAATTCTTTTGATGAATGGATTGCAAAAATGGATTATGATGAAGACGGAACTGTTGAGAGCGCTCAGGATGAAGTGAAAGGAATGATGGATAACATCGGTGTGCTGCTTCCCCCGCTTAATGATCCTGCCGTGGTTGTAGATACGAATTATACGACACTGCAATTACAGAGTGCCTATAACTATTTGTCTGTGGAAGAAGACAAAAGTTATGGTATGCACAATCTTCAATTTACTGTGAATCTACTGAAAGTAACTTACGATACGTTGAGAGGTATTCCGGTAAGTATATTTGAGGAAGCGGAAGATATGCTGGCACCGGACAATTATGTGCTCAATCAAAATTATCCAAACCCATTCAATCCTACAACAACCATTAGCTTTGGCTTACCAAAGCGGGATGATGTGAGATTGGTGATCTATGATATCCTTGGAAAACAAATCCGCACCTTATTTTCCGGTAGAATTAATTCAGGGTATCATAATTACATATGGGATGGACGTGACCAGCAGGGAAATATCGTGAGTGCAGGAGTCTATATCTACCGATTGCAAGGAAACTATGTAGATCTTTCCAGAAAGATGTTATTTGTCAAGTAAAGCCCTCTGTTCTTAAACGGATAAACTAACCGTAAGCCGGGATCCATCACGGATCTCGGCTTTTTTTTGACTTTACAGCCTCATTGGATCTTAAACTCAAGTCTTTAATTAAAATTTTTCAACATTGTAATTTGAGAAAAAATTAATTTAATTATTAACTGATTAACGATCCAGGTTAGTTTCTGTATGACAGATTTTTTCGAAAAGTTGTTAAATAATCTATCTCAAAGAGTGTTAACACTGAAATTTCGTTTGATGGCTTTGATAACCATCGTTCTTTTAATAGCAGTTGGCACACCTTTACTTTTCTTGATTAACCAGTTAGATAAAAACTACCGTGAATTTACAATCAATTTAATTGAAACCACAAGTCAGGTAGTATACCAGTCAATTTATGATGGAATGATGGAAAATGATGATAAGTCAATCCAAAACAATATAAGCATCATGTCGATGGAGCCAAACATCAAGGTAGTGAGAATTATAAGACCAACCGGAGAAATCTTATTCTCTTCCCGAGAAGACGAAATTAACGAAAACATTCAAAATCAAAAAGATGAAGTATTTAGTTCACTGGAAGAACCGCAGGAAACATTTAAAAAGACAGGCAATATCTACTCTCATCTTCATCCCATTTATGTGCAGGAAGAATGCACCGCCTGTCATCAAAATAAAGGCACTGTGATTGCCGTAATGAATGTTCAGTTAGGGCTTACCCAATCCGAACAAATATTTGCCTCAACAAAACGGTTGACCATTTTTAGCGCAATCATCATCGTGGTGATTTTGTGGATTATCTTAAATTTTCTTTATCAGGGCCAAATTGAATCTCGATTAAGGGTGATCATAAATGGATTTAATCAATTGGCAAAGGGAGATTTAAATTTTAAAATTAAAATGCCCGGGCGACATGAGCTGGCAGCGCTGGCCCAGAAATTTAATCAAACCGTGCAAAAATTGAAAGAGGCTAAGGAAAAAGAAGATCAGTTTGTGCAGGAAAATTTGGAACGTGCGGATCGATTAGTCACCTTAGGTGAGGTTGCGGCGGAAATTGCTCATGAAGTCAATAATCCTGCCAGCATTATGTTTGCAAGGGCAGAATTCTTAAAGGGTGAATTGGAGGAGAATGAAAACAAGGGAAAGTATTTGGATGATCTCAATATTATCATTCAGCAAACCAAAAAAATCGCCGAAATCACCAGGAGTATCTTACACTATGCCCGCAAATTGCCTCAAACATTTTCTGACACCGATTTAAATAAAGTGATCGAACAATCTATTGATGTGTTGAAGCCCCGAATTAACAAGAAAGGCGTAAGGGTTAAGTTTCATCGGGATGATAGACCGAATATTGTCCATGGGAATTCAATTCAACTTGAACAAGTTTTCTGCAACTTGATCAACAACAGCATTGATCTTTTTCCAAATGATAATGGCGAAATTAATATTAAGATTTATAAGCTATTAAAAGGTAATAAACTTGATAAATATCAAATTGTCTATCAGGATAATGGTCCCGGGGTTCCGAGCGAATATCATGATAAAATTTTCTCACCATTTTTTACCACAAAAGAAGATGGAAAAGGAACCGGATTGGGGTTGTTTATTGCCCGAAATATTATAACAAACCATCAGGGGAAAATTTGCTTATCTTCTCAACGAGATCGTAGATCCGAAAAAAACGAGGGTGCAACTTTTGTAATTGAAATGGAGGCGAAAAGTGCAAAAAATTAAAATTTTGGTGGTGGACGATGAACAGGAAATGCTGGTAAGCTATCAAAAAATTCTGACTAAATCCGGTTACTCCGTCACCACCGCATCCAGTGCTAAAGAAGCTTTAGAAATGCTGGATAATAACCATAATTTTCTATTGATAATTTGTGATCTAAAAATGCCTGAGATGGATGGAATGGAATTCCTTTGCAATGTGAAACAGAAGCATTCCTACCTTCCGGTAATAATGGTTACCGGGTATGGAACGCTTGATTTAGGTATCGAGGCAGTCAAACGCGGCGCTTTTGATTTTATTGAAAAGCCATTTACCTCAGAGAAGTTATTGAGGTCAATGGAAGAAGCGATTGGGCAAATATCGTTTACAAACGCAGCATCCCAGGATTTTGAAGGATTTGATAATATTGTCGGTAGGAGCGCCGGCATGCGTCAGATTTTCGATTTGATCAAAAAAGTTGCCTATGGAAATGGAAGCATTCTTATTACCGGAGAGAGTGGCACCGGTAAAGAATTGGTAGCGCGCAGCATACACAAACATTCCTTGCGGCGCAATCAACCCTTGATTCCCATCAATTGCGGGGCGCTCCCCAATTCATTATTTGAAAGCGAGTTGTTCGGATATGAGAAGGGGGCCTTTACCGGCGCTTTTCAATCCAAACCGGGCTTAGTTGAACTGGCCAATGGGGGAACACTTTTTCTCGACGAAGTCTGTGAAACGCCCAATGATTTGCAGGTAAAGTTGCTCCGAATGTTAGAAGATCGGAAAATAAGAAGAATAGGGGGGAAAGAAGAAATTCCCGTTGATATTCGGGTGTTAACTGCAACTAACCTTGATGTAAATGAAGCCGTGAAAAAGAAATTGTTGAGGGAAGATCTATTTTTCAGAATCAATACCATTCAGATTCATATCCCGCCACTACGGGAGAGAATCGAGGATATTCCTTTGTTAATATCCCATTTCCTGACCGATCTGAATCAGAAGTACAACCGGCAAATCACCGATATTGAACCGGAAGCACTTGAATTGATGGAGCTGTATGATTGGCCCGGAAATGTTCGTGAACTTCAGAATATAATCGAACGAATCTATTATATGGCAAATCCACCGCTTATCAGGGTTTCCGATCTGCCATCATATTTTAATACAACGAGTGAACATAAAAAAACGAAGAATTGGGACAATTTGCCCTATAAAAAGGCAAAAGAATTAGTTCAAGAGGAATTTGAACAGGAATACTTGATCCATCAGTTAGAAAAATATGACTGGAATATCAGCAGAACTGCAAAAGAGTGTGGGATTGACCGGCGCACCATTCACCGGTTGATTAATAAATTTGACTTGAAAAAGCGATGATGTTGTATTTATATTTAATACAATTGTATTTAAAATTGAAACAGAATGCTGAAAAACCTTTTCTCATCAGAAGTAAGAATTACGTTGCTAAAACTTTTCCTTATGAACCCCGATAAGGAGTTTTATTTACGGTAGATATCCAACCAATTTCGGATATCTCCTCGCCACGTAAGTTTGGAACTTATGAATTTGCAAAATATCGAACTGATTCACAAACGTATCTCTGGGAAACAACATTACTATTCAATCAATACAAATCATCCGCTTTTCACTAGTCTTCGCAATATATTCCTAAAAACGGTAGGGCTTAAAGAAGTAATTCAAAAGCATTTGATGCCTTTTTCCGATCAAATTTCATTTTGTTTTGTTTATGGTTCAATAGCCAAAAATAATTCTACATCCCAAAGCGATGTGGATTTGATGATCATCGGAGATGTTAGCCTACGGAATATTTCAACAGCGATGTTACAAGCGGGGCAGGACTTAGATAGAGAAATAAATTTTTCAGTATTCTCACTTAATGAACTCGGTAATCGTCTGAGACAAAATGATCATTTTTTAACAACGTTATTTAGGGAACAAAAAATATTTGTATTAGGATATTCCGGTGAGTTTGAGCGATTGGGAAAAGAATGCCTATCTGCAAATGCATACAACCAGCCGTGAAGAAGTTCAAAATTTACTAAAAATTGTTGAGAGTGATCTTACGGATTGTCAGGTAAAGGATGTATCCACTGACTGGCGTTTCGCTATTGCTTACAATGCAGCGTTTCAGTATTGTACTATTGCACTATATTGTTCGGGGTTTAAACCTGCGCGCGGGCAAAGTGAACACTATCGAATAATTCAAAGCTTACCCCTGACAATAGGAAGTGGATTTGAGCAAATGCGTGACTACTTGAACATCTGTCGGTCTAAAAGAAATGTGAGCCACTATGACAGCATAGGTACTATTTCAGAGAGTGAAACCCGAGAACTCATAGAGACAGCAACCGAACTTCATCAGGAGTTAGGACAGTGGCTACTAGAAAACCATCCTCAGTATATAAAATCATATATAAATTAGGTGAGCGATGAAAATGGATATGGTCAGAAACAATTAAGAGGTCGAGGAATATTGCCAAAACTGTTCAAAACAAAAGAAGCGTACCGAACAAGCCCATTTTTCTTCTTTTGTGTTTTTTCTTTAATCTTTCTTAATCCTTATTTATTTCTTGTGCTTGTATGACCTCAAAACNNCTTTCAAAGTCCCGGGAAAAGCCTTAAAAGATATTGATCCCCGCCATGAATGGCGGGGCAAACGATTTTTTATATAGTCATGATAATTTGTATTCTATGATTAGCTCCGTGGTTTCAGCACGGGGTCAGTAAGAACCATACGCGGCATTTAGGGGCTTCAGCCCTTTTAAATGGTTGAAATAACCTGCGGCAATCTTAGGATATGAAATGCTTCTCTACGAGATCGTCGATCGCTCTGGAGACCGCAGCTTATAGTTAGAATGATGTCATGCTGAATTCTGACTGTGAATATTAGTTTTTATTAGCCACGTCCTTTAGGGCGTGGAAAAGTGTTTAACAAATTGAAACATAAGGGTTTTAACCCTTTCAAAGTCCCGGGAAAAGCCTTAAAAGGATATTGATCCCCGCCATGAATGACGGGGCTAACGATTTTTATTGTCATGATAATTTGCATTCTGTTATTAGCCCGGTCCCGAACGGTCTCGATGGGCTTTTGTCCCACCCAATTACAAAACCTTTTTGAATAACGCTGGTTTCATTGTACTTTTTGACCTGAATCCGCAGGAATCAAAGAATAACAAGCATTCACGGTCAAACAGTATATGTTCAAAATCAAAGCCACAGACATAAGCAAGAAATTCAACGAACGAACCGTATTCGAAAATATTCACTTCGAAATTGCCAGTGGTGAATCACTGGCGATAACCGGTCCTAACGGTTCCGGTAAAACCACTCTGATCCGAATTATTAGCGGATTGTTATTTCCGACAGAAGGCAAAATAGAGTTTCTTAACGATAGCAAAGAAATTGAAATTCAAGAGATTTATTCATTTGTTGGATTGGTGGGTCCATACCTGCAGCTCTACCATAATTTGACCGCACTGGAAAACTTGACCTTTTTTTCAAAGATTCGTGGTTTGGGCACAAATCAATCAAAAATATTGGGGTTAATGAAATTGATGGGTTTGAAGGGCAGGGAAATGGACTATTTGAAGAATTATTCTTCCGGCATGTTGCAACGGATAAAATATGTGTTTGCATTACTGCATGAACCTGAGATTTTATTGGTAGATGAGCCCACTTCTAATCTTGATGAAAAGGGCTCGGCAATTGTCTACAATATCCTAAGAAGACAGAAGGAAGATAAAATTTTAATCGTGGCGACAAATAACCCTGAGGAGAGCCAGTTTGGGCAAAAGCAGATTCGGGTTGGCATATAAGAGTTACATTGTCTTTCAGAAAGATGTTCAATTAGAGTTCAGAACACGCTTTGCGATCAACGCAATCGTTCTGTTCGCCATAACCACATTGACCGCCATCAGCTTTTCGATTGGTCCGGTTAAACTGGAAAAAACAATTCTCTCCGCATTACTCTGGATCATTCTGTTCTTCTCCGCGATGTCAGGGCTTTCTCACATCTTTGTGAGAGAAGAGGAGCAGCAAACCGCTGATACGCTGCGATTGGTTACCAATCCGCTCACTGTTTTTTTAGGAAAGTGGTTGTTTAACGTAGTGTTGCTATTTGCATTGGAAGTTATCATTGTGCCGCTATATTTCATTTTAATGAATTCGGCGATGGGTAATCTGAAGCTTTTTCTATTGATATTATTTTTTGGAAGTCTTGGGCTTTCGACGGTTTCCACGATCATAGCAGCAATCATCTCTCAAGCCAGCATCCGTGGAGCATTATTTGCTGTTTTAGCATTCCCGATTTCACTGCCTATAATAATCACCTCAATTCATGGAACAAGATTGGCATTGGAAGGTAATACACTTTCAAATGGGTTTTCGGATTTACAGATACTAATCTCTTTTTTCATTGTAATATTGACGGTCTCGATATTAACTTTTGAATTTATATGGAAAAGTAGCTGAGGCCAACATGTGGTGGAAATCTCTATTTGGAATTTATATGGTGTTAATAATAGTAGGGGCCTTTCTTTACGCACCTACGGCTAAAGGGCTGGGCGAAACGACCCGTATTTTGTTCTTTCATGTACCCTGTGCCTGGATTGCAACATTAGCGTTTTTGGCATCTGCCATTTATAGTATTCGCTACCTAAGAAACCAGAATATCCTTCTCGACTTAAAGGCTTCATCCGCAGCGCAAATCGGCTTGATCTTTACCATATTGGCAACGGTAACCGGTTCTATTTGGGCGAAGGAAATCTGGCACTCGTACTGGAATTGGGATCCCCGCGAATCTTCCATATTTATCCTGTTATTGATTTATGCCGCATATTTTGCATTAAGGTCTGCCGTGGATGAAAAACACCAAAAAGCCCGGCTGGCCTCGGTTTATTCAATTATTGCATTTGTAACAGTACCTTTTCTCATTTTTGTTGTCCCCCGTGTCGTTGAATCCCTGCATCCGGATCCGTTAATAAACCCTCAGGCAAAAATAGAGATGGATTCAAAAATGGCAACGGTATTTTTTGGCTCATTTGTTGGATTCACTGTATTATTTTTCTGGATGCTTTATTTGAAAATACAAATCGTGCGTTTATCACATTTTAAGTTAAAACCTAAAAGTGGAGACTAATATTGGAAGAGATAATGATCGCTGCACAAGCCGCTATTGACACAGTTGCCGGCGCTGCCCAATCCAATCAGGATGCTTCCTCATCCGGAATCCAAGTCGTCATGTGGGTGACGCTAATTGTTTGGGGAGGATTGTTTGTGTATCTTTTTTATTTGGATCGTCAAATCAAAAAAGTGAAAAATAAAATTGACATCGAGGAAAGTTGATTACATTTTAAGTAAATTTTTTCAAGGGGATAGAAGATGAAAGCAAAATATATAGTCGGGTTATTGATAATTGTGGCTTTTATAGTTTTCGCGGGAATGAATTTGAAAAAATCTCTCACGCCATACGTATCCCTTGCTGATGCTAAAAAGACCAGCGCTGTGGTCCAGGTTAAAGGGCAGAGGGTTCCCGGTACCGAAAACTTTGATATGGATAAACAGATTTTCAACTTTGAAATGATTGATGAAAAGGGGGAAAAATTTCAAGTGGTTTATGATGGGGTTAAACCTTCCAATTTTGAACAGGCGACGGAAGTGGTGGCAATCGGAAAGTATAATAACGGAACCTTTGAAGCAGAACAACTCTTAGTCAAATGCCCGTCCAAATATCAGGCTGAAGGAGTGAAAACATGATTTCAGGAATCCTTGCCATATCCATTGCATTTGTCGCCGCATTAATCTCAACCACGAGTTACGGTTTTTACCATAAAGAGCGGGATGAAAGAGTACTTCGGGTTGCCAATTCTTTTTTTTACTTGATGGGAGCAACCATCTTATTCTCCGCAATTCTCCTATCGTACTCATTAATGACGCACAATTTTCAATTGAACTATGTATATAGCTATTCATCGAGAGCTCTGAATAAGTTTTATCTATTCTCCACTTTTTGGGCAGGACAGGAAGGTACTTTTATTCTATGGCTGTTATATGGGACAATTTTTGGCGTGATTTTAATTAAAACGGTTGCACGTAAACAGCCTTCAGTCATGATGTTCATGATGATGATTCTCTCATTTATTTTACTGATTCTGCTAAACAAAAATCCTTTCGCCGCCATTTGGCATGTTCATGAGGAGGCACCTGTGGGCTTCCTTCCGGTGGATGGCAGGGGATTAAATCCATTGTTGCAGAATCCGTGGATGGTGATTCATCCACCAACTTTATTTCTCGGATACAGTTCTACCATGATTCCTTTTGCATTTGCAATGACGGCATTAGTAACCAAAGACTTTCAAAGCTGGATTCGAATGGTTAAACCGTGGGTGATTTTCTCCTCATTGATTCTGATTACCGGAATTGCCATGGGCGGTTATTGGGCATATACAACTCTCGGTTGGGGTGGTTATTGGGCATGGGACCCGGTAGAAAACGCTTCTCTGGTACCATGGCTGTTCAGCATAGCGCTTCTTCACGGAATTGTGGTTCAGCAAAAAAGAAAGACGTTAGTCAAAACAAACCTTCTTCTTGCTGGCGCAGCTTTTATAACAATGCTATGGGGGTCATTCTTAACCCGATCAGGCGTTTTGACAGATTTTTCAGTGCATTCATTTGGAGCCTCTGGATTATCAATTTATTTGTTAATATTCGTGGGATTATTCACCCTCATTTTTCTTTATCCATTTCTTCGAAGTACCAGACAATTGAAAACCGAGAAATTTAGCGATGGATTTTTAAACCGGGAAAGCCTGATGTTAATGGGTATGTTAACTTTTATCGTGTTGGGATTCATCGTTCTGGTCGGAACATCGGCGCCCATTTATACCACATTTTTTGGCGAGGCGTCATCTGTTTCCCCGGGTTTCTATAATGTGACCAGCATACCGGTCACGGCATTGATGCTCGTCACCCTGGCATTAGCCCCCGTATTGGCATGGAAGGTAAGTGAATTAAGAAATACGAATACCATATTACGAAGTGCAGCCGTCGCATTTGTCATAACTGCGATTTCAATCATAATCGGTTTACAGGAAATTAGCTCGATTATTCTGTTTTTCCTGTCTGCATTTGTCATTATCATAAATGCAACGGTAACATATAAATTAATAAAGAAGAATTTTACCCAGGCAAGTGGATACATTGCTCATGTTGGCCTGGGATTCATTATCATTGGAATTCTCACATCCTCCATCTACGACAGCAGTGAAAAAATTATCTTACCGGATGGCGAGTTTCGCAAAACAAAATTCGGATATGAGCTAAAATTTACCGGAATTAGAGAAATGCCGGACGGAAAGGATGAGGCTCATGTGTTGGTAAGAACGGACTATGGTGATTACGAAGCAACTCCAAAGTTCTATNNACTCCTCATGTGAATGAACAATTCCTGAAGGATATTTATATTTCGCCTATTTCTTTTACTCCTGCTAGTTTGTCTAATATTCAACAAGTTGAATTGGGAAAAGGAGAATCAAAGACTCTCGGCAATATAAAGGTTGCTTTTAACGAATTTCTTGTTAATATGAGCGCAGATGCTCAGATTATAAATGCAGACTTGGTATTTTCCATTAGCCAAAACAGCTATTGGCAGGATTACGAAGTACAACCTGTTCTGAAATCCCAAAATGGACAAATGTCAAGGGAGAAGGCAAAAGTTGGTGATACCGATTATTATGTGCAAATACAATCGGTAAATCCGGGTGCGGGAACAGTCCAATTGGGGATTATTTCGCCTGCTTCAATGGCTGGTGATAGTAAAGATATGTTTGCTGTTGAAGTCAGTGAGAAGCCGCTAATTAGTATCTTATGGATCGGAATTATTCTCCTAGTGATCGGAATGCTTTCTACTCTAATTGGTCGGCGAAAGAGGATTGAGTAAGCTTGAACATTATCTTCTGAAACTTTTTTCATCATCATAACATAACTTAAGAACCTTGCTTGATACCGTAGTGGTCAGCAAGGTTCTTCATTTTTTGAACGATCTATTTCTAGGTTTGAAACGACATGTAAATGCTAATTAAATCTTGATTTTAGATGCCCAAAAACGTAATTTAATTTTGGTTGAGATTTTTGCGAAATTCGGTTATCGGTGTTCCTNNATCTGAATTGTAAGGAGAAAACAATTGTCTCTGTTGAATAAATACAGAAAAATTCAAGAAGATTTAGGAATCGTTGGCAAATCAGAAAAAACCAGAGAACTGGTTGAACTGGCGTATTCCGTCGCACCTACCAATATATCGGTTTTAATAACCGGGGAAAGCGGTACGGGGAAGGAAATTTTTGCTAAGGCAATCCACACTTTAAGCCCAAGAAAAGACAAGCCTATGATCTCAGTTAATTGCGGCGCTATTCCGGAGGGCCTGCTTGAAAGTGAGTTGTTCGGTCATGAAAAAGGCGCGTTCACCGGAGCTGTTAACACAAAGAAAGGTTACTTTGAATTAGCTGACAACGGCACCATATTCTTGGATGAGATTGGTGAAATGCCCATTCAAACTCAAGTTAAATTGCTTAGGGTGCTCGAATCCGGAGAGTTTATGCGGGTTGGAAGCGGTGAGTTGCGAAAAGTGAATGTTCACATCATAGCGGCAAGCAATCGGGATTTAGGTGAGATGGTTCAAAAAGGTCAATTTCGCAAAGACCTATATTACCGATTGAAAGCCGTATCCCTTCATATTCCCCCGTTGAGAGAGCGTCGGGAAGATATTCCACTCCTGATTGATAACTTTGTGAAGGAAACTACCAAAAAGAATGATTTGGATTTTGCCGGTTTTACGGAGGAAGCTCAGGATATGTTTTTCGATTATTCTTGGCCGGGAAATGTAAGAGAAGTAAAAAACTTTGTAGAAACGATAGTTGTATTAGCTCGCGGTCAAAAAGTGACCAGTGATATGGTACGCGAACATCTTCAACATTACCAAGAGCAGGCCGAAATGAATTATGCTTTGCCCGTGCCTTCCGGTCGATCAGTCGAGCAGGCAGAACGTGAGTTGGTTTATAAAGCGCTGGTTTCATTAGGTGTGGAAGTTAGAGAAATGAAAAATATATTAATGCAGCTTTCCAATCGGCTTAACGGAGATTATGACAGAAATATGATCATTACCGAAGCCCGTGATGAAGAGGAAATCAAACCGATTGATGAGTTGGAAAGGGAAATGATTGAAAAAGCGCTCCATAAATATCAGGGAAACCGCCGCAGAGCTGCACGGGCATTAAACATGAGCGAGCGAACCTTATACCGGAAAATCAAAGAATATGATCTTGGTTAGAAAGAACTTTTTCAGGGGTATAGCATTCATTATTTTATTGTTAAACATACACTGTGTCAAGTACTCATTTAAGGGAGCTCTTCCGTCATACTTAGAAACAATATCCATCCCTTTGTTTGAAGACAACACTTCATGGGCAGGCTTACGTGAAGACATGACCATGAAAGTTATTGATGCGTTTATCAATGATAATACCCTTA
>JABAHQ010014862.1_pt4 | contig 12245 bp, 14 predicted proteins | sample 7062091 | NCBI WGS metagenome assembly JABAHQ01 (sample SAMN14534359, study PRJNA622989) | marine sediment metagenome | biome: marine biome [ENVO:00000428]; feature: marine pelagic biome [ENVO:01000023]; material: deep marine sediment [ENVO:00002113] | place: India: Gulf of Kutch | collected...
TCTCAAACGGCAACCGAGCCGCAAGAAATCTCTGTCGTGGCCGTGACCCGAGCAAGAGAACTTGCGCCTTGGCTCTGGACGGTCGGATCCTTGCTGCTGATGTTGGTCGTCAGCGGCGCGGTGGGACCCGTCAGCATCCCGCCGGGGACGGTAGTCCGGTTGGTTGTCGACAAGTTGCCCTATGTAGCAGTGGCGCCAGATTGGCCGGCCACCTTCGAGACCATTCTCTACGAGATCCGATTGCCGCACACCATGCTGATGGCGCTGGCGGGGATGGCCCTCGGCGCTAGCGGTGCAGCCTACCAGGGTTTGTTCCGCAACCCCCTGGCTGATCCCTACATCATCGGCGTCGCCTCCGGCGCGGGGCTGGGAGCCATCTTGGTGATGACAGCCCAGTGGCCGAGCAGCCTGCTCGGGATGGCGGCGGTCCCGGTGGCCGCTTTCGTCGGGGCGCTGTTGACGGTCGCTCTTGTCTACTCGATCGCACGGATTGGGAGATCCGCGCCGGTGACGACTCTGTTGCTGGCAGGGGTGGCGGTGGGGACCTTCGCCTCGGCTGTGACCAGCATGCTGATGCTCCTCTCGACGAGCGAACTGCACCGGGCGATTGCCTGGCTGCTGGGTGGATTCGCTTTGGGCGGGTGGGAACCGGTGCTGGCTTCTCTCCCATATCTGGGGGTTGGCTTGGGCACATTGTTCGTGCTGGGTCGGCCGTTGAATGTCCTTCAATTCGGCGATGAGCAGGCGCTGCAAATGGGGTTGGACGTGGAGAAGTTCAAGCTGGTCATCGTGATCGCGGCCTCGCTGGTGGCGGCGACCGCGGTGGCGTTCTCCGGCATCATCGCGTTCGTCGGGCTCATCGTGCCCCATCTCGTGCGCATCTTGTGGGGGCACGACTACCGGCGGCTTATCCCACTGGCGACCATCGGCGGCGGCGCCGTCCTGCTGGCGGCCGATATCATCGCCCGCACGGTGATGGCGCCTCGTGACCTGCCCGTAGGAATCGTCACGTCCATCGCCGGCGCGCCATTTTTCCTTTGGCTTCTCCGGCGGGCCAAACGGGAGGTCTTCTGGTGAGCGCCGTGCTGGAACTGAAGGAAGCGGCCGTTGGTTATTCGAACCGCGTTGTTCTGGAAGGAGTGAACCTCACAATCACGCCGGGGGAGATCTTTGCCGTCGTCGGGCCCAACGGTGTGGGCAAGACGACCTTGATCAAGGCCTGCAGTGGAGTCCTCTCGGTTTTGGCTGGGCGCGTGAACGTGGACGGGGCGGACGTCGGAAAAATGGCGCCCGCGCTGCGCGCGCGTCGGATAGGCGTTGTGCCGCAAGCGACGCATGTGCCGCCGGTTTTTCGGGCCCGGCAAGTGGTACTGATGGGCCGGACTCCCTACCTCGGCTGGCTGGAGCGGGAGGATGAAGCCGATCACGCACTGGCCCGTTCTGCGATGGAGCGGACCTTCACGGCTGACCTCGCCGATCGGGCCATGGGTGAGCTGTCCGGCGGCGAGCAGCAGCGGGTGCTGATCGCCCGGGCGCTGNNNTGCACGATTTGAACTTGGTGGCGCGGTTTGCCGATCGAGTGGCCCTCCTTTCGGATGGAACCGTGCGCAAACAAGGGGATCCGCGCCAAGTCTTGACGCCGGCGGATCTGGCCCATGCATATGGGGTCGAAATCCACGTAATGGACCATCCGGTGCACGGGACACCGTTGGTCCTGTCGGGCTGAGGAAAAGGAGTTCGAATTGCCCGCGAAGGCGGTGATGTTTCAGGGGACCGGATCGCACGTCGGCAAGAGTGCGCTGACCGCGGCCCTTTGCCGGCTGTACGCGCGGGCTGGCTATCGGGTGGCCCCCTTTAAAGCCCAAAATATGTCGAACAATTCCTTCGTCACAGAGGATGGTGGCGAGATGGGGCGGGCCCAAGTATTTCAGGCCCAGGCGGCCGGGGTGGAACCGACCGTCGATATGAACCCCATCCTGCTGAAACCGAACGCGGACACGCGCGCCCAAGTCGTCCGCTTGGGACAGCCCGTGGGAGCCATGGAGGTCCGCGAGTATCACAGCTATCAGAAGCTTGCGTGGCCGGTCGTCACGGCGGCCTTCGATCGTTTGCGGCAGGAATACGACCTGATCGTATTGGAGGGCGCCGGCAACCCGGCGGAGATCAACTTGATGGATCGGGACATCGTCAACATGAAGATGGCGGCCTACGCGGGAGCGGCCGTGGTCCTGATTGGCGACATTGAGCGGGGCGGTGTGTTCGCTTCGTTGGTCGGCACCCTGACCCTGCTTCCGATCGCCGATCGGAAGCGCGTGCGCGCGTTGCTCATCAACAAGTTCCGCGGCGAACTCTCGTTGCTGGAGTCCGGCCTGCGCTTTCTTGAAGAGGAGACGAAGCTTCCCGTACTGGGTGTGTTGCCCTACGTTTTTGGCCTGCCGATCGATGAGGAGGACGCCGTCGTCCTGGAGGTCGACGGTAAGGCCGCGGCGGTTCCCGTTGACATCGCCGTGGTCCGCCTGCCGCACGTTTCCAACGCCACCGACTTTCAACCCCTGACCTTGGAGCCCGATGTCGGCGTTCGCTACATCGAGTCCGCAGCTGCTTTCGGCGAGCCCGACGTGGTCATCCTGCCTGGGACGAAGAGCACCGTGGCCGACTATCGATGGATGGCCCAGCAGGGTCTGCTCGACCCCATTGAAGAGCACGTTGCGGCCGGGGGATGGCTGATCGGCATTTGTGGCGGTTATCAGATGCTCGGCGAGCGCATCCTCGATCCCGAGGAGGTCGAGTCGAAGGGGGGCGGCATCGGCGGTCTGGGGCTGTTGCCGGTCAGGACGGTATTTCAGCCCCGCAAGCGGCTGGTGCGGGTGGAAGGCACGAGCCGCCTGGCGGGATTGGAGGGAGTGCCGGTGCGTGGCTACGAAATCCACCAGGGGCAGAGCGAGCGCGGAGCGGGCGTAGCGGCCGCGTTTTCGCTTGAACGGGAGTTCGATCGGGAAATCGACGAGTTGGATGGCGCGGCGGTTGGCGAGCGGCTGTTCGGCACCTACCTTCACGGGCTTTTTGATCATGGTCGGTTTCGAAGGCGCTACTTGAACCGCGTCCGCGCCGCGAAAAATCTTGAGCCGCTGCCGCCTCACGCGTACGACACACGACAGAAAGATTTCGATCAGCTGGCGGACTGGCTGCTCGATCACGTGGACCGAGGCCTACTCACGGATATCGTTGGGTTACCGCTGTGACCACCAAAGATCGACCCTTTGGAGCGCGGGGCGAAGCCACGGATGTGGGCATTCCATGATGTCGTCTCAGCATTTCTTGCTGGTCTTGGTGGTTGCGCTGCTTTTGGATGTTGTCCTGGGTGACCCTCCCAATCGATGGCATCCCGTCGCTTGGATGGGGGCGGTCATCAAGGGGACCATCTCCCAGGTGCCACGGAACCCTGCATGGCTCGCCATGCTCGGCGGCGGCATGACAGCAATAGGCGGGGCGCTCCTCTTCGGGCTTCCCGTCTTCTTGCTGGCGAAGGAGTTGGATGGGGTCGCTTGGATCGGTCCGCTGGGACAGGCTCTTCTCCTCAAGCCGACATTTTCCATCCAGGGCCTGGTCCGGGCGGGTGCGCGCGTCCAGAGCGCGCTCAGCGCGGGGGAGCTGGTGGCGGCCCGATCAGCACTGGGGCGGGACCTGGTCAGCCGGCGGACAGCTGAATTGACGGCAGGGGAAGTGGCCTCTGGGACGGTCGAGTCATTGGCGGAGAATTCCACGGATTCGGTCTTGGCACCGCTCCTGGCCTTTGCCGTCGGAGGCGTGGCGGCAGCGTGGGTATATCGCTACATGAATACCGCGGATGCCATGATCGGCTACCAACACGAAAGGTATCGTCATCTGGGCTTCGTCGCGGCGCGGCTGGACGACGGGCTCAATTGGATACCGGCCCGAATTGCCGGACCACTGGTGGCCTTGGCCAGCGGCTGTTGCGGGGGTTCCATTCGGGCCGCGTGGGCGGCGATGCGCTCCCAGCATGATGCCACCCAGAGTCCCAACGCCGGTTGGACGATGGCCGCCGCCGCCGGCGGCCTAGGTGTACGTTTGGAGAAGCGAGACCACTATCGCCTGGGTCTGAAGCCGGACCTGCCTGACGCCTCGCAGGTGAAGAGGGCCGGCAAGCTCGTGTGGTTGGTCTCGCTGATGAGCGTTCTGCTGACGGCTCTCTTGGGATTGTTGATCCGTGTTTGGATCTGAAGCGCACGGCGGTCCGGACCTGCCTAAGCTCCGGGAAATGGGTATAGCTGATGAGGAGGTGCTGGATTTCAGCACAAACGTCAATCCCTTCGGCCCGGCACCCGCGGTGCAGAAGGCCTGGCGTCGGGTGGACATCAGCACCTATCCGGACCGAAACGCGTGGCTCCTGCGGGAGCAGTTGGCGGCGCATCACCACCTAGGAACCGAGCGCGTGCTGATTGGCGCTGGGGCCTCCCAATTGATTTGGCTCATTGCCAGCAGCGAATTGGAGGTAGGTGATCGGTGTGTAATCGTGGGACCGACCTTCGGAGAATACCGACGGTCGGCGGCCGGGCAGAATGCCCGGCTGGTCGAGGTGAGGTTGCCGCTCGACCCTAGGTTGGCTGAGTTGGACAAAGCCTGCTCCCGGGTTGAAGCCGAGCGGCCGAAACTTGTCTTCCTGTGCAATCCTAACAATCCGACTGGCTGGTTCTTCGACGAGAAGGAGATGCGACGACTGGCCGACGCCTGCGCCCCGGGTTTGCTGGTTATTGATGAGGCCTATCGTCCTTTTCTGGAGGGCAAGCGCTGGGGCCCTGCACCCGGTTCCAATGTGGTGCTGCTCCGATCGATGACCAAGGCCTACGCGATCCCCGGGCTACGCTTGGGCTACCTGCTTGGATCCGCCGAGCTGCTGGCTCGACTGGGTGCACAGCAGCCTCCTTGGAGTGTGAGTGCGCCGGCCCAAGCGGCTGGCGTGGCCGCCTTGAAGGCGGAAAGACACCTCCGGCGCACGTTGAAGGCCACGCAAGGGGCCGCAGATCAGTTGAAGGAAGACCTGCGATCGCTCGGCCTAAAAGTGGTCCCGAATCCGATGCATTTCTTTCTGGTGGAAGTGGGATCAGCAGGAGCGTGGCAACGGCGGCTCGCGGCGCGCGGCTTCTTGACACGAGATTCGTCATCCTTCGGCCTGCCGGGCCATTTGAGAGTGGGGACTCGAACGCCTTCGGACAACAGGGAATTGGTCAAGGCATGGCGGCAAGTCTTGGAATCATGTGGATGACGAGGGGTCCGAGAGCCGCGCTGCGAACAAGAAGGGCCGTCATCGCCGCCGCGCCCGCGACGTGTGGCGAGCTCTTTCAGGGAACGCTTCAAGGTCAGCCATGTCTTGTCTCGTTCCCTATCGCTCGCTGGACGATTGTCGAGTTGGAAGTTGGTGAAGCCGGCGAAGGATGGAAGATCGACGGCCGCAAGGCCAAGTGTCGGCGTGCGTTGCAGATGGCCAGGTGGCGCTGGCGTTGGGGATCCCGGGGTGAGGTGCGTTGGTTAGCGGATTTACCAGCGGGGAAAGGATACGGAAGCAGCACCGCCGACATCGGTGCAGTGCTCCTCGGCGCGAGCCGTCTGGCTAGTCGCGATCTCACTCCTTGGCAAGCGACGCGATGGGCCATCAAAATTGAACCCAGCGACAGCAGCCTGCTGCCGGGCCTGAGCCTGCTTGACCATCGTCGGGGCCGCTGGCATCAGCCGTTGGGGAAAGCTCCAAGGATGAGAGTGCTGGTGGTGGAAACCGGAGGGCGGGTCGACACTGTTGCATTCAATCGTCTTGACTATGAGGCGCACGCACAAACATATGGCCGTCAACATGAGGAGGCCTTTGACGTTCTGCAAACCGGCCTGCAGTCTGGAGATCTGGAAGGGATCGGGTGGGCGGCCACCCGCAGCGCCTGCCTTCAGCAGCGGGTCCTGCCCAAAGCTGGCTTTGATCGGTGGCTCCGGCTGGCAAGGGCTACCGGTGCTNNGTGGCGCACAGCGGCACGTTGATCGGTTTGCTCTATCGGGAGGATGCAGCCGTCCAAGATATTGAGGAATACGTGCTGAGCAAGGCCAAAAACGGCACGCTGGTTGGATGGTCCAAAGCCATCGACGGAGGGGTAAAGACATGGAGACGGAAGGAGTGACGGAGAAGATCAGAAACGACTTGGTGCCGTGGGCAGCTGAAATCGAGCCCCTTGATGAGAGCGCGATGGCGGCGGCGCGTGATCGTCAGAGGCAACTGACAAAGCCGCCCGGGAGCATGGGCCGGCTGGAGGAGCTATCGGTCCAGCTGGCCGGCATCACCGGGCAGGCGCTACCGTCGGTGACGGAGAAGGCAATCGTTGTCATGGCCGGCGATCACGGGGTGACGGCCGAGGGGGTGAGTGCCTATCCGGCGGAAGTCACGGCCCAGATGGTACTGAACTTTTTGAACGGCGGCGCGGCCATCAATGTGCTGGCGCGGCAGGTCGGAGCTCGTGTGGTTGTGGTCGACATGGGTGTGGCCTCCCCGCTGGCGAGCCATCCGGATTTGCTGGATCGGAAGCTGGCAGAAGGCACCGCCAACATGGCGCGAGGTCCAGCCATGACCTCCGAACAGGCGGAAGCGGCCATCGATATCGGGTGGGAAATCGTGAAGGAGCTGGTGCGAGAGGGCGTGCAAATTTTGGGGACGGGGGAAATGGGGATCGGGAACACGACACCTTCCTCCGCCATCACCGCCGCGCTCACGGGGGTCCCGACTGCGGACGTCGTCGGACGAGGGACGGGCCTTGACGACGAAGGTCTCGAGCGCAAGCGGGAGATCGTCAGCCGTGCACTGTCGGTCAACGAGCCCGATCCGGGGGATCCTTTGGGTGTGCTTCGCAAGGTCGGCGGATTCGAGATCGCCGGCTTGGTTGGAGTCATCTTGGGCGCGGCCGCAAGCCGGATACCTGTCGTCATCGATGGATTCATCACGGCGGCAGCCGCCCTGGTGGCGGGTCGCTTGGTCCCTCACTCAAGATCCTACATGANNGGCTGCCCTGGTTGCAGGTAGCTTGGTCCCTCACGCAAGATCCTACATGATCGCCTCGCACCGATCCGTTGAGATCGGTCACCGGGCCAGTCTGGAAGCGCTTGGATTGGCCCCGCTCTTCGACCTCGACCTCCGCTTGGGCGAGGGGACTGGAGCCGCGCTGGCCATGGGAATGGTCGAAGCTGCCGCCCACCTCCTGGCGGAGATGGCCACTTTCGGTGAAGCGGGAGTCACAGATAGGGAATGACGGCTTTGCGACGGGCGCTCACGTTCATGACGACCTTACCCCTGCGGATGGAAGAGCGGATGGAAGCGGGCGAACTGGGCCGGGCGGCGGCTTGGTTCCCGGCAATCGGCCTGGCCATGGGGGCGACACTCTGGGGGCTGCACTGGGCTCTGGGGTTCCTATTTCCGGGCGCCGTCGTTGGTGCTTTAGTCGTGGCGGCTTGGGTCGGATTCTCGGGGGCGCTGCACCTGGATGGATTCGCCGACTGCTGTGATGCGCTCTTCGCTTCAGCTCGCCGGGAGCGGCGTCTCGATATTCTGCGTGACAAAAGTGTGGGTGCCTTCGCGGCCGTTGGGGTCTCCCTGCTCATGATTCTGAAGACGGCGGCAGCCGCTTCGCTGGGGGATGCGCGCGGGTTGTTGCTGGCGCCGGTACTGGGGCGTTGGGTGATGCTGCCCGCCGCGCGTGGCCCGGCCGCACGGACCGACGGGCTGGGGGCGAGGCTGGGGAAGGAGCTGACGCGACGCCACATGTTGCCAGGGCTGGCGCTGACGGTGCTGTTGAGCGCAGTCTTGGGCTGGCGCGGTCTGTTGGCATTCGTGGTCGTCCACGGGGTCGCGCTGCTCTGGGGAGGCTTCGCCAGGGCCCGATTGGGCGGCCATTCGGGCGACGTGTTGGGAGCCATCTGTGAGCTGGCGGAGGTCACGACGCTGCTCGCCTTCTGCGGGGGGGTTTGACATGAGGCGCTACCGAGTTGGGACAACTTCATACATCCTTCCGGATGAGATCCTGCCGAACGTCCGTTTCTTGGCCGACCGCGTGGATGACATCGAGCTTGTTCTCTTTGAAATTGACGAAGGAAGGAGCAACCTGCCGACCCCGGAGCAGGTTAGGGAGCTGGCTGTACTTGCCCTCGAACACCAGCTGAGCTACACGGTTCATCTGCCCCTCGACCTACGCTTGGGAGCCCACGGGGAGCGGCGTCATCGGTCCTTGGAGAAGGCCCGGGCCGTGATGGAACGCACATGGCTCTTATAGATCCCTGGGCTTATGTTCTCCACTTGGACGGGAAAGAGGTTAGCGACTACGATCGATGGGTCGGGCAAGCCGTCCGTTCCCTGCAATTGGCGGCCGAGTGGGCCGGCGAGCCCGACCGACTTGCTGTGGAGAATCTGGAAGGCTATCCGTTGGATTTCATTGACCCGGTGTTGACGCGCGCGCCCGTCAGCCGCTGCCTCGACGTGGGGCACTTGTGGCTGGAGGGGCACGACCCGCTGCCCTTTCTCCGGGCGCATCTACCCCACGCCAGAGTAGTGCACTTGCACGGAGTAGGGGATAGGGACCATCAGTCCCTGGCCAACGTTGAGAAGGACGATCTCCAGGCTGTGTTGAAGTTGTTGGAGGAGGAGAGGTTTGACGGAGTGCTCACTCTGGAGGTCTTCAACCGCGAGGATCTAGAGACTTCGCTGGTGGCTTTGCGAGAGGCAGGGATGCCATGGCCAGAAGAATGACCTTGATCCTGGGCGGCGCGCGCAGCGGCAAGAGTCAGCACGCTGAGGAGCTCGCGCTTAAGGCAGATGGGCGGGTCTTGTACGTGGCCACGGCCGAGGCGCTTGATGATGAGATGGCGGCCCGCATCGCGGCGCACCGAGCCGCCCGCCCGACCGATTGGCAAACGCTGGAGGCCCACCGGCATGTGGGTCAGGCCATCAGTGAAGGAGGACTGGAGGCGGAGGTGGTGCTGCTAGACTGCCTGACTCTGCTGGCCAACAACGCGTTTGGGCTGAGAACGGAGAATGATGCCGAGCGGCAGGCCGCCGCCGAAGGCGCCCTGATGGCGGAACTCGACGAGTTGCTGGCAGCCTACCAGGCCTCGGAGGCGCATTGGTTGATCGTATCGAACGAGGTCGGCCTGGGGCTGGTGCCGCCCTATTCCCTGGGGCGGGCCTACCGTGATGCATTAGGGCGGGCCAATCAGCGCTTGGCTGAGGTCGCCGACGAAGTCGTATTCATGGTGGCAGGGTTGCCGCTGAAGGTGAAATGACTTCCGCGAAGCCTATTGGATGTGCTCCGTTTTTGGGAGGCTCGGCTGGCGCCGTTTCTTGGTAGGATTCCAAGGAACGGAAGGGCNNCATGAAGCTGGCAGCCCTGTCCCCAGAGCAGCTGCAGAAGCTACAGGCGCTGGAAGAATCGGTCGGCGCCACCGTCCTGGCCTACGAGCCGGTGGGTCCCATTGCTGAGCTTCGCGAGGACGCCATCCGCTCACTACAGGCGGTGGAAGAAGAGACCGGACTGATCCTGCTGGCCGTCTCCCCGTCCTAAACTAGCCGGCTGTGGAAGGCATATTGAAGTTCATATCGGCTGCGCGGAGCTGTCGCTAGACCCAAGCAACTCTTGCCGCCAAACCACGGGTCCGTCTACGGCGCCCGAGCCGATGCAGCGCGGGATGAGAGGCTTGTTGCCCTGCTGCCTGGGATTACGTCTACTGCGTCTCGTGCCCCGATAAGTGGGACACACAGATCAAAGGGAAGTGGGCCGCGATGATCTGACGCCCGCCGCCAGGCGGGTGTTCCGCTTTCCGTCAGAAGTTGCACTCCTCATTTATGCCCGCGGGCTGGGGGATGCGTATTGACCGCCTGGCTGCGTTAGCTGGGCCGACGGGGCCCCGTGCCCAGTAGCCCCGCCTCACCACCGGGGAGATACGAACGGCCCAGACCGGGCCCTCCAAGCCGAATTGTCGTCGACCACCAAAAGTATGAAGCCGCGGTGCTGCCCCACTCGCGGCGAAAGGCGACGTTAATGTCGTCATCCGAAGCACCACAAACTTGGTGGCAACTCCTGATACCGTCGCCGGCGCTTGCCTCCTACGATGAGTGTGAGCCAGGAACGGATCCGGGCTCGTGCAAATCACACCCGCCGAAAGAGGAGGCGAAGGTGGCTGAAAATAAGCGAAGAGTGAGCCGGCGGGACTTCCTGCGGTTGGCAGGAGTCGGGGCCGGTGCCGGCCTAGCCGTGCCTAAGCTGGCCGGCAAGAGCAAGAGGGCTAGGGCGGAGTCTCCCAAACGGTTCGCCGATGCGGCCGGCCGGCCCGAGCGGGCCTGGTGGGTGCGGACCGTCGATGAGCCGACCACTGAAGTCGACTGGGACAAGGTGGAGCGCTACGCGGAGACGAGCACGACCCGCCGGGGCTTCCCGGATTATGTCGGGGAAGGTGAAGCCGAGCGCTTNNGAAGAGCTGACTCTGAAGTTCATCAAGGAGAAGAGGCCCGGCTACACCCTCAAGGACTATGGACTGGACGCCGGCCAGGATCAGAGACTCCCGTTGAGCTTCTTGGGCCCGCAAGAAGCGCCGACACCCGTAGAGAGGGGAGTCCCCAAGTGGGAGGGCTCACCGGAAGAAGCCTCGCGCATCATTCGGGCAGCCATGCGCCATTTCGGCGCGGCTCAGGTGGCATTCCTGGAGTTGGATGACAACCTGCGCAAGCTGATCTACTCCCACGATCCGGACGGCAAGGAGTTGATCTTCACGGACGAAGATGAAGCTTACGAAACCGAAGAGGCTCGTTACATTCCCAACAAGGCCAAGTATGTGATCGTTTACTTGGTCCAGATGTCTGAAGAAACCTTGAAGCGAGCGCCGACCATGCTGGCCTCGCAGACCACATCGCTGACGTATTTGCGCGGTCGCCAAATCCAAAACTCCACGCAGGAGTTCCTACGGACGCTCGGTTACCAGGCGTTGGGCGAATCAAGCACGAACGCGCTCGGCATCGCCCCTGCCTTCGGCGTAATGGCAGGGCTGGGTGAGATGTCCCGGCTCAACCGCCTGATCTCACCGGAGTTCGGACCCATGGTCCGTGTGTTCAAGATGCTGACGGATCTGCCGGTCGCGACCGACAAGCCGATCAACGCTGGGATCATGGAGTTCTGCAAGCACTGCAAGAAGTGCGCGGAGGCCTGCGAACCCGGTGCGCTTAGCTTTGAAGATGAGCCGACCTGGGAGGTCAGGGGCGGCTGGAACAACCCTGGCCACAAGGCGTACTTCGAGGATTCGGTGGCGTGCCGCATCTACTGGAAGTCGGAAGTTGCCACCAACTGCGGCATCTGCTTCGCCGTCTGCCCCTTCGCCAAGAAGGACAAGGCATGGGTGCACGATTGGGTCAAGGCTGGCATCTCTAGCGCGCCGGCCCTCGACGGCTTCTTCCGCAGCATGGATGACGCCTTTGGCTACGGTGCCCAGAAAGACAACGAGGACTGGTGGTACCTCGATCTGCCTGAACTTGGCACCGACAGCTACAGGCCGGTATCGGAGGCATAGCAATGACGGAGAACACATACGAGATTGAAGTCGCCCGCCGGGCCATGGTACGAGTGGGTGGGCTGGGCGGTTTGGCTTCTGGCCGTGATCTTCATATTCCAAAGTGCGCTTGCAAGTGGAGCCGAACTTGAGCCGACCGCGGCGACGATCTTTTGGGCGACCTTCGCGGTGCTCTTGATCGGTGGCGCCATCGTCTACTTCCTGCGGCGGGGGCGCCTCACCGAATAGCCGACCACTGTGCACGATTGACCCGCGAGACGAGCGGCCCAAGGATTCTTCCTTGGGCCGCTCGCTTGCCACGACGTTCCCCTTGATTCCGCGCGAGAAGCTACTCACGGGATTGGGGAGGCCGCGCCATTCGGTTTCGAAGGAGGTGCCCAGGCGTTTGCCGACCGGCCCGCTGTACCCTCGCCGGTGAGAGGGCTGAGAAGCACAGGCCCGATTGTGACAAAAAACACTACTGGTTCGTTGTGAGGGGCAAGATACTTGAATCATGGAGAAAGTAGGGAAAATTCCGAAGGGAGAATCCGCACAAATGGCCGGCCGCTCGCCGCAGTGGCGTTCTTCGGTGGCCGGGCCGCGCCCTCTGGTCCGACGAGCCTGGGATTGGCTTTTGGGAGTCCCGGTGCGAGTCAAGATCGGGGGGA
>JABAHQ010008778.1_pt1 | contig 12241 bp, 11 predicted proteins | sample 7062091 | NCBI WGS metagenome assembly JABAHQ01 (sample SAMN14534359, study PRJNA622989) | marine sediment metagenome | biome: marine biome [ENVO:00000428]; feature: marine pelagic biome [ENVO:01000023]; material: deep marine sediment [ENVO:00002113] | place: India: Gulf of Kutch | collected...
GCTAAACTACGTTATTTGAAAAGTATTGTGACTAAGCCTTACTTGTATTCACCAAATGGCTTGTTTATCATACGACTTACATCATTATTTCTTTGGAGGCTACCTTGATGACCAACCAACAGACCTGGAATCCAGATCGTTATGCCCATAATGCGCGCTTTGTGGCCGACTTGGGCATGCCGGTGGTTGAATTGTTGGCCCCCCAGCCGGGAGAGCGCATTTTAGATTTGGGCTGTGGCGACGGCGCATTGACTGAGAAATTGGTGGCCCTGGGCTGTCAGGTAGTGGGGGTTGATAGCAGCCCGGAGCAGATCGCTGCAGCTCGAAAGCGAGGTTTGGCGGTCCAGGTCATGGATGGACAAGCCCTCATCTTTGAGGAGGAATTTGATGCTGTCTTCAGCAACGCTGTCCTGCACTGGATGAAGCAGCCTGACGATGTAATCGCTGGGGTGCGGCGGGCGCTCAAACCAGGGGGCCGTTTTGTGGCTGAGTTTGGCGGACAGGGTAATATTGCTTCTGTCAAGCGCGCCCTGTATGAAGCGCTCAACCGGCGCGGCCTTGATCCGGCGGCGGTCGATCCCTGGTATTTTCCCTCGCCGGAGGAATATCGTGAACGCCTAAAAGCCCACGGTTTCAGAGTTGACACCATCGCCCTGATCCCACGCCCCACCCCCTTACCCGGCGATATGATCGGCTGGCTCGAAACCTTCGCCGGAACTTTCACCTCGGCTTTGCCAGCCTCAGACCGGCCAGGCTTCCTGGCCGAATTGCAGGCAGCCCTGCGACCCCAGTTGTGCGATGCAAAGAGTAAATGGACGGTTGATTACGTCCGTCTCCGTTTTTCTGCAGAAAAGCCATGATCACCACGCCTTCATGTCCATAACTCCCGGATATTCTCCCAAATGATATAAACGCCGGCCAACAGCACCATAGCCTCAACAATAGGCCAAAAAAACTCATAAACCAGTATTAACGAAGCCACAATCGCTAAGGCATTGGTCACGCTAGTCACCAGTCGGACCAGACGTTTTCTAGCGCCTGCTTCGACGAAGATGAAGAGAGCAATAATGACCACCAGACCGACAATCACAAAATCTTGGGCGAAGAGAAAAAGAAAAACGGCGCTGATCATCATCAAGCCGATGCTAATAGCAGCCCAAGTTTCAGCCAGACGACCCAGGCGTAAGTCGGTATCGGTGGCAGGATGATGCGCCCGGCGCAAATGAGCCCGGGCGGGATTACGCTCACCAGCCCGGAGTTGGTCAATGTATAGGTTTAAAGCTCCCAGGAGCGATTCATCGGAGGCCAGTTGTGTCCGTAGGGCTTTTAACTCGGTTGAAAGGAGGGCGATCTTCTCTTCATGGGCCGTATGAGCTTTCTGCAAGTGAGGTCGTCCTTGCATGGCCGTCGCTTCCAGGGCCAGACCGGTCAGAACTTGATTTTTTTGATCGATGGTTTCGACTAATTTAGCTCGCCGGATCTCAACTTTGGCCTGCTGGTTTAAGGCTGATCTCAGTAATTCGTCCGGGGGGGGGACTTTGTCCAGGCCTGACCAGCCCAGGGGGTCGAACCAGGAGCGGCGCATGGTGCCATCGCGGTTATAGAGAGGACCAGCCGGTGCATTTTCGCCTGAGAAGGGATCCTGGGCATACCATCCCCACAAACCACGATAATTTGAGGCCCAGTTCGGGGTCGGATCGAGCAAATGTACCTTAGCCCATTCATGCCCCTGGCCTGGCCCAATTGACAAACCATCCCCGCGGGCATAGTCAACAAAGGGGATGCGAAAAATATCCGATTCTTTGGGCCTGGCAGGGGAGGTATCTTCCGCCTCTTCGCTTTGGACCTGGCGAATTGTTTTCTGCCACAAGCTCCGTAGCCAGCCTACTAACTGGGCTGGAAGGGAGAGGAAAGGCAATTCAATCGTGGTCAGATACTCGCCGGGGGCAAAGTAACTGGCATGAGAACCGGCTCCGGCATAGATGACGGGGTGTTCGCCCACTTTTTCCAGTTCAGGATCATCCCAACGACGGCGTAGATCATCGCCGGACAAATCGTGTGCGGCGTAAGCAATCCACTCCGGTTGCAAGGACCCCCTCTCAGATTCATACAAATAGATGTAAATCATCTCCCAATCTGCTTCGTGATCATTGGCCCCGGAGAAGCCGGACCGCCAGTTATTGAAGGCGTAGAAAAACCAGTATTGCAAGGCAATCCAGCCGTTTTGCCGAACCACCCGGCCGTAATAACTATGGGTTGCCTGTTGGGCCAGCACGCCTTTGTAAACCCGGCTGGCAGCAGCGGCTGTATCGCCTGGCACACGTCCGCGGGCCAGTAGTGTCAGGGTGAAAATGGCGTCCACCAGGCGCGAAAGATAGCCTACTCGCGCCAGCCGCCCGCGTCCGGCGTGAAAGATATCTTTGGCCTCCTTACGGGTTAGATCTTGCAGCCGGTAGGCAGCCAGTTCGGCGATAGTGAGTGGGTCAATGAATTTGAGATAGTGGATTGTCCCGAAACTGCCGCTGTGAACCCGGGCCAACTTCTCCAGAGTTAATTCTCCCTGCGGGATCAGACAAACTGGATCCTCTTTGGACCGTTGTCGCCACAGGCTACAGGCTTGCACATAGGTTGCTACGTCCATGGGGAAGAACGACTCGCCCCGGGTGTAACGGATGATCGGTTCAAACCGTCGCAGCAGCGCGAGATCGGCTGACGTTTGGTCATTTGCCATATGGTTAGACATTGTCAATATTTCCTTCTTCGGCGATAAGCGATTTTTCCAGCAGGTGGGTCCGTTCATCGGTGTAGTTTAGATAGATAACCAGTAAAGTGCTGGAGACCATAGCGACGTAATCGGGTGTCCCAGAGAAATATAACCAGAGTGAAATGGTTAGAATTAGGCCCTCTGACAACATGGCATTTAACCAGGCAATTTCCCAGTTACGGAAGAAACCAATAGCGGCCACGAAAACCAGAATGGCCAGGGGAATTAAAATCCAGCCAGAAATGATACTGCTGGCCAGCCCTATCAGCACCTTGGCGATGGTCAACTGTGAGAGATGACCAAATCTGGACAAAACTTGGGCCTGGATAGAGTGGTAAATGCCACCCCCAAATAAGATGATGGCTTGCAACAACAACAACCAGGCCAAGGCTCTTATTGACCAGCGTTGCTCACTGGGAAGATTAGTTGTTGATTGAGGGGGCTGTCTGTTGGGAATACTTAAGTTGCTCATGAGTCTCTTAATCATTGTGCTTTAGTTTAGGATAGCAGGTTAATTTATCGCTGCTTTAGCTCAAGGGCCATTTGGACAGCCGCATAGGCATCGACAATCCCTTGTCCGACCGCATTGCCTGAAGTCCCACAATTGGGCAGGATACCATTAAATGGTCGGGCTGTTTGGCCCAAAATCTCCTCCGTTTGCTCAATTCGACCGATCAGATCAGGGTTGGCTGACCAGATGAGGGCGACCACGCCGACAATGTGCGGCCCGGCCATCGAAGTGCCATCTGCATACTCGTAGGTGTTTTCAGGATAGGCAGATAAAATATTGACCCCTGGCGCGACGATATCGGGCTTTACCCGGCCGCTCCCATCCACGGTCACCGGTCCCCGACTGCTGAAACCGGCCAATTCACCGCTTTTATCAATCGCCCCAACCGAGAAGGCTTCATCGTAGAGGGCCAACGGATCCCGTATGCTTCCACAGGCCGGTCCTTCGTTACCGGCCGAAGCAACGACAAAAATCCCGGCGGCGCGTAGGGCGCGCGTCCCGGCCAATAAGGCGTTGGGATCACAGCCTTCGATATCGGGACATCCCCAGGAGTTGTTGATCACATCGGCGCTTTGGGTGGGGTCTCCCTCGGTGAGAGGATCTCCGTTGAGTGGATAGGGAGCCAGCATAAATTGCATACACGTTAGATAGAGAGCCGGGTTGGCCAGGTCACGGGATAGATTGGCGCAGCCATACCAAGTGGCCCCTGGCGCGACGCCGGTTGATTGACCAACGATAGACCCCAGGGTATGGGTACCGTGTCCACTAATGTCGGTCGGTTCTTGGCTGCCATTCCAGGGGTCGAGCCAATTGTAATGATGTTCACCATCCTGCCCTCGATAGCTCTGGCGCAGCTCGACATGTTGCCAATCCACACCAGAATCTGAGTGGCCGATGACGACCCCCTGGCCCGTGATCCCCAGCTCTTGCCAGACACGATCCGCCCCGATAGTGGCCAGATTCCAGTCTGGTTCGGTTGGGGAGAGGGCGTTGCCGGAGGTGAGGGGAATTGGCGCAGGGAGGGGGCGCAGGATAGGGTTATCAAGAACCCGCTCAACTTCCGGTTGAGCCTCCAACCAGCGGCGTAACAAGGGGCCGCCCTCCACTTGAAGCGCATTGATCAGGTAGTAGGGGCGATAGGTGATCTTGCGTCGCTCCAGGACTCCCTGCAAGTTGGCTTGAGTCGCCTTGGCGTGGTTGACTAGAGTTTCATAAACGAATTGGCGGCGTTCGTCAATGTTGTCGATGGTATTAGCGGCCGAGACATCGGCCTGATCTTTGAGGATGACAAATAGTTGATCGCCGTAGAAGCCAGGCTGACCGATCAAAAAATAAACTAACGCCGCCGCCAGCCAGGTTCCTGCACCACCCGTCACTAAAAAAGGCCGTGATCGCCGCAGGAGGAATGAGGGGCCGGACAGAAAAAGGAGCAGTCCCAGCCCTAATCCGATGGACACACTGACTCCGGCGGCAGAGAAAGCCCAGCCTAAAATCTCTCCTGGACTCAAACCAAGGATTAGAAACAACTCCTCCGGGTCAATCCACATCAAGGGTACGGCGGTTGTTAAACCGATCAGAAGGGCCAGCGAAGGCCAGTTTAACGCCTCAATCTCCCGCTCCCCTAACCGGCTGAGGCTCATAAGGGTCCAGCCAAGAGAGGGCAGGGCCAGCATGAGCAAAAGTTGCATCCCGTTGACACTGAGGCCGCTGGCGAGCATAAGCAATGTCGCCCCGGAAGCGAATCCGCCCAGGGTGATATTTGCGTTGGCATTTGTACTGGTTGATCGGAGGGGTCGCACTAGAAAATAACCCAAGATGAGGCCCGACAGCAGGCCGAAGAGCAATCCGGCGACGAGATTTAAGAGGGTATCCAGGGCTGAACCTAAAGCGCCCCAGGCTAACCAGGGGTAGGCCAGCAGCGGGCTAAGCAGGAGGGCCAGCAACAAGCCAGGCTTGGTCAGGTCGGGGCGTAGAAATCGAAACGTGTCCAATTGGTTTTTTTTGTGTAGCCATATTATAATCAAAACCAAACCACCGTACAGTAGCGTAAGCAAAATTTGCAAACCAAGACTTCGTTGAACAGCGGGCAGCGAGGTGAAACGAAGCGGTATCAGGATCAGAATAAACCCGGCGGCCAGGGCCCAGGTTTGGAAGATGGCACGGTAGCGAGGTCCTTGCCAAAACCAGGCCAGGGGCAATAATGGGCCGAGGAGGAGTACGCTTTGCCCACCTGAGATGGCCGGCCAGCCCCAAACCGGCCAGGTTGCGCCGGTGATGAAGACAACCTGTTCGGCCAGCCACCCCGCCCCCTGGGCTGCGGCGGAGACAAAGCCAATCCAGATGACGAGAATGATCATGATTACCTGGCCAAGGGAATCCGATTTCGGAGGCCCGGCAGGGAGAGGTTGTTGGATTTGATTTGTTAGGTTTGGCATCATTGAAGCGATCCCCGTTTTGGTATTGCTACGCTTGGTGCGTAGTAAGCGTGATAACATCCTTTAAATTTTAGCATAGCAGCAATAAAAAAGCCTATCCGGGCATTGTCACTCTGAGGCGGAGCGAGAAGCGAGCCGTTGAGTCTCAGCTGCTGGTGAATCGGGGATTCTTCGTCGTTTCGCGCCTCACGTATGCGTGACAGATAGGTGAATAGTTACAGGGAGATTAACCCGCTAAGTGATGACATTTGTCATAAACAATAAGGACAAAAGTCACTTTCCTGTAACGAACATTCGGCTTATATTAACCCAGGAGAGAAGTACTTGTTTAAGCTATTTAGGGGGTGGTATTGTTATGGTCGAATATAAAAAGATTATGGTTACCCTGGATGGCTCTGACTTCGCCGCCCAGGCCTTACCGCTGGCGCAAACGTTGGCCGAAAATTTTGCGGCTGACTTGATTCTTTTCCGCGCTGTCCCAGCTATGGGTGTCATGTCAGCGCCTCTTGAAGTCGTTCAATTTATGGATGAACGACAGCAGCGGATGGTTAATGAGGTGACAGAGGTAATGGAGTCGTTAGCCCAGAGTTTGGAACATCAAGGCGTTCGGACCGAGGCGGTTGTTGAAGTTGGCGATGCGGCTGAGGCTATTGTCGACTATGCTAAAGACCATGAGGTTGACCTCATTGTGATGAGTACTCATGGCCGGACTGGGTTGGCCCGCTGGGTCTACGGTAGTGTGGCTCACAAAGTATTGCAGGGGGCGCCATGTTCGATTTTTTTAGTACGGTCAATACCCGAATAGCCCGCTTTAGGTTCTTGAGATCTCTATATCACCGTATTGGCGAAAGGATAAGGAGAGGATGTTATGTCGGTGGAATACAAAAAAATCATGGTTACCTTGGATGGTTCTGATTTTGCCGCCCAGGCTCTACCCCATGCTGAGGGGCTGGCCAAGAATTTTGGCTCGGAACTCATTCTGTTGCGGGTCGTCCCGGACGCTAAAAATTATACAGAACCGATCGAGGAAGGTTATTACCGGGTGATGGATGAACGGCAGCAGCATTTTGCTGATGACGCCATGAACAGAATGGATGAACTGGTCAGTCACTTAAAACTCCAACACATTAATGCTCAGGCCGTGGTCGATGTGGGGCATCCGGCCTCAAAGATTGTCGATTACGCGAAAGAACACAACGTTGATCTCATTGTGATCTGCACCCACGGTCGGACTGGGTTGGCCCGTTGGGTTTATGGCAGTGTGGCCCATAGGGTATTGCAACATGCGCCTTGTTCGGTCTTTTTGATACGGGCAGAGCATTAATTGGGGCTTCAATTCTGTAGACTGGTATTCTTAAAGCGAGCGCGGTTTCTAGACCGCGCTTTTTGACTTTAGCTAAAAAGGCAAAGCCTTGGCGGTGTGGGTTCCACGATCTTTCTTGATTAGTGTCTTTTTGCCTCAAAGATTAAGGGGTGCTATCATACAGGCTCTCCAAATTATTGGATGTAGTGCCAATTTATTCCCTTCTTTAACATTGCCTCAGACTTAAGCCCTGTGAAGGAGCATAGGCTGTGAAAACGATCGTTCTTGAAAAACCAGAAGTATTTCGTCTGACTGAAACAGAGCCGCCCGCTCAACCGGGCCCCGGCGAGGCGTTGGTGCGCGTCCGCCGGGTGGGGATTTGTGGTACCGATTTGCACGCTTTCAAGGGCCGGCAGCCTTTCTTCAGCTATCCCCGCATTTTAGGCCATGAACTGGGGGTGGAAGTTGAGGCCCTGGGGCCACTGGAGACAGATCTGAATTTGGTGGCGGGCGACCTGTGTACGGTCGAACCTTACCTGTACTGTGGCCATTGTCAGGCATGTCGCCAGGGGAAGACCAACTGTTGTACCAGCCTGCAGGTGCTGGGGGTGCATACCGATGGCGGTATGCGCGAGTGGCTGACTGTCCCGGCGACAAAACTGCACAAGGCCCACAAACCCCTCCCCCCGGACCATCTGGCCCTGGTCGAAATGCTGTGTATCGGGGCGCATGCGGTTAGACGGGCGCAGGTGGAGCCGGAAGAATATGTCTTAGTGATCGGAGCGGGGCCAATCGGTCTCTCGGTGGCCCAGTTTGCCAGGTTAGCCGGGGCCAAATTGATCGTGTTGGAAATCAACGCAGAGCGGCTTGAATTTTGCCGCCGCCAGTTGGGGGTTGAATTTGGCCTTGGCGGCCAGACCGACCCGGTTCCTCAGCTTCAGGAGCTGCTGTCTGGCGATATGCCAACCACGGTGTTTGATGCCACCGGGAGCCCCAGGTCGATGATGAACGCTTTTAATTATGTAGCTCACGGCGGTAAGTTAGTCTTTGTCGGTTTAGTCCAGGCCGACATCACCTTTCATGATCCCGATTTCCACCGCCGTGAATTGACCCTTTTGAGCAGCCGTAACGCTACCGGCCAAGACTTTGCTTATGTCATCCGCATGCTCGAGGCCGGAAAGATCAATCTCACCCCCTGGATCACCCATCGCGCCTCACCAGAGGCATTGGTGTCCGAATTTCCAGGTTGGCTACTGCCTGAAACTGGCGTGGTTAAGGCCATGTTAGAATTTTAGCGAGTCCATTTTTAAAGCAAACAAAACAAACAACAATGTAAGGAGGAAAGCCATGACCATTCTTGAAAGATCTATTGTCATCAACGCCGCACCGGAGAAAATTGAGGCAGTTACCGGGGATGGGAATCGGCTGCCGGAGTGGTATGCTGGCATCCAAAAGGCCGAGCCAGATGCTACCTATCCTGAAGCAAACGGCACCATCGATGTGGTTTACAAAGCAGCCGGAATTTCCTTCAACATGAAGTTGACCTCTTTAGAGTACGTTCCGGCTCAGAAGATTTCATTAAAAATGGAGGGGATGATCACCGGCACAAACCGATGGACGTATACGCCCGAGGGATCGGGGACGCGTGTCACGGCCAGCCTTGATTACGAGATGCCCGGCGGGGGTATCGGCCAGGCGATCAACAAGCTGGTGGTTGAGCGTATGAATGCTGAAAACCTGGAAAAAAGTTTGCAGCAGTTAAAGACAGTTGTTGAAGGCGCTTAGGTAAATGGCTTCGACGAACAAACCTAAACGATTCCTGGGCATCACTGTCATGACCCCCTTCATTCAGACCGAAGGGATCGAGCATGTGCTGGCCAACGTTATTGACCGGGCCGGGGCGACGGCCGTAACCTGCAATACCTCTGTCGTCGCCTCTGGCGCTGAGGGTGAGGGTTCCTTTCAACCTCCTGTTGATGCCGGGGCGAGCGTGCGCCTCTTCGACCGGCCTATTTGGGGGCAGCAGGCTCTCTGGTTGCGTAGTGGACCGGGACACCAGGCCAACGAGGCCTTTTTTCACGACTCCCCTTATAAGCCGAGAAAACCAAACGATCTGACCGAAACAGCGGGTCATATCGTCGGCGAGTTCATCAGCGCGGCCAAAGCCCGGGGGCTGGCGGTCTATATTCAAACCGGGGCCGCGCAACCGCCCGGCCTGCGCGAGGAAGACATCCCTTGCCTGCCCGATGGCCGGCCCCTCAAAGACCGGATGGCCCACACCGGCAGCCTGGCCAGCGAGGCGATTCGTCGCTATAACCACGCCTTTACCCAGGACATCTTTGCCCAATATCCACAGATAGATGGTCTGCGCCCGGATTGGCCGGAGTATCCCTGTTACAAGCTGGATGAGGCATTTCAGGACTTCAGCCCACACGCCCAACAGTGGGCCGAGGTGAACGGCTTTAACTTCGAACGGATGCGCCGGACAGTTGAGCGGTTCTATCGCTATTTGCACGGCGGGTTGACCAATCAAGATCTGCTGGACTTCGCCAGCCCGGATCGGGGTAAGTTCACCATCGCCCGACTCTTCAGTCAATATCCTGGCCTGGCCGATTGGTTTCGTTTCAAAGCGGCTCTCTCCACCGATTTGCTCCGCAACTGGCGCGAAGCCATTACCAGGTATGGCGGGCCAAACAAAGAACTCTCCGCCAACGCCTTCATGCCCCCTTTTACCTATTTCACCGGGTTGGACTTTGCCCGCGCCACCCCTTACTGCGCCTCAATTGCGCCCAAGCTTTACACCATGCACTGGTCGCTGATCATCAAGTTCTGGGGAGAGGTACTGCTCAGCCACAACAAGGGACTGGACGAAACGCTGCTGGTCAAAGCCCTGGTGAATCTGTTCGATCTGGCCGATGCGGAGGGGGGCACGGGGATCGAGGACTACGGTTATCCTGAACCTGATGAACCCCATCCCATTCCGGATGAACCGCAGCTCAGAAAAATAAACCAGGCCCTGGCGGCCTCGGGTGGGCGGACGAAGATTTATCCCCTGGTGCATGGCTACGGCCCACCCGAGGACTTCTCGCGCCGGCTGCAACTGGTAGCCGACAGCCCGGCCGACGGGGTTTGGATCAATCGCTACGGTTATCTCAGCGACGAGAAACTGGAGGCCATTGGCCGCATCTGGCACTGAGTTGAACAAATTGGTAAATTGCGGGGAGCATACTTTATGTCTAATCGCCCTAATATCCTCATCTTTATGACCGACCAGGAGCAAGCCGACGTGGTCAACCCGGACCATCCCTGCTTGACCCCCAACGCGGAGCGGCTGGCCCGCGAGGGGATTCGATTTCGCCAGGCTTACGCCCCCACGGCCCACTGTTGCCCCTCCCGGGCGACTTTTATGACCGGCCTTTACCCCAGCCGCCACGGCGTCTTTAACAATGTGATGACTCCGACGGCCATCCACTACGGCCTCAACCCCGGCGTAGTCATCTTTTCTGAACTGCTTCGCCAGGCCGGCTACCGGCTTACCTTCAGCGGTAAATGGCACGTCACCGCCGAGGAAAACCCGGCTGATCGCGGTTGGGACGAGTTAATCGTCACCTCTGGCAAAGGGACCTCCCACCACCGCTCCCTCGACCATTGGCGTCACCTTCAGGAGCCGGAAGGCCCCCGCCGGCGCGGCCATGTCCGGCGGCCCGGCTGGGGAGATTTCGAGCTTTACCGCACCCTGCCCAACGGCGGGCCAAAAGGATATGAAGGCTTGCGGGATTATGAGGTCGTTCAGGCGGCGGTCGAGGCCCTGCCCAGGTTGGCCCAGGGGGATGACCCGTGGGTCCTCTTTGTTGGCCCCATCGGGCCGCATGACCCTTTCAACGTTCCCGAACGCTTTGTGCAGATGTACGACCCCGATCACGTTTCCTTACCCCCCAGCTACGACGATATCCTGGCCGATAAACCCCGCATCTACCAACGTATGCGGCAGCAATTGTGGGATCAGTTGAGCGAGGCCGAGGTCCGCGAGTCTATCGCCCACTACTGGGCTTTCTGCTCCATGGAGGACGTTTTGCTGGGCGAGGTCTTGGACGCCCTGGAGGAGACCGGCCAGGCCGACAATACCCTGGTCCTCTTCTTATCCGACCACGGCGACTATTGCGGCGCGCATGGCCTCTATCTCAAGGGGGTCCCCGCCTTCCGTGAAGCCTACCATATCCCCTGCATCGCCCGCTGGCCGCAAGGGCTCGCCAATCCGGGCCGTGAAGCCGAGTCTTTCATCACCCTGGCCGACTTCGTCCCCACCTTTCTGGAGTTGGCCGGCCTCGAAGTCCCCCCTGATTTGAGCGGCCGTAGCCTGCTCCCCTTCCTGGACGATCAAACCCCGGCCGATTGGCCCGACGCTTGCTACAGCCAGTTCAACGGGGTTGAGCTTTACTACACCCAGCGGATGGTGGTCACTCCAGACTTTAAGTACGTCTACAACGGCTTTGACTTCGACGAACTGTACGATTTGCGCTACGATCCGTATGAAATGACCAACCTGGCTGAGGATTCGGCCTATCAGGGAATCAAACGGATGCTGGTGCAAAAAATGTGGCGTTTTGCCGCCCGAGAGCAGGATATGATCTTCAACCCTTATGGTACTGTTGCTTTGTCCCCTTGGGGCCCGGCAGAGGGATTGCGAGGGGAGACGCCATGAACTTCATCTTCTTCATGCCGGACGAGATGCGGGCCGAAAGCGCCGGCTGCTACGGCCATCCCCTGGCCCCCACCCCCAACCTCGATGCCCTGGCCGCCCAGGGGACCCGCTTTGACCAATGTCACGTGCAGCACTCGGTCTGCACCCCTTCCCGCTGTAGTTTAATGACCGGTTGGTACCCCCACGTGCGCGGCCATCGCACCCTCTGGCATATGCTCCGGCCCGACGAGCCTAACCTGTTGCGTTATCTGAAGCAGGCCGGCTATCAGGTCTACTGGTACGGTAAAAACGATCTGCTGGCCGTCGATAGCTTCGCCGACAGTGTCACCCTGGCCGAACGGCGCGGTCAGGGGATGTTTGGCCCTAATCCCTATGATTTTGATGACCCCCGTTATTATAGTTTTCTCTACGAGGCTTATAGCGGCCCGCTCGAAGCTCATGGCGATTACGCCAATGTCCAGGCCGGCATCGACTTCTTACGTTCGCAGCCGGAGGAGCCTTTCATTCTTTATCTGCCCTTAACCTT
>JABAHQ010014191.1_pt2 | contig 12238 bp, 8 predicted proteins | sample 7062091 | NCBI WGS metagenome assembly JABAHQ01 (sample SAMN14534359, study PRJNA622989) | marine sediment metagenome | biome: marine biome [ENVO:00000428]; feature: marine pelagic biome [ENVO:01000023]; material: deep marine sediment [ENVO:00002113] | place: India: Gulf of Kutch | collected...
ACCGACATGCCCAGCAGTCGAACCTGGCGACCGGCATCATTCACATAATACTCGGTTCGCATATCGAAACCAACCGCAGTGAACAGCCGGGCCAACACATCGCCCACGGTCGCAGCTCTTGCGCTCACGATGTTTAGCGGCCCGGTTGGATTAGCACTCACAAACTCCAACTGCACCTTTTGATGGTTGCCCCATTCGCTTTTGCCAAAGTCCTTTCCAGATTCAAGAATTGAACGCAAAGCATTCCGAAAGTACTCCGTGCTCAGATGAAAATTAATGAAGCCGGCGCCGGCTATCTCAGTTTTTGCAACCGCATCCGTATCCAGTTCGAGATGTTCCAGCAGCGCAGTGGCAATTGACCTTGGATTTTTGCGCAATTCAGACGCCAACTGCATGGCAACATTGGTGGACAAATCGCCATGTTCAGGATTCTTGGGTCTCTCCAACAGAATTTCCACATGATTGGATGGAAAGACACCACTCTCCTTAAAAGCATCTAATATTTTTTCTTTGAGATACTCTCGGATATCCAAATTACTCATCCCTTATCTCTTCAAATTCTGCGTCTCCCCAAAGCCGCTCCAGTGAATAAAATTCTCTTTTATCCGGCTGAAAAACATGCACCACCACATCTACATAATCAACCAAAACCCATTCCTGTCTGGCATACCCTTCAATATGCAGGGGACGTATTTTTTCGCTCTTAAGTTTGTCAACGATATGGTCGGCGATGGCTTTTACATGGGTGTCGGTAGCACCGGTGCAAAGAACAAAATAATCGGTCATGGACGTGAGAGGACGCAGATTTAGCAAACGTACATCTTCTGCTTTCTTCTCCAACGAGAGATCGGCAATCCTTTTCGCTAAGTCTTTAGAAATCAAAAACTCTTAGTTGCCTCCCCTTACACAATCGGTATCTAAAGATCTTGCTGCTTAAACCATTCGACCGTCCCGCGCAACCCTTCTTCAAGTGGTACTCGTGGCTCCCACCCTAAAATTTTCTTGGCTGCTGCAATATCTGGCTGCCGAACTTTAGGATCATCAACGGGCAGTGGATAATAGATGATCTCGCTTTTGCTGCCAGTTACTTGGATGATGGTTTCTGCTAACTCTTTAATGGTCATTTCGTACGGGTTACCAACGTTCATAGGTTCGTGGTAATCCGAGACCAACAACCTGTAAATACCGTCGATCAAATCCTTAACGTAGCAAAAGCTGCGCGTTTGAGAACCATCCCCGAAAACCGTCAACGGTTGGTTCTTCAACGCTTGTGGTATAAATGCCGGAATGGCTCTTCCGTCCTTTGGTCGCATCCTTGGGCCGTATGTATTGAATATGCGTACAATTTTTGTATCCAAAGCATGATACCTGTGATACGCCATCGTGATGGCTTCAGCAAATCGTTTGGCTTCGTCGTAAACGCCCCGGGGCCCTACGGGATTCACGTGTCCCCAATAGTCCTCTTTTTGAGGATGTACTTTAGGGTCACCGTAAACTTCTGAAGTCGATGCCAGGAGGAACGTTGCTTTCTTCTCCAGCGCCAATCCCAAGGCTTTGTGCGTTCCTAAGGCGCCCACCTTTAATGTTTGAATGGGAAGTTCCAAATAGTCCTTCGGGCTGGCAGGAGACGCGAAATGCAAAACGTAATCAATACTACCGGCGCAATAAATGTACTCTGTAACATTGTGCTTGATGAAATTGAACTCTTCACATTGTAAATGCTCAATGTTGGCAACGGTTCCCGTTAGCAGATTGTCCATGGCGATAACCTGATGTCCCTTCTTAAGCAGGTACTCACAAATGTGAGATCCGAGGAAACCTGCGCCGCCCGTAACTAACGTCCTTGGCATGGTGTTAACTCCTTCTGGTTTCTCCGATGATGACCGTGTTGTCAGCGAATTCCCGAAGCCGCCAACTTAATTGTAGGAATGAATCAAGGAACTTCAAACGAACCGAAGTCATCGGTCTCGAGTCGTCACGAAGTTTACCAACTCTATCAATGACGTCTTGTATGGCGTCTCCGGATAGCGGTCCAATGTTCGCAGTGCTTTCTCGCCATATTCATTTGCCTTGGCGCTGGCGTATTTTATCCCTCCCTGTGCCTCAACAAAAGCGACAATTTCTTTGAGCTCCTGCTTGTCGGCTTTGCTCTTGATCATTCGAATGACTCGTCGGGCATCGCGTTTATCAGCTTGTTTCAAAGCGTAGATGAGAGGCAAGGTAATTTTGTTTTCGCGGATGTCGTTTCCCAACGGCTTTCCGGTTTTTTTCTCAGCCCCTAAAATATCCAAAAGATCATCACGGATTTGAAACGCGATACCTAAATTCTCACCAAATTCTTTCATCGCTGTGATTTCTTCTTCATTTTCATGCGACGCCACGGCGCCCAACTGACACGCGGCAGAAAGCAGTGAAGCCGTCTTGTCAGCAATTAATTTAAAGTAAATCTCCTCTTCCATCCAATAGTCTTTGCTGCGTTCGACCCCCAGTAATTCTCCCTGCGACATGCGTTCGGCGGTTTCCGAAATGATCTCGTAAGCTCTCATGCTCTTCAGGCTTAACATCGCAAGCAGCGCTTTGGAAAACAGGTAGTCCCCCATCAACACGGATACTTTGTTTTTCCAAATGGAATTAACCGATGGCATGCCTCGTCTCTGGTGGGAGCCGTCGATGACGTCATCATGCACCAGGGTTGCCGTGTGCAGCAGCTCCATGATCGCAGCAGCTTTCAAGTTTTTTTGATCGAGGGCTACTCCATTATGGAGTCGGCTTGTGAGAATCACCAAAATCGGGCGCAGCCGCTTGCCTTTATTTGCAACGATATATTGAATCACCTTGTCGATGAGAAAAACATTGGATTTTAATAAATCTCTAAACTCCTTTTCATATGCAGAGAGATCTTGCTTTATTGGTAGACAAATCTCCTTAAGTGACACCTTCGGCCTTTGGAATTGGTTCAATAAGTTTAAGTTTGTTTACAAGAATCTGCTCAATGTAATAATTAATCAGCATTTTGTCAAACAAAAACTCCGAACCCGATCGCGTTTCGAAAGGCAACTGAACGTCACGTTCGGGACCAATTGTGTTTAGATAAGGGCTGAACGAAAACTCGTTAGTGCACGTCATTCCGGCATTGTTTTGTGCCGCAATCTCCACGAATTAGGAAGGAAATTCCCGAACAAAAGATCTCGGGAATGACAGCAACAGCCCGTTTTCGTTCAGCCCACTTATTTATAGCATCGGCAACGATAGGACCGTCTTTGGGTGTGAGGGCCCTCTTCTTCGTTTGTTATCGGGAGTGCAATTGTAAAGGTTGTTCCTTTGTGCGGTTTGCTCCTAACGGCGATGGACCCGCTTTCTCTTTCAATAATCATCTTTGAGATATACAACCCCAATCCCGTTTTGCCTCGGCTTCTTTGGTCGTAAAGAAAGGCCCGAAAATTTGTTAAAGATGCTTTTCGGCAATTCCAACTCTGGTATCGGTTATGTCGAGCTTGATCAGATCAGCGTCCCTTTGTACATTTACAGGTAATCTCCCACCTTCGGGCATCGCTTGAATCGAATTGATGGTCAGATTCAACAGCACTTGCTTCAGTGAATCTGTATTAAAAGGCACAGATGTGTCTTCCTTGGCTCATGGTGTTAACCTTGTCCCTGCAAAAGGAGCGGCCGGAATCTCCTGGTCTTAGGCATGGAGATTCCCGATTAAATCACTCTGGAATGGCAGCTTCAGGCCGTTTTCGATCAAACCGTGAGCAAATTACGTTTAGTAAGTCAGAAACTTTTACCAAAAAAAGCCGGCGCAACTTCTGCACCGGCCTTTCAAGGAAAGGTAAGAGGAGAAGGGAATATCTAAAAATCGTCCTCGCCGAAATCGCCGCCTTCATCGCCGCCATTACGGTCACGGTTGCGCTCCTGGCGGTAATTGTTGATGTTATAGCGCAGGTTGAGGACCACAATAGGCGATTCGCGATCATGAAAATCGTAACTGTAGAAATCAGCACCTTGCGATGTACGTTCCCATTTGGCTGTATTCAACACATCACGAATCTGAACGGTGGCGGAAAAACGCTTTTCAAAGAAATCCTGCCGCACCGCGAGATCGGTTGAGAAATAACCTTCGGAGCTGCCCTGCGACGACACGCGGCCGCTGTTATAACGCGCATTGATTTGCAGTTGCGTCGACTTCCCGAGTTTAAACTGGTTATTGAAGCGAGTCGACCAGCTAAAACTTTCACGCTCAAAAGACTCTTCATAAAGCACGCCTTCAATCCGGTAATTATAAAGATTGCCCATAAGATTGATATTCCAGTTTTTAACTAAATCAAGATTGAGCATCAACTCTGAGCCGAGAGCGTAATCGGTACCGACATTATCCACGGTGTGGAGGGTCACGTTGTCGGCGTAAGCCGAGCGGATGCGTTCGATCTTGTCATGATTCACGCGATAATAAACTTCGGTGGAAAAAACATTCTTGCCGAAAAAAGTCTGGAATCCGGCTTCGTAGGAATCGATATACTCGGGCTTGATGTTCGGGTTGCCCATCCTGACGTTGTAGGCATCCATCCAGGTTTCGAACGGTTCCAGATAATAGCCGCGCGGTCGGTCGATACGCCGTGTGTAGCTGGCCATAAGCTGCTTTTCTTCAGAAAGTTGAAATGACGTATGGACCGATGGAAAGAAGTCCCAGCGATTGACGGTAAACTCTTCGGAAGTCCGCGCCAGCCCAACTTTGCGATTGGTGTATTCGACGCGCATGCCGCTCTGTACACCGAGATTTTTCCATTTACCGGCGAACATGGAATAAAAGGCCTGTTCATCTTCCTGGTATTTTGTGGTGTTGCTGAATTGGTCGAGGGTTTCGAATTCACCGGTGGTGGTGTTGTAATCAGCCAGCCCCGTTTCTTCGGTGGAACGGTCGAACTCGCTTTCGTATCCTGCCTCAAACCTGCTGTCTTCCTTTAACGGCAGAACGTACTCAATTTCAATTTCCAGCTCTTCGGATGGCCCGGCTTCGAGCGAACGCCGGCCTTCGGTGATTGCGTTGGTTTCATAATCGAGCAGGCGATTGATGGTTATTTCGTCACCGTCACGCTTGCTTACAGAAACCTGACCGATCAGTTCGTGGCCTTCCTTTGCAAATTTGCGCGTGAAATTTGTATTGAATGCATAATAGTAACCACCGCGTGAGCGATCGTTATTACTGTTGTACAGCACACGCGAGGCGCGTTCCGAAGACCATTCCTGGTAATCCAGGCTGGATATTCTTTTGCTGTCTCTATCACCGTAACGCGCATTAAACGCGATTATGTTCTTCGGGTTGAAGCGGTATTCAAACGCGCCGCGCAGGCCGTAGGAATTTCTGCCGCGGCGGGAATTGCCGTCGGAAAGTACAAACGAGGAGACACCGTCGGTTGTGGTATGATTTTCTTCTTCATTAAAACCATCCGTGAAGCGGTTCCTGTAGTCGACCCCGAAGGTAACGGTATATTTTTCGGTTTTATTCTCAAACAAAATGTCACCACCGTAACGGTCGTCGATACCACCATTGAGATTAATCAATCCTGCCCTTCCGGTGTTCATATTTTTCTTCATTATGATGTTGATGATGCCGCTGGTGCCTTCGGGATCGTACTTTGCCGAGGGATTTGTGATGATTTCGATATCCTTAATAGAGCTGGCAGGAATTTGCTCCAGCGCATCACTGGCCTCCAGAATTGTGGGGCGGCCATCGATCAAAACGGCAAAGTTGCTGCTGCCGCGCAGACTGACATTGCCTTCGATGTCCACTGTGATGGAAGGCACATTTTCCAGCACATCCGAAGCTGTGCCCGAAATAGCGGTTTGCATTTGACTGACGCTGATCACCTTTTTGTCAATCGCATAGCTCACCGCTGCCCGCTCCTCTTCCACCGTAACGCTTTCCATGTCGAGAATGGAGGGCGTCAGTAAAACCTTGCTGATATCCACGGTTTCTCCGGCAGACACGCGCATGTCGTTAATGCGCCTGTCTTCGTACCCTATGAAGCGAATTTCAAGATAGTAAATGCCTGGCCTGATATTCTCAAGCGTAAAAACGCCTTCTACATTTGTAATTGTGCCGGTCACCTGCTCACCATTGCCCTGGTCGAAAATAATGATGTTGGCATATTCGATGGGCTGATCGTATTTTTCGTCAAAAACTTTGCCTGTAATTTCTCCGCGTTCCTGCGAAAATAGCGGGTTCAAACTGAAAAACAAAAATACAACCGGTAGAAATCTATACATGTTCATCAAACGACCTTTCAACATTTTTTGAATTTATTCAGACGTAATATAACAGGGAAATCTATGCGGAATTTGTAGAAAGGTACTAACGAGGTACAATGCCGGAATGACCTGCACTAACGAGTTTTCACTCAGACACCAGTTAGAGTCAAAATCATTACGTTACATTTTCTTACTTCATCATTAAAACTTTTTGACCGGTCGGATCAAGTGTGAGCGTTTTGGGTCAAAGTCCATGCGAGTGTCTTTACACTTTTCGCAAGCAATTCATAACCAAGATCCGGAGAAAGAGAGTGGCTTGAAGAATGGCCGAGATGCAATACACTGGCGGGCACAGACTTCACATATTCTCTAAAGCTGCCTAAATTTGACTCAGGAAACTCCAAGGTGACAACGTGTTCGCGACCGAAGAATTTCTCTGCGGCATGTTGCAGAGACTTGGTGGCTTCACGATTTGATAATAAGATAGGGGACTCATTTTTTATATCAAGTTGAAATTCCGCATGATACGTAATGCTTTTCACAACATCTCTGATTACATTGCGGACACGTTCCAATTCCGAGTCGTCGTGTGTGCTAAACGAACCTTCCAACGTGACCTTGCCCTGCGTCGAACGCCTATCATCTTCACTGTGAATGGATGAAATGGCGATCACCACTGGTTTTAGTGGATCCGTTCTTCGGTTGATGGCTTGCTTCAATGTTAGCACCACATCTGCAGCAATCTGAATGTTGTTGACGAGTGTTCGCTGCGCGGGAATCCGACCATTGCCGCCAAATATGCTTAAGGAAAAGCGTTTGCTCGATGGAAAAAGAGAGCCAAAATTGATACCAACTTTTTGTTCAGAAACGAGTGAAGTCGAAGCCACTCCGTAGAGAACGGACACGTCTTCTAGAAGGCCTTTTTTTATGAGTAGCCGAGCGTTGTCGAAAGCCTCATGATCCCGGCTCTGAAAGATAAGTCTAACGCCATCCTTGATTTCATCGCGAAAACCCCACAAAACTTTTGCCACTGCCAAACCCACCACAGCCTGTGGCACCTTCAGTCCGGAGACATTTAGTGGCGTATTGTTTTCGACCCTCAATGAGGTCATTTCCGGACCGGACATTCGGCCCATCACATCCACAGAAATGCCAGCGTCTCCGAATCTTGTAGGTTGTAGCTCAAAGGCACGCAGCTTCTCGTCGATGTAGTCCAACATTCCGGAGGGCTGCATTGACTCTGGCAGCGTTGAAAATTCTTCGCTCAACGATCTTAGCTGAGAATTGACCTGGTTGAACGTATTTGGGGGGAAGCTCATGATTCTTGAAAGAGGTGCGAAACTTCTTTTAACACTTTTGGAATGTACTCATTCATTTGGCCTTCGATAACGACGCCAGCAGCATAGGGATGGCCGCCTCCGCCAAACTTTTGGGCAATGTCATTTACCACGTAGTTTCCTCGGGATCGGAGGCTGACCTTGGTCTTGTTCTCGCCGATTTCCACAAAGATAACGCTGACTTCAACGCCATCAATCACACGCGGGTAGTCTGCAAAGCCTTCGGTATCATTGGTTTTAGCGCCAAGACTATTCAGAAGCTCTTTTGAAACTTGTACCAGAGCAACCTTACCATTTTCCTCAATTCGCAAATTACTCAGCACATGACCAAACAATTTGACTTTGCTCAGCGGCTGACGCTCATAGACCTTTTGATAAAGTCTCTGCGGCTTCACACCACATTCGACCAGTTCTCCGGAGATTTTGAATGCCTGTGCGTTGGTATTCGAAAATCTAAACGAACCTGTGTCGGTCATGATGCATGTGTAAAGAGCTTGAGCTATTTCTTTGGTAATCGGTAGATTGCAAAATTTTATCAAGTTGTAAACAATTTCCCCTGTCGAACAGGCCTCTACGTCGACCAATTTCAAGTCGCCAAATTTTTCCTGCAGGGGATGATGATCGATGCAGATCTTGGTGATTTGCAAATCTTTGATCTCCCGTCCAAGTTCTCGCAATCGGTGCCAGTCACTGATATCCAGAATAAGAATAGCATCAGCAGTTCGCAGAATCTCGCGGTGATGTTTTGGATCGTACACCACCATTTGTTTGTCGGGATCCAGGAAGCGGTAATTAGGCGGCACAGGACTGCTGTTGTAAATAAACACATCTTTGTCGATATCGGTCAAGAGCGCCGAAATCGCGGCTTCTGCTCCTAATCCATCGCCATCCGGATTCACGTGCGTCGTTAAGACAAATCGTTGCCCTCGATTTATGCAATTCCTGACTTTTTCCAAAGATGTCCTATCTATCATGCACTTCCGATCCTTTCTCTCAGGGCGTCACCAGCGTTTTTCCGAATCCGATATTGCCTATCGTATCGACGGCCTTTATTACAATTGTATTGGAACCCTGAACCAGAGCATCCGTGGTGATTTCAAAGGTTTCGCTTTTTGAATCGCAAATGCCATCGGTTGGATAAACCAATCTCCAGTCCTCAGCATTCAAACCATAATAAACGGAACGAATATTGGTCATCTCGTCCTCAGCCAAGAAAGAGATGATGGCTGTCTTTTTCTGAGTTTTGACTTCAATGTCCGAAACCTTCGGACCCATATTGTCCACCTCGAATGGTTGACTGATCTTCTCTGAGGAAAGGCTCAGGGCCGGTGGGTTTGAAGGCTCGTCTTTAGCCGCGACTTTGATGACATAGCGGCCATCCGGCAACAACTCGCTGTCCCATGAATACACAACGCCATGAAGGTCTGTCACCAGCGTCTTCCAGTTTTGCTCATCTGTTCCTTTGTAATAAACATCAAACGCCAGATTGTCGCCATTTTCATCTTGCGCCTGCCAACTCACCGAACGGCCGCCTTTGCGAAACGTTTTACGTCCGGGATGGTTGTTTTGAGAACCGTTGCCGTTCGACGTGCCGTCGTTTCCCAAGTGGGAATCCGTCGACACCTGCTGAGTCGACTCCGGATAATATTCGCCGGGTTCATGAATGCGAATTCCCCGTATCTCAGGTGCAATATTTTTTTGGAGATAAGAACAAATTACCTCCCTAAGAACCGGTGTTTGTTTACCATTCTCTGAAGATAAACGCGCTTTGAACTGAATGAATCTTGCAGGCTGACTTTGAATGAGCTGTCCTTTCGAATTCGTCAGAGGCTCGGACCACGGACTCCAGGTTTTATCTGGTTCTTCGGTGTTTCCCGTGCGAGTGTAAAAAGTCAATTCGCCATTTCCTCCGACATCGGCTTCCCAACTCATTGAACCCCACTGAGAAGATACTGAAGCATCGATGACTTCTGACAGGTATTCACCACGTTCCCTAAAATTAGAATATAAACGGTAAGCGTTTCCAGGATTGGAGGTACATACCAAAAGATTGGCTCTGGAATCTTTACCCAGAGAAGTAATTTGCAATTCATCAAACTCAGTCAACAAGGTGTGCTGACCAAACGCGTTCAAGGAATAAATGCGACCGGGGTCGCCCGTTCCCAAAATTATATTGTCCGAATCGTCCAATATGACCGAATAAATTTGTACCGAGTTTGATGTCCAAAACGTCCGTACAGTGCCGTCCGACTCAACTTTGTACAGCTCGCTTTTCTGTGTACTAACTCGGGCAGCCCCGGTTGCGGTAATCGTCTGCGTCGGAAGGTCGAGCACATTTTCATCATTGTCTGAATTTTCGTTATTGTCATCCTGCTCGGAGGTACCAGTCGACGCCCTGCGCGTGGTTCTTTGAATTCTGGCCTCACCAGCAGCCGCTGCAAAGATATTCCCGCCTTTGTCCACAGCCAGATCGGTGATTTCAACCAACGGCGAATCATAAAGAACAAAGGCTTGGCCTTGCTGGTCGATCTTGATGATCATCCCTTTATTCGATGTGCCTGCGATAATATTTCCATTCTGATCGAAGATAATTTTTCTAATATGAATATCCTCACTGGCATAAAATAGCGAACTCTTCCCTTTAGAGTCGACCTTATAAATATTGCCCTTTTCTCCGGTGGCAACGTACAGATTGTCGCTGTCATCAACCAGAAGGGACCAGATGTACAGGTCATCCGGATCAAAATACTCCGCCTCTTTCAAATTGACATGGCCATCTTTCGGAATCTTGTGGACCGTTCCTTCCGGCGAAGTGCCAACGAAGAGGTTGTTCTGCTTATCGACCGTCATGGCATAAATCTGTTTCTTTCCCACATCAAAAAATACCGTCGCATTTTTCTTAGAGTCAATTCTAAAAATTTCTCCCTCGCTGCCACCAGCGACATAGACATTTTCGGTCTTATCAGCTGCACAACTCCAGATAAACGGCATTTGCGTTTTGTAGAGTTCTTCGACTTTAGGCGCCAGACGAACTTCCCCCTCACTGGTTATTGACACACCGTTCGCCTTGCCCTTTTCAAAATCTTGCTGACTTTTGTATGAAATGATCTTCGGAGTCGAAGAAATTAATATTGAAACTACAAACAATAAAGCAGTAATGGTGAGAAAAAATCTGTTTTGCAAAACCTTCATCATAATTACTCATTTTTTGGTTTAACTCGAAGCCACATAGTTCGACCGCCAGAGATGGCATAATCGACCTCTACTTTTTCTTCTTTCAACACCCGATCTCTTAGATTTACCGCGTTTCCGGAGGATCTTTGGGAATTCATAACGGACAAGATCGTGGGCGGCAAGCCTGGCAGTTCTTCCCCTTCAACCAAAAGGCCTTTATCTCTTTCTCGGATTTGAAAAAATAACACATTGTTCTTGCGTCTTTTTTCAAGCTGTTCAACCAATTGACTGAAATTCTGAGGCTTGAATTTCCGAGGTGAAGCCCGTACTTCAAGTTTAGTGAGTCTGTCACCGCTCCCGACGTAAAGGGCTAAACGCCTTGAGGTGACCTCTTCAGGTATTTGAATTCTCTGCTGCACCTTATGTTCTTTGCCCTGAAATTCACGTAAATAGACCGACAGATTCATCTCTTCTCCGGGTCGAACAATCGTTCTGTCAACTTCAATTTTTTCGACCGTTGCCGATAGCCGTTTGAGCAGTGCTTCAAAATTTAATTCGACATGCTCAATCCTCGGCGCTTCAAAATTGTTTGTCAGAATCGTGCCCAAAATCGCAGCGATCTCTCCCGTAGCCTGCGACGCATCTGTAACAAGAGTTGAAGAGCCACTTCCGGCATAATAGTTCTGCAGCTTGATAGGCTCATGACCCAGCAATTTTATCGAACCATCGAGCTGCAAAGTCTGACCGCCTCGGGACAGGCGTGCCGACTCGAGTGCATTGCTTAATACAATCGAAAATACCAGAGGGGTTATCGAATACAGACTTCGGTCTTCCGCGATACGAAAACTAAATTCGGTCTTATCCTGGAGTTTAGAACGAAAAGTGAGCTGAACAGGAATCATGTTTGGAGATTCCCCACGGACACCCATCACTCCAGTCGACCGATCCTGGTGAAGCGTACCCGTCACTTCGGTGAGCGCAGAGATTTTGGTTGAGGCCATGAGGCTTGAGAGTGTGGTCAAAATCTTGGCTTTTCCCATCGGCAAATCAACAGCGCCAAAATCGAAAAACGGATGGCCAAATCCCATGATTTTATCTCCATCCCGATAGGTGACCGTACCCGTGGCCTGAATCCCAAAGTCTCCATCCACAATGACCACTGAAAATGCCGATCCGGGTTCAAGAGGTTCTATGAACACCTCTTCGCCCTCCGAAAATGTGGCGCCGTAATTCATTACCTTAAATCCCAATCCGCTAAAAACTTCAGATGGGACATGCATGCTGCCGTTTTCAAAACCCGAAAATAAAAGCGGTATCTCCAAGGGTGTAACACGATTCGAAGCCGCATCCTGTGATTTAGGCTTCTGCAACTGCGGTGGAATGAAATCCGTTAGGTTGAATTCTCTGACAGCGGTAGCTACGTCAAAATAAAGCTCATTAAATCCTCTCTTCTGCGCCAACTCCTGTTCGCGAACTTT
>JABAHQ010018356.1_pt2 | contig 12231 bp, 12 predicted proteins | sample 7062091 | NCBI WGS metagenome assembly JABAHQ01 (sample SAMN14534359, study PRJNA622989) | marine sediment metagenome | biome: marine biome [ENVO:00000428]; feature: marine pelagic biome [ENVO:01000023]; material: deep marine sediment [ENVO:00002113] | place: India: Gulf of Kutch | collected...
CGGGTCCAGCCGCGGATCGAGGCCGCGCTGATCCTCCTGCTGGGACTGGCGGCCACCCTGACCCTGCTGCCGCTGCCTATCGGGCCCGCAGGGAGTCTGCTGGTGGCAGCCGCTGTCCTGGTCGTGATCCGTACAGTCCGGTGGCGGCTCTGGCTCTGCCTGGACCGGCCGGATCTTCTGGGGCTGGCGCTGGGAACGCTGTGGCTGGCGGCCGGTGCCCTGGGCATGGGCGTGGCCCAACGGCTCGGCCGGGATCCGTCGGCCCTGCTGCACCTCATCACTGTCGGCGCGCTGGGAACCCTGAGCATCGGTGTCATGCTGCGGATCCATTATCATGCCATCCGCCGCCAGCCACCGCCTTCAGGCGTTCTTATGGCCACCCTGACACCCGTAGCCATGGCGACACTGGCACGACTGGCAGCAGGGCCAGCCCCCTGGAACATGCCGGGACTGCTCTGGACGGCAGCCGCTGCCTGGTCATTGGCCTATACCGTCACCGCGGTCACGCTGCTGGCCCGTCGATGATGCCTGTATCCAGGCCTCAGGACTGCGAGGCCGCCAGCGCCTGTTCGACATCCGCCAGGATATCGTCCACGTGCTCAATGCCAATGGCGAGACGGACCAGGTCCCGGGAAACGCCTGCGCTGGCGAGTTCCTCGTCATTGAGCTGACGGTGCGTGGTACTGGCGGGATGGCAGGCCAGTGTCTTGGCATCGCCAATGTTCACCAGGCGCACAATCATCTGCAGGGCATCAATGAACCGGGCGCCGGCTTCATCGCCCCCCTTGATGCCAAAGGAAAGGATCCCTGACGCTTGGCCATCCATGTAATGCTTCGCGAGCTCATGGTACCGGCTGGATTCGAGGCCCGCGTAGTTCACCCAGTTCACCGCCGGGTGTTTCTCCAGATACTGCGCCACTTTCAGGGCGTTCTCGCAGTGGCGCTCCATACGCAGATGCAGGGTCTCGATGCCCTGCATCAACTGGAAGGCGTTCATCGGTGACAGCGCCGCCCCCATATTACGCAGAGGCACCACACGGCAGCGCCCGATAAAGGCCGCCTCGCCCATGGCCTCGGTGTAGACCACGCCGTGATAGGAGGGATCCGGCTCATTAAGCATGGCAAAGCGCTCGGGATAGTCCGCCCAGGGGAAGCGGCCAGAGTCCACAATGGCGCCCCCGAGGGTCGTGCCATGCCCGCCCATGAACTTGGTCAGCGAATGGATCACCACATCCGCGCCGTGCTCAAAGGGGCGCCAGAGGATTGGGGTCGGAACGGTATTGTCGACGAAAAGGGGCACGCCGTGCCGATGGCCAATTGTCGCCAGCTTCTCTATATCGACGATATTACCGGCCGGGTTACCCACGGTTTCGCAGAAGATCAGCTTGGTCCGGTCATCGATCCGGGCCTCGAACGCATCCGGGTCGTCGGCGCTGACAAACCGGACCTCAATCCCCTGTTTCGGGAAGGTATGGGCGAAGAGGTTGTAGGTGCCGCCATAGAGCTGGGTCGTGGTGACGATGTTGTCCCCGGCCTCGGCAATGGCCTGGATCGCCGCGGTGATGGCCGCCATGCCGGAGGCCATCGCGAGCGCACCCACGCCCCCTTCCAGCAGCCGTACCCGCTCCTCGAGGAACGCATTGGTGGGGTTCATGATGCGGCTGTAGATATTGCCCTCGACCTTCAGGTCGAAGAGGTCGGCCCCGTGCTGGGTGTTGTCAAACGCATAGGATGTGGTCTGGTAGATCGGTGTTGCGACCGCCTTGGTCGTGGGATCCGGCTGGAAACCGCCGTGAATCGCCAGGGTATCCGGTTTCATGGTCTGTCCTCAGAGTCCGGTTATTGTGGTTATGCCCGTAATGGCAACAGTATGGCAGCCGGCGCGTTATTATTCCCCCGCCGGTTTCAGGTCATCGGAAAGCCAGCCCCGGATGCGCGCGGGAATCCGCCGCTGTTCACGGGCGGACGCGCCATCCGGAATGGGGAGAGCGGACTGGGTATAGGCGGCAAAGCCACCCCGGCGCGCCGCCGCTGCACGCTGTTCGGCGCGCCGGGGCCGGAGATCACGGTCATACAGGTCAAGAATCGGAACGCGGTATCCCTCGCCCAGCTCCGCCGCCAGTCCATCGTTGAACGGCGGCCTGAGCCGGGCGTCGACCCAGACCATGCCGAATTGATCCGGCGGAAAGGTCGCCCCGTTGGCGCGCGCGTAACGCACAACCAGGTCCGCGCCATCTCCGATCCCAACCAGAACCGTGACGCCGGCCCCCTCGTCACGCAGCGCATTCATCGCCGCTTCCAGACGGCCCGTGGCCCGCGTCCGCCAGTCATCCCCGCGTTCCGCCGTGGTCGATCCCTGCGCCACCTGGATGGTCATGTCCGGGGCACCGGCCGCCTCATCACCGGCGTCGCCATCCCCGTTCGCGCCGGCGGCTCCGTCCCCCTCGCCGTCAGGGGGATCACCGTCCGTTCCCCCGGCTTCCTTACCCGCGTCCTCCGCACTCGCCTGTCCCGGTTCAAAAACCCGCTCCGGCAACCCGGCCACCGGCTCCGCGGGCTGGGCAATCGCCAGCGTCATCCAGCCCGCGTCCGGCAACTGGCTGCGCACGGCCCCCGCAATGCCCTGATCCGGAGACTGTCCGGACGGAGCGACAATGAGGAGACCCCCGTGACGCTCGGCGGTGGTCTCCCGCTTCAGGAGCCCCGTAAACGCCATGTCACCCTGACCAAGCGCCAGGGCCTGTTCCGGATGGAGCGCGGCGAGGGACCCCCCGGCGCTGTCCGGACCAAAGTGAACCATGGTAATGCTGGGCGGCTCGGCGGCATCCCCGTCACTGCCGCTCTTTGCGGTATCACTGCTCGCCATTGCCTCTCCGCCTTCCTCCTGCTGTCCGTGCACCGGCACCACCAGTCCGGGAAGAAGCAGCCAGGCAACAAGCATCAATGCGGGACGACGTGACACGGGACCTCCTGTGGAATGGAATGAGCCGGAAGCGTTAAACTGCCGCCTTTCGGAACAGTCTATCAACAACGGCGGATCTTCCCATGAACGAGCCCCTCATCGCGCCCTCCATCCTGTCAGCGGATTTCGCCCGGCTGGGCGAGGAAGTGGACAGCGTCCTGGCGGCGGGCGCGGACATGGTCCATTTCGATGTCATGGACAATCATTACGTCCCCAACCTCACCATCGGCCCCATGGTCTGCGAGGCCCTGCGCAAGCACGGCGTGACCGCCCCCATCGACGTGCACCTGATGGTCAAGCCGGTGGACGACCTGATCCGGATGTTCATCGACGCCGGCGCCAGCTACATCACCTTCCACCCGGAAGCCTCGGAGCACATCGACCGCTCCCTGCAGATGATCCGCGACGCCGGGCTCAAAACGGGCCTGGTTTTCAATCCGGCCACGCCACTGCATTACATGGACTACGTGATGGACAAGCTGGACATGATCCTGCTGATGTCCGTGAACCCCGGCTTCGGCGGCCAGTCCTTCATCCCGGGCACCCTCGACAAGCTGCGCGAGGCACGCCGGAAGATCGATGCCAGCGGTCGTAACATCCGCCTCGAGGTGGACGGTGGCGTCAAGGAGGACAATATCGGGGAGATTGCCGCAGCAGGCGCGGATACGTTCGTTGCGGGCTCTGCGATTTTCAAGAAGGACGACTACAGCCGCATCATCACCGATATGCGGGAACGGATCGCCGAAGCCCGGTCAGCGTGACCCGCATGGCGCTCCCCGCGACACTCCTTCTGGACCTGGACGGCACCCTGGTGGACAGCGCCCCGGACCTGGCCACCGCCGTGGATGCGATGCTGGCGGAACTGGGGCGCCCGCCCGCTGGTATTGAAAAGACACGGCTCTGGGTCGGCAACGGCGCCAGCAAGCTTGTGGAACGCGCCCTGGCTCAGGCTTTTGACCCCGCCAGCCCGGCAACTCCAGAGTTCCAGGATCAGGCCGAATCCCTGTTCTATCAGGCCTATCACGCCTGCAACGGCCATCACAGCCAGCTCTACCCCGGCGTCATGCACTTTCTGGAAGCAGCCCGGGCGCGGGACTGCCGTCTGGCCATCGTCACCAACAAGCCCGCCGAGTTCACGGAACCGCTGCTGGAACGGCTCGGCATCGCCCGTTTCTTCGGGGCCTCTGTCAGCGGCGACAGCCTTGTCGAGGACGACGGCACCGTCATCCGCAAACCCGACCCCGCCCACCTGCAGCTGGCGCTCGACCGGCTCGGCGCCGCAACGGACAGTGCCTGGATGATCGGGGACTCCGGCTCCGACATCCTGGGTGCCCGCAACCTGGGCATCCCGGGCGTGGCGGTCACCTACGGCTACAGCCAGGGCACACCGGTCGCGGATTATGGCCCGGACCGGATCGTGGATGACCTGACGGAACTGCTGTAGACGCGTCTAGCCGCGCGCCAGCCGCCGGTTCAGGGCCCAGAGGGACAGCGGCGCGAACACCACGGTGATAACCCCCGCCCACACCAGCGACCACAACGCCGGTTCCAGCACCGGCCCGCCACTGAGCAGCCCGCGTGATGCCTCGGCCAGCAGGGAAACCGGGTTGGCCGCCACGACTGAGCGCACAATCGGCGGCAGCGTGTCCAGCGGCACGAAGACGTTGCTGAGAAAGGTCACGGGGAACAGCGCCGTAAACCCGAACAGCTGCACGTGCTCCGGATCCCGCGCGATTACCCCGACCAGCACCATGAGCCAGGACATCGCGAACGCGAACACCAGCAACAGGGCCAGCATCACCAGCACACCATTCACCGGAGCGCCCAGTCGGAACCCCAGCAGGAAGCCCACCACCAGCAACAGCAGGACACACCAGGCCTGTTTCACCATGTCCGCCAGGATGCGCCCGGCCAGCGGTGCCCAGCGCGCGATGGGCAGGGCCCGGAAACGGTCGAACACGCCCCGGGTGAGATCCGTGTTGAGCCCATGGCCCACGTAAACGGTCACGAACACCAGGTTCATCACGATCACGCCCGGAAGAATGAAGTCCAGGTAGGCCGCCGTGGAGCCCGCAACGGCGCCGCCGAAGACATACAGGAACAGCAGCAGGAACAGGATCGGCTGGATGCTGAAGTCCATCAGCTCCCAGGGATTGCGCCGCAACTGGAGCAGGGAGCGCCAGGCCAGGGTCAGGGTCTGCTGGAGACTGTTCAAGGCGCCACCTCCGCATCCCCTGCTGGTGTCCCGGCACTGGCGTGGCGACCGGTCAGTGTCAGGAAGACGTCATCCAGGCTCGCACCGCGCAGCGTCAGTTCCCGGGCGACGATGCCGGACTCATCCAGGCGCCGGACCACGGCCGGCACCAGTGCGGGGTCACTGACCGGCACCCGCACCCGGGTCCCGTCCACCTCGGGCTTCCGCCCGACGATCTCCGTCACAATCGACGCCGCGGCCGCAACGTCCGACTCGCGCGCCGGTGCCAGCACCAGGGTCTGCCCGCCGATGCGCGCCTTGAGCTGGTCCGAGGTGCCACTGGCAATGACGCGGCCCTGGTCGATCACCACAATCTCATCCGCGAGACTGTCCGCCTCCTCCAGATACTGGGTGGTGAGCAGGACCGTGGTGCCCTGGGCCACAAGCTGGCGGATCAGATTCCAGAGATCCAGGCGGGCACGCGGATCGAGCCCGGTCGTTGGCTCGTCCAGGAACAGGATACGGGGTCGGCCCACCAGACTGGCGGCCAGGTCCAGGCGCCGCCGCATGCCACCGGAATAGGTCTGGACCGGCCGGTGGGCCGCCTCCTCCAGAGCAAACTCAGCCAGAAGCTCGCCCGCCCTTGCCCGTGCGTCCCGCCGGGAGAAACCCAGGAGTCGGGCAATCAGTACCAGGTTTTCACGCCCGGTGAGCTTCTCGTCCACGGAGGCATACTGGCCGGTCAGGCCGATTCGATTCCGGACCGCAGCGGCCTCCGTGACCACATTGAAACCGTCCACCCGCGCCTGCCCGGCATCCGGCGCAAGCAGGGTCGCCAGGATGCGCACAGCCGTGGTCTTGCCGGCGCCGTTGGGGCCCAGCAAACCCAGAACGGTGCCACGCGGCACGCTCAGGTTGATCCCATCGAGCGCCCGGGTGGCACCGAATTGCTTCACAAGGCCTTCGGCGCGGATCGCTTTATCCATGGCCGTTATTCCCGCTGGGTGGAAAGCGGTCAGGATACCTGTGACGCGCGCCGGGCGACAGGTGCCGGCCGTGCCCCCTCAGAAGTCGTAGGTCACTGTCGCCTCGACACTGCGCTCCGCGCCGTAATAGCACACGGCTTCGCTGTAACAGGCCCCGACGTATTCCTTATCGAACAGGTTCCTGGCATTCAGACTGGCGGTTACCCCCTTCATGCCCATGGCCGTGAGGTCGTAGCTCAGGTTGGCATCCACCAGGGTGTAATCCGGCACTTCCAGAGTGTTGGCCTCATTCGCCCAGCTCTCACCGATGTAACGGAGACCAAGCGCGGCATCCAGGCCCTTCAACGATTCACCGCCAAAGGCATAGGAACTCCACAGTGACGCCATGTGACGCGGTGTGGCCACCGGCGTATTGCCCTCATTGCCGGCACTGGACTCCTCGACCGTGACATCGGTGTAGCTGTAGCTCGCCATCATCGACCAGCGCGGGGCCAGCCAGGTGGTAGCCTCCAGCTCCAGCCCCTCGGAGCGGGTTGAGCCCACCGCCCGATAGGCCCGGATATCGCGGATGTAGTTGGCCACGTTGTCCTGGTCTATCCGGAACACAGACGCACTGTAGCGATCCCGGGTGCCCGCGGGTTCGTACTTGAGACCCGCTTCATACTGCCGGCCTTCCGTGGGGTCGATGAGATCCCCGTCCTCGCCGACGTTGCTGCTGGGACTGAATGACTCGGAGTAACTGACATAGGGGGCAACCCCGTTTTCAAACAGGTAGAGCAGGCCGGCGCGCCCACTGAACTGGGACGCATCCAGTGCCTCGTCGCCACTCGCACCGGTCAGGAGCGTCTCGTATTCATTCGTCACATCCACCCAGTCGTGGCGACCACTGAGCGTCAACCGCCATTGATCCAGGGCCANNTGAAATCGGGATTATAGCCGGCCGTCCAGTAGGCGTCCGTATCCACCCGCTGGTAGTCCAGGCCCGTCAGGACCCTGTGCCGGCTCGCGCCAGCCTGGAATTCCGCGATCAGCTGGTTGTCCACGGCAAACGAGTCGAGCGCCTCGTCCGCCCCGAAATAGGTCCGCGCCAGCTCGTCGCTGTTACCGACCCAGCCACCCGAGACGTAAACCTGGCCATAGTCCACGTCCGTGTTCATGTAGCGCAGGTTCTGTCTCGCGGACCAGGTGTCATTGAACCGGTGCTCGAGCTGATAGCCCAGCATCATCTGCTCGCGATCAAACTCTTCGAGTGACGGCTCCCCCTCGTAGAAATCATTGGGGATGGTCCGGCCATTACGGGGCGTGAGCGTCCCCTCTGCCGGCAGGGAGCCGTAGTAGCCACCTTCCGGATCCTTCTGGAGCTGGGCCAGCAGGGTCAGGGTCGTCGAATCCGTCAGGTCCACGGTCAGTGACGGCGCGAGCGCATAGCGCTCCTCCTCAACGTGATCCCACTGCGTATCCGACTGCTTGACCCGGCCCACCAGGCGATAGGCCGCGCGTCCGGAGTCACCGACCTCATTACTGACATCAAAGCCCAGGCTCCTGTAGCCCTGGGTCCCGACGGATGCCTGCACCTGGTACTGCGGTGTAAAGGTGGGCCGCTTGCTCGTCATGGCGATCAGGCCACCCGGGGCGGAGCGCCCGTACAGCACGGAGGATGGGCCCTTGACCACCTCGATGCTCTCGAGGAAGTAGGGATCCATCTGCATGATGCTGTAGGTGCCCTTATCGTTCAGTACCTTGAGGCCGTCCAGGTACTGGTTGTCCGTACTGTCACTGCCAAAGCCCCGGAGCTTGATCGCATCGTAACGGGCCGCCGTCGCGCCGTACTGATTGGTGAAGACGCCGGCGCTGTACGCCGTCGCTTCCTGGACACTGCGGGCCCCCTGCTCTTCGATCTGCTCCCGGGTGATCGTTGAAATGGACTGCGGGGTCTCAACGAACGGCGTTGCCGTCTTGGTCGCCCCACGGGGTGCCGTTATTTCCAGGGTCTGCAGAACGCCAATGTCAGACTGGTTTTCCTGTGCGGCAATGGGCAGAGCCGACCCGGCCCCGGCAAGGGTCATCGCCACGGCAACCGACAATCTGGAAGGATGAACCATACAGCTAGCCTCTCTTAACCTCTAAATGAATAATGCGAATTATTCTTCTTTAGATCCAGGCATAGGTATGCGCGGCGCCAGATTGTCTATGCGCGCCGCCAAAACGAGTCAGGTCAGTTCCCTCGGCGACAGCCCGAAGTAGCGACGGAAAGCGGTGGCGAAATTGGACGCATAGCGATAGCCACAACCATGGGCAGCCTGCTGGACGCTGTAGCCCTGTTCCAGGTGACGCCGCCCCAGTTCGAGCCGACACTGGCGCAGATAATCGAAGACGGAGACACCGTAAGTGGCCCGGAACTTGGCCCGCAGACCACTTGAGCTCATCGCGGCCCGCTGCGCCAGTTGCTCAAGCGTATAGTCCTCGGTCGGCGCAAACGCCAGCTGCTGCCTGACCGATTCGAGCCGTTTCTGCTCCTGGGACACGGGCACCGGCCGTGACCGTTCGCCTTCGTCGCCATCCAGGCCGTGCGCGGCAAGCTGCAGGGCCACTCCTTCGAGAAGGAGTTTCTGCTGCGGCGCCGGTAACGGCGCCATCAGGCCCTGCTCAAGGGTTTGAACCAGCACCCCGGGAATCCGCCAGAGATGCAGGGGAGGCCGGATAGTCCGGAGAAGTGAACTCAGCACGGGGTTACCTGCCCCGTCAGCGCCCGCGGCCACGGGATCAAAGGCCAGGGTCAGGGTCTTCAGGCGCTGGTCCGCCGGCTGGAACGCCCGGAGCGCATACTCCGGACACAGTTGCAGGCTGATCGCCATCCCCCCCTCAAGCTCACGGCTGACTGCCCCAACGGAAATCCGGACGGCCCCTTCAAGCACAACCACGATCAGGAGCGGGGCATGCCCGAGCGACGCCGACTCATAGGACTCGAAGACGTCCAGCTCGGAACGGGTGAAACGGAAGCCTGATGGCAACGCGGTCTCGGTGATGCTGCCCCGGGCAACCGTCACATCCCCATCAGCCCCACCCGGAGTGGCGATACCGGGGAAACGGTAGTCAATGCCGTAGTGCTGCCCGAAAGCCAGGAAGTCCCGGACCCCGAAGGAACGTAACGCCTGGACACTGGCATCTGGCTGCATGGAACGGATCCTCTCGGCGCGCGGCTCTGGGGATGACGACGACCGCATGATGCGAACGATAACGATTTACAACGAGAACATCAACCGGAATCCGGATGGTCCTACCCTGGTTTCGTCGCACCGTTCAGCGGGGATGCTGAGCCCGTGATACAGTCTGAACAATACACTGATCACCCACGGGGTCGCTGACGTACCAACGCCCATGACAATACCCAGGGATCCAGACACAACCTCGGTTTTTCTCGTCGACAACGGCTCGCTGCGCCCTGGTGCCACCCTCAACCTGAGGCGTGTTGCCGCCGCGCTGGGGGAACGCACCGGCATGCCGGTGGAGGCCCGCTCCCTGCTGCATTCGAATAAAGTGCCCGCGGAGGAGCTGGATGGCGTGCCCGCCTCAACGCTCGGTCCGGCCGCTACCTGGCGCGCCGAGGAAGGTATCACCGACATGGTGGTGCTGCCGTTCTTCTTCGGGCCCAGCCGGGCACTCAGCGGCTACCTGCCGGAGCGACTGGGGGAAGTACAGGCGGCTCATCCCGAGGTCCGGGTCCGGGTCGCGTCTCCCCTCATCGATCTCCAGGCTCCTACCGACCTGAGGCTGGCGCGCATCCTCCGCGACGGCGTGGCAGAGCAGCTCCGGCAGCTGCCGGCGGGCTCAAAGCCGGCAGTGGTGCTCGCGGATCACGGCAGCCCCATCCCGGAGGTGACAGCGGTGCGCAACGTGCTTGCCGGCCAGCTGGCAACACTGCTGGAAGATCAGGTCCGCAGCGTAACGCCAGCCTCCATGGAGCGGCGCGAGGGCGACGAGTACCGCTTCAACGAACCGCTGCTTGAAAATCTTCTGGACGAGCCGGGCTTCAACCAGGGGCCGGTCATCGTGTCCATGCTGTTCCTGTCTCCCGGCAAGCACGCTGGTGAGGGCGGTGATGTGGCCACCATCTGTTCCGAAGCCGAAAGCCGCAATCCTGGACTGGAAACCCGTATCACGCGACTTGCCGGTGAACACGACGGCATCCTGGCCATCCTGGCGGACCGGCTGGAACAGGCCATCAGCGGAGACCATTACCTGCTGGACCTGCCGGCGCACGGTGCCTGACCCCAGCCGCCTCTTACCTGCCAGGGTTTTCCCTGACGCCTGCAAACGGTGAACCGATGAGCGACAACAACAATACCTCTCCCCGTATCCTGATCTTCGGCGCAGGCAGTGTCGGCTGCTACGTGGGTGGCCGACTGCTTTCGGCCGATGCGGATGTGGTCATGGTCGGGCGCGAACGCATGGCCGCCACCCTCCGGGATCACCCCCTGGTCGTAACGGACTACGAGGGCTTCCGGCACGAAACCCGACTGGATCCCGAGCGTTACCGGACCGAGCCAGGGGCCGCGGCAGAGGCGGACCTGGTCCTTGTCACGGTCAAGTCCCAGGCCACCATGGATGCCGCCCGGCAGCTCGCTCCGCACCTGAAGCCCGGCACCCCGGTGATCAGCCTCCAGAACGGCATTTCCAACGCCGAGCGGCTGCGCGAACACCTGCCGGAGGCCAGGGTCCTTGCGGGCATGATCCCGTTCAATGTGCTCCAGAAGGCACCGGGCCACTTCCACCACGGCACCGAGGGCCACCTGATGGCCGAAGGCAATGCCGCTCTTGCTCCTGCTCTGACCTGGTTTGAGCGGGCGGGTCTGCCGCTGGAACAGCGGGACGACATGCACTCGGTGCTCTGGTCCAAGCTGCTGCTGAACCTGAACAACCCCATCAACGCCCTCTCCGGCAAACCGCTGCTGGAAGAGCTCTCCACCCGGGACTACCGGCGCTGCCTCGCGATGGCCCAGACGGAGACCCTGCAGCTGCTCCGGCGCGCGGGCATCCCCACGGTTCGACTCACGCCCCTGCCCATGGCCCTGATCCCACCACTGATGAAGGCCCCGGACTGGCTCTTTACGCGTCTTTCCGGGACCATGCTGGCGATCGACCCCATCGCCCGCTCCTCCATGTGGGAAGACCTGGAGGCCGGGCGCCGGACCGAGGTGGACTGGATCAATGGCGAAGTGGTGCGGCTGGCGGAGCAGTTGGGCACAACCGCCCCGGTCAATGCCAGGCTGACCGAGCTGGTCCATGACTGCGAGCAGCAGCGACGGGAATGGCCTGCCGGGGAACTCCTGGTGGCCCTGAAACAGGCCCGCTAGAACGCCCATTCAGAACCGGTGTGGTTCAAATTCAACCGACTCGGTTCGCTGCCCCAGCAACACGATCCGCCCGCGATAGCGCCCGTCGCCGGTGGCCGTGAAGTCGAAGCTGAACGTCCGCCGCAGGCGCAACCGCCCCGCCCGGTCCCGCTGCACCCCCAGCCCACTCAGGCACACGCTCTGATCCAGCAGATCCACATCCGCGCGCTCACAGGCCCGCCGGGCCGACTGCAGGGCCAGCTCCTTGGTCCCCAGGGCCCGCCACCAGTACCAGCCCCCGAACCCAATAGCAAAAAGGATTGAGAGCGTTGTCAGATCAAGCTGCATTCTCACCTTAAGATTCAGAAATGTTATTTGACAATGATTCCTATTCGCGAATAGCTTGAGAGCCATCGTCACAACCACACCCGAGGTTACCGATGCGCCATAATCCCTCACTGAATGCGTTCTTCAACGCCCTGATCCGCGAATGGCCCATCGCGCGCTACCACGCGTCCGCCTCTGCCACGGACCAGGGCCATTTCGAGATACAGGGCTCCAACAATACATCCCTGATCATTCCCTGTCGCTTCAGGGCCCATACCGGCCGTCACCTGTTGGCGGAGCCCCTGCAGATTGATGACCAGGGGGAACGGCAGCCGGTCACGTTTGAACAGGCCGTGAGCTGGTGCCTGGACCTTGAACCGCTCCAGCGCGAGGCTTCCGGCCACGCCCTTGAAACGCTCCAGCAACGGG
>JABAHQ010003132.1_pt1 | contig 12225 bp, 9 predicted proteins | sample 7062091 | NCBI WGS metagenome assembly JABAHQ01 (sample SAMN14534359, study PRJNA622989) | marine sediment metagenome | biome: marine biome [ENVO:00000428]; feature: marine pelagic biome [ENVO:01000023]; material: deep marine sediment [ENVO:00002113] | place: India: Gulf of Kutch | collected...
CGCATCCGCTCTATCGACACCAGCAAGGCCGCAGCCTTGCCCGGGGTTCATGCCATCGTCACTTCCGCTGATTTGCAGGAAGCTGAGGATCGTATCGCGGAGGCCGGTGAGACTACGGTCAATTACAGGTATCTGCGCGACAATAACCTGGCCGGCGATAAAGTGCTTTACGTGGGGCACGCCATTGCCGCCGTTGCTGCCAGTACACCCCATATTGCCGAGCAGGCCGTTGACCTGATCGAGGTGGACTACGAAGTGCTGCCGCCGGTGATCGATGTGCGAGAGGCGATGAAAACGGAGTCCCCCTTGCTCCACGAAGACCTGAAGACTCAATCCCTGGCCGGGGAGAGCGACCGGCCCAGCAACATTGCCCGCCATTTTCAACACGTCAAGGGCGATCCGGAAAAGGGTTTCGCCGAAGCCGACGTCATCATCGAACGTGAGTTTCGTACCGCGCCGGTGCACCAGGGCTACATTGAACCCCACGCCTCGACGGCCACCTGGGGTGCCGACGGCACTTTAACCATTTACGCCACCACGCAAGGTGTGTTTTTGACGCGCCAGCAGGTCTCTGAACTGCTCCATTACCCGATGTCGAAGGTCAAAGTGATTCCCACCGAGGTTGGCGGCGGTTTTGGCGGCAAAAGCCCAAGCTACATAGATGTGCCGGCGGCCTTACTGGCGCGCAAAGCCGGCCGTCCGGTCAGGATCGTGATGTCGCGGGCGGAAGTGCTCCTGGCCACCGGCCCGACCTCTGGCACGGCGCTCAAGGTCAAAGTTGGAGCCACCAAAGACGGCCAGATTACGGCCGCCCAGGCCGAACTGTGCTACGAGGCCGGGGCCTATCCTGGCTCTCCGGTTGGGGCCGGGGCTATGGTCCTCTTTGCCGGTTATGACATCCCCAACGGCCAGATCGACGGCTATGATGTGGTTGTCAACAAACCCAGGACCGCCGCCTACCGGGCGCCCGGCGGCACCCAGGCCGGTTTTGCCGGCGAGCAGGTGATGGATGAGCTGGCCGAGAAACTGAAGATGGATCCGGTGGAATTCCGCTTGAAGAACGTCGCCAGAGAAGGCACTCGGCGCGTCGACGGCCCGGTGCATAAAAGCATCGCCTGCGAGGAGATTTTGGGTGTCGTACTGGACCATCCCCACTACAACGCGCCCCTTGAGGGCCCCAATCAAGGTCGTGGCGTGGCCATCGGCTTTTGGGGCAACTGGGGCGCTCGTTCCAGCGTCGCCATCAACGTCAATTCCGACGGCACGGTGAGCTTGATTTCTGCCTCGGTAGACTTGACCGGAACCCGCACCAGTGTGGCCATGCAGGCCGCCGAGGTCTTTGAGCTTCCCTTGGAGAAAATTAAGTCCAGTATGACCGACACCGATTCGATTGGGTATGCCAATACAACCGGCGGTAGTCGAACCACCGTGGCCACCGGTGTGGCCGCCGTCGAGGCCGCCCGCGATGTGATTGCCCAAATGTGTGCCGAGGCAGCCAAGATCTGGGATGTACCTGTGGAGACGGTCTCGTACCAGCAGGGCGTCTTTACCACCGGCCAGGACGCCGGGCAAAAGCTGACCTTTGAGGCGTTGGCCGGACAGTTGTCCGGTCCCCTCACCGGCCGGGGCAACGTCAATGTCGAGGAGTGGGGGGGAGCGTTTGGCGCCCACATCGTCGATGTCGAGGTCGATCCTGAGACGGGCCAGGTGAAAATCCTGCGCTACACCACGGTGCAGAACGCGGGTAAGGCTATCCATCCCGGCCAGGTTGAAGGCCAGATGCAGGGTGGCGCGGTGCAGGGTATCGGCTGGGCCCTGTTTGAAGGCTACGAGTACAACCAGGAGGGCCAGGTGCTCAACCCCAACCTGCTCGACTATAAGCTGCCGACTGCGCTCGACGTGCCGAATATCGAGGCGGTGATCTTGGAGAAACCCTTCCCCGGCCACCCCTTCGGCGCGCGCGGGGTGGGTGAAACGCCGATTGTGCCCCCGGCTGGGGCCATCGCCAACGCTATCTACCGGGCCACCGGCCAGCGCATGACCCAACTGCCGATGACGCCGGCCCGGATTCTAGAGACGATGGAGGTCATTTAGTACGATGGCGGTAGTTTGGATTCCCTCACTGATGCGTGACTTGACCGGCGGGCAGGGGCAGGTTAGCGCGTCGGGCAAGACGGTGAGAGAGGTGATTAACACCCTGGACGAAGCCTATCCCGGCATCAAGGCCCGTCTTTGTGACGGCGACCGGCTTGACCCGGCCCTGTCGGTTTTCGTAGATGGCAAGATGACTCCCCGCGGCCTCTCGGCGACGGTCGGCGAAGAGACCGAGATTCACTTCCTGCCGGCAGTGGGTGGGGGGTAATTATCACCCAACAGAATCAATTTATTGGAGAGGAGATGACTTAATGAAAGGTGTTGACGCAGTTGCCAAAATACTGAAGCTCGAAGGGGTCGAATATTTGTTTTGTTTTCCCCATAACAGTCTCATCGAGGCTTCGGCCAAGGTCGGCATCCGCCCCATCCTGGCTCGTACGGAGCGAACACTAATCAACATGGCCGACGGTTTCAGCCGCATCTCGAACGGTGAGCGCCTGGGGGTGGCGGTAGTGCAATCAGGTCCCGGCAGCGAAAATGCCTTCGGCGGGGTGGCCCAGGCGTACGCGGACTCTGTGCCGCTTCTGTTGTTGCCAGGTGGCGTGGCCCGTCGGAGTCATGATCTGCCCCCTGCTTTCGAGGCGACCAAACACTATGGCGGCGTTACCAAATGGGTCGGCCAGGTCAACCTCGCCGACCGTGTGCCGGGGATGATGCAACGCGCCTTCAGCTTGCTGCGGATGGGACATCCAAGACCGGTGATGCTCGAAATTCCTAACGATGTCGCCGCCGAAGAGATCGATGACGACTTCGAGTATAAGGCGCCGAAGCGAGCCCGATCCGCGGCCGACCCAGGTGACGTCGAAGCGGCGGTGAAAGCCCTTCTGGCGGCGGAAAATCCGATTTTGCACGTTGGCCAGGGCGCTCTTTACGCCCGGGCAACCGAGGAGTTAATCGAGTTCGCCGAACTGCTGCAAGTGCCGGTGATGACCACAATGGCCGGCAAAAGTGCCTTTCCCGAAAACCATCCCCTGTCCCTTGGCGCGGGCGGATACACCGGCACCGGGATGGTCAAGCATTTTCTGGGCCAGGCCGACCTCGTCTTTGGCCTGGGCTGTAGCTTCTCCCAGGCGTTTTCGACGCCCATCCCGGCTGGAAAAGTGATGATTCAAAACTCGATTGACGAGCTCGACCTCAATAAGCATTACGCTATCGATCAGGCCCTCATTGGCGATTGTAAGTTGGTCTTGCAACAACTGCTCGCCGAAGCGAAGAAANNACCTGGCTGGCGGAGTGGCTGCCTAAACTCACCTCAGACGAGATCCCGATCAATCCCTACCGGGTGATTTGGGACTTGATGCAGACTGTGGATCGAACCAATACCATCGTCACTCACGACTCCGGTAACCCCCGTGATCAGATGGTGCCCTTCTTTGAGGCAATTACACCGGGCGGCTACATCGGTTGGGGGAAGTCGACCCAGCTGGGCTATGGACTTGGCTTAATCATGGGCGCAAAACTGGCTGCCCCGGAGAAGCTGGCGGTCAACGTCATGGGGGATGCCGCCTTCGGTATGGCTGGGATGGATTTTGAAACCGCTGTTCGGGAACGCATTCCCATTTTGACCATTATCCTCAACAACTCTGCCCTCGGCGGTTATGAAAAGCATCTGCCGGTGGCCACCGATCGTTATGGCACCAAGTTTCTCTCCGGTGATTATGCCAAGGTCGCCGAAGGACTGGGGGGCTATAGCGAGAAGGTCGAGGATCCAGCGGATATTATCCCGGCCATCCAACGGGCCCAGGAACAGCTCGCCGCAGGAAAACCTGCCCTGCTCGAGGTGATCACCCGGGAGGAAGGGGCCTTTTCGAGCCTGCGCTAAAATAATACCATCACATAACAGGTGAAAACCGTTGGAATGGACGCTATCATCCCGGCTACATTTACCAGGATCGTGGCGTCCATTGTTATTGACTAGAAATATCATTAACCATCATTCTCTGCGCAACCAACTCATCGTAACCCTTTTGGTAGCAAGAGATCAATTTCCTCTCATTGATTGAATTTCAAAGTGTGACCCCACGCCACATTTGAAAAACCCGGTTTTTTCAGTGGAGTCATTATTGACGCCCAAAGAAAATGAAGATATAATATCATATACCGACCGACGGTCGGTCAAGATCGGATATGGGAGGTAAAAGCAATGGTCAGGGTAGTAAAAGAAGCCGACGTTAGACGAAACGAAATCCTTGATGTTGCCCAACAACTTTTTTATGTGAGAGGTTATGAACGAACCTCAATTCAGGACATAATTGACAATATAGGGATCGCTAAAGGAACATTTTACTATTATTTTAGCTCTAAATTAGATCTGCTAGACGCTGTGATTGAGCGTATGCTCGAGCATACGCTTGAAGCAGTCAAGCCGATCGTTGATGACGACCAACTCAACCCGCTTGAAAAATTGGAGCGTTTCTTCGCCTACGTTGCAAGCTGGAAACTGGAACAGAAGGACTTTTTCTTGGGTCTATTAAAGGTTTGGTATGACGATGACAATGCTATCTTCCGCCATAAGCTGAAAGTGGCTACGAACAATGGTGTTGTACCTTTGCTTACAGGCATCATTCGCCAGGGCCTCGAAGAAGGGATTTTTGCGACTGATTATCCGGATGATCTTGCCGAAATAATTTTACTAATAGGGGGATCCTTATCTGAAACATTAGGCGAGCTATTGCTGAACACTGACAAAAATGGTTATGCCCCGGAGTTTATTGAAAGAAAAGTGACTGTGTATGAACACGCAATTGAGCGCGTACTGGGCGCTCCTCAGAACTCATTAAAAATATTTGACGCTGATACTGTAAAACTCTGGTTTGATTAAAAAGGAGGTAATCAAATGGGCAAATTCATCAAAATGGCCTGGCGCAATATGTGGCGCAACTGGCGACGAACGGCAATCGCTACCATAGCCATTGTCCTCGGCCTGGTTCTGCTCATCTTTATGGATGCCCTGATTAAAGGCTCTGACCAGGCCATCTTTGGCAACGCTGTACGCCTGTACGGGGGCAATGTGCAGATTCATGCGCCCGGCTTCCGGGATAAAGCCAGCCGGCTACCGCTGATACCGCTGGACGACGGGGACATGGTCGTAGAGATTGTGCGTGCCCAGCCGGAAGTGGTTGCGGTCTCGAAACGGATTAACACAGGGGGCATGGTGAGCAGTCGTGAAGGGGCTTATCCGGTGAGTATCACGGCTATCGAACCTGAGAGCGAAGCGTCCGTCAGTCTCGTGGCTGAAAACATCACCCAGGGACGCTTTTTAAGCCGTGACGATGGCGACAGTATCTTGATTGGGCAAGAAATGGCTAATTTGCTAAATGTTGGCGTGGGTGACCGGATCACCCTTTTGGGAAAACGTAAAGATGAATCAATGCGCCAACGCACGATGACCGTGGTGGGCATCTTCAATTTAGGTTTGGGCGATGCGGAAAAGGGCCTGGTCTACATCAACTTACCTACGGCCCAAACGTTGTACAATCTCCGCGATCAGGAAACGGAAGTGGCGGTTAACCTGACCCAAGTTGGCCAGGAGGAGGCTTTGATAGCCAACTTGCAACCTGACTTGCCTAACTACGAGGTTGATTCCTTTGACACGCTGCGGCCGGAGGTACGGGAAATATTAGCCACCAAAAGCGCTTTTACGGGAGCTATGGGCTTTATTGTGTTGCTGATGGCCAGTATCGGTATCCTCAATCTGATGCTGATGGCGGTTTATGAACGTACCCGTGAGATGGGCGTTCTAGCTGCCCTGGGCCTGAAGGGCCGGCAACTGATGGGTCTGTTCCTGCTGGAAGGTATGTTCATTGGCCTGCTCGGCGCCGTGATCGGTTGCATTCTCAGTTGGCTGGTGGTGTGGGCTGTGGCCCAGGTAGGCATTGATTACTCCTTTGCTCAGGGCACAGGCGACATAACCGCCTTAGTAGGCGACCGCATTTACCCCAGCATCCCTATAGCCAACATCATGTTTTATGGCGTTGCTGTGGTCATCATCGCGGCCCTGGCTTCGCTATTTCCGGCCTGGCAAGCCTCTCGTAATGAACCGGCAGAGTCGCTGCATTACATTTAAGGAGAAAAGAGATGGCAATAAAAAAATTCTGGGCTATTGCCTGCCGGGATTTGATCCGTAACCGCCGTCGTTCCATATTGACGTTGTTGGCGGTAGCCCTGGGCATGGTGGTCCTCATTATCATGAGCAGTTTTCTAGCCGGCGTTACCGCAGGCGCACTGCGTGATAACATTCGGCTGAACACAGGGCATTTACAACTACGGGCCGATTCGTACGAAATAGAAAAGTTGAGTTTACTGTCAAGAGACCTGTTGCAAGATAGTGAGAGTCTGGCTGCCCAAGTCGAAGCGATTGACGAGGTCCAATCAGCCGCCCCCGTTTTGTGGACCAGCGGTGTTCTCAGTATCATCCGCGAATCAACCGGCCTGCAGGTGACCGGAATTGACCCCACAGATGCGTTCCACGCTCCCATTCGAGAAGGGATTGTGCAAGGCGTGTACCTCACCCCAAACGGTCGGGACGAGATACTGTTGGGCAAACGTCTGGCTGATAATATGGACATCCCTGTAGGGCAGCGCGTAAGCCTGGCGGTAGGCAACGCTAACGGTCAGCCCGAGGAGGCGATATTCACGGTGGTGGGCTTGTTCAACACCGGCATTCCTAGTTATGACCAGAACACAGTCATCATGCCTCTGACCAGAGCGCAATCTTTCACCGGAACCGGCAACCGGGCCAGCAGCATTATTGTGCTGCTGAATGATCGAGAAGACACAGAAAAAGTGACCGGAGCCCTGCAAGTGCCCGGTGTAAAAATACTTACCTGGAGAGAGTTAAATGCCACAATACTGGAGTGGGTGGAAGCCGGGGGGGCTTTTTACTACATCATCTACACCATTGTGGTCTTGGTGGTGGCTGTGTTAATAGCCAATACCTTGCTCATGTCCGTTTTTGAACGCACGCGGGAAATGGGTATACTGGCTGCCTTGGGTATGAAAAGGCGGCAAATTATGCTGATGTTTCTTTTTGAAGCGGCCACCCTGGCCCTGGCCGGCATTGCTGTTGGCCTGATGCTGGGCTTTGCTGCTGTGGCCTATTTGGCCAGGGTTGGCCTTAGCATTGGCGAGGAAGCAGCGGCGATGGTTGAGGGTATGGCGATGGGGAGCAGGATGTATGCAGAATTTGCGCCCGACCAGGCCATTATCCTTTCGTTATTTATGCTGGCCGTCGTCACCCTGGTATCTCTCTATCCGGCCTGGTTCGCGGCCCGGCTGGAGCCGGTCAAGGCCCTGCATACACTGTAAATTGCCGGTTATCAGTGATCAGTAAATAGTTGTCAGTGGTCAGTCTGCAATTGATTACTGATTACCGATTACCGGTTACTATTTACTATCTTCATAATAGGAGCAATCTAATGGCAGTCATTCAATTAGAAAACGTAACCAAAATTTACACTCTTGGTGAAGTAGAAACCCGTGCCCTGGATGGGGTAAGTATGAACATTGAAGAAGGAGAGTTCACCACCGTGGTCGGCCCCTCCGGCTCAGGCAAAACGACTCTGCTGCAACTGATAGGCTGTTTGGATAAGCCCAATAGTGGCGTGGTGAAAATCAACGGGCGAGATGTGACCCGGTTCAACGCCAACCAACGCGCCGACCTGCGGCGGGAAGTGATTGGCTTTATCTTTCAATTCTTCGCGCTGGTACCTGTTCTGAGCGCCTATGAAAATGTGGAACTTCCCCTGCTTTTGAACGAGGTAGATGCCAAAGAACGAAAAGACCGGGTCATAGAGATGCTGGAAGCGGTTGATTTGGCTGACCGGATCAACCACCGGCCCGACCAGATGAGTGGGGGGGAGCAGCAGCGAGTGGCAATTGCCCGCGCCCTAGCCACCCGTCCCAGTATGGTGCTGGCCGATGAGCCAACAGCCAATCTTGATACCGCCAACGGCGCACAGGCAATGGAAATCATGCAACGCCTTAATGAAGAAACCGGCACTGCCTTCATCTTCGCCACTCACGATCCCCGCGTGGTTGCCTTTGCCCGACGGGTGATCAGACTGCGAGACGGGCGGGTGGTAGATAACGGCACAGCGAACAACAACTGAGTGAGCTTCCCTGTTGATAAAAAGAAAGAGGCTGGTTTTTGTCTTTCAAATAGATAAGGAATGGTGACAGTATGCTCAAATATATCAAATTGGCCTGGCGCAATATGTGGCGTAATTGGCGGCGCACGCTCATCGCTACAGTGGCCATCGTGCTGAGTATGATCTTGCTCATCTTTATGCAAGCTTTTATGGATGGCACCGACCAGGCAATTTATGGCAACATGGTACGACTCTATGGCGGCAACGTGCTGATTCACGCCCCCGGATACCGTGATAAAGCATCCAGACTACCGATGCTGCCCCTGGAGAATGCCGATGCCGTCCTTGCTGTGGTTAGAACCCAGCCGAATGTTCTGGCCGCATCCAGAAGGATCAACACCGGCGGACTGGTTAGCAATCGTGATGCCTCGCAGACAGTGAATATCACGGCCATTGAGCCGCAAATCGAAGCGCCTGTCAGTCTCGCGGCGGAGAACATCGTCGAGGGGCGCTTTTTGACGCCGGAAGATGGTGATAATATTGTAATTGGGCAAGCCTTAGCCGATGATTTAAATGTATCCGTCGGCGACCGCGTCTCCTTAATGGGGCGGCGCAAAGATGGTTCGATGCGCCAACGCTCGATGACGGTTGTGGGCATCTTTGATTTGGGTCTTGGCGAAGCCGAAAAAGGCCTGGTCTATATCAACCTGCCCACGGCGCAAACGCTGTACAACTTACGCGGCCAGGCCACAGAAGTGGCCATTATCCTGGAAGAAATTGGCCAGGAAGACGCCCTGATCAACGCTATCGCGCCGCGTTTGCCTAATTACGAAGTCGATTCTTTATACACTCTGCGCCCGGAATTTGCAGATGCCCTGGCCACCGATCGCATCATGGGGCTGTTGACAGGCGGCATCATGCTGTTGATGGCCGGCATCGGCATTCTCAATTTGATGTTGATGGCGGTTTTTGAACGAACGCGGGAAATGGGTGTCCTGGCAGCTATGGGCATGAAAGGACGCCAGCTGATGGGGCTATTTGTGTTGGAGGGAGCCTTCATTGGCCTGGTTGGCGCCATCATCGGCTGTATTGCCAGTTGGCTGTTGGTCATAGTTGTCGGCCGGACGGGCATCGATTTTTCTTCTCTGGTCGAAGGTATTGAGGAGGCCGGTGAAATTTACGCCTTGATGGGCGATCACCTCTACCCCCACATCTCCGGCACAACAATTGTTCTCTACGGCCTCGCGGCCGTGTTTGTTGGCGCGCTGGCCGCGCTGTATCCGGCCTGGCAGGCTTCCAAGAACGAACCGGTGGAATCACTGCACTACGTTTAGGGGAGAACTTTGATGACGATCACTAAATTCTTTACCATTGCTTACCGAAATTTGGTCCGCAACGGCCGCAGAACGGTTTTGACGGCGCTGGTTGTCGCCCTGGGTCTGGTTGTTGCTATGTCATTCAGCGCTCTGCTGGAAGGGATGCTTACCAGTATGCTGGCAGATAATATCCGCGTGAGTACGGGCCACCTGCAAATACGCAATAAAAACTACGATATTGATGAGATGAGCTTGCTCTACGGAGACTTACTTCAAGATGGTGAAACATTGGCCGCCCAGATTGAAGCTTTGGCTGAAGTCCAATCGGCGGCGCCGGTACTGTGGAACGGTGGCTTGCTCAGTACATCCCAAGAATCGCTAGGCGTGGAAATAGTAGGCATTGACCCCAACGATGCTTTTCATGCCCCGATCAGGGAAGGGATCACCGCCGGAGAATTCCTGAAGCCCGATGACCGGGATCGAATTCTAGTCGGCCAGAGGCTGGCCGATGAGATGGGCATCACCGTTGGCCAGCGCGTTAGCGTGGCCGCCAGTGATGCCAACGGCCAGGGTCAAGAAAACATTTTCACCGTAGCCGGGTTGGTTGATACAGGATTTCCGGGCATCGATCAAAACAGGGTCATTTTGCCTTTGGCGCAGGCACAATCCTTTAGCGGGGTGGGGAACCGGGTGAGCAGCATCATCGTAATGTTGCAGGATCAAGCGGATGCCGCCACAGTGGCCGCAAAAATTCAAGGGCCGGATATACAGGTTCTAACCTGGGAAGATTTGAATAGCCTCCTATTGCAATCCTGGGAAGTGGGCATTGTTTATTATTATGTCCTCTATGGGATCGTGTTCCTGGTTGTGGCCGCTCTCATCACCAATACCTTGCTCATGTCCGTTTTTGAACGGGCCCGCGAGATTGGCATCCTGGCTTCCCTGGGCATGAATCGCGGTCAGGTCTTGTTGCTCTTCCTTGCTGAAGGCATTCTAATGGGCTTGTTAGGCACTGCGATTGGTTGGGTGCTTGGGTTGGCCGCCGTTTCTTATCTAACCTTCGTGGGCATCCCCATCCCGGCAGAGACAGTCTCTCTGGTCGAGGGTTTTGCCTTTGGCACCACGATGTATGGCGGATTTGCGCCAGATCAATTCGCCATCCTGTCGTTGTTGTTGCTGGTCATCGTTGCCCTGGTATCCCTCTATCCGGCCTGGTACGCCGCGAGGATGGAACCGGTGAAAGCATTACACTCACTTTAGAGAATTTGCTGTGCGGATAGGCGTTGAACCGTCGGAGAAGGGCAGGAGTGACGGGTAGCCGACCAGCCCCATGCATAGAGGCGATATTCACGATGGCCCCACCGCCGCTGCGCCGCATGGCCTCGACCGCGGCGTGACACATCAACAAAGTGCCTTATCTTTCAATCTCTGTGCCATATCTGATGTACCTACGCTTTTCATTCGCCATTCGCTATTCATCACTCATCCTTCATCGTTAGATGTGCCGCCACCCGGCGGGCGTGTTCCGCCTCGCGTTCGGCAAACTGTTCGCAGAGACCAATATGGCGCGACGGATCGAGCAAGGCCTTAATTTCCGCTGGCGTAAAATGTGCGTTGATGTGTGACTCCTCGGCAAGACATTGCTGAAAAGGCACCCCTTGGGTCACGGAAGCCTGGGCGGCTTCATAGATGACATCATGCGCCCTTTGCCGTCCGATCCGTTTGCCGAGCTCGAGCATGAGCGCCTCAGCCATGATCAATCCGCCAGACAGATCGAGGTTACGCCGCATCCGATCGGGGAAGACCTTGAGCCCGCTGAGGAGGATAATCAGCCGTTGCAAGATATCCCCGCTGAGGCAGCAAGACTCGGTCACGGCGTGCTGCATCATGAGTTGAGTCGTCCTGTCAGCTTCGTGCTCGGTCTGCATCGCCTCCAAGGCCAGGGGCACCAGGGCTCGAATTTGAGCTGCCGCGGCGACTATATCCTGGGCTAGTTTCGGATTCCGCTTCTGTGGCATGGTACTGCTACCCACCGTCCCCGGCGGGATGGGCTCTTCGACTTCGCCGAATTCTTGCTTCATGAGGGTATAAACTTCACGGCCAATCTTGCTGCACGTTCCCGCCAGCAGACCGAGCAGCCCCACGTACTCGGCCAAATGATCCCCCAGAGAACGGGCCGGCAGTGGCATGGCCCCCATGTCAAGCCGTTGGGCCATTTTTTCCTGGGTTAAGGGTCCCAGTTCGCCCAGTGAAGCCCCCGTTCCGGCGGCGCCTCCCAGCATGGCCACGAAGACACGCCCTTCACACCCCTCGAGACGCTCGACGTGGCGGCAGAGTTCGTCGATCCAGACCGCAACCTTGAATCCGAAAGTGGCAGGCACGGCATGCTGACCATGGGTGCGTCCCGGCAACAGCATAGCCTTCGTCCTTTCGGCCAAATTGGCCAACACTTCAAGGATAGAAGCCAGTTGCTTGAGAAAGATGGTGTGCGCGCGTCGTACCTGGAGTAGTTGCCCGGTCTGGGTGATATTCTGGGTGGTCGCTCCCCAGTGCACATAACCCCCGGAGTCCCCTTCACAGACCCGGTCAAGCTCCCAAATCAACGGCACCAGCCCATGACCTGTGCGGGCCAACCCGGCCCGAATGGCTTCCAGATCTAAGTAGGG
>JABAHQ010006655.1_pt2 | contig 12217 bp, 8 predicted proteins | sample 7062091 | NCBI WGS metagenome assembly JABAHQ01 (sample SAMN14534359, study PRJNA622989) | marine sediment metagenome | biome: marine biome [ENVO:00000428]; feature: marine pelagic biome [ENVO:01000023]; material: deep marine sediment [ENVO:00002113] | place: India: Gulf of Kutch | collected...
GTGCGTCGCCCCATTAGGTTCGTCCCCGCCGCCAAACATCCCTCGGCGATATCCTACGTTCGCTTGCGACCATCCGTCAGCCCACCATATACTGCCCGTCCTCGTGGTCCACCCGGGAGTCGAGTACGGAGTGCCACTCCTCACCCGGGATCCCGCCGGGACCAGGAATGAGTGGATTTCCCGAATCACAGGCATCAGCCTGTCGCTCCGTCCTCGTGAAGCACATCCGGTCGGCTCCATCGTCAGGCGACCCACTGGGCTCTGGACGCAGCAAGAGCCGTGGCGATGCCTCGCCGGATGCATCCCGTGAACGAGGAGAACCCTCCTGTAACTGGGTAAAGACCATTATGTCGAAGACCACCCGGCTCCCTCGTTGGATTGCCTTCTGCGCAGCCTTGGCACTGGGCCTGACATCGGCCTGCGGCCCGGAGCCTGGACCTACTGTTGGAGCGGGTGACTGGCCCATGTACGGAGGAGATCCGGGGGGAATGAAGTACTCGTCCCTCGATCAGATCGACCTCCAGAACGTCTCCGAACTGGAGATCGCATGGGAGTGGAACACGGGAGAGAAGGCGATTCCTGGACCTCGACAAGCGATCCCGGGCCAGGACGTATACCCTGGCCGGTTCGAGGCCCAGCCCCTGGTGATCAACGACACGATGTACCTCTCCACGCCGTACAATCGTGTCGTGGCGCTGAACGCGTCCTCCGGCGAGGAGATCTGGAGCTTTGATCCCAAGGCCTACGACTTTGGCCTGCCGCCGAACGGATCCCACTTCGTTCATCGGGGCGTCGCCCTGTGGACGGGCGACGGAGAGCGCCGGGTGTTCATCAACTCCCGATGGGACCTCATCGCCCTCGACGCCGCCACCGGTGAGGTGATCGAGAACTTCGGCCACCAGGGGAGGGCCGATCTCCTCGAGAATCTGACCTGGTACACGATTCCCCTCCACTTCACCCAGACCTCTCCCCCGGTCGTGTTCGACGACCTGGTGATCGTGGGCAACGGCGTCTGGGACCGCTTCGTCTACCGGGGCGATCCTCCCGGGGTCATGCAGGCGTTCGACGTCCGTACCGGCGAGCTGGTCTGGGCGTTCGACCTGATCCCTCAAGCCGGCGACTTCGGAAACGAGACCTGGGAGGACGGTGCCTGGCGACGCTGGGGACACACCAACGTATGGGCTCCCTTCAGCCTGGACGCGGACCGAGGGATCGTCTACCTCCCGGTTGGGACGGCGTCTAGCGACTACTACGGGGGGCACCGCAAAGGGGACAACCTCTTCGCCGAGACCGTGCTGGCGCTCAGCGCCCGCACGGGCGAGCGCGTGTGGCACTTCCAGGCGGTCCACCACGGGCTCTGGGACTGGGATCTGCCGTCGCCGCCCACACTGCTCACCGTGCAGCCGGATGGCCAGGAGCGGGACATCGTGGCCGCGCCCTCGAAGCAGGGCTTCCTCTACGTCTTCGACCGGGAGACCGGTGAGCCGATCTGGCCGATCGAGGAGCGCCCCGTTCCGGCGAGCGACATCCCCGGCGAGCGCGCATCCCCGACCCAGCCCTTTCCCACGAAGCCCGCTCCGTTCGCCAATCAGGGGTTCTCCGAAAAGGACCTCATCGACCTGACGCCGGAGCTACGCCAGATGGCGGAGGAGGCGGTGGAAGGCTACCGGATGGGGGAGATCTTCACGCCCCCCTCCACGCAAGGGACCCTCATCCGGCCCGGTATCTCGGGAGGCGCGAACTGGGGGGGCGCGGCGGCGGATCCCGAGACCGGAGTCCTTTACGTGAAATCCTCCGAGTCCACGAGCCTCCTGAAGCTCGTGGAGTCCGATCCGGCACAGTCCGAGGCTCGCTTTCAGGTGGACCGCAGCATGCGGAGCATCGCGCTGGAAAACGGTCTCCCGATCACCAACCCGCCCTACGGGACCCTAACGGCGATCGACCTGAACACGGGCGAACACCTCTGGCAAGTTCCGGTGGGGGACATGCCCAACGTCCGCTACCACCCGGCCCTCAGGGGCGTGGACCTGCCCGAACGTCTCGGGGTGCGGGGCCCCGGCGGACCGATCGTCACCGGTGGAGGCCTCGTCTTCGTGTCGGGGGGCTCGATGCAGCTCCACGCTCTAGACAAGGAGAGCGGAGAGGAGATCTGGGCAGGAGACCTCGGAAACCGGGGCGAGGGCAACCCCATGACCTATATGACGCCCGACGGCCGTCAGCACGTCGTCATCGCGGTGGGGTCCGGGGAGAATGCGAAGCTGGTGGCGTTCGCCCTGCCCACCGGAGAGTGAGCGGGGCTCCGGGATCGAGCGCTATTGGACCAGGAGGAAAGATGACCGAGCCCACGAGAAGGGAGTTCCTCACCCGCTCTACCCTGGCGCTCTCCGGGGTAGCGCTCTCCGGCTGCTCCACGCCGGAATGGCCCGAGGAGTCGGAGGGTGTCGAGGTCGACGTGCTGGGTGCTGTCGCCGAGGCCGTGCTTCCCCGGGAGCTGGGCGGCGAGGGAATCGACGCGGCGCTGAATACTTTCCGGGGCTGGCTCTCCGAGTACGAGCCGGTCTCGGAGCTCGTCCACGGATACGGGACCTCCGAGGTGGAGTACGGCCCCGCCGATCCCGGGCCGCGCTGGACCGCCCAGCTCCAGGCCCTCGAGATCGAGGCCCAGAAGCGCCACGACCGAGGGTTCGCCACCCTGTCCCTGGACGAGCGCCGGAAAATCCTCCGCCAGCGCATCCGGGATGAGGGCGACGACGGCCCGGGGCTCCCCCATCCGGTGAAGGCGCGCCACGTCTCCGTGGCTCTCGTCGCCCACTGGTTCGCCACGGCCGCCGCCACCGACCGGGCGTACGGCGCCCGCATCGGGCGGGATACCTGTCGGCCCCTGGACCGGACACCGGAGCGGCCCGAGCGCCGTGGGGAGAGCTCGTAGGGCCGGCGCCGCAACGCTGCGCGACTCCAACCCAAACAAACCGGGAGCACCAGGCATGGCCAGGGTCATCGAGACGGACGTCTGCATCGTGGGAGCGGGGATCACCGGTGCGATGGTGGCCGAGAAGCTCTCCGAAGAGCGTGACGCCGGGATCGTGATGATGGAGGGGGGATCGTGGAGCACGCCCCTCGAAGAGAGATTCGCCGCTCGGGAGCGACGGCTGGACTACAGGGAGAACCCCTGGTCCGACGACCACATCCCCGGTCAGAAGGCCCCCGGGATCAACGCGCCGTCCATGGTCGTCGGGGGGTGGGCGATGCACTGGGGCGGAACGTGCCCGCGCTTCACCCCGGAGGACTTCAACCTGGCGTCGCGGTACGGCGTCGGTCACGACTGGCCGATCTCCTACCAGGATCTCGAACCCTTCTATCAGGAAGCCGAGGAGCGGATCGGCGTCGCCGGGGAGCAGGGACCCCCGGAATTCGACGTTCGGTCCGAGCCCTATCCCATGCCCCCGGTGCCCCTCTCGTGGAGCCTTCTCCAGCTGAAGGACTGGGGGGAATCGAGCGGGATCCCCTTCTGGACCAATCCCGTCGCAAAGAACTCCGTGCCGTACGACGGGAGGAGCGTCTGCCAGCGCTGCGACACCTGCGAGATCTGCCCCACGGGCGCCAAGTACTCACCCGACTTCACCCTCAACCGCCTTCTCGACGCGGGTCGGATCGAGCTGATCACCCGGACGCTGGTGCGGCGCCTCGTCCCGGAGGACGGGTCGGCCCGGATCTCCCACGCGGTGGCGGTGGATCGGGATGCCCCGGAAGAGGAGGTGCACCTGAGGGCCCGGACCTTCGTCCTCGCCGGCGGATACGTCTGGAGCCCCCACCTGCTCCTACTCTCGGGCACAGGGCGATTTCCGGACGGGCTGGCGAACTCCTCGGGCCTGGTCGGCAAGTACATGACCGGACACCGGCCCGTCAGCGCCTACGTCGAGCTCCCCATGCAGCTTTACCCCGGGGAGTACACGCGCCACTCGCTCCTCTCGAAGGCGTTCCAGCGGCCCGCGTCCGGGAACCGGTACGTCCGTCACGACCTGCGCATCTGGGAGTCGACCGTCGGACGGGAGCCCCGACTACGGTCCGACGAAGGCCGGATCCTCCTGGGCGACGAGATCATGGAAGACTGGAGGGGCCGGATCTCGGGCACCTCCACCGCACGTGTGCGTGCTTACTACGACGTGCTCCCCCACCGCGAGAGCCGGGTGACCCTCGATCCCGACCTGAGGAATCCATGGGGAGACCCCCTCCCCCGAGTCGAGTTCAGGGACGCCGAGACGTCGGGGGCCCTACGGGAGCATACCGAAGGACGGATCCGTGGCCTCTTCGAGGAGATGGCCCGCGTGGGGAACGGGAAGATCCTCTCCTTCGGGGTGGGAGACATCCAGGATCATCCCGGCGGCGGCTGCCGGATGGGGGACGATCCCTCGACCAGCGTCACCGACTCGTACGGGAGGACCCACGACCACGAGAACGTCTTCGTGGTCGGGGCCCCCACCATGGTGAGCGGGGGGTGCAACAACGGAACCCTCACCTTCGCCGCGCTCTCGCTCCGGTCGACGACGGAGATCGGCCGGGAGTTCCCGGCCCGTGAAGGAGCCTGACGAAGGGGGAAGCCCCGGGCTCACTCCCCCGGCGTTCGGTAGATCTCTCCTCCCTTCATGACGAAGACGACCCGCTGCAGCGCGGTGATGTCGGAGAGGGGGTCCCCGTCCAATGCAATGATGTCCGCCAGATACCCGTTCCGCAGATCACCGCGGTCGTCCAGGTAGAGGACCTCCGCCGCCCTCGTTGTGGCGCTGACGATGGCGTCCCGCGTAGACTGACCCGCCTTGTGGCGCCGGTCGAACTCGATGGCAAGATCTCCCGACTGAACCCATCCCGCCGTCGCGTCGGTCGAGAAGACGATCTTGACACCCTTCTCCACGGCCTTGGTGAACACCTCGGTTCGGGGTGGCAGGAACTCCCGGGTGTATTGGAGCTGCTCCTCAGTATAGCCGAAGCGGTCGGCGTGCTCGAGGTAGTACTCGGAGAGGTAGAGGTTGGGGTCGTAGTACACCCCGTGATCGACCATCATGTCCAGGGTCTCGTCGTCGAGGAGGGCGCCGTGCTCGATCGTCCGGGCTCCCGCCCGGATCGACCGCTGGGCGCCGTCGGGCGCGTGAGCGTGGGCGGCCACGGGGAGCCTCTGCTTCCGGGCCTCGTCCATCGCCCAGTCGAGCTGCTCCTGGGAGTACACCGCGGTCCCGCCTGAGCGGCTCGAGCGGGTGGCGAAGATCTTGATCACGTCCACGCCGCTGTCGGCCTTGTCCTGGATCCAGTCCCGGATCTCCTGCTCGGTGGCCGGCTCCGCGCCCTCCGCCACCCGGTCGCCCTCGGCGCCCGGCAGCGCTCCGTCGCTCATCCCGCTCCCGGACACTAGGAGGCGCGGCCCGGGCACGACGCCTGCCTCGATCGCGTCCCGGATCGCCAGGGCGGCTTCGTCGGGTGTCGAGAGGCTCCGAACGGTTGTGAAGCCGCTCATGAGGATCTCGCGGGCCGCCTTCGCCGCGTGGAGAGCCACCTTCTCCTCCCGGGGGTCGTCCTCGAAGTTGGCGCCGATGTGCAGGTGCGCGTCAATCAGGCCGGGGAGGATCGTGTATCCGCGCAGATCCACCACCTCCGCTCCTGTCGGCACCTCCGCGCCAGGGCGCACATCGAAAATCTGGTCACCGCGGACGATGATGACGGGATTCTGGATGAGGTTTCCGCTGCCGTCGATGGCCCGGTCCGCCCTGAGCACGTAGTCCACGTTCTGGGCCCCCAGTGCGTCCGGCGCCACCACCACGAGGACGGCCAGCAGCAGGTGAGCGAGGGTTGGCTTCTTATTCATTCTTCTCGTCTCCATCGCTTCGGCTCATACCTGAATTGAGAGCGGACCCATGATGCGCTCACGGGGTGACCGCACCCGCGGGCACCAGATCGCCCCGGGCCGGATCCTTGTAGACCACGCCATCCTTCATGACGAAGACCACATCCAGGAGAGCTTTGATGTCTTCGAGAGGATTCCCCCTGACGGCGATGATGTCCGCCAGGAGTCCCGCGCTGAGATCCCCGCGATCGTCCATGTACAGCGCCTCGGCGGCGCGGGTCGTCGCGCTCACGATGATATCCTCGTTCGACTGTCCCGCAACGTTCCTCCGGAGAGCTTCCATGGCGATAGGCTTGTCCCAGAGCCATCCCCGATTCGCGTCGGTGGAGTAGACGATCTTCACGCCCTGATTCACGGCCCGGGTGAAGACGCGGGTTCGGGGCGGAAGGAAGTCGATGGTGTACTGGAGCGCCGCCCCCGAATAGCCCATCTGCTCAGCGTGGGCGATGTAGTACTCGCTGAGATACAGGTTCGGCGTGTAGTACGTATCCGGGGCGTTCGCGAGAGCCTGAATCGCCGCGTCGTCCATGAGCGCGCCGTGCTCGATCGTCCGGGCCCCTGCTCGTACCGAACGGATCACGGCCTCTGCGGCGTGGGCATGGGCCGACACCGGTTTACCGTGCCTGCGGGCTTCGTCGACGAGCCAGTTCAACTGCTGCTGCGAATAGACCGGAGTCCCGCCCTGGCGGCTGCTCCGGGAGGCGAGGACCTTGATCCAGTCCGCACCGGCCGAGACCTTGCCACGAACCCATGTCCTGATGGCCCGCTCACCCGCGGGCTCCTCGCCCGCCTGGATCCGGGGGCCGTCGGCGCCGGCCAGGATGTCGTCCCTCAGCCACTCGGAGGAGACCGCCAGACGCGGTCCAGGCACCAGGCCTTCGTCGATCGCGTCCCGGAGGTCGATCGCCGCGAAATCCCGACCTCCGAGGCTCCGGGCAGAGGTAAACCCGTTCATGAGTATGTAGTAGGTATTCCGGGCTCCATAAAGCGCCACCTCCGCTCGGCTCGCGTCCGGATCGAAGTTGGCAGTGATGTGGACGTGGCCGTCGATGAGCCCCGGAAGGACCGTGTAACCGGTGAGATCGATGACTCGCTCTCCCGACGGTCGCTGCGCAGAGGACCGGACCGATTCGATCCGATTCCCCCGCACCCGGATCACCGGATTACGGATCACCTCCGCATCCCCGTCGACGGCGAGGTCCGCGACGATCACGATCTCCCGTTCCTGGGCGATCGCCGGCGCTGCCAGTAGCGCCGCCAACGAAAGGCACAGCCCCAGCCGCGCCCAGCCTCTGAGAAATCCGCGCTTCATCCTGGTGCTCCTCTCTCCGGATTGTGAAGGCGATCGGATATGAACCTGTCCCCATCTGATGCGACCCCCGTGACGAAGATCTTCCCATCCTTGACCTCGACGGCGAACGGGTAAAGCGGCGCCGGCGGTGGCCCCTCCACCACGTTTCCGCTCACGTCGAACACACCACCGTGACAGGGGCACCGGATCGTCTGCCGCTCCGCGTTCCAACCGACCACGCACCCCTCGTGGGTGCAGATGGCCGAATATGCTCGAACATCGACCGACCCCTCTTGGGAACCCTCCTCCTCGGGCCGAATGAGAAGCAGAGGTTGGCCCCCGTAGTTCACCTGCATCGCCGAGCCCCGGGGGAGGCGGGAAAGGTCGGCGACAGCGGTTGGGGCTTCCTGGACCAAACCGGTTGCCACCGCTCCGGACGGATGCAAGAAGAGAGCGGCGACACCCCCGCCCAGGATCAACTCAACGGCCTCCCGTCGGGTGCAGGCCCCCCCGACGTAAAGGTCTCCATTTGACTCGCACGGCACCCCATCTCCGTTGGCTCCACCGCGGCAACGACGCCGCTTGGTCATCATTGAACGTTTCTCACCGGAACGGGAACAGGATACGAGCGATCACAGTCTCCCCGGGTCCACCCCCGGGCTGCCCGGTGTTTCCACCGGTGTCTCCCGAGATGATCCTCCCGAGAATGACGCCCGCCGCCGCTCCACCGCCCGCGAGAATCAATCCCGTGCGGAGTCCGTCCATCGTCTTGTGCTCGACCTCGAAATACTCTTCTCTCTCGAGGTCGAGCTGTTGCCTCAGTTGCTCCGAATGAAAGCCTGATTCCCGCTCGGCCCAGGGCACATCCAGAACCAGCCGGCCCTCCTCCAGCGATTCCACTTCTCCCTCCAGGACCCGGACTTCGACGAACAGCTCCCGCTCCAGTCGACTTCTGCCCTCCGGAGCGAGTCGCACCCTCACCTCGTCACCCGGGCGCACGGATTCCAGCGGTGCCGGTGCAAAGGTATGACACCCTGCCAGCAGCACGACGGAGGTGCACGCGACCGTGATATTCCCAAGACCGAATGAGCGCCTCCCGCCGACGTCTCCGTAAGGCACGACGCTGGACACCGCGACGGAAGTGAAGCGAAGGGCCGGGTTAAATCGAGGAACGGGGCTCATGGGCTCATCCCCGCCTCTGCCAGAATAATCAGAATGGCCTTCTTCGCCGCCAGATCCGCGTCCTCCAGCACGAGCCACTCACTCAGGGAATGTGCGCCTCCGCCCACACCCCCCTTGCCGATGGTCACGGCCGGAATCCCCATCGAGATCGGGATGTTGGAGTTCGTCGATCCCGTTCCGAGGCGGGGCTCGGCGCCGAGGTATCTGGTCGCTGCGACCGCACGCTCTACGATCGGCGCCGAGGGATGGATCGACCCGGATGGCCGGTCCCCGATCATTTCCACGTCGATCTCCAGAGGATCACCACGGCGGCGTATGCTGTTCTGGCTCTCCAGACCGAACCGCACGGCTCGCTGGAAGAGGGTGTCGATTCCCACCAGACGCTCAGGGCTGACCGAGCGCATGTCCACCTCCATCCAGCTCTCGAAGGGAATCGAGTTCACGGAAGTCCCGCCCCCAATCCGTCCAACGTTGTAGCTCGTGCGCGGACCGGCGCTCGTGAAGGCATCCGCCTCCGATACGAATCGATCGATCATGCTTCCGAGAGCATGGTGGGGATTGACGAGGCCGAAGGCCCCCCAGGAGTGGCCGCCGGGACCCTGGTACGTCACCCTGTACCGATGAGATCCGAGGGCCTGATGAGCGATCCGCTCGACCCCGCCGCCGTCGACGGCGATCCACGAATCGATCCGAGGGCCTCCCTCCCGAAAGAGGTGCTTCACCCCTCTAAGGTCACCCAGCCCCTCCTCGCCCACGGTTCCGGTGAAGAGAAGATTCGCCTCCGTGGAGATCTTCGCGCCCTCGAGAGCCCGCAGGACCGTGAGGACCAGCACGAGGCCCTGTGTATCGTCCCCGATACCCGGGGCGAAGAGCGTGTCTCCACGCCGGCTGACCGTGACGTCGGTTCCTTCGGGGAAGACCGTGTCCAGATGTCCGTCCAGAGCGACCGTTTTGTGGCTCTGCACACCCCTTCGGAGGGCGAGAACGTTTCCCTCCTCGTCGATCCATGCAGTATCCGCTCCCGATTCCCGGAGCATAGCGGCGTATCTCTCGGCTCTTCTCTGCTCCCGGAATGGGGGTGCCGGAATCTCCGTCAATTCGACGAGGTCGTTCCGGGCAGACGGCTGTTCCTCCTCGATGATGCGAAAGGCGCGTCGGACCTCGGGCCGCTCAGCGAGCATTCGAATCTCACGCTCGTGCTCGCCCTCCTGAGCGGCAGCAGAGCGCGGAACCAGACACGCGGATACGACGAGAAGGTAGACGAGCCAGCGCTTCTGTCTGTCCATGACTTATGGAACGGGTAGATGTCTGGCGGCGTCAGGGATTATACTGTCTCGGCCTTAAGGGAGGGCAAGATACGAAGGGATGCAGCCGTCCGCCATTCGGTGAACGTGACAAGTCTTCGAACGCAGATCGAGTCCCCGGGGTCATCCGTCGGTTGCAGACGACGCCCATACATCCTTGGCGTCGTTCAGCTCCTCTCAGGATTTCCAGCGCGCCTTCAGCAAGCCCGGGTCAAAATAACGCAGCGAATCCTGTACCCCTCGAATATCTGGAGACAACAGGCACACGGTTAGACGAAGTCCGGAGCTTCCAACTCCACTGCGGAGGAGGTCTTCACAATCCCAGGGCTCGTCGGCTGCGGGCGGTGCCTGGACCGATGCGGAATCCCGGTCGATCCCCCGACTCGGCGCCCGCTGCAAGTTCCCGGCGATTCATCACCCCTCTCTCTCCGTAGCCTCCGGCGTGCGGGTCGCGCTGAAGCGGAAGTCGCCGAAGTCGCCGGTCCCGCGGCCGACCATAGCGTCCGCGTCGACCCGTCCGCTCAGCAGGGATTCGGAGCTCCCCCCATCCATCTCGAATATCACGGCGAAGCGGATCTCCGAGCCCGAGACCGATCCGCTGCGCACCGCGCCCGTCACGCCCCGAGCGGTCTCCACCCTCCCGGTCACGGACGCGCCGGACTGCTCGAGCGACATCTCGAGCTCCATCGCTCCTCCCTCCCCCTCGAGCTCCATGCTCCAGCTCCCGGTCACGTCAACGGCGGGAGGATCCCCGCCCTCGGCGGCCCCGTCGCCCTCCTCCAGCCCTCCCTCCACCAGCGTGTACGTCACCGACGACCCCTCGCCGAAGAGGGAGCCGGACGTGACCACCAGGTTGGCGGGCCCACCCACCCGGAGCGACGCCTGATCCGAGATCCCCAGGATCGCCGCGGGGGTGGTGGTCAGGGCCCGGAGGGCGGCGCCTTCGGAGAGGCCGTGGTCGATCGCGGTCCGTGCACCCTCCCGCAGGTCCGCCTCGCCTCCGCCGCTGGTGAGGGCGATCCGCACGCCCGCCTCCACCAGCCGGGCGGGGTTCGCGTAGAGGTTCTCGAGACGCTCCTTCTCCCGGGCGGCCCCCGGAGCGAGCTCCGCCCCGGCCGTGTCGGAGGGCTCCGCGTCGGGATCCCACTCCTCGGGCTCGGGGAAATCCAGGGAGACCAGGACGGGCACGCCCCGCCGGGCCAGCTCGCCGGCGACCTTCCACGCCTCGCCACCCCCGACGATGACGGGACGGAGACCCACCTCGTCCGCCAGCGCCAGGACCCTGCGGATATCCCCCGCCGCGTCCACCCGGAAGAAGACCGGGAGATCCCGGACCGCCACCCGGCGGAGCACCTCGTAATCCGGATCCCAGGGCGGCACCGTGGGCCCGCCGCCCCCGGTCCGACGCGCCTCCTGGATCCTCTGCAGCCGCCCCGCGTCCAGGAACGCCTGCCGGATCAGGGCGATCACGCCGAAGAGGGTGCTGGGGTAGGCGCTCCCCACGCCCCGGAACGACATCCCCAGGGCCAGCTCGGGCCGGGCCACCAGCTCACGGGGGGTCTCGGCGCCCGGCCGCAGGAGCACGACCGCACCTCGCCCCGGAGCCACGCCGTCCAGGGGAACCACGCCCATGGCCACCACCCCCGACCGCCGGGGATCGGCGGTCGTGGCCCCGGTGGCGGTGAGGTGATCGACCACCCGTCGGTGGGGGGTGAAGCCCTGGGCGGCCCTGGACGGATCCCAGGGCACGACCTCGTCCCGGTCGGGGCCTTCGGGGAACTCGACGGACAGCGAGCCCCAGGCGTCCACGAGACCCGGATAGACGTGGAGGGAGTCACCCTCGAGCCGGCGGGCGTCCGGTGGAATCGCGGCTCCCGCCGCCAGGGAGGCGATCGCCGCCCCCCGGACGACCAGGTTCACCCCCTCCTGACGGCGCCCGTCCGGGTGGACGACCGTCACGCCCTCGAGGGCGTAGCCCGCGGGGGGCGGCGGCTCGTCGTGCTGGCCGGCCAGAGGGGGCGGAAGGAGGAGGGCGGCGGCGAGCGTCAGGGCGAGGAGCGACCCCCGCCGGCGATCGATCTCCGTCATCTCGAGGGGCTCCTCGCGGTACGGGAGGGGGGTCCGGCCCGATCCCGGGCCGGGCGGCGCGTCAGGTGGCCGAAGAAGCCTCCGGAGCTCCGGTGGCCGGCGACGGGTCCGCTCGCCGGGAAGCCGGCGTGTGCGGGTGGTTCCGAACGAGAACGGGGGAGGGCCCGGTCCTTCGGGCCCTCCCCCGCTCCGGCTCGCCTACGGGCGGCTCGTCAGGCGGGCGGCACGTTGGGGTTCGTGTCCCGCTCCGAGTCCGGCACCGGAATGCAGACCCGGCTCTCCGTCAGGTCCAGGAAGGTTCCGGATCCCCTTTCGTGATCGGGCTCGGTGTCGGACGGGATCTCGTGCACGTCCAGCGACCCCTGGATATCCGACCTGAGCTGCCAGGGCATGTCCGGGCTCGCGGCCCAGCGGGTGCGGTCGCCCGCGCGCCGGCCCTCGAGCCAGAGCTCGATCCCC
>JABAHQ010001988.1_pt2 | contig 12208 bp, 16 predicted proteins | sample 7062091 | NCBI WGS metagenome assembly JABAHQ01 (sample SAMN14534359, study PRJNA622989) | marine sediment metagenome | biome: marine biome [ENVO:00000428]; feature: marine pelagic biome [ENVO:01000023]; material: deep marine sediment [ENVO:00002113] | place: India: Gulf of Kutch | collected...
AACATGAAAACAGCAGCCCGATATCAAGGGCTCCGCCGAGTAGCAGTGACAGGGGCATGAACAGCAGCATCAGCAGCATCAGCAACAAAAAGCCCAGCGCACCGAAATATTTTCCCAGCACAATCTGTGTCATGGATACCGGCGCGGAAAACAGTAACGGCAATGTCTGGTTGCGCCGCTCGTCACTGAACAGACGCATTGTTATCATCGGCACTACCAGCAGCATGACAAAGGCCGCATTACCGAATACCGGCGCCACAATGATTTCTGTCATACCCGGCGCGTTCTCCATTCCCGTCAGCCGCGGTTGTATCTGCAGAAAGAAATCAACCTGACCGAGAAACAGCCATGCCATGATCGCCTGCACCACGGCCAGTATCGTCCAGGCAAGCGGCGACAAAAACAGGCCGCGCAGTTCCCTTTTTGCAATCAGCAGAATCATCAGGCCGTCACCTCGTGCGCTGCATCCCGACTGGTGATGGAAACAAATACCTGTTCCAGTGACATGCGCTCGGGGACGAGTTCATAAAGACGCCAGCCATGTTCTGCCGCGCAGCCCGCCAGCTGCTCTGCAACCTGCTCGGCAAACCGGCCGGCATCCGCCACATGCACCCTGAAACGACCGCTTGCCAGTTGCTCAACCCTTTCCACGCCGTTCATGTCTTCAAGCTTTTCTGCAGCAGGCGGCGCNNGGCCACCATCAGATTGGCGGCCTGCATACGCTTTTGCAATCCCTCTATTGTCTCATTGAGCACCAGCTGTCCACGGTGAATAATCTGGACCCGACTGCACACAGCCTGTATTTCCGGAAGAATATGAGTTGACAGGATCACACTGTGGTCACTGGCAAGTTCGGTGATCAACTGACGTATCTCACGAATCTGTATCGGATCCAGTCCGACTGTTGGCTCATCGAGAATAACCACTGCCGGATTATGAATAATTGCCTGTGCAATGCCGACCCGCTGCTGATACCCCTTGGAAAGATTGGCAATGACCCGGCGGCCGACATCGACAAGCCCGCAACGTTCCTTTGCCCTGTTCACCGCAGCAGCAATACCATTACCGGCAATGNNGTTCAGGCGTGCACAGAAATCCAGGTATTCATTGACCGTCAGCTCACGGTACAGCGGCGGCATGTCCGGAAGGTAGCCCAGCGCCGACTTGGCTTCACGCGGACTGTCGAGAAGATCATAACCATTGATGTAAATCCGCCCGGCACTGGGCGCAAGATTACCACTGAGCATCCGCATGGTTGTTGACTTGCCGGCACCATTGGCACCCAGCAGCCCCAGCACCTCGCCACGCCGCAGTTCAAACGAAACATCACGCACAGCACACAGTTCGCCATAATAGTGAAACAGGTTTTCAACCCTGACAAGGCTTTCTTCACTCATTACAGCACTCTCCTGTCTCCTGTTGCATGAAATATAGTACAGGACAGCTCTCCGAAGGTGAAAAAGTCAGACATGACCCTGACAGACATATTCCTGATATCCCTGAAACTCCCTTACAACAGAAACAGCGAGGCAAGCCCCAAAAACGCCATAAATCCTACCACGTCCGTGACCGTGGTCAACAAAACACTGCCCCCCAGCGCCGGGTCGGCACCGAAACGCCGCAGAATCATGGGAATGGTGGCGCCGGCCAGGGCGGCAAAGACAAGATTGATCACTATCGCTACGGCAATAATCGAACCGATCCGGTAATCATCAAACCAGAAGACCACAATCACGGCAACAACCGCTGCCCATAACAAACCGTNNCATACCCACGCCCAGTTCCTTGAGCAATAACTGGCGTGCATTACTGTCACTGACCTGCCCCAGTGCGATACCACGTATCACCAGGGTCAGGGTCTGGCTACCAGCAATCCCTCCCATACTTGCGACGACCGGCATCAGAATGGCAAGTGCCACCACCTTGTCCAGTGCCATTTCAAACAGCCCGATCACCCACGATGCGACAAAGGCCGTCAACAGATTAATGCCCAGCCAGACACCACGGTGTCTGGCACTGACCGCCACAGGTGCAAACATATCTTCCTCATCACCCAGCCCGGTCAGGTTCATCAGTGAGTGTTCGGCATCCTCCCTGATTACATCCACCACATCATCAATCGTGATACGGCCAAGCAGGCGCCCGGCTTCATCGGCCACCGGTGCAGAAACCAGATCGCGCATTTCAAACAGGCTGGCTACCTCGTTTGCGTGTATGCCTGCAGGAATGCTTTCCACCGAACTGTTCATCACTTCCGACACAGTCAGAAGGGGTTGCCGCGTCAGCAATACAGCAAGCGGCAACACCCCCATATAACAATCATCCCGATCTACAACAAACAGGGCATCCGTGGTTTCCGGCAGATCACCACGCAATCTCAGATAACGCGATACGACATCCAGCGTAACGTCAGGGCGGACGGTGATGGTATCCGTATTCATCAAACCGCCGGCCGTGTTCTCCGGATAGGACAGTACCGCTTCGAGACGCATGCGGTTCTGCCCGTCCATGGACTGCATGACTTCACGAATCACCGCATCCGGCAAGTCCTTCAGCAGGTCGGCCAGGTCGTCCGTTTCCAGCCCTTCGGTAGCGGCAACCAGCTCATCGACCTCCATGCCACGCACCAGTGTGGCACGCAACTCATCATTGACATGCAGCAGCACATCACCATCGATGGAATGATCAACCAGCTCCCAGAGCAATTCTCTTTCGACCGGAGGAAGCGACTCAAGTAAATGGGCAATTTCGGCCGGATGCAGGCCGTTGAGCATACGGCGCACATTGATAAAGGTGCCACTCTCCAGCGCAGCTGAAAAACTGCGCAGACGTGCATGATGATGTTCACTGCCGACACTGTTTGGCATCGTAAAACCCTGTGATCCTTTCCCTGTCCCGGCTGTGGCGACCCCCGCCGGGCTGCGCCTATCTTAGCAGGATTTTCAGGCCATCAAACGCCGGCATTGATCTGATCCACAAAGGCGGCAATATCATCTGCATGATGCATATTCTGTAGCGCATGAAACCTGCCACGCAGGTCCTCTATATTCGACTGCATGATAATATCCTTTACCCTGGGAAGCATGGATGAATTCATGCTGAATATCCGCAGGCCAAGTACCAGCAACAAACGGGTGAATCTCGGGTTACCGGCCATTTCGCCACACATGGCCACCGGTTTACCGGCCTTTTTGCCGGCCTCGATGACCTGTAAAACCAGCATCAGAATGGCCGGATGAAGCGGGTCACACAGATAACTGACCTCCTCATCCAGCCGGTCGGCTGCCAGTGTATACTGGATAAGGTCATTGGTACCTATCGACAGAAAATCAAGATGCCTGGCAAAGGCTTCTGCCTGCAAGGCGGCGGCCGGCACCTCAATCATGCCGCCCAGTTCCACCTCCCGCTCAAGAACGAGCCCTTCCTTTTCCAGCGCCTGTCGCTGCTCGCCAATAACCTGCCTGACCCGTTCAACCTCATCAAGCGTGGTCAACATCGGAATCATGATTCTTGCCGGACCAAAAACAGAGGCGCGCAGTATGGCCCGAACCTGGGTCCGGAAAAGTTCCGGCTCCCTGAAATAGCGCCTGACTGCGCGCAGACCCAGGGCCGGATTAGCAGGCAGATCGCCTGCCTGCCTGTCTTCAAACAGGGGCTTGTCAGCGCCGGCATCCAGCGTTCGGATTGTCAGGACACGTCCGGCCATCCCCTCAACGGCCTGCCGATAAACCTGAAACTGCTCCTCTTCGCCCATCGGTTCATTACGATTGAGAAACATCATTTCAGTACGATACAGGCCGACGCCCTGTGCGCCGGCCTGCATCGCCACATCAACCTCATCAGGCAACTCGATATTGGCCAGCAATTCTATATTGATACCATCGACGCTCACCGCCGGTTTATCGCGCAGCAGGCCGAGCCGTCCTTTATAGGCATCTTCCTCGTCACGTTTGCCGCGATAGTACTGAATGACATCCGGTGACGGACCGGCATATACCACCCCGCTGTCACCATCGACTATCAGCAGCGATTCCTGCTCGATACGGGAAAACACATCCCTGACAGCAAACACGGCCGGGATTTCCAGTCCACGCGCCAGAATTGCCGTATGGGAATTGACACTGCCGGATTCACAGACCAGGGCAGCTATCCCCTGCTGGTGCATCAGCAACAGGTCTGCCGGCGAAACATTGCCTGCCACCACCACCGCATCACGCATGTCGCGCCGGGCAGGAATATCCTGTAATGCGCTCCCGCCCAGCAGGTTACGCTGAATTCTTTCAACCACATGTTCAACATCATCACGCCGCGCCTTGAGATAGGGATCACCCATATTCTCAAAGACCTCGATCAATGACTCACTCTGGAGCTTGAGCGCCCACTCGGCATTGCAATGCTGTTTTTTGATGATTGCAACGGTATCTGCATTAAAAACAGAATCCTTNNCATCTATAAACGCTGCGATCTCTGAAGAGGAATCAGCCCGTATCCTTTTGCGGATATCGCGCAATTCCTTGCGGGTGTTTTTCAGTGCCGCCTTGTAACGCGCAATTTCATCCGGAACCATCGGCGCAGGAACGCTGAACTCATCTATGACAAGCACATCCTGCCTGTGGATAAAAGCCTTGCCCAGAACAATGCCGCTTGCAACAGCCTGCCCCTGCATCAGGCGACTCATACAGATTCCGTCATTTCAGAACAATCCCGGCCATACCTGCAGCACACGGTTACTCTCCCTCCCCAAACCTGTCCCTGATCAGCGCTTCAATATCATTCAGCGCCCGCTCCTCATCCTCTCCCGAGACACGGAGTTCAATCGTCGTACCCTTCGATGCCGCCAGCATCATGACACCCATAATACTTTTCGCATTAACAGTGCGATGGCCGTTGCGTAATTCAATATGCGAAGCATAGGCTGAAGCCAGCGTCGCCAGCTTCGCTGCTGCACGGGCATGCAGGCCCAGGCGATTACAGATCTCAACCTCCCGGCACAGCATCAGCGTTCTCCGCCTATCTCATCACACAGGACAATGCCATCCCTGCCGCCCCCCAGCGCCTTGTCAGCCAGCTGTTCAATATCCAGATCGGGATAATTGAGAATTCTTACCAGCATGGGCAGATTAACGCCGGCAATGACCGCGACCCGGCGCCCATCACCGGCCAGCGAAGCGGCAATATTTCCGGGCGTACCTCCATACATATCAGTGAGAACAAGCACCCCCCCGCCCTGATCAAGATAGGAAAACCACTCCAGCGCCTGCTTTCTTACCTGGTCGGGATCGGCATCAAAATCAACCGGGAGCGCGCGCGCCTGCAACGGACACATCCCGAGCACATCAATGGCTGTCTGCAGCAGCACTTCGCCCACTCCGGCATGCGTGACCAGCAGCAGGCCGGTCTTCACATCAGTTCCCTGTGCCGCACAATCACTTCATCAAACAACGATGAAAAATGTGTCGACAGTCTTTCCGACATATACACAGAACGATGACGTCCGCCGGTACAGCCAACAGCCACGGTCAGATAACTGCGACCACCTTCAACAAAGTGAGGCAACCACTTTTCAAGATAGCCCCGGATATCGTCATACATCTCACCCACCATCGCCTCACGCTCAAGAAAATCAATCACGCCGGGGTCGCGGCCGGTATAGATTCTCAGCTCGGGAACCCAGTGCGGGTTGGGCAGGCAACGCACATCAAAGACAAAATCGGCATCCGTCGGCACACCCTTTTTGAAACCGAAGGAAACAAACTGTACCGACAGCCCCGGCTGATGCCCGACAACCCGCTCATTAATCAGACTGCGTAACTGATGCACGTTAAGGTGACTGGTATCAAGACAAAGATCGGCCTTGTCTACAATCGGCGATAACACATTGCGCTCCTGCGCTATCGCTTCGGCCAGCGACATGCCATCTCCGGTAAGCGGATGNNTTTCACTGAAGCGTTTGATCAATACTTCTTGTGACGCTTCGAGAAACACGGTTTCACATTGCAGACCCAGCCCTGACGCCTGATCCAGCACATCAGGAAAATGCGGTAACTGCTCGGTGAAATTACGCACATCGATACCTACCGCAAACATTTGCTGCTCATTCTGATCGGCAACCTGCACCATCTGTTCCGCAAAGCGTGGCAACAGGGCAAGCGGCAGGTTATCCACACAATAAAAACCCTGGTCTTCCAGCACCTGCAGCGCAATACTCTTGCCCGCACCTGACAGGCCACTGATCACTGTAAGTTTCATGTCTGCTCCGGTTTCCTGATATGACGGCGAGAGCGCGCGGCAAAGTCACTGGCTGCATCATAACCCTGAATAATCAGGCGTTGATTAAGCGCAGCACTTTCCACCAACACAGCAAGATTTCGTCCCGGCGCGACCGGCAAGGTTACCTGCGGCACCTCTTCACCCAGGATGGTCTTCATTATGCGCTGACCATATAGCCTGTCCATCGTTCTGTATGCCTCATCATTGATTTCTTCAAGATGAATCACCAGCCTGAGATACTTGTTTCGTTTGATCACCCGGTCACCGAACATAGCGCGGATATTAAGCACGCCCAGCCCTCTTACCTCAAGAAAGCCGTCCAGTAACGGCGGGCAAAGGCCGGTGATCACACCGGGACCAACGCGTATGAATTCCGGCGCATCATCGGCAATCAGCCGGTGGCCACGGCTGATCAGCTCCAGCGCCAGCTCACTCTTGCCTATCCCGCTGTCACCGGTCAGCAGCACACCGATGCCCATCACTTCGATAAACACACCATGCANNTGGAAAGATAGTATTCAAGATTGTTCACCAGCCGGTGACCCGGAAGATGGCTGCCCAGCAGGGGAATATCGCCCGCTTCCGCCTGCTTCACAACCTGTTCGGGCGCCTTCTCGCCATCGGCAACAATAATAGCCGCAGGCCGCGCAGCGAACAGTTGCGTGAGTGCTTCGCTGCACCCCGGCTCACCAAGCCCGGAAAGATAATCGAGCTCGGTCACACCAATAACCTGGATACGGTTGGGATGGCTCAGATTCATATATCCGACCAGTGATGCCATCTGTTCAACGGCACCACTGTCGTTACTGGACAGTGTCCTTTCTACCCCTTTACGGCCTGCAATCCACTCCAGTTCAAGCTGGCCGTGATAGTTTTCATACAACTCACCAATCGTGTGAAAACCGGACATCGCTTTTCACACGGTCACTTGTTGTTCTCTCGGGGATGCCATGCCGTCAGCATACGAAACACATCATCCTTGTTCATCGCATTTCGTAACCCACTGCACAGCCCTTCATCACTGAACATCTCTGCCAGAAATGCCAGCAGGTCAAGATGCTCATCGGCCGCGGCTTCCGGAACCAGCAGGGCAAATATAAAATGCACCGGCCGGCCGTCGGCCGAATCATAATCAACCCCCTGCTNNCTGCTTCAGATGAAGAAAGGCACCAACCGGCCGTTCCAGGCTTTTTGTCCGGCCATGGGGTATCGCCACGTTATGACCGAGCCCGGTGCTCCCCAGCCTTTCTCTTTCAAACAGACTTTCGAAGGCTTCAAGCTGTGATACCTCTGTCAGGTGCCCGGTAAGCATCCCGCTCAACAGTTCCAGTGCCCTTTTTTTACTGGACACCCTGGGCAGACACGAAACGCGGCCTGTCTCGAGAATATCTGCAACCTTAATCATGGAAGCGTGTCGCCGGTTGAGATCGGCGACTGTCACTGCTCTTCATCAGCAGGAAAATCATTGCCGTTCCGGCCACGGTGATCGGACTGCTTTTCCTTGAACCTGATCACCTGGCGGTCCAGTTTATCGACCAGCGCATCAATGGCCGCGTACATGTTTTCAGCCTCGGCATCGGCAAACAGGTCATTGCCGCGCACATGCACCTTCGCTTCAGCCCGCTGCACCATCTTTTCGACTGCGAGAACGACATGCGTATTTCCGAGATGATCAAAATGACGCTCAAGCTTGGCAAACTTTGTCATTACATACTCGCGTAATGCATCGGTAATTTCCACATGATGTCCACTCAGGTCTATATGCATGTCTACTTCCTCTCTCGGGTTAAATCAAACGTTTACGTTCACTTGAAGACGGGATTCCCACGGACTCACGATATTTTGCGATGGTCCGGCGTGCGACATTGATGCCCTGTTCCTTGAGCATTTGTGCCAGCTTGTTATCACTTAACGGCTTGCGCGGGTTTTCCCCGGCGACGATCTTTTTGATCAATGCCCTTATTGCCGTGGCAGAACATTCACCACCACCGGTTGTGCCCACATGACTTGAAAAGAAATACTTCAGCTCAAAAATACCTCTCGGGGTATGCATGTACTTCTGGGTTGTGACCCTGGAAATGGTGGATTCATGCATGCCGATCGCCTCGGCTACATCATGCAATACCATGGCCTTCATGGCCTCCTCGCCATGCTCAAGAAAGCCCTGCTGGTTTTCGACAATGGCGGTGGCCACCTTGAGCAGGGTTTCATTCCGGCTTTGCAGGCTTTTCAGAAACCAGCGCGCTTCCTGCAACTGGTTTTTCAGGTAAACGTTGTCACTGCTGTTATCCGCACGCCGGACCATGCCGGCATAGTGCTTGTTGACCCGCAACCTGGGCAGGGCCTCACCATTGAGATTAACCTGCCAACGCCCCTCGACCTTTCTGACCACCACATCGGGAACGATGTATTCTGCCGCTTTTCCGGCTACCACACCGCCCGGCCGTGGATTGAGCGCCTGGATCAAACGCACCGCTTCTTCCAGTTCTGACTGCGTACTGCGTGTGACACGTATCAACTGATTGAAATCCCGTTTGCCCAGCAGGTCAAAATGATCATCCAGGATGCGGCGCGCCAGTTTCACCCCGTCGCCCGCCTCGTCATAATGCTGAACCTGTATTAACAGGCATTCCCGTAAATCGCGCGCCGCCACGCCCAGTGGATCAAAGTTCTGCACCCGGTGAAGTACCGCCGCCACTTCATCGGTTTCGATCAGAGCCTCGCCTTCCTCGACGAGCCGGTTCACCGATTCAGCAATATCCTCGACGGACACAGACAAATATCCGTCATCATCGACGGCATCGATAATTGCACCGGCAATTTCCATGTCACGGTCACTGAAAGGCGTCAGCCGCATCTGCCACGCAAGATGATCATGCAGGGTTTCGACGGCAGAGTCACGGCTTTCAAAATCAGGAGCCTCGGCGTCCCCTCCTCCACCTGAAACCGGCACAATACTTTCATAGGTATCTTCCCAGTTACTGTCTACCGGCAAGTCATCGGGCATCGCCTCCTGCTGCCCGGCAACATCTACCTCCAGCGAATCATCACTGACCGACGACTCTTCCGTCCTGTCCATACCATTATCAGAACCGGTCTCGGTCTGCGTGTCGGAATCCTGGTCTTCAGGCGACTCCAGCATGGGATTGGAATCCAGCGCCTGCTGGATCTCGGCCTGCAAATCAAGTGTGGAAAGCTGCAACAGCCGGATGGCCTGTTGTAACTGTGGCGTCATGGCCAGATGCTGGCCAATACGCAGTTGCAAGGACTGTTTCATAAATTCAGGAAATCCGCTCTCCGGCCACTTTACTTCTGATCCATTCTACCGCAATCATGGATTAATCCATACTCTGCATCGACGCGTTACAAATGAAAATCATGGCCGAGATACACTTCCCTGACCTCATCATTGCCCAGTATCTCCTCAGGCCGCCCTTCGGCAATGACTTCACCACTGTTCATGATATAGGCGCGCTCGCAAATTCCCAGTGTTTCACGCACATTATGATCGGTAATCAGCACACCAATCCCCCTGTCACGCAGATGACCGATAATGCGCTGAATATCGATCACCGAAACAGGATCAACANNGGGCTCGTCAAGCAACACGAATCTGGGGCGCATTGCCAGGGTACGCGCCACTTCTACGCGACGCCGCTCGCCACCCGACAGACTCATACCCGGTGCATTACGTAAATGTGCAATATGAAACTCCTCAAGCAGGTCTTCAAGTCGCGCCTGCCTGTCCGCCTTACTGCTGTCAGGCAGAATCTGAAGAATCGACATAATATTGTCAGCCACTGACAGCTTACGGAAGATCGATGCCTCCTGCGGCAGATAGCCGACTCCCAGCCTTGCCCGGGCATGCATAGGAAAGCGGGTTACATCATTATTATCAATACTGATGGCGCCCTTGTCACATGAGATGAGTCCGACCATCATATAGAAACTGGTGGTCTTTCCGGCCCCGTTGGGACCCAGCAGACCGACCACTTCACCGCTGTCGACATACAATGATACATCCTTTACCACGGTACGTGCCTTGTAGCGTTTGGCAATATGTCTGGCCGCCAGCCTGCTCACCACCCCACCTTTCTCATTCTCCGGTCACTTCTGCGCTGTCAATGATGATTCTGACACGCTCCTCGCCCTGACGCCCCTTGCGTGCACTGAGCCTTTCACGTTTTATATCGTATTCGAGATGGCGCCCTGAAAATTCACTGCCGCCCTGCCTGATATAGGCCTGCTCCTCAAGCACCAGCCAGGCCCTGTCCGTCAGGTAGTCCATGTGAAAGGCGCGCGCCCTGACCTCCTTGCCATCCTTTTCCAGTTCCTGGCGAAAATGTGCGGGCCGCCCCTGGGCAATAATGCGGGTAATGGTCCTGTCTCTGGTGATGATAAGCAGCTCTTCCGCTTCCAGATGAATACTCCCCTGCTTCATCACANNTGTTTTTCTCATCAAGCTCCATGGCATCAGCGTCAATCCTGACCGGCTGGCGCGAATCGCTCTCCAGCGCAAACAGCGGATGACTGAAGATCATTACACACAGGGCAAACAGATAATGTCTGCTATTGCGGGTAAGTCCTGTATTCGCCATGAACCTCGGCATGTAAATTCATTGTCCTGTTATTCAGATCAACCTTCATCCCGCGCGCCAGGGTAAGGCCGTTAAAGTGTTCTACCGTTACCGCCTCATCGGTTTCCATAAATCTTCCCGACGAGTCTATCGTAAGCCGGTCTGTCCTGATCTCCAGCCTTTGCAAACTGTCCATCGTCACCCGGTTGGCCCTTACATCCTTTTCCAGCAATACCGGCTCCCCGCTGCCCGCAAGATACGCAACACCGGCACTGAGTTCCCAGTCCTCACTCCCGTGGCCGTATACTCTCAAACGGGGTTTATCCACGACTGCGCTACCCTCACCGGAAAAGTGTTTCAATGAGCGTCCATCAAGGTGATAACGCAGCCCTTCATTGTCGCCGATCACCTTGACCTGAAAACCTTCCATATAATAGTCAGGGCTGCCTGATAACAGCGGCAAGGCATCACGTGCCGGCTCATCCGCCCGCTGCAATAACCAGGCGCTGGCAGCCGTACCTGTAATTAGGAAAAACAGCAGAAATCGCCTTCGTGAACGGTGACGCATCGACTATCCACCGGCAGAAGAGGTCAATGCCGCGCCGACCGGAAACCTATTCTTCCAGATAACGTGAAAGTTGTCCTTCAAGGGTACCCTGCGCCTCCATAATCAGTTCACAGGCATCCCTGGCCGCCCCCCGGCCTCCGGGATGTGCAGTTTGCCAGTGCGCATGTTTTTTTACCATATCATGTGCATCCTGAACCGCAATGGCCAGTCCGGCGCGACGCATGGTCGGCAAGTCGACAACATCGTCCCCTACATAGGCTACCTCCTGTGGCGCCAGGGACAGGCGATCCAGCAGCTCCTCAAATGCCGGAAGCTTGTCACGCTGTCCCTGATACACATGTTCAATGCCAAGGCTTGTCATACGATGCGCTACGGTTTCCGAAGTACGGCCGGTAATGATGCCAATTTCCACCCCTGTGGCCTGCAGCATTTTCATGCCATGCCCGTCCCGGGAATGAAAGGCTTTCAGTTCACGCCCTTCCGCATCGATATACAGGCTGCCATCCGTCAGCACGCCATCGACATCAAAAATGATCAGCCTGACCGGACGCGCCCTTTCAAGAATATCCTGCATGCCTTCCTCCTACACGACACCGGCGCGCAACAGATCATGCATATTCAGTGCACCCACCAGCCGCGCCTGCTCATCCACCACCAGCAGGCCGTTGATCTTGAACTGCTCCATCATCTGTAATGCCTCGGCCGCCAGCATATCCACTGTTGCCGTCCGGCAGCCCCGGGTCATCACCTCGCCGATTGTCGCCTCATGCACATCGAGACGCCGATCCAGAAC
>JABAHQ010022398.1_pt1 | contig 12205 bp, 15 predicted proteins | sample 7062091 | NCBI WGS metagenome assembly JABAHQ01 (sample SAMN14534359, study PRJNA622989) | marine sediment metagenome | biome: marine biome [ENVO:00000428]; feature: marine pelagic biome [ENVO:01000023]; material: deep marine sediment [ENVO:00002113] | place: India: Gulf of Kutch | collected...
AATGCTAGGGCGAATGGACTTCGCCTTACCAGTCCTCATCTTTGCCCTCATCCTGATCCTCAGCTTCATCGTCGTCGTTCTCATAATCTCCATAGTAAAACTCGAGCTTCGGGGGATTGCGATGGATTACCTTTAGTGTCTCCTCGCAATCCGAACACTCAACCTGATCCCCCACATCTACATCGTCTTCCAGGTTGACCCAAGCACCGCAACTCGGGCACTTTGCCTTCATACTGATAGGCCTCCTTCTTTAACCTTGCCTCAATTCACCTAACTCGGTAGCGAGCTCCCCCTGATACCTAGTCGAGGGAGGCCGGTAACGACAATCCGGCCTCCCCAGCCCTCCGCAGCTCTCGTCACTTCTTCTCACCCTGGGGCTTCCGCGACTTCTTCGACCCCTTCTTCTCCTTGGCCATCGGATTCACCCCCTTCCCCGAGGCAAATGTTCATGTTCGCACTTGCCTACATGGGCAAACAATATTATAACCCCACCGGGCCAGGTTTTCAAGTGAGCAAGTGAACTTATGGAGGTGTTACAGAATCGGCGGCCTGGAGGTCGAGTACCATGAGGCACGGAGAGGTTAACCCCGGTTTGTTAGCGAGATACTAGGGGGGAATCACTCTCGCCTTTCTGCGCGACTTCCTCGGGAACTGGGGGTTCACCGGCCTCCCCCTGCAGGCTCCGCGCGTGAACCTCCACCCTGTTTACCTTTATCCCTGCCCCAAATTCCACCCGCTTTTTGAGCAGTCTTTGGAGCTCACTCGCTGTGTCTAGGAGGCCGGGTCTCGCCTTGCGAAGCTCCACGATGATCTTCAACCCCTTCCGCCCGGGCCTGAGCCTCAGGCGCACTCCCTCCAAGCTCATTTCGGCCAGGGCCTCCCGGATGAGCTTTTTCAAAGCTCCCGGGGAGACCCGAACCTCCCCTGCTGGAGAGCTTTCTCGAATCATCCCCCGCAGCTTGCGGGCCCGGAGGATGAGGAGCAGAAAGTGGAGGCAGGCAATCAGGGACAATGCGGCGAGGAGGTAGAGCAATACATTCTTCCACGGCTGGGCGGCGATCCACTTCAGCTCGTTCAGGCCAGTAAGGCCGAAGATAAAAGTCAACAGCGCCCAGAAGACAAGCAGGAGGAAAAGAAATTGAAGCCAGTAGCAGAGCTCGAGGATCTCCTCCCCTATCCGCCTCATTCAGCTGCTTCCTCCTGCGGAAACCGAATCTCCTGGATGTAGATATCCACAGCGCTTACGTCCAGCCCGGTCATCTCCTCCACGCGGCGGGCCACTGTCTCCTGGATCTTTTGCGCGACCTGGGGAATCGGCTGGCCGTACTGGAGAGAGACCCGGAGGCTGAACTTGACGGTGTCATCCTCCAGCTTAGTCTCCACTCCCTTCCCCCGGCCCCCGAAGACCCGGGCCACTTGATTGGCCAGCGAGCCCCGCACCTCGCCCAATTCCTTGACCTCGGCCACCGCCAGCTCGGCGATCGTGGTGATTACCTCCTCGGAGATGTTGATCTTTCCCAACCCCTCAATGAGCTCGCTTGCCTTTCTCTTCTCCGCTTGCCTCTCCTCTTCGACCATCTTGAATACCCCCTTCGCGCTGATCGACAAATTGAGAACAAATCTAGCATAGAAAAGAAAAGGAAAAATTTCAAGTGGGGCCGCTCCTGATCCCCGCTCAGTTGCATCTTATCCCCTGCTCGAACATCTCCCTACCTTTATCGCGTCTTGAACGCTTTATCCTTTCAACCATCCTCCAAGCGAGCTCACCTGATCTATCTCTCGATACTGCGCACGGTTAGCGAGGTAAATAGCACCAGTGCGATCAGAAAACCGATCGCGCCGATCCACGTCCAGGCTCCCCCACTACCCCAATACATAGCCGCAACCGAAGCCAGGCCCACGGTTCCCACCGGTATCAATCCCACTCTGTTCAACGTGGGACGGGGTTTACCCGGCCCAGTTCCCGGCTCCGTCTCTGGGCGCAGAATGCCTCCCTCCTGCAACTCCTTCTGGATTTCTAAATCCAACTCTCCCCCCTCCCCGCGGAGGAACTTGAACAGCCGGCGAAGGCCGAACCCGATCAGGTTAGCCTTGGGACGGACGAGCACCACCGGGCACTCCACCCGCCCGGCGATCCGAGCCGGTTTACTGGCGAAGAATCGGCGCTTGAACCAGTTCTCCTGCGGCGCTCCGAGAATCAGATAGTCGTACCCTTTAGCTGCTTTGACGATCGCGCTCACCGCGTCCCGCGCCCTCTCAGCGCGAAGTGCAATCGTGCCTTTAAACTCCGGCCGGTCGCCTTTGAATCGGTCAACCTGCTCCTGGAGTCCCCCCATGAAGCTTTCCCGTTCTGAGTGGGACGCGTCGCGGGGAAAGACGTGCAAGACATCGATCTGGACCCTCCCGACGCGTTCCAGGAGGAGGGCCACCCCCAAAGCATGAGGGAACCGGCGGCGATTGGCAATGGGAATAAGAATTTGGCTGGCCGGCGCCCCGGCCGTCTTCTGGATCACCAGGACGTCGCAATTTACCCGCTCGATGATGCGATCGATGTTCCGCCCGATCAGCGTTTGGGGCGAGCGACTCCGTCCCCGCCAGCCCATAATCAAAAGGTCTACGCCCTTCTCATGGGCCGTATCGATGATCGCCTGGGCGGGACGATGGGCGAGCCGGGTGATGACCTCGACGGGCACCCCTTCCCGCTCGGCGATCTCGAGCGCCCGGTCGGTGAGGGGCTTGCTCTGCCTGATGAAGGTCCGCCCGGCGGAGAGGGGCAGTTGATGCGGGACGGTGACCACATGTAGGAGGAGCACCGCTCCCTCGCGTTGCCGGGCAGCTTGCAGGGCAGGGGCCAGGAGCACGGCGAGCGAGGCCGGATTGGCGATAGGGACCAACACCTGATAGCCTTTCCCCGTCTCCTTCAAGGTCCGCTTCTCCACGGACATCACCGGGGTGCGGGTCTCCTCCTGCTCCCGAGGGCGGCCATAGAAGTAATAACTCAAGAAGCCCAAACCGATCCATCCCAGGGCAAAGTACCAAGCTATGCGGGAGAAGTTGAACATGAAGGCGGCGAGGAGGAGCTGAGTGGCGATTCCAATGATCGGAATCATCGGAAAGAAGGGCACCAAATAACCATATCTCAGCTTCTTCCCATACCTCTTGCGGATGCTGAGGATCGCTACGTTTACCATCAGGAAGAGCAACAGGAACATGATAGCTGCGGCGGCGGCCACATCATCAAGCGGGATGGCTACTGCCATGAACAGGATCAGGGCACCGCTCAGCAGCAGGGCTTTGTAGGGGGTGCGCGTCCGCTGGTGGACTTGAGCGAAGGCATCGGGCAAGTACCTGTCCCGTCCCATGGCGAAGGAGACGCGCGTCGAAGAGTAAGTCGCGGCGTTCAGCGCGCTCATTGTCGAGAGCAGCCCTCCCGCCAGCAACAACAATGTGCCCAGTGGCATGAACTGACGGGCCGCTTCAGCCACCCCCAGCTCGGCGTGGTTTGCCAGCCACTGGTAGGTGGGGATGTCCGTCCCGGGGTTGACCGCCCCGACACTGACGAACGCCACCGCCATGTAGATGGGTATCACGATCAAAAGCGACAGGAAGACTGCCTTGGGGATGTTCCTCCGGGGATCCTTGACCTCCTCCCCTGCCTGGACGATGATGTCGTAGCCCTCAAACGCGATGAAGATGAGCCCCATCGCGCTCACAATTCCTACCCATCCGTAGGGTGCAAAGTCGCGAAATTTGACCAGATAGTTCGGGTGCGTGTAGATGGCCCCCAGGCCGCTGCCGACAAACAGCGCGAGGATGAGGATCTTGGCGACGGTGACGATGTTGCCCACTTGGCCCGTCTCGGAGGCGCCGCGGAAGTTGATCCAGAGGAAGAACAGGATGATGAGTACCGCGAGGCCTTTATGCAACAGCTCTGCCAGGGCGTCTCCCATCTGGAGGTGGAGCAACTCCCGAAGCGCCAGGAGGAGGTAAGAGCTGAACCCCAGGCCGTAGAGGCTGCCGGCCACGGCCTGGGCGAACCAATTCATCCAGCCTGCCAAAAAGGCGTTGGGCCCCGGCAGCCCCCGCTTGACCCAGATATAACCCCCTCCCGCCTCGGGGATGGCCGACCCCAGCTCTGCATAGGACATCGCGGTGAACAGGGCGATCACCCCGTTGAGCGCGAAAACGAGGATCAGCGCCGGTCCGGCGGCGCCGGCCGCTATGCCGGTGAGCACAAAGATCCCCGCACCGATCATCGCGCCGACGCCGATCATGGTAACATCGAACAACGAAAGATCTCGGCTGAGCTCCTCTCGAATGGGAGCCATAGTAAGCATTATCATAATCCTACGAAATCGCCGGTGCAATGCGATTACGGGTCGCTCTTCAGGGCCGATGCCGCTCTGCTGGAGAGGACCCAGGACCGGGAGGCCCTGCGTGTGCTGGGAAAAACCGGGTTTCCGGCATGGTCATTCGGAACTGGTACCTATTGATACTCGGCTAAAGCCAAATTATACTGCTTATTGAGAGGGGGAAAAGCGTTTGCTACGTGGGAATAATTGGAACGGGTGTCAGAAGGTGGGGGCATCTGTGCGTTTGACCAGAGGCAGTGAGCGACAAAAGGAGGGTTGATAATGCTAAAAGAATTCAAAGAATTTGCCATGCGGGGTAACATGGTGGACATGGCGGTAGGAATCATAATCGGGGCAGCCTTCGGCGCGATTGTCGCATCACTGGTCGCCGACATCATCATGCCGCCCGTCGGCCTGCTGCTGGGCAATGTCGATTTTTCGGACCTTTTCGCAGTTTTAAAAGCGGGCTCGGCCCCCGGACCGTATGCCACCCTGGCCGATGCCCAGGCGGCCGGGGCGGTCANNTGCTCAGGCGGCCGGGGCGGTCACGGTCAACTACGGCCTGTTCGTGAACAAGATCATTAGCTTCCTTATAGTAGCCTTTGCCGTCTTTCTGCTCATCCGCAACATTAACAAGCTCAAGCGGAAGGAGGAAGCTCCGCCGGCCAAGCCAACGACCAAGGAGTGTCCTTATTGCCTTTCCACCATTCCCATAAAAGCCACCCGTTGCCCGCAGTGCACCTCTGAGCTGGGGCCGGCGTAGAGCAAGAGGATGAGATGGCGCTTCGCTTGATCGAAATGATCCTCCCTGAAGGAGAGGGGGAAAAGGTAGGGGAATTACTGGAAGAGTACCAGATACTGGACATTTGGAGGGAACATCCCTCGCAAGGCCGGACATTGGTAAAGATACTGCCTGCCGAGGAAGGGATCGAGGCCGTATTGGACCTTTTGGAAAAGCAGTTCTCCATGGTGGAAGGTTTCAGGATAATTCTTCTTCCCGTGGAAGCGTCCATCCCCCGACCTGAACCGGAGGAGCAGGAAGAACCCGAGCAGGGCTCCGAAGCCGGAGCAACCCGGATCAGCCGCGAGGAACTGTATGCGGATGTAGCCTATACCACCGAGCTTTCCAAAGTTTACCTGGTGATGGTCGTCCTCTCCTCCATCGTCGCCGCCATCGGCATCCTACGGGGCAATGTGGCCATTGTGATCGGGGCCATGGTGATTGCTCCCCTGTTGGGGCCAAATGTGGGCCTGGCTCTGGCCACCACGCTGGGGGACGCTGCTTTGGCCCGGAGGGCTCTCCAAGCTAGCGCGGTGGGAATTCTCGCAGCGTTGGCTCTTTCAGTTCTTTTAGGATCCCTACTCACCGTCGACCCCGGTTTGCCGGAGATCGCAGCCCGGACCAAGGTAGGCCCGGGCGACATTGCCCTGGCCCTGGCCTCAGGCGGTGCAGGAGCGCTCGCCTTTACTACCGGCATTCCCACCGCCCTCGTCGGTGTAATGGTGGCTGTCGCCCTGCTTCCCCCATTGGTGACGTTGGGATTGTTGCTGGGCTCAGGGCATGGACTGCTGGCCTTGGGAGCGTTGTTATTGTTCCTTACTAACCTCATTTGCATTAACCTGGCTGGTGTGACCACCTTCTTGGTCCAGGGAATCCGCCCGTTAACCTGGTGGGAGGCCGACCGGGCGAGAAAAGCGGCGCGCATTGCCATCTCGCTGTGGCTTCTATTGCTGTCGGTGCTGATTATCGTAATTCTTTTGGCGCAGAGGAGTTGAAAGGCCCCCGGGGGATCTAGGACTTGACCGTGGTCACTTCCCTCACCCTATAATCTAAGCTAGCTCCGATAAGAAGGAGGAAATGATGAACAGGCTCTTCCCCCTGGCTTTGCTGATCCCGTTGCTCGCTTTGGCCCCGGCGATCTGGGGAATGGCGGCCGAGATAGAGATCCCCGAGCAGATGGGCTATGTCTCCGATCATGCTGAGATAATCGACGCCAAAACCGGGGTTGCGCTGGCCCTCATTTTGGGAACGCTGGAGGAGAAGCACGGGAATAAATTGATGGTCCTGACCGTGAAGAGCGCCGCGCCTCTTTCCGTCGATGACTATAGCGCCGAGGTCTTCCGCGGCTGGGAGCTTGGCAAAGATGACCTGCTCTTCCTCGTCGCACTCCAGGATGGAAAGGTCCGGCTCGACCCCGGGGAGCGCTTGAATAGATCGCTTACGGATGAAAAGCTAGCAGAGATCATGAATCAGGAGATCATGCCCTCGTTGGAGGAGGGAAATTTCTCTCAAGGGATCCTCCGCGGAACGGTCGCCCTTACCTCGGCGATCAAGGAGATCAACCGCAGCCAAGCTCGGGCGTCATCGATGATGACTTGGGCGATCATCGGCCTCGTCGCGCTCGCCGCTGCGGCGCTGATCTTTGTCCTGATAAGGAGCTAGCCCCATGGATCGGGAGAGGTAAATCGAACGAAACTGCCCCTTAGCACGCTTCTACTGTTAGCTCTCTTTGGCGAGGTATTTCCCAGGGTTAGAAGGGAGGAGTGGCAATGACCCCCTCGGCCATTGCCACCCGAATCAATTCCCTCAAGTCCAGTGGCTCCTCATCATCTTCCCAGAACATCTGGGTGAGGAGGAAGGAGAGCTTGGCCAGCGGGTCATGGAAGAGCAACTCCATCACCTGCTCCTCTCGCCGCTTCAGCCGAAGGAGGAAGAGTTCCATCACCTGAAGGGAGAGGCTCGCGCTCTCGCGAAGGAGTCGGAGGAAATCCCCCTTATCGATCACCCAAATGGAGGTTCGTTCCATGACCTCAGCCATCAGCTCCCGCCGCTCCACTCCGGCCAGGGCCATCTCCCCGAAGAGTTCCCCTTCTCCCAGGACGGTCAGCGTCAAGGCCTGGCCATGTCGGCCAGGGTAGGATAGCTTCACCCACCCCTCGATAATTAAGTAGAGGGCATCACTGGGATCACCCGGAAGATAGATATATTCCCCTTTGTGGTAGACCGCTCGCCTGCTATAGGGCCTTATCACCTTGCCTAAATCCAGCTCTCCGATCGCGCCCTTCACTGCCACCTCCTTCAAAGTCGCTAGGATTTTTATTCCCCTTTATCCATCATCTCTTCTCCGCCGATGGCTATCGCTCGCCCCTTCATAGCACATCTTGAGCTCGATATCTGTAATTTAGATGACAAAATAGCAAACATACGATATGGGTGTCATTGCTCTCCCCGCTGGCCAGCCAAATAAAACCATCCTGCCCGACTCCAAAAGCCGCTCGACGGAGCATGCTATAATAGGACCCACCAAGGAGGTAAGCCAAATGAGGAGGTCTACGACAATCTTAGGATTGGGAGCTGCTCAGCTATTCTGCCGCACCTCTTGGGCCCTCCAAGAGGGTGGCCCGGAGGCAGAGGGGTATAAAGACATCCTCGGTCAAATCCTGGCCTTCATTTACACCATCGCCCACGGGATCGGAGAGCTGGTGGTCAAGGGGATCCAGCTCATCCTCCCCGAGGAAGCGAGCGTACTGAATTCACTGATCGACCCTATCGGGGTGCTGGCCCTGCTGACCATCTTCTTGGCCGTGGCCGAGGTGGCCAAGAGGATCACCTGGCTAATCGTCGTGGTCGGCTGGGCCTTGATCGTCATTCGGATCGTGCTACTGGCATTTAAGATTGGCTAAGCGATCGTCTGACCGTCTCGGTGAGTTGGAGCCCGCGCCGGGCCAGCTCGGCGATGAACGGTGCTGGAGGGACGGACCGCTCCAGGGGAACCACCCCCCTTTCCAGCTCCCCCCTGGCGATCATCGCGGCCACGATTGCGGCGGGAAAGGCCGTTGTACGCTCCATCGCGGAGAAGCCCGTAATCTCATCGTAGAAATCCATTAAGTCGAGCTGGACCTCCATCGACCTTGCCTGATCCTGGCCGCGGCAGATGACCCGCAGGACGACCAGGTCTGGATCACCGGGGAAAGAGATTCTCGGCGGGACCACTCGATGGAAAAGCTCCCGTGGTGCCACCTCGGCCCCACCGACCTGTACCGGCTGGGGATCGAGGAGGCCGAGAGCGAGCATCGCCTTGACCTTCTCATAGTGACCGGGGTAGCGGACGGTTTTGTATTCATACCTTTCAAGCTTCCCCTCAAATGTCCACGGGCAGGTCGAAGTCCCTCCGGCAGTGATGAACGCCTCGCACTCTCCCACCGGGGAGGGGAATTCCACCTGCTCCAGCTCGGTGAAGGTGTCCAACTCCACCACCCGGCCGCCGCGGAGGACGTAGGCCTTCCCGAAATACTCATTGGTCAGCCCCTCGATGCTGAAGAGGAGTTTATAGCCCAGCGGGGGCTTGGGATGTTCGGGGAGCCCGCCGCACCAGATGCGCACCTCCCGGGGTCGGCTCATCTTCCCCATCGCGTAGACCGCCAAGGTGTTGGCCATTCCTGGGGCAAGGCCGCAATCAGGAATGACAGTGATCCCGGCCCTTTCAGCCTCAGGATGGAGTTCCCGCTGCTCCAAAACCACCCCGGTATTCCCCCCAAGGTCGCATAGTCCCGTCCCAGCGGCGATGGCCGCCTCGGTAAGAGCCAAGTTCAAATGGTAGGGAACAGCGCTCAGGGCCGCATCGAACCCCTGGAGGGCCTCGGCCGCCCTTCCGTGGCCCCTGAGGTCAATCTGGGCTGCCTGGGCAAGTTCACCTTTAACGAGCCGGTTCACCCGGGTGGCCGCCGCTTCAGCCCTTTTCAAGTCAATATCGGTTAATCGAACTAACTTCGCCTCGCCGAACCTGGCCAGGTCGTAAGCCGCGGCCGTCCCCTGCATCCCCGCTCCGAGGACGATGTAACGATAGACCATCTATCTCTCCCCCAAGTGATATTCTAATACTCTATTACAGTCAAATTCGACTCCAGCATGCTCCTTCCCCCAGAAGTTCCACAAGGCCAGGCCCGATAGGACGAGGAGGAAGAGCACAAATCCTCTAGCTTGAGGTTTAGATCCAACTTTCGTTAGAAAGAGCGAGGTGACCAAGACCAAGATCAGGATCGCTAACGCGATCCTGATCTCCACCGCCGGGACCCATTCGCTGTAGATGACCTCCATTTCAACTCCATTATAACACATTGCTGCTTTCAGAAGATGGCCTCTGGATGTGGAGCCAAGTTCATCATGAAGTGCCTTCTACATGGCAAACTTATCAGCTAAGCCAAAGCATCCGCCTTGAGCTTTTGACATAAGTATAGTAGTTAGCTAGAATAGATTTAAAGAGTCAGCCAAGGAGGTTTTAATGCATCCGGCACTTGATAGCGAGGTTCAAGCGAAGGCTAAGGTCTATCAATGGCGCAAACATATCTGGGACTGGTCGCGGACGGCTCTGACCATAGCTGCGCTGCTGGCGTTTTACTTCTCCGGAATATCTCAACTATTAGCCTCTGAATTAGCCGCTCGGTTGCCTCAGAGCTTAACAGTGATCGTCTACTTCCTGATCTTCTTTATCGGATTATGGCTGCTGCGCCTTGGATTCGACTATAAGAGCGGCTACCTGATCGAGCAGGAGTATGGCTTCTCCACTCAAGGGCCGGGCGGCTGGCTGATCGATCAGCTCAAAGGCCTGGTGGTAAACTTACTGATCCTGGGCGGGGGTGTGGTTTTCTCTTACTGGGTTCTGTTAGCCTCTCCCGCCTGGTGGTGGGTATGGGTCGGATTGGGCTATGTAGGCCTGGCAGTGGTGCTCACTAATCTCTTCCCGGTGCTCGTTTTGCCGCTCTTCTTTAAGCTCAAGCCCTTGGAGGACGAGAGCTTGATCGAGCGGCTGCGTGGGGTGATTGCCCGCTCGCGCCTCAAGGCCCGCGGCTTCTATGAGATGAACATGAGCAGCAAGACTACCAAGAAGAGCGCCATGCTCGCCGGCCTGTGGAACACCAAACGGGTGATCCTGGGAGACACCTTGTTACAGGAGAACACTCCTGATGAGACCGAGGTAGTGACCGCCCACGAGGTTGGTCACAGCCATCATCTGCACCTGTGGCAGCGGTTTGTAGTGGCCAGTCTAGTTATCTTCGTGGTCCTCTTCCTGCTCAATCGGATAATGGTGGCATTATTCCCGGCGTTCGCCCCTCCGAGCCGGACCTTAGAGTTGGCACTGGCCCTCTTGCCCCTGATCGTACTTGGGTTTATAGCGCTCAACTTTGCCTTTTCGCCTCTGTCCAAGGCCTTCAGCCGCCATCTGGAGCGCCAGGCGGATCGCTTTGCGCTGGGGGCCACGGAAAACCGGGAGGCGTTCATCCAGGCGATGGCCAGTCTGGCGAGCCGCAACTACGATGATGCTTATCCCCATCCACTGATCAAGCTCTTCTATTATGGCCATCCGCCCATAGGAGAGCGCCTCAAGGCGGCGGAGAGATCTAACTTTCGCTAGAAAGAGCGAGGCAACCAAGACCAAGATTACAAGGAGATGCTGACCCCCCGCTGCCGTGACGACTGTGTCCAAGTCCTTATGTAGATTGATAAAAAGAGAGCTCATCTCTCACGAGAGAGGCAGGATAATTCTCCAGCATGAGGAAGATTTGAGAGATTTCGTAGTGAATTTCTTGTGAGAGAGCCGCAGATTGGGACACTAAATCGCAAGATTAGCCTCAATTAAGCAGTCCGCCTTCTTTAAGAGACGGGCGTTTGATTCTTTCCCCCCTGCCCTGGTACGATGAGCCACTACACAGGGGAGGTGGTGGAGACGAGCGTTCGAGCTTACATCCTGGTCAACATCAAGGCGGGGATGATCCTCCCCGTGATCGAGCGGCTCTCGCGGATCGAAGGAGTTAAGGAGGCCTATTCTATAACCGGAAACTACGATGGCCTTATCCATGCCCAGGTGAACGACGTCAAAGATGTCCATCAGCGGATGATCGATCGGATCCACCGGATCGATGGGGTAATCGACACTGCCACCCATATCGTCTTGCAATGAGTTATCGGTGAATTCGCCGCTCCCTCCCGGAGTGAGCGCAAGGATGGATTTTACAGTAGGCCACTCCAATCTCCTTCAAGCGCGCCGCGGTCTTCTCCACAACCCGATCGGCCTCGCCGACGGTCATCTGTGGGTCCAGCTCCAAGTCTAGGTCGAGGTGAATCGCTCCCGGCCCAATGTATTCCGCGATCATGTCGTGAACCCCCTGGACTCCTNNNNCTGCTTGACCTGCTGGTAGAATTTGGCCTCCGGGGAGCGGCCGAGGAGCATCCCGGCATTCTCGCGGATCAGAAAGGCGGCCCCCACCCCAATGACCAGGGCCACGACCATCGCGGCAATGGGGTCACCGAGGTAGAAGCCGCGGCTGACCGCCCAGACACCGAGGAGGGAGGCGATGATGGTGATCTCATCGTTGATGTTATCATAGAGCGCGGTCTTGAGGGTGATCTCCCGCCGCCCTCCGCTGAGGATCAGCCCCAGGGGGATTAGGTTGACCAGGAAGGAAAAACCGAGAACGTAGAGTGCAATCTCGGGGTGCTCGAGCCTGGGAGGCTGGAAGAGGCGGGGGATCGCCTCGCGGAAGATCTGCAAGCTGGTGACGGTGATGAAGCTCACCGCGACGATTAGAGAGACGATATTTCTCATCCGCAGATGGCCGAAGGGATGCTCGCTGTCCCCGGCGCGGGAGCCGACCCGATGGCTGATGAGCAGCGAGCCGGTGACAATCAGATCGACGAGGGAGTTGAGCGCCTCGCCCAGGAGCACCAAAAAGCCGGTGTAGGCAAAAGCCGCAAGTTTCACCCCCAGAAGGAGAAGGCGGCTGGCAAAATTGATCCCAAGCTTCCAGGTCCCCTCCGGCCCAGTCGCCCTTCCCTCCATGGTCCATCGATTCTA
>JABAHQ010003483.1_pt1 | contig 12199 bp, 10 predicted proteins | sample 7062091 | NCBI WGS metagenome assembly JABAHQ01 (sample SAMN14534359, study PRJNA622989) | marine sediment metagenome | biome: marine biome [ENVO:00000428]; feature: marine pelagic biome [ENVO:01000023]; material: deep marine sediment [ENVO:00002113] | place: India: Gulf of Kutch | collected...
TCCGCCGTGCTGTAGCATCTTCGCCTCCTTTGATCTTGCGTTATCGCGTTCATCGTTTACGCGTTCTGCGTTAGCGCCCCAACGCACAACGCGCCGATGCTATCTGTTTCCTCAATTGTTATCTCCTATCCGGCCCTTCCATCAAATCTTGATTTACCCTGAGCAGCCGGTTGGGCTATAATAATCGTGCAATCCCAAACAGGAGGTCGAGATGGTCTACAAAAACCTGATCGGTGGGGAATGGGTCGAGGCGGAGGGCGGCCAGACTTTCCAATCAATCAGCCCTGCAGATACCTCCGATATCGTTGGGGAGTTTCCCCTTTCGGGCGAACAAGACGTAAATCGCGCCGTGGAGGCCGCGGACGAGGCCCTCCGCCAGTGGCAAGCTCTCCCTGCTCCGAAGCGTGCCGAGATCCTCTTCCGGGTGGCTCGGGAGTTCGAGCGCCGCAAAGAAGAGTTGGCCCGATTGATGACTCGGGAGATGGGAAAGATCCTGAATGAGACCCGCGGCTCGGTCCAGGAAGGGATCGACATGACATATTATATGGCCGGCGAGGGGCGGCGCCTCCGGGGGTACACGACTCCTTCGGAGTTGCCGGACAAGGCTCAATATGCGCTGAGAAGGCCGATCGGCCGGATCGCCATGATCACCCCCTGGAATTTTCCGTTCGCCGTGCCGACGTGGAAGCTGATGCCGGCGCTGGTCGCGGGGAATACCATCGTCTGGAAGCCGGCGACCGATTCGCCCCGGCTGGCCTACGAACTGGTAAAAATAATGGACGAGCAGGGAATCCCTCCTGGGGCGGTCAACCTGGTGTTTGGCTCCNNATCACCTTCACCGGCTCCACCGAGGTCGGCCGGGAGATCTACCGCTACGGGGCGGAGAAACTGAACAAAGTCCACCTGGAGATGGGGGGGAAGAATCCCATCGTCGTCCTGGAAGACGGGAATCTGGATCTGGCAGTCGAAGGAATCATCTGGAGTGCCTTCGGGACCACCGGCCAGCGGTGCACCGCCGCATCGCGCCTGATCATCGAGGACGGGGTTTACGATGAGCTGCTCGGGCGGTTGGTCGAGGCGACGAAGCGACTTAAACTGGGAAACGGCCTCGATGAGACCGTCGACGTCGGCCCGGTGGTCAACCAGGCCCAACTGAACAAGATCCACCAATATGTCAAGATCGGGATTGAAGAGGGAGCAAAGCTCCTTTGTGGCGGCGAGCGGGCGGCCGATGGGGTTCTCTCTAAGGGTTTCTTTTACAAACCGACCATCTTCGCCGACGTCCGGGCAGGAATGCGCANNTCGATCTACACTCAAGATGTCAATAAAGCCCAGCGGGCGATTGTGGACCTGGAAGCGGGCATAACTTATATCAACTCCGGTACTATCGGAGCTGAAGTCCACCTCCCGTTCGGCGGGGTGAAGGGCACGGGCAACGGCGGCCGGGAGGCCGGCGAGGCGGCCATCGACGAATACACTGAATGGAAGGCCGTTTACATCGACTACTCCGGGCAGTTGCAGAAGGCCCAGGGGATAGAATAACTTGACCTACAAAGAAGTGATCTTAGTAAAGGAACGGGGTGACCACGGTTACATACAGGATACGGATGGCTAGGTATAATGCTTCTGTAATGAGAGACCTATCGATTGGGACCATCCTATGGTGGGTTCGCTAAGGAGGTCTACATGAAGCCAACTGTTGGAAATTCTTTCCCTTGGAGAAGGATATCCAAATATGGGCTCCTTATCGTTATCATCCTGCTTTTGGGGGCATTTTTTAGCTTGCTGGGGCAACTCTCCAAGACTATCGATATTGCCAACGAGGAGCAGAACGGGATCGTTCTCGGGGCGGACAACAATGACTTCTCCAATCCCTTCCTGGACGGTTTCGACTCCCTAGCAATGGGGGATATTAACGGGGACGAAATAGCAGACTTGATCATCGGCGCCCCCTCCGCCGACGGGCCGGAGAATTGGAGGACCCATGCCGGTGAGGTCTACGTGATCTTCGGCCCTCCGCCGGCCAGCCTCGATCTGGCCCGAACCAAACCGGATATCACCATCATCGGTGCCGATGAGGGGGATAACCTCGGCACTGCCCTCGCCAGCGGCGATGTCGATGGCGACGGCTTTGACGACATCTTTATCGGCGCCCCCTCTGCTGATAGCTTGAGAAATGAGCGGAAGGACGCCGGTGAGGTCTACATCGTCTTCGGCAGTTCCGGCCCACCAGATACGATCGATCTGGCCGAGACAGAGGCCGATGCAACCGTCCTCGGCGCTGATACAGGCGATAACCTCGGCCTCGCAATTACCGACGGCGACATCAACGGCGACGGTCTGGACGACATCATCATCGGGGCCCCCGCGGGCAGCGGGCCGGGGAACGGCCGCGGCGGGGCAGGAGAGGCCTACGTTATCTTTGGCGGCTTCAGCTTCACCAGCATCGATCTTGCCGCCACCAGAGCCGATCTGACCATCTTCGGCGACGATGTCGGCGATCATCTGGGGCTGGCGCTGGCCACCGGGGACATCAACACCGATGGAATAGGAGATCTCATCGTGGGAGCCTCGGCAGGGGACGGCCCGGGCAACAGCCGCGATAACGCCGGAGACGTTTACGCCATCCTGGGCAGCCCCAACCCCCCTTCTTCCCTGGATCTGGCGGAGAAGAGCGCCGACCTGACCATCCTGGGTGCCGGGATAGGCGATCGATTGGGCATTGCCCTTGCCAGTGGGGACACCAATGGTGATGGAGCAGACGATATCGCTATCGGCGCTTTCGCCGGTGACGGTCCGGGCGACGGTCGGGCCAATGCCGGCGAAGTCTATCTCCTCTTCGGCGGCCATGATCTGCCACCCCTAATTGACCTGGCCTTGACCGGCGCCGATGTGACCATCTTCGGCCCGGACACCGGCGATAACCTCGGGGTCTCCGTGACTCTGGGCGACGTTGACCAGGATGGCAAGGACGACATCTTCGTCGGGGCGCCGGGCGGCGACGGCCCGCGGAACGAGCGCCGAAATGCCGGTGAGGCCTATCTGATATTCGGCAGCGCCATTCCCCCTGCAAAGATCGATCTGGCCGATACCACCGTGGACTTTTCCACCATCCTTGGCGCCGACCCAGGCGATAATCTGGGAGTATCCGTTATCAGCAGCGATGTGGATGGAGACGGGCTGGTTGACCTGGCTGTGGAGGCGGTGAACGCCGACGGTCCGGGAGACCGCAAGGTCAATTCCGGTGAGCTTTACGTCATTCTGGGAAGCACCTTCGCTACCCCCAATACCCCGCCGGTGGCCGACGCCGGGACTGACCAAGCGGTCACCGTAGGGGCCACGGTGCAACTGGACGGGAGCGGGTCGAGCGACCCGGATGGCGATCCCTTGACCTTCAACTGGCAATTCATCTCTAGACCAGATGGAAGCGTGGCCGCCCTCTCCAACGCCCGTATCGCCAGGCCGACCTTTGTGGCAGATAAGCTCGGGGACTACGTGCTAAATCTGTCGGTAAATGATGGTCGCGGCGGCAGCGACACCGCCCAGGTGACAATTACCGCAGTTGAGGGAGGGCTGAAGGGCGATGTAGACCTGGATGGAGATGTGGACATCCTCGATGCCAAGTTGGCCGCGGAGTACATCGTCGGGCTAGAGGACCTCAACGAGGAGCAGCGCTGGGCCGCCGACGTTCGCCCGCCCTGTAGGCCCCCGGATGAGCATATCGACGTCACCGATGTGAGATGGATCGCCGAGTTCTCCATCGGGCTCCAGGATGAGATGTTCTGCTATGGGGGCTCTGCCTCGTCTATCGGGTCCGTAGGGGTGAACCTAGGTGTTCGCCCTCAATTTGGGCAGACACAGCGGTCTGCCCCTACCGGGAGGGCCAAGATCCTCGTCGAGCGAAAACGCCTTGCCCTGGGCGAGACTGCTTCGGTGAGGCTCACCGCCAAGGGCCTGCCGAAGGGCCTTGGCGGACTGCAAGTCGGTCCGAAGGCCGCGCTGACTTTCAATCCCCAGCTAATCCAGGTGAAGGATATTAGAGGCCTCGGCCCTTATCGGGTATTGGCCCACCGGATAGATAATGCCCAAGGAGAGGCTCGGTTCGTCCTCATTTCTCTGGGGCACTCAGTCAAGAGCGGGGCGATCATTGAGCTGGAAGTGTCAACCGTTGGGATCGGCGAGGGTCAGGTTGACCTCACGGGCCTCCGCCTTTTGAATGCTCGAGGGCAAGCAGTAAATGCCGCGGTCGTCCCCGGACGGGTCCAGGTAATTGCTAAGACCCCGCTCCGGGTCACGGTAAGCCCCAGCCTGGCCACCCACGGCGCGGTGAGATTCCAAGCAGAGGGGGAGGGGATCCAGGGGCTCCAAGTGGCAATCTATGACTTGGCCGGCCGAGCGGTATTCACGAGCGGCCTAGTATTCGGAAATACTTTTGCATGGAATCTCCAGGGCATTCAGGGGACCGTGGCCAACGGGATCTACCTCTACGTCGTCATTGCCAACAGGTATGATGGGACAACCGAAAGCAGGTTGGGCAAGCTGGCCATCCTGAGATAGGTGAGACCGCCTGTTCAGTGATGGGGTTCCAAATCGGCAGTGATGTGATTCCTATGACATACGGACGGCCAGTAACAGGATATAATTTATAGATGTAAAGGAATTATGGATTGTGGGAAGATCGGGAGGAGGATGAGCGATGAGATTTAGAAAAATTTTGGTTCTCCTGGTGGTGTTGCTTGTAGTGCTATCTGGAACAACGATCGCGCTGGCCGCGACCTCGGGGGATGATGAGACTGATGTTATAGATAACACGAAGGAGCTTGGAGATGACACCGAACGAGCTCAGCCGGGCAAGAACAACGTGCCGGTACAGGCCGTTAAGATCGAAGACCCGGGAAAAGAGGGTGATGATACAGGGGATGGCTTCGATACGGCAGTTGAGACAGTCACGATCAAAAAAGTTGCGGGAAGCACGCTCGCAGATCATTACGTCCTGAAAGTCAGGCTGTATTTGGATGAAGGTAATGAAGATTTCGAAGTAGCCGATGATTTTCTGCTTGGTGAAGTACTGAATCCAAATCTTACAGAAGGGGTTACCTTCGGCGCTGAGGGAGCGCTCCTAACCACCGTTGAGGATAAGGAGACAGGCGGAGAAGAAGCGATCTTCTTCGTCGTGATGGACTTTGCAGATGATGCTCCCGACGGGGCCACCTTGCGGACGAGCTTCGATTTGACTGTGAGCGACAGCTTAATTGGAGGCCCCACCATCAGCTCTGGCTTTGACCCTGCCGCTTTCCCCCCGGTGCTGCGCGGAGGCTTGGACCCTGAGTATTTCTTCCTGAGGATCACTGCTACTACGGGGAAAGATGAGGCGGATATCATCGATGAGACACCTGCGACAACGGCAACGCCCGGTGACCTAGTTGTTCTCCAGCAGTTTACCATTGCTGATCCTGGGCCAACGGGGCAAAGAGGAGGCGCAGAGGGAGATAAAAATCCTACTCTGGTTCGGAATATTGCCGTCAAGAAAACCGCCGGCACTGCTAAGATTAGTGGAATCCTCAAACTGATGCTCTACAAGGAAACTGCTGCGACTCCGCCTGGCTTCCAGCAGCAGGATGAGTTGCTCGGCACCATCAACTATCCCAACCTCGATAGCGGAGTGGTTTTTCACAGAAATGGGCGCCGACTACTCCGGGTAGACGACGAATCGGAGGAAAGGCTATACATCGTAGCTCAGCTTGCTTCAGTCGGCTTTGAAGATGATGATACCCTGCAAACTGAGGTCTCAGTAGTGGCTAAGAATGATCCTCAAGTTACCGGCACCTCAGGCGACGGCGTGAGCTCAGGGATCGAGACGCCAATGCCGGTCATCGCCAGCAACCCCTTGATCATCGAGGTCCCTCCCCCGACCATCTTCATCGGCCCTTGCCTGCCCCCTGAGGTAGGCCCACCTTGCGATTGGGAGGATGAGCTGTTCGAACTGAAACCCACTGTAGAGGCGACGATCAACATAGCCGTGCGCTATGTGCCCGAGCCGGGACTGGGCGAGTTTCAATTAGGCCCCTTAGGAGCGATCGTCTATGATCCAACTGTCCTGGAAGTAACCGCCGTTAAGGGTGTCAGCCCTTACCGGGTGGAGACATACGATGTCCTCACTCCCGGCTTAGTATTCTTCATCGCAGCGCTCAAACCAGGACGGGAGGGGATCAACGAAGGACCGGTGGTCAAGCTGACCATCAAAGCGGTCGAGGGGGTCGAGCCGGGGACGGAGACCGAGATCACCATTGAAGACGAGTTCGGCGTAGAGATCGTAGAGTAGATGCCTTCAAAGACGCGGACGGGAAGGATCTCGTCCCCGATATTGTGCCGGGCCGGGTGAAGATAAAGCTGATCGAGGGCGATGTCGATGGGGATAGCATTGTAACAGTCACGGATGCCCGAATCGTCGCCCGGTTCATCCTGGGGCTGGAGTCGCTCACCCCTGAGCAACGAGAAGCAGCGGATGTCGCACCTCCGAGTGGATTGATCGACGTCACTGACGTGCGCTACATCGCCCAGGCCGCCGCAGGTCTCAGGCAACTCGATCCAGAGACTGTCGGAGGCGTCAGTGCGTTTGCCTCCAACCATAACAAGCTCGGCTTTTTCAAGGGGCTGTTGAGACTGTTAGGATTCTATCCCTCTTCCCGAACCCAGATGACGGCCCGAATAAATGGTGATCGGTTCACAGTTACAGCCCATGGCACCACCAGACCGGTTGACATTNNTTACAGCCCATGGCACCAGACCGGTTGACATTCAAGGGACGTTAAGCTTCGATCCCGCGGCAGTGCGGGTAGAGCGGATCGCGGGAGTGAACGGCTACACCGTGCTGGCTTCACAGGTTGATAACGCCGCTGGCCGGGTCCGGTTCGTGGCCAGCCTGATCGAAGGCGTTCCCATCGATGGGGCGATGTTAGAATTCGAAATCCACAGTCAAAACAGCGAATCGCTGCGAATGTCCTTTGACCTCCTCCGCGATGCCCAGGGCCGCGATATCACGGCTAACATCGATTATAGCTTCGGCGTTGCCAAGCTCGTGCTTTCTCAAGTCCTGGCCCAGCGCCACGCTTACGGAATAGAGTTTGAAGCTCTGGGCGCGGGAATCGAAGAGGCCAAGGTAGAGGTCTTCAACCTCGCCGGCGTTAAGGTCTTCGACTCCGGATTCGCCTCCGGAAGTACCCAGGAGTGGCGCTTGATGAACAATCGTGGCCAAGTCCTGGCCAACGGGGTCTACCTATATGTGATCACCGTGAAGGGCTTCGACGGTACGGAGATCAAGAGCGCGGTAGAGAAGCTAGTCGTGTTGAGATAACCTCGGCACGCCCCGTGGAATGCATTATTCCACGGGGCAGGTGTGCACGTTAAGAGACGGTATGGAAGAGCCCCGGGGTCGTGAAGGCCTCGGGGCTGGGCTTTTTGTATAAAAGTTCTTGCCTTGCTGACCGATCAATTTTGAATTGACAGAGCGGTACTTGGACAAGGGGCAGTCGAAATTGCTAGAGTTATTCTTTGACAATGATGAGGATCATAAAAGAGGTGGAGGTTGAAGGAGAGAAGGCTAAAGCGTTATTTGATACGGGATCCTTTCACACCTATGTCACAGACAGCCTTTTGAAGGATGCCCCCCGCCTTCGTGCGCGTCGCCCCTATAAGGTGGCATTGGGAGGGAGGATAATCGAGGTAAGGGAAATCTGCCTGTTTAACGGCAAAATCGAGGGGCTTGACTTTTCCACCTACGGAATACCTATTGATGACTTAGGTACAGTAGATGGTAAAACCATCGATCTGCTCATCGGCGCCTCGACGATGGAGCAGTGGGAGATAATACCGAATCCAAGGGAAGGGACGCTCGACCTGTCGGGCTTGAGAAGAAGAGAGTTCACCGAATATTGGGGATTACATTCCAAAGCATGAACCCATTAATCCTTCCGCCAGGGGAGAGGAAACCTCCCATCAAAACAGATGTAACGGGCTACTCGATACTCTCGGCTGGACAGAAGACGATCTCCTACGGCGAAGAGCACGGGGTCGAACTTCGAGACCTTACCTGGCTTTCTCTTCCCTTACTTTCAGACCCTCGATAAGCGGGCTTAGGAACTCGGTGACGTTGAGAATCTCAATCCCTATCACGCGTCCTTCAGCGTCAATATCGAGGTTTACAGGAGAGTCTGTGAGGATGGTGCGGTGATAATCTCCTCTAGCCACCTCGATATACATGGCGTCGGCTTCCGGGTCATAACTTACACCGTCTCGTCTAATCATCTCGGTTGCCACCTCCATTGTCGGACCTTCCTTTCCCACTCACCTGGTTCGAGAACGAAAATTGTGATTGCCAGTAGCTCGCCGCCTGGTAGCTCATCATAAACAACCGCAACCTCGCACTTCACGTTGGTCACCTCCCGCTCTTCCACCGCCAGCAGATGTCCGGTCCGGACATCCCGATACCTATCTAGCGACTTACGGATGATCTCCCGAGGCCAATCACGGGGCAAACCTCGTTGCTGGAGAACCCTCTCCAAATGATCATGATATCTAATCCGTGCCATGGCCTCAAGTTTACCCCCGCTTGTCCCTCATCGCCGCATTCTGCTACAAGAACTGAAGAAGGTCAAGAAGCTGGATGGGGAAGGCGCAAGAGCTTGAGAAGAGANNCCCGCCCCGGTGACCCCGATCACCGAAGCTCGGCTCAAGGGTAACCCCGATTACAGACAAGGGGTCGTCACTTCCGTATACTGCAGGTAGCGGTCATCACTTAGTAGCGGTCGTCACAGCTTGCGCAGGCGATGAGACCGAGCAGATTCAGCACGGAAGGGGAGGTGGTCCATTGGCGGGCAAAAGGTCGGAGGCTAGTGCAAGGACAAATTCAAACAGAAGGAGGTTAAAAGTAGAATGATGAAAAAGAGTCTGCCGATAGTCGTGTTGATCTTAAGTCTGTTGTTGGCTGGGGGGGCCATGGCCTATGCTGCACCAGATCCCAGTTACCCGCCTACCGGCGGAGCAGATGCGATCGTCGATCTTGATGACAATGACGGTGATGCTACTACACCACGCGCAGGTGTTAGGAATACCACCCTGATCGCATTCACCATTGAAGACGATGGAGCTCAGACGGCCGGCACCAGCATCGAATACATCTGCGTCCAGAAGACCACTGCCAGCACCCTGCCCGATCAGTATGTTTATCAGTTAAAGCTGTTCCATGATGATGGTGGCGATGGAGCTTACGATGAATGGACAGATCAATTGATTGGGATCATCCGCCGGCCAGACTTTGACGACGATTTCGACGACGATGGAGACGCGGACGGCGCCTGTTTTGGACGCCCCGGCATCCTGCTTTGGGAAGTAGTGGACAATACTACCGAAAACTTCATCGTCACCATGGACCTCCGTTCCACTGCTCCCGACCAGCTCAGCATCACCGCCGTGGTCACGCCGGTGCCCAGCGACAGCCTCCTGGGCCAAGCTGACGTCAGCAACTCGTTCATCTCGGGCAAGGATTTCGCAGTAGGCGACCCTCGCATAATCAGGAATGCCACCGGCGAGGCCGATGCCCAAGTTCTTGCTGAACCGAACGATGTAGAAGTAGAGCTAGGCTCCGGAGCACAGGATGTAGTCCTAGGGCAGTTCCAAATCGAGGATAGTGGTGCCAAATATGACGAGGAAGAACACGCTACTTATCTGCAGCACATCACCCTTTTCCTCACCGGCTATCGCGGTGGATCAGTGGATAACAGCGTGTTAGAGGGAATCCAGTCGATCAGCATCTACAAGGACACCGCTGCTACACCTCCTGGATTCGGCCGCGGCGATCGGCGGATCTGGCGGTTGACCAGGCCAACTCTCCGAAGCGAGTTTGTTACCTTAGACAGCACAGAGAAGCTGGAGTTAGTGGCAGGCTACCGTGGCCGCAGGATAATGAGGATCCCCAGCGGGATGATCGAGCGGATCTACGTGGTGGCCGATCTAGGCTCGGAGTTCCAGGATGGCGACCGGATTGAGCTGGAGATCCTGCCCGGGGCCATGAATGGTAGTACTGGATCGCGCTTCAGTCTCGCGCCGGGTGAGACCGTTCCGGCTTATAACCCAACCTACATCGTCCTGCCATCGCCGACGCTGGTGATCCATGATGCAATAGTCAGCAGCACAGGGAAGTTGGTCATATCAGTTGACAACATTCCCGCACCGGGATTGGAGACCTTGACCGGAACTCTTTCCTACGATCCTCTGGTAGCCGATGCCTATCCCGATCCAGTGTGGTTCTTCCCCGAAGTCAACGTCCTCAACGGCAACTACGAGGTCGTCACCGGCCTAGACCCGGACACCATGCTGGTGAACTTCACCGTGGCCCTCAGGCCAGGACGAGAGGCCCTAACAGGCGACGGTGACCTGTTCGAGCTGACCTTCGAAGCCTGGGGAGAGCCGGGCGATACCACGACCGTCACGATAGACCCTTGGGCAACCCTGCTATTTGAGGCGAACGGAGGGGACTTCGAACTGGATGTTGATCCAGGCACGATTACCGTCCGCCTGATCAAGGGCGACGTGAATGGCGATGGGATCGTCACCAGAGGCGACGCCAGAGACGTAGCGCTGTTCATCATCGGACGCTCCACTTTGAGCTGGTCGATCACCAGGCAGAGACAGGCCGACGTGGCCGCCCCGTTCTGTGACCCCGATTTCCTCGTCGATGGAGCGACATCCGCCCCGGCCTGCATCGATATCTCGGATGCGCGGATAATCATGCTGATGGCCTACGGGCTAGTCTCGCTTGAGAGCAGCATATCGGCACTGGCTGCACAACAGCCGCTCCAGGTGAGCGCCATTGCCTTGACGGAAGGCGCCGGCGGCTTCACCCTGGCGGCCAACGGGCAGGGCATCGCCTCAACCCAACTGCAGCTCTACAACCTCGCTGGGAACCTGGTTCTCGACAAGGAGGCGATGGGGAACACCCTCCAGTTCCGGGCGATGAACGAGTGGGGCGAGGCTCTGGCCAACGGAGTCTACCTCTATGTAGTCACCGTCAGGGGCTTCGATGGCGCGGTCATTAAGAGCGAGATCCGCAAGCTGGTTATTCTCAAGTAACCAGAAGGCAGGCAGAGTTGTGGCAAGGGGCCCCCTCCTTAGATTAGAAGGAGGGGGCCTTGATTCTCCCTGGGAGTTTGTTTGTCGGGAGAGGCCGATGCTAAGATGAGAGACTGGCAACCACCGGAGGGGGGTGGAACAATGTTCCACAAACGGAGTAGGTTTTGGTTAATCGGCCTTGTCCTGGCGGTTATCCTGGGAGGGTCTTGCTTCTCCACTACGGCTGTGCAACTGGAGGAGTTCAAGATACCGATAGTGATAACCGGCGGCATTCCCAAAGACTGGAAGCTTGAAACATATGCAGCTAGGCAGTTTGCGGTGCACTTTCAAAGGGGCGACAGGATTGTCCTAAGCGGGAAAGCCGATGGAACAGAAGAGATCGAAATCCACCCTGGCCTAGAGATCAGAATAATTCACCCTAACGGCACCATTGCCGGCAGGGTCATCCCGGGCGGCACATGGGATCCTGAGATTGATCTTGATAAGCTCGATCTTACCTCGATGTTTGCCGTTGGAAAGAATGAGGTGTTTATAACCCTGTACCGCTCCCTCCCCGACCTTGAGCCAAAGCATGAGTTGACATTTGATCCAATGCCACCGGTGGAAGCTGGTGAGGAGGTGGAGGTCACTGCCGAGGTGAGGAACAATGGGTTCTCGCCTGCAGAATCCTTCTTTACCTCTTTCTCTTACTGTCCACCGGGGGGAGGGGAGTGCACGGAATTCGACAAGGTCTTGACTCGAAGGCTTGACGGTGGCGAGTCAATCCTGATTGCAGGAGAATTCGACACCTCCGATTTGGAAGGAGAATACCGGATCTGCGTGGAGGTAGACTACGACAATTACGTCGAAGAGCTTGATGAGGAGAACAACAAATACTGTACGTCACTCCTATTTGAGATAAAAGAGTCAGTGGAAGGAGAGGCTGCGTCATTGCCGGTGGAACTATGGGCAAACGCTTCCACGTTAGCAAAGGGTCAACTGACAAAGCCAATGATCGCCCCGGTCGCGATTGGCAACCAGGCTCCACCTCGCTATGTGAGTAGCTCCTCGCTCTGGCTGGTCAGATTCACCG
>JABAHQ010003752.1_pt5 | contig 12194 bp, 6 predicted proteins | sample 7062091 | NCBI WGS metagenome assembly JABAHQ01 (sample SAMN14534359, study PRJNA622989) | marine sediment metagenome | biome: marine biome [ENVO:00000428]; feature: marine pelagic biome [ENVO:01000023]; material: deep marine sediment [ENVO:00002113] | place: India: Gulf of Kutch | collected...
CTATGCGAAAAAAAGTTATCTTAATCACCGGGGCCAGCGGGGAAATTGGTCAGGCGCTAATTGCATATTTGGCAGACCAAAACATGACTGATATTTTAGCCCTCGACATTCGACCTCTAGATGAGACTCTGGCAACCTATTGTCGTACCACCATCGTCGGTGATATCTTGGATACCCGGCTATTTGAACGCCTCGTTAGTGAGTATGAGATCCAAGAAATTTATCATCTGGCAGCGTTGCTGTCAACACGCGCAGAATTTACCCCAGAAGCGGCCCACCGCATCAATGTTCAGGGGACCCTAAACTTGCTGCACTTGGCCATCGAACAGTCACGCTGGCAAGGCAGATCGGTTAAGTTCTTATTCCCCAGTTCTATCGCTGTTTATGGCCTGCCTGATTTAGAAATCAAAACTGTCACAGGTCAGATTAAAGAACATAGTTGGAATCGGCCAATAACCATGTACGGTTGTAACAAATTGTATTGTGAACACCTGGGACGTTATTATGCCCGTCATTATCGCCAACTGGCTAGTGACCCAGAGCCACACGGCGTTGACTTTCGGACCATTCGGTTTCCCGGCTTAATCAGCGCGGTCACCATGCCCAGCGGTGGTACGAGCGATTACGCGCCTGAAATGCTCCACCACGCCGCTCAGAAAACACCTTACGCTTGCTTCGTCCGTCCAGACACCCGTATCCCTTTTATGGCTATGCCAGATGCCATCAACGCCCTCNNGAAGCTTAGTGCCACCCCCAAAGAGAATTTGACACATCTAGTCTATAATGTTGGTAGCTTTAGCCTATCGGCTGAAGAAATCCGAAATCTCGTTCTGGACGCTTTTCCCGAAGCTGAAATCACCTACCGCCCTGACACCCAACGTCAGCAGATTGTTGACAGTTGGCCCGCTGATGTGGATGACACGAACGCTCGCCGAGATTGGAGCTGGGCCCCCCAATACGATTTTCATCGTGCCTTCGAGGAATATCTCATCCCCACCATCTCCAAACGATACATCAGCTAAACAAATGAAAAAGCCCTGCCTCAGCAAGGAGACAGGGCTTCTATCCTAAACCAGATTTTGAAGCATGTTTAGACAAAAGCTCGCAGACGAACAGCTTTATCGGGGCGGCGGAGCTTGGCGATAGCCTCTTTCTCAATTTGGCGAATGCGTTCGCGGGTCAAGCCGAACCGTTCAGCTACATCCTGTAGAGTCAGCGGATGACCATCTTGCAAACCGTAGCGTAATTGCATAATTCGACTTTCTCTAGCGGTCAGCGTAGCCAACGCATCTTGAATCTCTTGTTCTAGCAGGCTACGATCAATCTCGCTTTCTAATTGGGCACTCCCTTCTTCAACCACAAAATCGGCCAGGGTAGCACCTTCGTCACCTACAGGATCTTCCAAGCTCAAGGTCTCTTGACCATCGCACAGAAGTAACTCAATTTGCTCAGGTGTATCGTCCAAAGCTTCGGCGATCTCAGAAATTTCAGGGCTGCGGCCCAACTGTTGGGTTAACTGATTGATAACCTTACGCACCGTACCCAGGCGATCAACCTTGTGAACGGGCAAGCGGATAGTTCGCGTTTGCACCGCTACAGCCCGACTCACACTTTGTCGAATCCAATAACTCGCGTACGTACTCAATCGAACGCCACGATCAGGATCAAATTTATCAATCGCCCGAATTAATCCCAAGACACCTTCTTGAGAAACTTCAGCCAGGGTCAAGCCATGCCCCGTGTAACGGCTGGCAATACTAATTACCAGACGCCCATTAGAAACAATCAACTGCTCTCTGGCTTTCAGGCCACGCTCCACAGCCGTCTCTAATTTTGCCCGTTCTTCGTCGTCCTCAGGTGGATTTTCCTCTAATCTTTTTGCCGCTTTTTTGCCAGCAGCCATCTCAAGAATGAGGCGGCGCTCTTCTTTGGGGGAAACGGGCGCTGTTTTCGCCAGGTTAGCCACGGATAATCTGAACAACGCTTCTTCTGGTTCCCAAGTTGTCGCCATAACCGTATCCTTATCCTTTCTTTTCATTTCTGTTCTATACATCCCCACCATGGCAATCAATTTGATAACTTCCCTGTGCTTTATGCTGGCTATTCAAAAGAGTTATCATCAAGATTTCGTGGTGTAACATTCGATAAACATTTCCTAATTTATATACTTTATTTACGCTACTAGCGTAGCATACCTTCCTTAGAGTGACATTAAAGAAGGTCTTATCAAAAATCATTTATTTGCTTCTATAGTGACGGTATTAAACTTGTATTGTTGATTGTAATATACCTGAGGACACACCACCCACATCTATATTTTAACCTATTTTTAGTCAGAAGTCAAGACTTTTTATAGTGCTTATATTTAGTTATACTAACTATTTTGTTTAGAAAAACATTTCTCTCAATCAATATCGTCAAAATTCCCTATATTTAATACGTAGAACAGCGACATTTGTTGCAAATTATCGATTGCTTAGTGATAGGCAAAGAATATTTCAGGGCTTAGCCGCATGAATGCCTGGTTCATAGCGAAGGACTGTAATTGCATGTGTCTTACAAAAAAGCTACAATTAGATTTTCGGCCCGTTGGTGTGCCTAATTCAGCAAAACTTTAGGCTGCTGAGGTTAATTCCCCGAAGGGTTTAAATTGCATGTTTGAAATAGTCTTTTTAGGTACGTCCTCGTCTGCTCCTTCAATTCATCGGGGACTATCCGCTAATATGATCTTGCATAAAGAACATCGGTTTTTGATTGATTGTGGTGAGGGAACACAACGTCAACTCCTACAAAGTGGCCTGGGATTTAGACGGCTAAACAAAATACTCCTAACTCATGGCCATTTAGATCATATTTTGGGATTGGCCGGCCTGGCTTCGACCTTCGGGCGTTGGGAAGCTATTGATCGCCTGGAGATCTACGCTGGGGAGCCAGCTTTAAAGCGCGTCCGAACGCTACTAGAACAAGTGGTCATGTCTCCCATTCAGGTAGACTATCACCAGCTTGAACCTGGCCTTATTTTTGAGGATAAGACGTTTACGTTAAGTGCCTTTCCTGTCTATCACCGTGGAGGTGGTTGTTTTGGGTTTTTATTTGAGGAAAAATCAAGACGCCCTTTTAACGCTAAAAAAGCAGAGGTACTTAAAGTACCTCATGGGCCAGAACGAAAACGTTTGATTGCCGGAGAAACAATTACACTCACTGATGGACGGATCATTCATCCAGATGATATATTGGCCAAAGAAATTCCTGGCACGAAGTTGGCTTTTATCGCTGACGTGGGCGATACCAAGTCGCTCGTCAAGCAAGTTAAAGACGCTGACGCTTTAGTTATTGAGGCGACTTATCTTAGCACTGAAACCGCCATGGCCCGAAAATTTGGACACATTACCGCTGCCGAGGCAGCTACCCTGGCCAAAAAGGCCAATATCAAAACCCTTTATCTCACCCATCTATCTCGACGCTACCGTGACAAAGATATCTTGGCTGAAGCTCAGACTATCTTTCCTAACACCTTCGTTGCCAGAGATTTTGACCGCGTTCAGGTTAGACGAAAGCATAACTAAGATCACTGAGATCACTCTAATAGGCTCCCGTCCGAAAAATAACCTTGGGAATGGTCTGTAGCAGAATTTTTATATCGGTCGCCAGAGACCAATTTTCGATATAGTAAATGTCGAGCAGGGCCATCTCATCAAAGGTCAAATCACTGCGACCACTAACCTGCCATAGACCCGTCATACCAGGTACAATTTCCAGACGACGTTTATGCCAGGTTTGATATTGTTCGACCTCTGTCGGGACATTAGGGCGTGGTCCCACTAGGCTCATTTCACCACGGAGCACGTTATAAAGTTGCGGTAATTCATCCAAGCTAAATCGACGCAAAAAACGTCCTAAGCGAGTCATCCGAGGGTCATTCCTGATTTTAAACAAAGGACCATCAGCTTCGTTCAAACTGAGAAGCTCTCTCTTCTGTGATTCGGCGTCCTGAACCATAGAGCGGAATTTATGGACGACAAATCGCTTCCCCCCTTTGCCAACTCGCTCCTGGGTAAAAATAACTGACCCCGGTGAATCAAGCTTGATGGCCAAAGCCAGTAAAGCCAGAAAGGGGAATAAGAAGATCAAACCGAGCAGGGCAACTGTAAAATCAATCACCCGTTTGAGTATCAAGTTATAGCCGCTGATAGCAGATTGTTTTATACCAATGAGAGGTATTCCCGCTATTTCACCCATCTCTACCCGGCTCAAGCTCATTTGAAATACATCCGGAACAAGGCGTACCCTGGTATTTTCACGCACGCATAAGGCGGCAACGCTCATAATCTTACGGTGGTATTGCCAGGGCAAGGTAATCACAACCTCATCAATCTTTTCCTGCCCCAACAAATCGAGTAGATTACCAATACCTCCCAGGGCTTTAAAGCGGCCTATGTCCGTTTGGCCCTTGGTCAGATCATCATCCACAAACCCAACAATCTCATATCCCTGTTCAGGGTTGGCGACCACCGTTCGCATGACAGTTCTGGCCACTTCGCCCGCCCCTACAATAAGCAACCGCGCCACACCAAAGCCTCTTTGCCGCCAATAACGCAAAAGGGCCACCTTTAGCCCCCGGCTAATGCCTGCCAAAATTAAAATCAATACGCCGGCGTATAAAAAGATGATTCTGGAATAGAAGGTTGGCTGATAGACAAAGACCAGCACGATCATGATCATAATACCGGATGTAGTTCCGTTGAAAATATTATAAATCTCATCAAACCAAGAAACTTTGCGTTTGTTGCTATAAACATGTTCCTTGCGATAAACAATAAGCAACAGCACCGTAAGCAATGAAATAAAAGGTAGAAAGGCAATATAAGGCACATCATTGGCCGGATCCACCGCTCTGAGCCATTGTAATTCATAACGGATGTAATAAGCCAAGGCAAAAGCAATATTAATTAAAACGGCATCTGTGACCATCCAGAATATAGGTCTGGCCCATAATTGCTGCCATAGCGTCCTTGGCTTCATAGAGGTTTTATCAACCACATCTGACGAGAAAGGGATCGAAAAAGAGTGAGATAATGACGCAAATAGACTTTCACCAGCTTGTCTATTTATTCCGCTATTTATTTCTATTTCTTCCCCTACTTTTTGCATCATAATGACATCCCTCGCTGAAAACTTACCCCCCCAATACTTGTCTATACACGTGAGTTGTTTCGGTAGCTGTCTTCTGCCAACTGAATTTAGCTTTTTGTATCAATCCCTTCTGCCGCATCGTTTGTCGTAAATCAAGATTGTTAAAGACCCTGTACATGGCCTCGCTCAAAGCATCTATATCGGTTGGATCAACCAGCCAAGCCGCATCTCCGGCCACCTCCGGCAAAGAAGAAACGTTACTGGTAATAACCGGCGTACCACAGGCCATTGCCTCTAAAATAGGCAAACCAAACCCCTCAAAGCGAGAGGGATAGACGAACATGGTAGCGGCATTATACCATAACCGCAAATCCTCTTGTGGGAGATATCCTGGGAAGACCACCTCATTCATCAAGTTGAACTTTTCAACCAGTTTAAAAACCTCTTGATAGTACCACCCTTTGCCCCCACCAATGAATAACTTTGGGGCGCTTTTATCTCGTTTGCGCCAAATAGCGTAGGCCTCAATTAATCCCGCCACGTTCTTTCGAGGTTCAAGAGTCCCAACGAATAAAACAAATGCTTCGGGCAATCCGTGCCGGGCTTTAAAAGCCTCAACTTGAGCCTGAGGCAAAATTTGAAAACTATCATCCACGCCACAATACACCGTATGAACTTTATGGGGTGGAAGATTGAAAAACTGAATCACATCCTGCCGGGTGCTTTCAGAGATGGTAATGACAGCTTCAGCCCGGCTGGCCGATTGCTCAGTAAAGATACTTAGATAAATACGGTTCAGAGGCTTGAACGCTTCCGGATAACGTTTAAAACTCAGATCGTAGACCGTAATAACAAAAGGACAAGGGGCAGCCACCGGGGCCACAAAAGCCAGGCCATGGTATAAGTCTATCCCCGCTTGTCTTAGCACAAAGGGTTGCAAAAATTGCTCCCATAAAATTCGAACTACCGGTTTTTCGGTTGATAAAGCACTGTAACGCAAGGTTAGATTTTGGATCTGTTGAAAGCGACGCTCATGCAAAAAAACTGTATACCGATAGCTCGGCTCCATTTGGTCAAGATGGCACAACAAATTGTAGATATACCAACTGATTCCTGCACCACGATAAGTCTGGTTTAAAGAAAACAAATGCGCATTCAGGCCGATATGTGGCCGAGATAGTTTCGAAGCAATCACGGCGCGTATTATACCATAAAGATCAATTCAGTAAGCCGACAATTCAGCAAAAAGGCATAAGCAATTTGGCGTATTTTACCATACGAATAGCCTACGATTAGCCCTCGTAACCTTCGGCTACAAAATCATTAAATCTAGAGGAAGAAACTCCTATTGAACGAAAACTTAAAACGGTATATGATAGAGTCAAAATTACACACTTGCCACTAGTCCTGAATAACCAATTATTTTTCCTGAAAGTTATTTCTATCTGAAGATATCACAAAGCCAGTTTGTAAATTAGCTTACCACTATTATTCGACCTCGGATCATAAACGTCGCAAAGCTCATACTATTTAGCCAAGATATTCAGTGAATATCTGGAGATTAGATTATGTTAACTCTAACAATGCGTAAACGGTTTGTCAAGCTTCCCCTTTCTGTTGGCTTAGGAGTCGGCATATTATTTTTAGCATTATTACTGATACGCCAGGGGAACGTCACTCGAGTATTAGCAGCCACAAATGTTCTCTCACCCATCAATGCGCCTACGACCTGGACAGTCGCCGGTAGCCCATATATTATCTCCGGCACGGTCTTGGTCCAAGCTAAGCTGACAATTCAGCCAGGAGTGGAAGTTCAGTTTCAACAAGATTCCCAGTTACAAATTGGTAATGGTGGTGAATTGATAGCGGTCGGTACAGCTTCTACGCCGATCACCTTTACATCTCACCTCACCCAAGCTCGTGGCTTTTGGGACGGTATTCGCTTTGTCGGAACCAGCTTGAACGGCACCATTCAGTATGCCACAATTGAGTATGCGAAAGTTGGCCTGGAATTACGAACAGGAGCTATTTATACCGTTACCAACAACACCTTTCGTTTCATTGGAGACAGATTTGACCCCAGCAATAGTGGAGCAATAATCAATAGCCCTGATAACAGCATTATCAACTACAATACGGTTTATAGCTCAGTCGTTGGGTTTCAACTTAATGAAGTCAGTGGCAATATCATTCAAGGTAATATAATCTATGATATTGATGAAAATTGTCTCATACTTGTACCTCAGGGCCCTAGCAGCGAAAACAATCTAATAAGCGGTAATGAAATCTATAATTGTGGAGACCGTGGAATAAGTGTAGATGCTATCGGCGCAGGTAACCAAAACATCATTACAAATAATGTTATTAGTAACACCAATGGCGGCGCTATCTACCTGAGAAATCAAACAATGTTTACGCTCACTGATAATGTCATTTATGATATTCCTGCTACTAATGGCAGTGGGGTGGTCATTGATGGTTTTCATACAGAAGAAGAATTTCACAGCAACGCAATCTGTGTGGCTGGTCAATATGAAATTGATGACCGTATTGTTGACACCCTCCTAATCGCCGAAGGTAATTGGTTAGGAACTAATACGCCAATATTGGGTAACCAAGTCAGTGGCAACGTTGATTTTGACCCCTGGATTGTCTTATCGGCCACCTCGGATCCAAGCGTCCTATCTGCCGATGGGGTATCCACCTCTGTCATCACTATTACCATGACTGACGGCGCAGGGCACACTGTCCCTCCCTTTGCCCGGACGATCAACCTGTCAACCTCACTGGGCACCCTTGCAGACTCAGCCGTGATCTTGGATGCTAACGGCGTAGCTACAACCACGCTAACCGCACCAAATACTTTAGGTACGGCCATCATCACCGCCACTGAATTTTGTAACTTCCCAGTCACTACAACTATAGAATTCCAAGCAGCTAATCTAACTATCAGTAAATCTTCAGCGATTACCGAGGTCACGCCGGGGGGACTGATCACCTATACAATCACTTATACCAATAACGGTAATCTGTCCGCCGAGAATGTTGTCATTACCGATGTGCTACCTACTGGGACAACCTGGTATAGCGACACGGCTGTCGCCCAAGGATTCACACGAACACCTGTAGCCCCCACAAACCTGGTGGCCTGGGAACTTGGCAGTATACCACCAAATACAAACGGTACGATTACCTTGACCGTACGAGTACAAGATCAGCCAGTTGTTGGCTGTGTGTCGGGCGGCCAGTCGTTGACCAACGAGGCAACGATCTCCTCTACGACTTTCGATATAGATAGCAGCAATAATAATTTTACCCATACGAATGGCGTTTCAGTCGTTTGTGCTGACGTGATGATAACAAAGATCGGCCCTGGGGGAACGGTAGCCCCTGGTCAAACTGTAACTTATACGATTGTCTATACCAACATTGGAGACACTTCGGCTGAAAATGTCGTCATCACTGACGTAAACCCGGTCACCGGCGATATCATTACTTTACCGAATGTTATATCACCCCTGGCTCCCGGAGCCTCTGGTTCGTTGCCGTATACCGTTACGACTGATGCCTCAATATGTACGACCCCAGGTGGCTTCCTGACCAATACTGCTTATATCGCTACCAGTACGCCAGAAATCACCACAATCAATAATATGGACACGTCAGACACCTCAACATCGCCCCTCATTCAGTGTACCAACCTGGCAATCACCAAAACCGTCGCCAGTGTCGGCGCTAGTATTGGGAAGGTAACCACCTTTACCATCGAATATGCCAACACAGGGTCTTTTACCGCCTCCAACGTTGTTATCACCGATTTTCTGGATGCCAATATTAAGTACATATCCGATACACTGGGGATTCCGTCTGTTGTCGTCTCTAATACCATCGGTTGGAGTCTGGGCGATCTCGGACCGGGTGAGAATAGTTCTTTTGAAATCGGGCTACAGCCGATGACGTGTCTCGGCAACAGCACTAGCTTTACTAATGCCGTTCGTATCGCGGCTAGCACACCAGACTTTGATGATAATGATAACTATGATCAAGCTGGACCCGTGACAATTCCGTGCGGATCTGACCTGGTTGTGGTGAAAAATGACGGCGTGGGTCCCGGTGACCCCCGTCTCAGCGTCAAAGCAGGCGATTTCATAACTTACTCCATCAGTATCAATAATGTGGGGAGTGAAATTGCTACAAATGTCGTCTTAACCGAAACCTTACCTGCCAATACGGTCTTTGTTGGTCCTGTGGACACGGACGGATGGTTCCTGGTTGGTGGTAGTACTTACACTTATGCGATTGGAAATCTCAACCCCAACGAGGGACGTGTCGTCAAATTCATTGTTCAGGTGGCTCCCGATCTCCCATGCTCTGTGACTGAGGTTGTCAACACTGTCCAGGCTGGCAGCGATAATGTGGACTTGGATTCTACTGATAATATTAGCAACGAAGACACACCCGTCGAATGCCAACCCCTTCTATTGAGCAAACATGACGGTGGTCTTATTTGCGCTATTCCCGGTCAACTCATTGATTACACGATCACTGTTACCAATAACAATATCGTATCAGTGAATGATCTTGTCTTGACCGAGTTCCCGGATCCTAATACGAGCTTCCAGGGTCCACTTGACCAATGGCCCGTGGCTCCTCCCTATGTCCACTCTATTGAGACACTCGACCCGGGTGAACCTAAGCCAATCCCTTTCTGGGTGCAGGTTGATCCCGCTATTCCTGCCAGCGTCAATGCCATCACCAACGTGGTTACATTAACCCCCACCAACCTCGTTTTTACTTTGACCACACCCATCGTTCGTGACGCCCCTGATCTATATGTGGTCAAAAATGATAATATTGAACTGATTCCTCGCCAAACTGCTGAGACTATTGCCCGGATCGAGCAAAAAGTTGGTCGGGCTCTTCCCTGGCTAGAAACATTCAAGATGCAAGCTCGCAGTCCCAAAGCGCTTTCTGTCTCTCCCGGTGATGTCATTTCTTACAGCGTTGCCTACGGCAATGCCGGCACTTTCACCGCCACTAATGTCGTCATTACTGAAACCTTACCGGACAATACCCAATTCCTGGGACCGGCCTATTGGACACAAATTAATGCCAACACCTATATCTTCACAATTACCAACCTTATCCCTAATCAGGGGGGTATCTTAGACTTTAGGGTACGAGTAGATGATCCCTTCCCTGACAATACCATCGGTGTAACCAATACGGTTCGCATCAGTAGTGATTATCTCTTAGAATGTGATCCTAGTGATAATATTTCAGTAGAATTCACACCTGTTCAAAGCCTGACGGGGACTTTTATTTACCTGCCTCTTATTTTGAGAAATTATCCCGTTCTCACAGAGACACCGACACCCGCTCCCAATCCTCCCTCTCCAACTGCTACACCCCTCCCCTTGGCCTGGGTCAGCGATGTCGTCGCAGATCCCACCACCAACCAGGTTTTTATTGCCAGCCCGCGTGAAGATGCCGTCCATGTGATAGACGGGGCATCAGACACTTACAACCGCGCTGTACCTGTAGGTCATGGGCCGAGTGGTTTGGCTGTGCTCACATCAACTACACCGAGCAAAATCCTGGTCGTCCACGAACCAGATTGGACACCAGGCTTATGGTTCATCAATACTAACAGTTTAACTAGCCACAGTATGGTTGATCAGGATGGTTATGTCGGAGCCCGGCCGGTTAAAGTAACAGCCAATTCGCTCACTAACCGGGCTTATGTTTCTAACTACTGGGACAGAATGCCCCTTATAAACACCCTTAGTGAAAGCCGGATTGCCTGGGTTCATAAAAAGAATTTCCAGGCTTCGCAGGGCATTAAAGTGAGCCAACCAACCAATTTGGTCTATATGACTTCCATTGATACGGGTGAGTTAATTATTTTTGATGCCGTCCAAAGTGAAGGTGACCCAGACAATTACGGGGCTTGTCATAATGCCCCACCCGACGATGACAACAATGGTGACGCCGACCCACGTAATCTACGTATGGTAGCCGTCAACCCTACCACCGGACATGTCTTTGTTACCTCTCCGCCAGATCAAAACACCGGCCAAACCGATAGCCGCGTTTACGTACTAGATGAAGCAACTCTTCTGGCAGAGGCGCAAGCGAATGGCGGCCCTCCGTCTGATTTGACCTGTACCTGGAACTTTCTCCCCAACGGCCAACGCAGCCCTACAGCTCTGCCTGGCCGGGGATGGATTGCCACCATTCCTCTATCGGGAGCCAGCCCAGCAGGTGCCGGCCATGTAGGAATCGCCGTCAATCCGCTCACTGGAAAAGTTTACATCACCGATGGTGAGGCCAATAAACTCTTCATCATCCAGGACGGCAAAACTGCCAGCCTTAGTCTGCCTATACAGATTATTGACACAGGTTTTGATAATCCACAAGGGGTAGACGTGAATTTCGTCACTAACAAAGTCTACGTTGCCAACGCCCGGGATGTTAACGCCCCGTACGGTTCGGTGACGGTTGTGGATGGAGCATCAAATACGGTGTTAGATATTATTCCGTTGGACGGCTCACCATAGGCCCAGTAACACCTAACAAAAACTATTGTGGGGCATCTTATTTTCACTGCACCGACTCAGGCGTCGGTGCAGTTTTTATTATGCTGGATACATCTCCCAAGATTGGCGAGATAAATCAGCCTTCTGGCGTATTTGACCTTAGTACCGAACATCGCATTCAGAGTAAGGACATGGTTCATTGGCTAACGAAATAGGTTTACAATTTATCATTCTACGCCAGCCACGGACGTGAAGCGTGAAACGTGAAACGTGAAGATTTTGTGCTAAAAACCCTCACGTTTCACGGCGTCGTGAGGGCAGACGACTAAATTTGTAAAGCAGTTTTTTTAGCGAATGAACCATGCCAGAGTAAGCAATTGTCGTTCACTTATTTCCCCTTTCAAGCAGAGTGTTTTACAATAAGCTATCACATTTATCCAAAAGAGGGTTATTGAAAGTGAACTTGATCTGGCCGATTATCAGGGATACTGTAGTTTACTATTGGGAAGAGTTATTTTACTT
>JABAHQ010019979.1_pt5 | contig 12192 bp, 12 predicted proteins | sample 7062091 | NCBI WGS metagenome assembly JABAHQ01 (sample SAMN14534359, study PRJNA622989) | marine sediment metagenome | biome: marine biome [ENVO:00000428]; feature: marine pelagic biome [ENVO:01000023]; material: deep marine sediment [ENVO:00002113] | place: India: Gulf of Kutch | collected...
GACCACTGAGATCGGTTCGACGAACAACGTCGCCCCCGACGAGGAGCGATCGTGAATAATCGACTCCATTTGCCCTTTGAACTCCGCCCGTAAGGGCAGCACATAACGGCCCTCCCGCTGGGTCATGATCGCTTCCTGCAGCATGGGGAGCACATTGGGATCCGAGAGAAGCCGGTCCATCTTGTTTATGAGGCGGTCGTGGACCACCTTCTGCTGTCGCCGCACGCTCGCGAGCTTCTCGGAGGCCGAGTCCTTGACCTCCCCCCGCTGATCCAAGACCCTGGAGATGCCATCGATCAGGCCCTGTGGCAGGCTGAGCCGACCCACCATCTCTTCCAGCACCGGCAGCTCCCATTCCTGGTCTTCCAGAAAGCGCCGTTGGGTTCGCGCCGCGATCAGAGTGTCTTTGATCCGCAGGAACTGGGCCGCTTCCAGGATGGATCCGCGTTCCGCCTCGGCCACCTCGGGCCGCACATCATGCGCGCCGCCGATGGTGTGATCGGGCTTCCGCTCCAGAAGCTTGCGCGCCTCGGACGTCGTGGCGAGAGCCAGCCCGGCTGCCTCCCTGTCCGGGGTCGGCTGGAGCGCCCGCGCCAAGTCCTTGGAACCGGAGAAGTGCGCGTGGCCGGCCAGCTGCTCCAGGATTTTGGGCAACTCGAGCGTCGCAATTGACTTTGGATCCATAGCGCTGGCAGTGTATCACGGCGCCGCGGGATTGAGCGCCTCGCCTGACGTCGAGATCAGAACGCGAGCAGAACCTCCACCGCCGCCGCAATTCGCTCCGCGTTCGGCACAACGGAGGACATCAGATCTGGGCTGTAGGGGACAGGGCTATCCGGAGAGGTCACTCGGCGCAGAGGCGCATCCAAATACATAAAGGCCTGGTCGGCGACCGTGGCAAGAATCTCACCGGCAAAGCCTGCGGTCCACGTGTCCTCGTGGACGACCAGGCAGCGGCTCGTTTTGCGGACGGAGTTGAGGACAGCCGACTCGTCCCACGGCACGATGGTCCGCAGGTCGAGCACTTCGANNACCACCTCCAAGACCGGATACACCATCGCGCCCCAGGTCACAATCGTCAGGTCCGCGCCCTCCCGCAGGAGGCTCGCTTCCCCGAAAGGAACCCAGTAGTCTTGGCCGGGATCGGGCCGGCGGGCCTCCGCCGCGTCGAGCAGCGCCCTGTGCTCGAAGAGCATTGTCGGATCCTCCCCCCGCAGCGCGGCACGCAACAGGCCGGCCGCATCGGCCGCGTTGCTCGGGAAGGCCAGCCGCCAACCCAGAGTGTGGGCGAAGACGGCCTCACCGGTCACGGAATGCCACGGATCCCCCACCTTCCCGCTGTATCCCACAGGCATGCGCACGACGACGGGCGCCCCAAACTTGCCCGCCGTCCTCCAACGGAGCGTCCCCAGGTCATTGATCTGCTCCGTTGCCGGATCGGCGTACTTGCGGAATTGAATCTCCGGGATCGGCAACAATCCCGCCAGGGCCATCCCGATCGAACGGCCGATGATGCCCTCCTCCGAGAGCGAGCTATCAAACACTCGGTTCTCTCCGAAGGTCTGCTGCAAGCCACGGGTGGCGCCGTGAACGCCGCCCTTTTCCCCGACGTCCTCGCCGAAGACCACAGCGCGCGGGTTTTCACGCAGCTCCTCTTCCAACACCGCCCGCACCGCGTCGATCAGGTTAACGCGCGGCCCCTCCCACCTTGGCTCCAGGGAAGCCTCGAGGGACGGGCGGCCAAGCTCGGGGGAGAGCCCTCCGACCTNNCTCCGACCTGCTGGAGCTCCCCACCAAAGTACAAGTGTCGGGTTGGATCCTCACTCGGGTGGTCATGCTTGCGCGCCCGGGCGAGCGCCTGGCCCACTCTCTGCTGGGCCTCCGTTCGCAGTCTCGCAGTCCCCTCCTCCCCCACCAATTCAGCCAGCCGCAACAATGGGTCCCGCGCGCGCTCGGCCTCGATCTCCCCTTCGTTCTTGTAGGCCTGGTTGTCAATGAACGTGTGTCCGCTCAAACGCGGCACTTCCAACCGCAACAGACACGGCCCACGTCCGGCCCGCACGTGACCGACAGCTTGCTCGATGAGGCCCTCGGTTTCGTGCGGTTCGGTGCCCGAACCATTCAGAATGAAGAGCCCCTTGAAGGCCCTCAGGTTGCTCGAAATGTCCCCACCCGGCGTTTGGAAGTGATGGGGGACGGAAATCCCGTAGCCGTTGTCCTCGATGAAGAAGAGCATCGGCAGCGACATGGTGGTGGCCAAGGTCAGGGCTGACCAGAAGCCGTTGGCGGCGACGGAGCCGTCGCCCCCCAGAGCCACTGCCATCGCGCCTTGCCATTCCGACTCCCCCAAGACCTCGGCCCGGTAGCGGATGGACTGGGCCCATCCAGCCACTGGCGTGTATTGCGCGCCGACATCGCCCGAGGCCGGTAGGACCGTGGGGCCACGCCGCGGAGGGAGGGAGAACACGACCCCCACGTCCCGTCCTTCGGAAGGACTGCCCTCGCGCGCCATACCCGCGGCCAACGCCTCCTCCAGCGTCAATCCTGCCGCCAGCATGAAGGGCCTGGATCGATAGTAGACGCCGGCAGCGTCATGGCGGTGCGTCAGTTTGCGGGCCAACAGCACCTGGGCCAGTTCATGGCCCATCGCGGAGAATTGGTACGGGATCTCGCCGTTGGGGGCCAGCTCCCGTTCTTCGAGCAGGTCAAGCTGGCGCGAGCACAAGAGATCTCTTGCGACGGATTCCCAGTCGACGGCGTCAGAGGAGGTCGTCGCAGTCTGTCGCGTCTCCTCCATCTCCTTCTCTCCCACTGGTCACCCAGCTGATCAGGGAGCGGGGTATGTGCTCGAGAGCCTCGCCCCCCGCCTTGCGCGAATCTACTCGTCCCCTTCCAACGCGTCTCGCAAGACGGCGTCATCCTCGGCCGCGTTGCGGAATCGGATCCAGAGGTTCAAGACATAGAGGGCCATCACCCCGAGAATGACGGCGTAGCCGAGCAGCATGAAGTCGAGGGTGTCGGCAGGTCCTGTTTGCCACATCATCAGTCGATCCTTTCCTCGCCAGCGAGCAGACCTGTCTCACTCATGCCGACAGGACCTTGAGCTTCAGCCGTTCCACCTGCGCGCGCAATCGTTGCAAGCGCAGTCGATGCCAGAGCAGGGTCGCATAGACGAAGCTGAACGTCAGCAGGCTGAAGAGGAAGGTCTGCAACATCTGGGAGTCCATATCGAAGCTCCCCTCCGCCGTCGGGTCGCCGCTGCCCACGACGACTGGATGGATGGTCCGCAGGAGACGGATCGAGAGGAAGGTGATGGGAACGCTGATGAAGCCAACGACCCCGTAGACGGACCCAAGCCGCGCCCTCCGATCGGGATCTTCGATGCCCTCCCGCAACATCAAGTATGCGACGTAGATCAACTCCATCACGGTCGCCGTCACCAGGCGAGGGTCCCAGGTCCACCATGTGTTCCAAATCGGGCGCGCCCAAATCGAGCCACTGACGATATTGACGAAGGTAAAGACAACGCCGATTTCGACGGAGGCGACGGCCACGTGGTCCCACGTCCGGTCACGCCGGGCCAAGTAGGCCACGCCAGCGATTGCCGTCACAAGGAAGCCCAATGCGCCCACCCAGCCCGCCGCGACATGGAAGTAGAAGACACGTTGGACCTCCCCCATCACCGCTTCACGCGGGGCNNCCAGAGCGGCTAAGAAGAGCACGCCAGTCGCGACTGTCAGGATCTTGAGCCCCCTCGGCATCGATCTCATTGCACAACCTCCTCCACTGTTGGAACCTACGATCTCATTCCTGGACGACGGATTCGAAGAACATCATCGCCACCGACAGGAAGATCACATCATAAACGAGGAGCAAGTTCACCCAAGGCCTGATGGACGCGGCTGCCAGCCCAGTCAAGTAGCCTTTGCTGGCGTTGACGGCTGCGATGAGGACCGGCAGAACCACGGGAAAGAGCAGAATGGGCAGCAACACATCCCTAATGCGCGTCTGCACGGCCATCGTCGCCAGCAGGGTCCCAACCGCCGCGTACCCCACCATCCCCAACAAAGTGACCATCAACAAGCCAGGCCGCAGCAAGTTCACATTGTATAGCGCCCCGAAGAGCGGCAGCACAACCACCGCGACGATCACCATGAAAATCAGGTTGGCCAAAGCTTTTCCAAAGTACATCGCGCTTCGATCAACTGGCGTCAACAGCAGCCCATCCAGGCAGCCGCGTTCTTGTTCGACGGCCATGGACCGATTGAGGCCGAGGGTCCCAGCAAAGGCCAACGTCACCCAAAGCACACCGGCGGAAATCTCGGCGCGCAGCTGGACTTGCAGTTCCAGCGCGAAGTTGAACACGAGGATGACGATCAGGGAGAAGACAAGCATCGCCCCCACGAGCTGTCGGGACCGCAGCTCGGCCACCAAGTCCTTCCAAACGATGGCGCCAACCGCTCGCAGGTACGCCGCCCACCCTGCGGAGCCCGGGGCCGATCCAACCGTCGAGGGAGCCCGCTCGATGGAGGCGCGCTCAGACATGAGTCACCTCATGGTATGTGTGTCGCAACTCTTCCAACGAGTCCCCCCTCGTCTCCAATGAGGCCGTGATCCGACCCCGCGAGAGGACATCGACGCGGCCGCAAAGGCGATGGGCCCGCTCCAGGTTGTGCGAGGTCATCAGGATGGTCCGCCCTTGGGAGGCCACCTCCATCAGCAGGTCGTCCAGCATGGCGGCCGCACCCTGGTCCAGGCCGGTGTGGGGCTCGTCCAAGAGCAGGAGCGGCGGCTGATGCAAAATCCCCCGGGCGATGGCCAGCCGCTGCTGCATTCCACGCGAGAAGGCCCGCACCAACTCCCCCCGAACGGGCCATAATCCAACCAATTCGAGCAGATCTTGTGCCCGTGTCTCCAGATCTGCCACCCCGTACATCCGGCCGAAGAAGCGCAGATTCTCCTCGGCCGTCAGGTCCCCGTAAAGCAACGGTTGGTGAGCGACTACACCCAGGCGGCGCCGCACGTCGGCCTCTGCCCCGGGAAGACGAAAGCCGGCGATGAGCACCGTGCCAGCAGTCGGTCGGCCCAGCGTGGATAGGACGCGTAGGAAGGTCGTCTTGCCGGCGCCATTGGGTCCGACAAGCCCGACGAACTCGCCCGCCCGCGCGTGGAAATCGAGGCCGCGCAAGACGGGCTTGAGGCCAAAGCTCTTGACCAACCCTTCCGCCTCAATCATCGAGGCGCTCAGCCAACATGATCAGCTCCGACTTCAGCTCCTGTCGGCGGTGCCGGTAGGCTGTCTCTTCAACTTCACCACGCTCATACGCATCGTCCAAGTCCGCGATGGCCTGCAATAGAGATCGACGCCGGCCCCCGACCCGCTGGACGTCGTCCTCTGCCTCCAGCGCGCCCTCGCCCGCGATCCACGGCCGATACCACCACGCGATGGCGGCCACTGCCACCACAAAGACGACGAACCCCACCGCCCAACGGGCGTCCAGTGATTGCGGGAGCAGATGCTGCCAGAAGGGCGGCCCCTCGAGCTGCAAGCGTAGCGTCTCACCGGCGTCCAGTGCCGCTACGTCATATTGTTGGAACTGTTCACCCGCCGCCGAGCGGCTGCCGGCCTCCAGCACTCCAGCCCCACTCACTCGGGGTCCCCCTTCTGCCACCAAGACGGTCGCCGCCTGTAACGGGACGGTCAACGGTTGGACGAACTCCGAGGCGCCCCGCAGAGGCAGCTCGAAGCTGAAGACAACTTGCGCCCCTTCGCCGCCGGGACGCAGGGGTGAGTTCAGTTTGAACCCTCGGTCCGTCGGCAAATAGCGTTCGGCCAGCAGACTGTCTTCGAAGCGCAAGTTGGAGGCCTCGGCGGGCAGGGCCAGCTCGATGCCGCCTTCCCCATCGAGGGGCACGACGGTCTTCTCCCCTTCGTTCACGAGGATCCAAAGCTCGACCACCCGAAAGGCATTTTCCGTCGGCCGATCCATCAGGACATGCAAGCGCCGGGCGACGACGTTCTTCGGGTCGCTGGTGGACTCGTAGACGGTGAGGGACAACTCCGTCGGCTCATCTGCCTCCGCGATATGCCCAACTTGCGATGTGTAACGGACCCCCTGATAATCCGCGCTGACGACGTAGAGACGGCCGGAGACGACTTCGAGTTCAGAGAATGAGAACCGTCCCTCGGGCCCGACCTCCTTTTGCTCCGTCAGGACTTGCTGTCGGCCGTCGAAGGCATGCAGGGTCACGGTCAAAGGCTCCGGGAGACCTGCTCCGGACTCGCCGTTCAAGACCTGTCCAAAGACGGTAGCTTCCTCGGCGGCAGCTTGGGGGGGCTCCGGCTCGGCAGCCCGATCGGAGGCGGGCCCTTCCATATCGAAGGCGAGGCTTTGAACATAAGCAGCCAGGGTCTCAAGGTCTTGCTCGTCAAGTTCCCCTCCGAAGGCCGGCATGCCCTTGCCGACCCCCTCCCAGGTGGCAAGTTCCAGGTCCTCGCGCGAGCGGGCCGCGAAGAACGCCGGGGCCTCCAGACCGGGTCCGGCCCCCGCTTCCCCGTGACATTCAACGCACTGGGCTTCGAAGAGCTCTTGGGCCGTCTCGAGAGGCGGCAGGCTCAAGGAGATTGCGTACGCGACGACATCCCATCGCTGCTGATCCGAGAGGCTCGCGAACGGGGGCATGAATCGATCCATCCGCCCTTCCGTGACGACCTCATACCATTCCTGGGGGGTCGCGCTGCCAGCCAATGCCGGGTCGGCCAAGGCCGCGGGCGCGACGGGCAAATCGGCGGACTGGGGACCGTCTCCGTCGCCCTCCACCCCGTGACAGGGCGCGCAGCGCTCCGCGTAGATGACCTCCCCTGCCAACGGATCCGGTCGGGTCAAAGGGGGCTCCGCCCGTACGGGCGCCTCGCTGCCATCGCTCTCGGCAGGCCCGGGCGGGCTGGTGGCGGCCCCGGGCGGGGGCGTGACGTCCCCTGCCAGATTGCAGGCACTCAACGCCGCGAGCGCGAGCACGCAAACGGCGATCCACCAACGGCTGGGACTCAGGAGATCACCTCCTCGGCCAGCGGCTCACCGCACTGAGTGCAGAAGCGGTCCCCCGCGTGCACCTCGGTGCCGCAAGAGGGGCAATACTGGGATTCGGCCGCGCCACCGCGATCTTGCCGTAGTGCAGCCACTTCCGCCTCGATCTGCGCGTCCACTGACAGATCCTCTTGGCCCGGAGTGGACGCCCCAACAGCCGCGTCCAGTTCATCTAATCGGCGCAGGATGCGGGCGCCTTCCTCCACCAGGTCCTCCCTCTGCCGCTTGTAGTCTTCGGACAGGATCTTGCCCATGGCACGATCCATGTCGAGATCCAGCAACGAGTTCAGCACCCGATCCCGTTCGGCCAAGAGCACGGAGACCTGATGGTCCTCCTGGGAGACCGACTGCCCACGCCGCTCCAACAAGGGCCGGACGAGATATGCGCTCACAATCGCGAGGAGCGCCAGTGCCGCCAATATCGATCCAATATCCATCTATCTTCTTTCTCTAGCGGAGCGAATTCGGGTCCTTCTCCACCTCATGTTCAAGGGAAGGCGCGAACCTGATGAGGCTCAGTAGACCACCACTAAGGCGTTGCGAATTACTGCTGCAGGGCCAATTCGATCGCGGATTCGATCTCACCCAGGGAAGAATAGGGACCCTTCTTCACGGATCTGATCTCCCCATCGGCGTCGATCACATATGTTTCCGGCACACCCAGGATGCGGAAGGCCTGCGAAATCTTTGTGCGGACATCTGGGCCGCTTGGATAGCTGATGTCGAATTTCTCCATATAGGCTCGCGCCTCGGGGTCGGTGTCCACATAATTGACCCCCAGGAAGACCACGCCCTGGTCCTGATAGTTCTGCCAAGCTTGCTCCAATTCGGCCGCCTCTTGCTCACACGGCTTGCACCACGATGCCCAGAAGTTCACGACAACGACATGCCCTCGCAAATCCGCCAGGGCAATCTCATCGCCCTCGAAGGTCGTCAGCGCGAAATCCGGAGCAACACTGCCCACGCCGACCGGGCCCTCCTGAGCCCGGACCAATCCCAACCCGACGATCACGAGCAGAAGGAGCACGGCGCCCACGGCCAGGATCGGTCCAACGCCCAGACCAAAGGGGTCGAGACGGTCTTTCCCCTTCGCTTCTCCCGCGGGCGGCTGAAGATCTTGCTCTTTGGTCGTCATGGCCCGCTCGTCCCCTCCCCCTCGCCGCGTTCTCGCGCTCGCAGCTCGGCTTCCAATCGAGCGACGTACGGATCCTCATCTCGCCCGCTTTCAGACACGACCGCATCCGCCGGCGCACTGCGCCATGCTCGCACCACCTGCACCAAAACGGCCGCTCCGATCAAGAGTGCGATTGGGGGCACCACGTACACGAGCCAGTTCAATCCTCGCGCGGGCGGTGTGGCCAGCACGCGGTCGCCATATTGCTCGACAAAGTAGTCCTTGATCTCCGCTTCCGACCAGCCGGCCGCCAACTTCTCGCGGATCAGCGCCCGCCACTGCACACAAGCTTGCGTCCCACAGACGTCGAGTGGGATGTTCTCGCACACCGGGCAGTACAAATCTTCGGCGATCGCATTAACCTCGTCGTCGGTCGGGCCATCGCCTTGAGCCGCAGCCATGGACGGCGCGGCCAAGATCAGAAGAATCGCCACAAACGTGATCAGCTTGCAGACTCGCGTCATCTCAGCGATGTACCCCCGATGGGTTGGCCAGCGCCCGCTGGGCCCCCGGCCGCCGACGCCGTGCAGGGACGGGCTCCGATGCCGGCCAGGCAGCGACGGCGGTTCCCAAAATGAACACCAGACCACCCAGCCAGACGAAGTTAACAAGCGGGTTTCGATAGACCTTGAAGGTGGCCCCTCCTTCCGCGATCGGCTCCCAGCCGACAAGAAGGACGTAGAAATCGTCCTCTAAAGTGGACCGGACCCCCGGTATGGTCATCGGCTGCTGGGAGCTGAAATAATAATCCCGCCGGGGATAGACTTGTCCAACCGGACGGCCATCGCGGTAAACGGAGGCGACGGCGCGCGTGACCCGCCGGCCGTCCGGCATGTCAAACTCCGAGAGCGAATCGTAGGTCATCACATAGGGGCCCAGGCTCAACTGTTCCCCACGCGCCAGCGTCCCCTGCGTCTCCGCTTGGAAGACCTCGATTCCGATGATGCCGATGCCCATCACGACCACACCGAGGTGGATGATGTAGCCGCCGTAGCGCCGTCGGTTGCGGGCAGCCAACCGCCAGAGCGCCTGGATCAGATTCTCCCCATGACGCTGATGACGGGCGAGCGCCCCCCGCCAGAACTCGTTGATGGTCACAAAGGTGACCAGACAAATCAGCCAGTAGCCGGCGATGGCCCCCGGCATGCGCATCCCCCGCACCAGCAGCACGAGGGGTACAGCCAGAGAGAGAGCCGCGGGTTTCCAAAGGGAGTCGCCGAGGGCCTTCGCGCTCGCGCGACCATAGACGGAAAGCGGCGCGATGCCCATGAGAAGCAACAACCCCATCCACAGCGGACCTGTGATCCGCTCATACCATGGCGGCCCCACCGTCACCTTTTGCCCGGCGACGAGCTCGGAAATCAGAGGGAACATCACCCCCAAGAAGCAAACGGCCAGAATGAGAATGAACAGTAGATTGTTCGCCAGAAACAGCGTTTCTCGGGAGAGAAAAGAGTGAAGTTCGTTCTCCGCTTCGAATGTTCCCCAGCGGTTGATCAACAGCAGCACCGAAGCCAAGAAGGTGAGGCTGATGAAGCCGAAGAACATGGGGCCAATGGCCGACTGGGCGAAGGAGTGGACGGAGGAAAGGACTCCCGACCGCGTCAAGAAGGTGCCAAAGATCACCAGTGCGTAGGTCAGGATGATGAGCACCATATTCCAATGCTTGAGCATCCCCCGCTTTTCTTGGACCATGACGGAGTGCAGGAAGGCGGTGCCGGTCAGCCAGGGCATGAGCGCGGCGTTCTCCACCGGGTCCCAGCCCCAGTAGCCGCCCCAGCCCAGCTCCACATAAGCCCATTTGGCGCCGAAGAGATTTCCCAAAGTCAGAAACAGCCAGGAANNCCCAAGACATCGTAGGCCCAGCGGCCTCCCAAGATCAATCCCAAGGAGAGGAAAAGCCATGCCACCAAGGTCCAGCGCCTCGTCAGCCGGATCCAGCGATCGTCGTTGCGGCCGGTAATGAGCGCCGCCATCGCGAAAGCGTACGGTATGACGAAAGAGACAAAACCGAGGTAGAGCATGGGCGGGTGGATGATCATGCCGGGGTGGCGAAGCAGGGGATTCAGCCCCTGGCCATCGGCTGGCTGCAGGGGGACGGCACCCGCCGGCCGCAACATCGCCGTCACTTGACCGCCATCGGCGGTCTGCCAAAGTCGGGCGAATGGGTTCTCGAAGAAGACGACCAGGGAAAGGAAAAAGGCCAACGTGACCATAGTCACGAAGATCACCCACGGGAGGAACTCCCGGTCCCGGTCCCACTTGCGCAAGCTGGCGGCTGTCGCAAACGCGGCCATCAACCACGACCAGAAAACAAGGGATCCCCGTTGGCCTCCCCAGAGAGCCGTGACGCGCAGATAGCCCGGCATGGCATCGCTGGTCACGGAAGCCACATAACCGATCTGGTACTGACCTGTAAGGAGCAGCCAAATGATGGCAAGCGAAGCCAATGTCAGCAGTGGGAACGTGAGCACCATCGCCCGCCGAGCGCTCTCGATCAACCAGGGGCGGCGATTGCGGGCACCGTAGACTGCGGCGCCAGCTCCATAGAGAGCGACGAGGAACGTGATCACAAGGATGAGATAACCGACGTTGGCAACCACGGCGACTTCCTTTCCAAGGGTCCGGCTACCAGCAGTTCAAATCGCAAGAATTGCCAGGTTCGTTCGATTTCGAATGCGACTGGCACCATGGGAGAGGATGCCGCGGGCACATCCAGAACTCACCATCGGAGAACAGGTGGCCGGGACATCCTCAGGGAGGGATGGGACCGCGATCGGGGCCAAGGGTCACTGGGAGGCCCCCCACTCACCTCCTCTGCCTCTCCTTCGCCATCACGATCGTCCCGCAGGCGAAATCGGACCGATTCTAACATTATCCCTACCCAGAAGGGGGGTCGATTGTCACCAATCATCCCTCGACATTTGGCCCGGTTCGCGTCCACCGCCATCCGGCAGACTGGCGACTGCCCGTCATTCTCGTTATGCTATGGCAGAATCCGTCCAAGGGCTACAACGCCATCATCGCCCTCCTGCATCCACACGCCAGCCCGGTTCCGCTGCCTCCCATCAGACCCGACTGAACAGAGAGTTGGGGGGCACGCCAGACAATACCCGCCGGTCCTGAGTACCCACAAGGGGACGACGTTGGGCATGAAACCCATCCGACCGAACAGCCTCCGCTGGAAAGTGACGGGGCTCATCCTGCTTCCGATGTTGGTCGTGCTGGTCATCTCCACGACCTTGGGCTATGCGCGCCAGCGGAGGCAATCGCTCGACAACATGTCCTTGCTCGCTTCCCAAACGGGCCAAGTCATCGAAAACGCCTTGGAGCGAGACATGTTGGTCTCCGATTTCGAACGGATCCAAACGACGGTGGATTCGATCGCCCAAGATGACCGGGTCCGAACGCTGTACATTCTAGATACGGATGGAAACGTCTCATTCGCCCCATCGGGCGAGGGGATCGGCCTCCAACTCGACAACTCGAACCCGACCTGCCAACCCTGCCACCGGCATGCGCCGGGCGAGCGACCCTCGGGAGTTCTGGTCCAGCTTGAGGACGGCCAACATGTCTTCCGCAGCATGCATCCCATTGAGAATCGACCGGCTTGCGCGCGCTGTCACGATCCCAACAATCCGCTGATTGGGCTCCTTCTCACCGATTTCTCCATCGAACCCGTCGAGTCGGCCATCAGCCAGGAGCTTCAGGGAAATGTGCTCTGGCTGGTGGGCACGGTCGTGACGACCGCTCTTCTTTCCAGCTACGCCGTCAACCGCTGGGTGCTGCAGCGTCTACGGAGATTGGCGGGGGCCATGGAAGACATCGGTCTCCAAGGCTTGGCGGATCGACTACCCGCGGAACCCGCCGATGAGATCGGGCGGCTCAGCGCGGCCTTCAACGCGATGGCTGACCGCGTCGAGCAACGGG
>JABAHQ010000750.1_pt2 | contig 12191 bp, 16 predicted proteins | sample 7062091 | NCBI WGS metagenome assembly JABAHQ01 (sample SAMN14534359, study PRJNA622989) | marine sediment metagenome | biome: marine biome [ENVO:00000428]; feature: marine pelagic biome [ENVO:01000023]; material: deep marine sediment [ENVO:00002113] | place: India: Gulf of Kutch | collected...
TTCAGTGAAACACAGGCTTCAGGAATGCCCTTTGTAGATCATCCCGGATCAGAAGGATTTGGGAATGTTCGGCAAGGCTATCTTGAAGGATCCAATGTAGATGTAGTGACCGAAATGGTTCAGCTTATCGAAGCCCAGCGGGCCTATGAGACAAATTCTAAGATGGTACAATCGGCCGAAGATATGATGTCGGTAACTAATTCTATTAAGCGATAAATCCAATGATTTTGTTTGCTCGACTAACCGTTATTAGCCTGCTTGTCTTTATCGGCCTGGGCGTTATACCTGCCCGGGCAGATATTGGCATTGCCGGAGATGACGAGATGAAGTCATTTATCATAAAAAAGGCTCATAAACAGTTAGAGCAACATTTCACAACCGGAGAATATCGGTTTGATATTCAACCGCGATGGATCCCCAATCAATTATTACAACAATCGCCGGCCCAAGTTCTCAGTGTTCAGCTTAGCGGGCAAATTCGACGCTATACGAACTTTGAGGTGGTATATGACCAACACGGGAGCCGTAAGCGAGCAGAGATTCAACTCAAAGTTACGGCAGAGCAGAAGTTGCCCGTGGTTACCGATCGTATCCGAAGGGGAGCAAAGCTGCAAAAAAAGCATCTTGTCTATCAATGGGTTTCAGTAGCACAAAATGGGGAATCATACATTGCCAGTATTGAAAAACTAATTGGAAAGACGCTTCGCCGAACTCTTTTGTCGGGCCAACCTGTACGCAAGTCGTATGTAAGCCGAGATTTAATTATCAAAGCGGGTGACGAAGTCCAGATTTTTATTAAACGAAAGGGAATACAAGTACAAGTATCCGGCGTGGCGCGTGAGGATGGAGCCAAGGGGGATCGAATTAAGATTTTTAGCAACGAAACAAATCACAAATATGTGGGCGAAGTTCTTCGTCCGGGAGTAATACAATGGAAAAGTACACTTTAGTCGGGAAATATTTTATAGCCCTGTTATTAATTGTAGGAATTTCAAGTACAACCTATGGGCAACGGTCGCTATACAAAGATAACAAAGCGGTTCAGGTCGGTGATGTATTAACAATCATCCTGCAGGAAAATATATCCGGCAGTACCAGTTCGGATGCACAGAATGCCTCAAATGCGGGGGCAGGGGCAGGCGGATCAATGTCCGGTAATTTTATGCCTTTTCAACCTACTTTTGGTGCTGATGCCGAAGTGAATTATGAGTCAGGTGAGCAGGTCTCTACTAATCAGGGACAGTTGTTGGAAGGGTATATGAGTGTAGAGGTTACGGATATGACCTCCTCTGGGAATTTAATTGTGTCAGGTACCAGAACGACAGAAATAAACGGTGAGAAACACCAGATAGATTTAAGTGGGACCGTACGCCCCAAGGATATAAATGGACGAAACCAAGTGTTATCGTATCGACTGGCAAATGCTCAGATAAACTATGAAAAAGAAGGTGGTTTAAAACGCATTACCAAAAAGGAGGGATTTATTAAACGAGCGGCCTTAACGGTAGCCGGGGTGGCATTAAGTGCTGTGGCAGTGTTAAAGGCAATGGAATAGAAATACTGTTATATCATTATTTATAAACTCATGAAACAACAAATACTCATATCGATAGCGGTGACTGTTCTTGTGGCAATGGTCACAGTTGAAAGTAGTGCCCAAACGCCACTGAGCCGATTACTAAAAGTAAAAGGGGCTAATACTACCAAGGTGGTGGGATATGGACTCGTGGTAGGATTAGATCGAACCGGAGATCGAACGATAAGCAGGCGCGGTGCCCAGTTTACAGTTCGTTCCATTGCAAATATGCTTAACAATTTTGGAATAAATGTTGATTCGGAGCGGCTCCGAACCCGAAATGTTGCTGCTGTAATTGTAACGGCTGATATCGGACCGTATCACGCATCCGGCAGCGAAATTAATGTCACGATATCGTCGATGGGGGATGCGAGTTCTCTTGAAGGAGGCGTACTGTTAGAAACTCCGCTCTTAAATCCTGAAACAAAAGAAATATATGCCCTGGCCCAAGGGCCGTTGATAGTGGGCGGTATCAATGAAGAAGTAGGTAGTTCTCGTTTTTCTCGTAATAGTTCCTTAACTGGAACCATTCCCGGAGGAGGTATTGTAGAATATGATAATAATTTTCAGCTGAATGCCGATCAACCGCTGCAGTTGGTGATGTCTGAACCGGGTTATACGAATGCGCGTCAGGTTGTCGAAGTAATTAATGAGAGTTTTGATGAGGAGTTAGCCTCAGTCTATAATCCCGGTGTCATCCAGGTAGAGTGGCCAGATGCTTTTCAGGAGCCTGGGATGCGTAATATGTTTATTAGTACCATCATGGACCAGCAGGTTGAGCTTACAAAGCCTGCTCGTGTAGTCATTAATGAACGTACCGGTACCATTGTAGCGGGTGGTGGTGTTACGATCGATAATGCCATGGTTTCGCATGGCAGTGTACAGGTACGAACGCAAGTTACACCTTTCATTAGCCAGCCGCCTCCGTTTAGCGGCGGTGACACAGAAGTAGTTCCTGTTCCGCAGGTAGGAATTAGTGAAGAGTCAGCACAAAATGTAGTGTTGGAACCTGATACAAATGTTCAGCAGTTGGCGAATGCCTTGGATTCGCTGGGATTAAGTCCGCGGGATATCATTTCCATTTTTCAGGCACTTAATCGTGCCGGTGCGCTACAGGGCGAACTTATTGTAATGTAGCATTAGATGAATTAGAAACAGCATAACTATCAAACAAGATTATAATGGATATAAGCAGTTTAGCACAGTCAATGCCAATGGGATTGGATAAACAAGATCTGGCCCGGGAGAAGAAGGAAGAAGTTGCCATGGAATTTGAAAAAATGTTCGCTCGGCAGCTTGTTAACGAGATGACTAAAGATTCCTTTAAAATGGGCGATAAAAATGGTGTTGCAGGACAGGCCAACAACATGTATCGACATCATATTACAGATACACTTGCTACAGAAATTGCAGAACAGAGGAAATTAGGAATGGCTGATATGATCTCGGAATATCACAAAGTGTGATAGCCTGATATTAATAATAAAGGACTAAGGAAGGATAGGTATGGAATCAGAAAAAGCGTTTAAGGAATTTGAACAAATTATTGACCGGCTCGGCAGGCTGTCTGAGGATCTGGTAGAAGTAATTGATAAACAGATTTCGGCCGTAGTGTCATCCAATGGAGAAGATGTTGAGCAATATGTGGAGCAATACACTCATTTGCGAGGTGTGTTTAAGGAGCAGGAACACAAGTTTATAGATCACTTGCAGATGATGTTAAANNACAGCAGATACAATATCTGATTGGCAGGAAGAGCTTGAAAAGCAGATGGAAATGCTGAAAGCAAAGCATCAGAAATTAAATAACCTGTTGGAATTTGCTGTTGAGAAAAATATGCAGCTTATGCACTCAATTTACAGTCTGCACAACAAAAAGAATACACGATACAGTGCGGGAGGCAGTAAAGAGGAAATTTCTTCCGGAATTGCACTCAATAAAGAAGCTTAAAAAATGAAAACATTATTTGAAATAGCGAAGAGTGGTCTTCGCGGATCAGAGCGATCCATGTCGGTTACATCCAATAACATTGTTAATGCGAATACTCCCGGCTACAGTCGGCAGCGTGTTGAGAAGTCGCCCAATGGTATGCAGATGGATAATTATCATGTGGGATTAGGGGTAAACATTGATGACGTAAGCCGATTGCGTGACAAAATGAATGACCAGCTTTTGAATAAAAAGCAGCAGGATATGGGGTATCTGCAAAAGAAAGCCGATATCTATGAAAAGCTTGAGTCATCCATGGTTTCGGATTATGGGGATAACTTGGATAGTCAAGTTGGAGGTTTGTTTGATAACTTTTCGGATTTGGCCAGTAACCCACAGGATTTAAGCGTTCGTAATAACCTGATTAGTGAGACGCAGCAATTTACGAGTAAACTGCGTGAAACCAGCCGAAATGTGGACCAAAATAGTGAGTTGGTTAAGAATTTTGCCGGCAAAACACTGGATTCTATTAATAGCATATTGAGTGATATTAATGAGCTCAACAGTTCTATAAAACAAGCCCAAGCCAAGGGTGATCCTGATTTTGCCAGTCTTGACAGACGTGTGGCTAAAATGAGTGAACTCTCGGAGTTGGTTGAATTTGAAAGTCAGGAGACGAGTACCGGGGCCGTTGAGATCCAGATTGATGGACACAGCGTGGTTGACGAAAATCGAGCATATAATATTACCTCAGAAGTAGATGATACCAATAAAAAATTCCGTCTCCGACTCGAAAATGGCCATATTATTGCCCCGGAGGGTGGACAAATTGGTGCAGAGATTGAAATGTATGAAGAGGGTATCCCGGATATTAAGGAGCGTCTCGATAAAATTGCTTCTACTATTGTAGCCGAAGTGAATAATATCCACAGCAATGGGTATGGCCTGGAAGACAGTATTCAGCGCAACTTTTTTGACCCTTCCGGAACTACGGCTGAAAGTATTTCGATCAATCAGGATTTAGTTGAAAATTCAAAATTGGTTGCTGCTTCCGATACGGATGGTGAAGCCGGAAACGGAGAAATCGCATCGCAGATTGCAGAATTACGTAATGAGAAAGTCATTGGCAATACAACACAGAATCAGTCATTGACAGATTTTACGATTGGTACCATTAGCGAGCCGGGTATTCAGTTGGATGCGGCTAATAATCGTATTGATGCCCGCGATTCGGAGATTCAGATGCTCAAAACACAGCAGGAAGAAGAGGCTGGCGTAAATATTGATGAAGAGCTTAGTCAGATGATCAAATATCAGAATGCCTATCAGGGAGCAGCAAAGGTAATGAGCAGTGCCCAACAAATGTATGACACCTTAATTAGTATAGTGAGGTAATTTTTATGCGCGTAACTCAAAAAATTATTTTTGACAATTTCATGCGGGATGTGAATAAAAACCGTAGAGAGATGGCTGAAATTCAGTCGGATCTTTCAAGCGGTAAGAAAGTTCGCATACCCTCCCAAAGTCCGGTAGATTTTCAAAGTAGCCGAATTTTGGAAGCCGACCTGAATAAAATAGAGCAATTCCAGAATAATATTAGTAGCGGTTTGCGTCAGGGGAGGTTGGCGCAGGATACGATGAACGGGGTTCTCGACAGCCTGATTAATATTAAGAACTCAATGGTACAGGGATCTTCTGACTCTATTGGAGAAGATGAACGGGTGAATTTAGCTGATGAAGTCTCGGGGATTCGCAAGCAAATTGTCGACAGCTTAAATATTCAATACGGTGAGCGGTACCTGTTTGCGGGAACTAACAGCGGTGAGAAGCCTTTTGAGCTGGCCGGTGGAGTGGTAACCAACAACAGTAATAATAAGCCACCTCATGTGGTTGCAGCAGATGGCGTAGAAATTGATATCAGTATTACAGGCGAAGAGGTCGCAGATAGTCCGGCCGGTGATATGTTCCAGTTTATTGGGGACGTGGAAGATGCTTTACGGAATAATGATAATCAGCAACTTAACAATTTGCTCACCGATGCTGACCAGATAATTAATCATGTTACGGACCTCACGTCCAAGCTGGGGGATAACATCAATCGCATGGATTTCATGTTTGAGCAGTACGAGTCTACTAAAATTACACAAGAGTCAGATATAAGTGAGTTGGTCGATACCAACTATGCCAAGGCATTTTCTGATATGCAGCGCAACCAGGTAGCTTATGAATCGGCGATGGCGGTACATGGTAAAATGTTCGAAAACACCTTGCTGAATTACATCTAACCATAAAGGACAGTTTTGTTAAATAAATGAGGATATTATGGAAGCGGGACTTAAACCAATATCAAATACAAATAGGGAGAACAAGAGTTTAAATTGGCTGACAGGCGTTCTTTTTCTATCTGATGCAAAATTTTATGATGTAGAAAAGGTAAAACTTTGGGATACCTATTTCTCGGAACTGATTGTTGCAGGAATGGGGAGAAAGCCCGAAAACTTCCCTGATAATGTGCATTGGCATGAATATGAGGGGGATATAAGTCGATCAGATGTATGGAATGCCATCAACAAAAAGGTGAATAATTCCTGGGTGCTCTTTTTAGAGGATGATGAACAGCCTCGGTTTAGCAGTTTTCCCAATGCTGAGAACTTGGAAAAAATGCAGTGGGCACCGGCTATTATTAATATTCAGAAGCAAAGTACTACCCATCATTTTTATCAGATGCGTTTGGTGAATGTATCGATCAGTAAGAATGATATTTTCAGGGGGCATCATTTAACTGATGCTACTGAGTTTGTGCGTTCCCAGGGAGTTGACTTAAGCAGCAAGCCGATTATTATTGAACGGGAAAGCAGGGTTTATTCTCATATTGATATTGATAAGGAGCTGTCACTTAAAAAGCAGGCCCCAAAACTATATTTAGTACAGGGGAATCGATATTTGCAGGATAAAAAATACGTTCGTGCAGCTGCCCAGTTCCGCCAATTGTTAAAAAAAGAAAGGTTGCTACCCTTTGATCGTTTGGCTGCCGTTAATGGGTTGGCCAGCTGCTTGGCTGAGCAGCATAAGTGGGAGAAAGCACTGTCTTTAACAAAGCAATCGCTTGAGGCAGAATCATTGCAGCGGTTACCTTATTTGATACAGTTTCGTATTCACGAGTTGCGCAAGGAATGGCAAAAAGCGTTTGATGTATTAAGGCAATATTATGATAGACTATCATTGTTTTCATCTGCCAGTTTTGACCGTAAGATTGATGAGGAGAAAAGTTTAATAAACCTTGCCAATATCGCGTTAAAAGCAGGACATCGGTCGAAAGCGACCGATTATTTTGATCGGCTGTTTTCGTTCAAGAGAGGCAATGCCGATGAGGCAATGTTAGAAAAAGCACTATTGCTTTCGATTGAATTGAATGATCTCGACCGATCTGTTTATTTGTTTGAGCGAATGTATAACAATCATTTGCCGCCGAACAAAATGAATGGCGAGTCGAAGAAGCAGATAGATGAAGTTATGACGATGTTTATGAAGAAGGACTGGTACGACTATGTTTCAAATATCTATAAGAAATTGCATGAGGCCTATCCGGAAGATCAGGAATATAAGCGAAAACTAATTGTGACGCTCACCAAGACAAATAGATTAGACCAAGCCAAAAAGATGGTTGCAAATATTGTGTGAATTCAACATTCAGGGTAGAAAGAGCTGTTTCCCGCTGGAGTGATATTATTAATCGGAGGGGAGGTTGCGAGTTTAGTTTTTAAAGCTTATTAAAAAAGGAACTATTCGTTTTCCGAAGCTTTTCTAATTTTATTTCGGATGGTACGGTCAGTAATCCCTAAAATCTTAGCGGCCTCTTTTTGATTTCCCTGCGTATGCTCCAATGCTTTTTTGATGAGTTGAAGCTCCATATCTTCAATCGACATCAAGGGCATATCAGAAAGTACTTCTTTACTGACTTCCAGATCTACTTTTGAAAAAAGATTTCGCTCAATGTGGTCGAGTGTGATCGTATCATTTTTGCTTGATAGTATAACGCCTCGATGGATTTTATTCTCGAGTTCACGCACGTTACCCTTCCACTTTTTATTAACCAGGTGCTGCATCAACTCATCAGACACCTCCTTTGGTTCCAGTCCGTATTGCTTGGTATAGCGATCAACAAAAAAGTTAACCAGTAATGGAATATCATCCCGGCGCTCACGGAGTGGAGGGATCGAAATAGGAAAGACATTTAGGCGATAATACAGATCTTCGCGGAACTGCCCATCAGCAATGGCCTCTGCGATGTTGCGATTTGATGTAGCCAGCACCCTCACATCACATTGAATTGATTTCTGGCTACCTACTCGATTAAATTCGTTTTCTTGGAGAACACGCAACAGCTTAGCCTGGATGTTAATATCAATCTCGGTAATTTCATCCAGCAAAATAGTGCCCCCATTTGCTTCTTCAAAAGCCCCCTTTTTATCGGAGATAGCGCCCGTAAAAGCTCCTTTTACGTGCCCAAAGAGAGTGCTTTCAACCAGTTCTTTGGGTAAATTCGCGCAATTTATCTTGACATAAGGTTGATCAGAGCGATTGCTGTTTTCGTGGATAAGATTTGCAAAAACTTCTTTCCCGGTCCCGCTTTCTCCCTGTATCATTACCGGTGCGGTACTTGCTGCTATCTGAGGAAGAATTTCCATCAGTTTTTTAATCTGCTCATCTTCTCCGATAAATCTTTTCTCACGCGGTTGTATTATTTCTCCATCATTTTCTTGAGAAGAGGACTGCCGGTCTGTTTTATCAGTTGTTCCAGAAAGTGCTTTAATCTTATGATCTTTATGAAAGTCGATCTTATCGGACTCGAAAAAGCGGTTGACTCGAAACGTAATTTCTTTGGCCTTAAAGGGCTTGGTGATATAGTCAAAAGCTCCTTTTTGGAGTGCCCGGACAGCGTGCGTAATATTGCCAAAGCTGGTCATCATTATAACACCGGTTTCAGGATAGTGTTCTTTGATATGAGCTAACACTTCATCACCGGTCATGTCATCCATTTTGACATCCGTCAGAACCAAGTGTACATCGTTATCTTTCAAAAAGTCGATGGCGTCAAGTGGTTGGTCGAAAGCTTCGACTTCGTAACCGTTCATGCTCAAATTTTCGACCAAAAATTCGAGCAGCATTTTGTCATCTTCAACTATTAAAACACGCTCTTTCATATCAATGATATTGAGAATGGTTTTTTACAAAAGAAATGGGAGTAAATACGCCGAGGTTTCTAATATTTGTACCCCGTAAATTGATTAAATATAAAAAGCTTTTCTGATGAAAACTTCAATGAAAAGTTGGGTTGAGGAAAGAGTTGGTCTCGATGTTTGGAAGTTATTAGGACTCAAGAGGTTATGTCAAAGAGTATAACCCTAAATAACATTTTGTTAACTATATTTAATCTTATTTAAGGATCTTTGAGGCAATATCTCCCCAGACTTCCGGATCATTTATTTTCTGACCCAGCTCTGTTTCTTGAGCAGCTTCAGCGGAATGCTCCGAAGCATTAAGAAACTCAGAAACTTGAGCTTTCATTTCCTTAAACTGTTGTGATGAAGATTCGTTTAGTTTTTCCAATTCGAGTTTGGCAAAAAGTTGATCGTTATTTCGAAACTGATAATCGCCAAGCGAAACTTTGTCTTTAGGAGTATTTCCGGAAGATTTTGATGTCTTCTCTGAAGCATTTCCTTCTGAAGTTTCGTTAGTCTTATTTATGTTATTACCGTTTATGCTATTTAATTTACTAATATCCATAGTCCTATAATTTAGTTCCTGATAATTTATGAAACTTTGCTATCGTTTTAAAAGCTGATAGCTTTTTTCGGCCTTATTCCTTTTTATTGCATCGTTTAGCCGCTCTTTTGACTCCTCTAAAATGTAACTAAGTGCTTCTTGTATTTTTTGTTGTTGTTGCTTGAATCTATTAAAAAGTTTTTCCAGTGATTCTTTCTCTTCCTTCGTGAATGTTGTTGTATCAACTTCCGAAGTTATTTTTATAAACTCATTTGTATGGTTGCCCCTTTCCTCAAATCGTTTTTGCAATAAGTTGATATCCGCATCATCTTTGTGGAGTTGGTTAAGAATCTTTCTATTAACCTTGATCAACTTTTTGAGTTGGCTGGCAACGTCATTCATGCTGTTAGAATCCTAATGTGGATTGTTGATTCATAATTTGATTAAACTGTTGTTGAGCTTGTTGTTGCATCTGGTTGATCTCAGCAAAAATTTCCCGCTGGCGTTCCTCATAACTTTCCAGGTATTTTTCTTCCGATTCAATACGGTTATCCAGAAAATCTATTTTTTGATCCAAGCCACTTTCCAAGGATGAAATGGTACCACCTGTTTCAGTAAACGTTTTCGCGCGTTCATACATCTTGGTAACAGGAGAATCATCATTGGAGAATAAGTTTTTAACTTCGTTGGGTCGATCGGTTAAGGCTTTGCTCAACTTATCCGCGTCATCCACCTTCATTTTTCCGTTATTTTCGAAGGTGATACCGATCTCAGATAGATTGTCGAGTTCCCCGGCTCCTGCAGAAGCCATATCCGTAAGTGCCATCTGACGCATATTTATAGTCAAATTGCGCACCGAGCGCATGTCTTGCAATGGTCCTTTGTTACCGGTCTCGCCATTGATAAAGGTTTGGTTGCGAATTTTGGTATTCATTTCATTGTACTTGGAAATGAAATCATCAATATTTTCGCGGGCCTTCTCTGTATCTTTTGAGACGGTAATTTGCTCTTGCTGGGTTGTTGAATTCAGTAATGTAAAGGTCATGCCCGAGATGGCATCATCGACGGTATTTTTTCCACGGCTGAATGTAATACCGTCTACCGTGAACTCAGCATCAAGCTTTGTCGTGTCTGTTTGTTGATGCGACATATTACTGGTGATATCAGCCAGTGCTCCGCTCGCGTTGGCAAACTGGACGCGCTCATCATAGCCGGTCTGAGCACTTTTTATCGACAACTGTACATTGCCATTGTTATCCACTTCAAAAACATCGCTGTCAGACTCTTCGCCCATTAAATCATTGACAGCCTTAGAAAACGATTCTAAAATTTCTTTGTTTGTCTTGTCCGTACCGTCGTCATTAGTACTTAGAATACTGATCGTTTCTGTTTTATCACCAATGGTAATATCCACAGAGCCATCTCCGCTGGCTGCCAGATCTGTTGCTGTCCCATCCATTACGTTCGACAGCATAATATCTTTTGTGGCTTTTCGGTTTACCGAAATGTCATAAGTGTTGGGATCTTTTAGCCCGGATATAGAATCAACTCGTATGGCATCTTCATTACTTATTGTAGCCTTTAAGGGGTTAAAGCTGTTTGAGGTAGTACTTGTAAGTTCATCAACCTGGGAAGTAAAGTCGGAAATTACGGAACTTACTGTGCTAAGAGCAGACTGCTTGTCGCTGAGCTGACTTTTCTGGTCTTCGAGCCGAAACTTTTTTTGGCTCTCGATTAGCACCAGCTGGTCAACAAATTGTGAATACGGATTGGTTTGTTGTAATAAGCTACCGATAGAATTCATAATATTATCTTTATCGGGTTAATCAGTTGCTGGTTCTTCTGTTTGCCCCTTTGAGGCTTGCTCCCAGGCATCACGCAGCGGTTCAAGAATTTCCCGAATCTCCTCGTAATTCTCATCACGGGCTAAATCCTGACAATATTGATAAAGTTGGAAAAGCTCCTCAGCAGGTTCATGATCGAAATTCAGGCTTTCCGTCAAAGTGTTTAGGACATCACGTACCCTGTCTTGATCTTTCCGATAGGTTGCCTGCAGTAGCAAGTCGTATAGCTTTACGACCAGTTGTAATGGCGATGCGTTCATAATCGCTTGTTGCTGATAAACCTGTTGTGGATTCTGCATGGTACTTAAATTTCAGTATTAGTTTGGTCTTGGGTACCAGTCATTATCGACTATTTTGAAAATTACTTAAGGCTGTCAGGATTAGAACCCTCTAATCTCACTAACCCATATTCGTTATTATAAATGCAAACAATATGCCATGGCGGTATTTTCGGCGATCTGTAATGGATTACTCTTAATATGTGACGGCCATAGCCATCTCCAGGTCTTGGATAAAAAGAAATGTTTTAGGTGTAAAAGCATGAATAGCGTTTCTGTTGCTATACTCAGGGTTGTGCTGTTGTTGATACTCCAATGTGATAAATAGCGCTTTGGTTTTAGCGAAATATTCCCCTTCAAAGAAAAAAATTCCGTTAACAGGAAGCGATTGCCAGCTTTAGGTCGCTTTAAGTACAAGAGAAGTAATTGGTTGGTCTTGGCATTTTATTTGTGAACACATCTGATGTAGTTCAATACCAAAGCCAACGAATTCTTTCGACTGTGCAGAAAAAGATCAAACAAGCCCAAAAATACTTGGAGTGGGAAAAACCCAATCAGGCCATTGCCGAACTGAAACCCGCTTTAGAAAGTAAGCAGATACAACAAGAGTATAAGTGGGTGCCCCACCATATGATGGGCATTGCTTTATCGCTCAAAGGTGAGCATGAGGCTTCGGCAGGATATTTGGAAAAAGCGGTAAAGTATGGTTCGGAGCAGCCTGAAACCTACCATATGCTTTCGGTAAACTATTTTAACCTTGCGCGGTTTGACGAGGCTGAGAAGTATGGCAAAGAAAC
>JABAHQ010000457.1_pt1 | contig 12190 bp, 13 predicted proteins | sample 7062091 | NCBI WGS metagenome assembly JABAHQ01 (sample SAMN14534359, study PRJNA622989) | marine sediment metagenome | biome: marine biome [ENVO:00000428]; feature: marine pelagic biome [ENVO:01000023]; material: deep marine sediment [ENVO:00002113] | place: India: Gulf of Kutch | collected...
CTGCGGCGTCGGCTGCGCGATCACCTATCATATCGACAAGAAGAGCAACGCCGTGGCCTTCGCCGAGGGACGCGAGAGTCCCGGCAGCGACGCGCGCCTCTGCCTGAAGGGCCGCTACGGATTCGACTACGCCAAGCACCCGCAGCGACTGACCGTTCCGCTGATTCGCAGGGAGGAGTACTACCCGAAGGGTCCGCTCTCATCCGCTGTGAGGGGCGAGCGACGGAAGAAACCGGGCGGCCTGGTCGACTACGACGAAGTGATGCCGGCCTTCCGGGAGGCGAGCTGGGACGAGGCGTTGGATCTCGTGGCGACACGCCTCAAAGGGATCAAGCAAGACCACGGGCCGTCGGCGCTGGCGGGATTCGGGTCGGCGAAGTGCAGCAACGAGGAGGCCTACCTCTTCCAGAAGCTCGTGCGCGCCGGCTTCGGCACCAACAACGTCGACCACTGCACGCGGCTGTGCCACGCCTCGTCGGTGGCCGCGCTGCTGGAGACGATCGGCTCGGGCGCGGTGACCAACGTGTTCAGCGACGTGCGCAACGCCGAAGTCGCCCTGGTCACCGGCAGCAACACGACGNNCGCGAAACGGCACCACGCTCGTGGTCGTCGACTCGCGAGAGACGGGGATCGCCAGGCACGCGCAACACTTCCTGCACATCAAGTCGGGCTCGGACGTCGCTCTCTACAACGCGATGATGAACGTACTGATCGAGGAGGACCTCATCGATCACGGCTACATCCGTGACTTTACGGAGGGCTTCGAGGAGCTAGGCAAGGTCATCGAGCGGTATACGCCCGAGATGGCGGAGAAAGTCTGCGGGATCCCGGCGGACCGCATCCGCGAGGTCGCTCGTGTGTTTGGGCGCGCCGACTCGGCCATCATTTTTGGGGGAATGGGGATCTCTCAACATACGCACGGCACCGATAACGCCCGCTGCCTCATCTCACTGGCCCTGCTCACCGGCAACGTTGGGCGTCCGGGAACGGGGCTCCACCCGTTGCGGGGCCAAAACAACGTGCAGGGCGCGTCGGATGCGGGCCTCATCCCGATGGTCTACCCCGATTACCAGAAGGTCTCCGATCCGGCGATCCAGAAGAAGTTCGAGGAGGCGTGGGGCGTTCAGCTCGACCCTAATCCACGACTCACCGTTGTGGAGATCATNNCAAGGCACTCGCCAACCTCGACTTCCTCTGTGTACAGGACATCTTCCTGACCGAGACCGCCGAGTTCGCCGACGTGATTCTGCCAGCGACGTCCTTCTTCGAGAAGGACGGCACCTACACCAACTCCGATCGTCGGGTCCAGGTAGGCCAGAAAGCCCTCGAGCCGCCGGGAGGGGCGCGCCTCGACTGGGAGCTGGTCTGCGAGATCGCGAGCCGAATGGGCTATCCCATGCATTACGAGAGTGCCGAGGGGATCTTCGCCGAGTTCACGTGGCTGGCGCCGAGCTACGCGGGCCTCACCTACGAGAACTTGAAGCCGACGGGCAAGCTGTGGCCCTGCCCCGATCCCGTTGCCAGCGATGGCACACAACTCCTGTTCGGCGACGGGTTCCCCACAGCGAGCGGTCGCGGGAAGTTCGTAGCGGTCGAGTACCAGCCGGCGGCGGAGGTCCCTGACGAGGAGTATCCCTTCGTGCTGAACACCGGCCGACTACTCGAGCACTGGCACACCGGGACGATGACGCGCAGGTCGAAAGCGCTGGACGCCATCGAGCCGGAGGCGACCTGTCAGATGAACCCGGCCGACCTTGCGGAGCTCGGCGTGGAACCGGGTGGCTATGTGACGCTGAGCACGCGAAGGGGCACCATCAGACTGAAGGCTCGTGCGACGCCGGGCATTGCACGAGGGAACATCTTCGTCCCGTTCCATTTCCGCGAAGCGTCAGCCAACACGCTCACCAACGACGCGCTCGACCCCTTCGGTAAGATCCCGGAGTACAAGTTCTGTGCGGTGAAGGTCGAGAGGGCGTAGCGCCGCTCGCTCAATAGCGGAACACCGCGGCGGCCGGGCTCTGCGCGTCCGGGACCTGATCGGGACCCACCGCGTAGACGTCCCCCGCATGCATCAGCGTCTGCACCGCTGCCAGATCGAGGAGATCCTGATCGCCGGGCTGGCGGTCCTCGTGCAACACGACCTCGCGGGCGCCCGCCTCGAACGCGCCCCACTGCTGCACGCCCACCGCAACGAACAGCGAGTCCACGCGCCCTTCATAGGCGGCCGGGACGATCTTCCTCGAATCCGCGGAGGCTTTCCCGGTGCCGACCAGCTCCCGATACTTCGTGGCCGCCCGCTCCTGAGCGCGAGCGAAGTGCGGTTCCAGGATAGCCCACGCCCTGTCGTGGAGCTCCTGTGCGAGCAACCCGTCCGGATTGCCGACGATCCCCTCATCTACGAGCTGCGCACAGGTGTTCGCCTCACGGTAGATCGGTAGCAGATAGTCGACCCCGGCGAGCACCAGAGGGATCCGCTCCGCGCACACGAGGTCCTGCAAGCCCCGGTCGATCTGCTTGAAGTAGCGAAGCAGGTCCTTCTTGTGCTCCGACTCGTCGCCGGCCGATCCGTGTCCGTGGAAGATCGCCGAGCCACCTCGCGCCGTGGTATGGAACTGAAGTTGCCGCTCGCGCTCCTCGCCGCTCAGAGCGTCGGCCAGGCTCGTCGGAACATTCTGCAGGTTCACCTCGCTGACGCTGTGCCGCGAGCCCTGCAGCAGCCGTACCTGCTTCTGGCTCAGCGCCAGGATGTAGAACCGCCCATCACCGCTCAGCAGTGGGAGCAGCGGCTTGACATGAAACCGATCGGTCACCACCACCAACTCGGAGAAGGTGAACGGCAGGCGATAGCTACGGAACGTGTCCTGAGAAGCGAAGGCCGCCAACCCGTCGCTCTGGTGCTGCCAGAAATCGAAGTCCTCGAGGAGTCTCCGGGCCGGCTCCAGGAGGGACTNNCTGGTGCTGCCAGAAATGCCGGTCGTCGAGCAGCCGCCGCGCCGGTTCCAGGACCCTGTCCGACTCGGCGCGCCGCAGCCCGTTCCTACGCAGCCGCTCGTCCGCCTGCCTCAGCAGATTCTTGAGACGGATCGGATCCTGCTGCGTCTCGGGGCCCGCGCGATGCGTCGGCAGGTAGAGCGAGACGCACAGGTTGCCACGCTCCTCGATGAGTGCACCAAGTTGCTCTCTGTTCAGGAGATCCATCGGGCTACCTCTTCCAGACGCTCCAACATCCCGAGGTCGTCGCCCCACCGTAAGCGGGCGTGATAGCGAGGCTACAAGCTGTAAGGCCCCTTACCGACAACCGGCGGGTGATGCCAACTTCCAGGTGTCTATCATTCCAAGATATCACCCTTTGCCGGACACGCCACTTGCAACGTAGGTTGCTTAGAGCGGCCGTCAGTCCAGCGGGCGGAGCGCGGGCGGCCGGCAGCGCGCCGGCGACTGAATCCTGAAGGCTGGCGGCCGCGTAGTGGTCAGTAGAAGCGGGCAGGCAACAACCCCCCGTACGGACCGGAGCCGATGTTCATGATTGAGCTACTCCTCGCCGGAGGCGTTGCCTACGGCGGTTACAAGTACACAAAGCGGTTCGTGGTGAAGAGGCTGCGCTTCGTGCCGAAGGCGCGGCGTGGCGTGGCGCCCTGGCTCGCCGGGGCGGGCGCGGTCATAGTGGCGGCACCGGTCGCCGCAGCCCTGCCGATCATCTCCGGGCTCACGGCGGCGGCCTTCGGAGCCGCTGTGGCGGGCGGTATGGCCTCGGGCAACAAAGAGGTGGAGAGGACGAACGTCTGGGGCGACCCCCGCTGAGGGCCGATCACGCGTCTCGCGTCGAAGCCTCACCGGTCAGTCAGGCGGCCGCAGCGCTCGTTCGCGCGGCGGCCGTTCCGTATCCGGCTCGTCTCACCGAGCTTCGTTCCCCTGTATCCAGCGCTGGGCGAGCGTGAACGCGCCAGCGACGAGCACCATCAGGAGCACGCCGTAGGCGGCGGCAGCGCCGAGGTCGAAGTCACGGAGCTGTGATAGGATCTCGACCGAGATCGGCCGTGTTCGGTGGGTGTACAGCACAATGGACGCGACGAACTCTCCGAGCCCCGTGACGAAAGCGAGGGACGCGCCGACGGCGATGGCCGGGAGCAGTCCGGGGAGGGTGACGCGCCGCAGGGTCCGCCAGGGGCCGGCACCGAGCGACGCCGCGGCCTCTTCGAGGCTGGGGTCGAGTTGTCGGAACCCGGCCAGCGTCGCCCGGCCGGTCAAGGGCAGAACACGCAACGTGTAGGCCATCACCAGAATGCCGGCGGTACCCACCAGAACGAAGCGGCCGGCCCAAGGCCGGCTGACGCTGAAGGTGGTCGCGAGCGCGATGGCGAGCACCGTACCGGGCAACGCCCAGGGGAGCGCGAGCAGCCCCTCCAAGAGTCGGCGACCGGGCACGCGCCAGCGCACGGCGAGCTGGCCCACGGCGAGGCCGGCGGCGACCGCGAAGAGGGTCGCAGCGCTGGCCATGATCAGCGAGTTGACTATCGGCCGCAGCGTCCGGGCCTCCGCGAAGAGCTGGGCGTAGTTCTCTAGGGAGTAGCGTGGTGGCAGCGTCTCCACCGTCCAACTGCCATCGGGCACCAACGAGACCAGCAGCAGGGTCAGGTGAGGCAGAATCAGCAGAAGCACGCCGAGCCCCGCCAGGGTCGGCACGCTGATCGCCGCCCAGCGCGACTTGACCGGCACGCGCAGCGGTGAGGCGCCTTTGCCAGGCGACACATACTCGCGCTTCCCCTCCCAGCGGGCGAGCGGCCAGAGTACCAGCAACGAGACCGCCGCCAACATCACCGTCTCGACCATCGCCATGCCCGTTTCGCCCTGCAGCTTGCTGCTGAAGATCTGGGTCGTCATCACCCGGAAGCCGCCGCCAAGGACATAGGGGGCGCTGAACGAAGCCATGGACGTCATGAAGGTGAGAAGCGCGGCCCCTGCCAGGCTCGGCGTGAGCAGCGGCAACGTCACCCGGCTGAACGTACGGAGGCGGCTAGCACCTAACGATGCTGCCGCCTCGAACACCGCCGGGTCGAGCCGTGCCAGTCCGGCCAGGGTGAACAGGTAGAAGTAGACGTACATCGAGTAGGCGTGGACGGCGAGGATCGCCGTGGCGCCGTGCAGCTGCCAGGGCGCCGACTCCAGGCCGAGGGCGTCCTGCACCAGCCGGGTGGCCATGCCGCTCTCGCCGTAAAGGAAAAGGATCGCAATGACGCCGACCAGCGGCGGCAACAACACGGGCATAGCGGCCAGCGCAGCCAGCAGGCGGCGGCCGGGGAACTCGAAGCGGGCGAAGAGCAAAGCCAGGGGCACGCCGATGAGCGCTGAGAGGACGACCGTGAAGGTGGAGATCCAGACGCTGGCCCACAGGGCACGCAGCTCCGATGCCGTGCCGAAGAAGGCCGTGTAGTGGCGCAGCGTGAAGCCCTCGTCGCCACTCAAGCTGCCTGCGAGGACGACAAGGTTAGGGTAGACGACGGCCCAGAAGAGCACGACGAAAACCGCCAGCACGAATAGGCGATCCCTCGGCGCGAGCCTCTGGCCCCCACCACCGCTCGAGAGGCTCATCCGCCCGGCCGACCGCCCTGAACCGCGAAGGCGAACAGGCCCGCGGGCGCGGACCGCGGTACCACGCCCACGACATCGCCGGGCTGAGCCGGGTCGGCGCCCGCCTGGATCTCGAGCTCTCCGCCGTCCACGGTCACCGTGTACACGTAGACGGAGCCGGCGAACCGCCGATCTCGTACGGTGCCCCGCAGCGCACCCTCAACGTCACGCGGCGCGAAGGCCAGAGCCTCCGGTCGCGCCAACAGCTTGACCGGCTGCCCGGGCCCGACGGACACATCGGCGCGCGACGCACGCGCCGTCCAGATAACGCCGTCGGCGAGGCAACATCTCACAAGGCCAGCGTCGTCCAGCTGCTCCACCTGGCCCTCGACGACGCCCGCCCGACCCAAGAACGTGGCGACGAATTGCGTGGCCGGGCCGTGGTACAGCTCCTCCGCCGCACCCAGTTGCTCCAACCGCCCGTCGCGCAACACCGCGATACGATCGCTCAGGGCGAACGCTTCCTCCTGATCGTGCGTGACGTAGATCGTAGTGATACCGATATCCTTGACCAGCGCCCTCAACTCACGGCGCGTCTGCTCCCGCAGCGCCGCGTCCAGATTCGACAACGGCTCGTCCAGCAACAACACCTGGGGCCGTGGGGCAAGCGCCCGCGCCAACGCCACGCGCTGCTGCTGACCCCCGGAAAGCGAGCCGACCGACCGATCGCCGGCCCCGGGCAGACGCACCAGTTCGAGCGCCCGAGCCACGCGCTCGTCGACGTCCCCGCGGGCAAACGCTGCCGCCTCCAGGCCGAAAGCCACGTTCTCGCCGACGCTCATGTGCGGGAAGAGCGCGTAGTGCTGGAACACCATCCCGAAGCCGCGCTTCTGAGGCGGTACCCGCGTGACGTCGCGCCCCGCCAGCACGACCCGGCCCGAGTCCGGTGTCTCGAAGCCGGCGATCATGCGGAGCGCCGTGGTCTTGCCGCAGCCGCTCGGGCCCAGCAGGGTGACGATCTCGCGCTCGGCGACCGACAGCGACAGCTCGTGTACGGCGGGCGTGCCGGCGAAGATGCGAGTCAGCCTGTCGAGCTCCAGGAAAGCCTGCAAGTCAGGTCCCACCGCGGATGTGTGCGTCCCAGTATCTCATCCACTCGCGGCCGCGCGCCTCCAGCAGTTCCCAGTCGACATCCATCGGCCGCAGCTCGCCGGTCACCCGAACCAGCCAGTCGGGGAGCGAGTCGACCGGTATGTCCGTCCGCGTCAGGTTACGGTAGGCGCTCCGCGCGGCGAGCAGTTGCCCCTCTACAGAGCCTACGAACTCGATGAACGCGTGGGCCAGCTCGGGGTTCCTCGCCCCCTTGACCACTGCGATCGCGTCCACCAGCATCGGTGTGCCACTCGTCGGCAGGATGTAGTCGAGAGGGAAGTCTTGCGCCTGCACGCGCAACACGTCCGGGAGGTTCCACAGCGTGACCAGCCCTTCCTGGCGTGCGAGCTTCTGATACAGCAGAGTCGGGTTGAGCACGTACTCTTTCGTCTGCGCATCCAGGCGACGCAACCACTCGTACCCCGCTGCGGTGTCTCCAGTCCCGCGCAGGCTGCGGTACATGATCATGCCGAAGATCGTGCGCATCGTCCCGCTGGCCATCGGATCGCGGATCAGTAGCTTACCCGCCCAGCGCGCGTCCAGCACGTCATCCCAATCCCCGGGCGCATCGGCCTTCGCGACGGCGTCGCTGTTGAACATGATCACGGCCGGCGTCAGGTAGACGCCGAAGTAGAGGTCATCGNNCTGGCCATCGGATCGCGGATCAGCACCTCCCCCCGCCAGCGCGGATCGAGCACGTCATCCCAGTCGTGAGGCGCTTCCTGTCTGGTGATCGCCTCGCTGTTGTACGTAATCACCGCGGGCGTCAGATAGACACCGAAGTAGAGGTCGTCGGGACCACGCGCTTCCGAGGACACCGAGTCCGCCCAGCTGGGGCGGTAGGGCGCCAGCAGACCTTCGGCCGCGGCCCGCGCGAAGAAGACCTCCGGACCGCCGTACCAGATGTCGGCTTGTGGGTTGGCACGCTCCGAGCGGACGCGGTCGAGGGCCTCCTGGGATCCCATGTCCACCCACTGAACCTCTGCTCCCGGGTGAGCGGCCTCGAACGCGTGCTTGAACAGGTCCAGCTGTTCCCGGCCATGCGGCGAGTAGATCGTCAGCACGTTCCCCGGCTCGGAGCACGCCGCGACCCACAACCACGCCATCAGCTGTAGGCAGAGAGAGAGTCGATGCATCATCGCTCCAGACTCAACAGGTTGGCCAACAAGCGGTAGGCCCCGGGAACGCCGGCCGGCAGCTGCCTGAACAACGCCAATCCGGTGTACACGTAGACGCCGTCGCCGAGGGGCGCGATCAACAACGCGCCGCGCTTCGGCTCCTCGCTGGGATCCGCGGTCTCCAGCAACGGCTGATACCGCTCGTCCCACTCGTGGGGGAAGTAGAGACCTCTTTCCTGCACCCAGCCTTGGAAGTCGCGTGTTCCTATCCGGTTGGGCCAGTTGAACACGGGGTGATCCGGCGCCAGCACTATCACCGGCGCGTGCTCATCGCTCACACGGTCGTGCGGGCGGCGCGCGCGCAGCGGGTAGGGCGCGTAGTCGCCGTTGAAATAGGTGTACTGCTGGTACTGGGAGATCAGCGTACCGCCGGCGCGTGCCCAATCGAGGAACCGCTGGTTGTTCGCCAGCAGCGTCGGATTCGTCTCGTAGGTGCGAATCCCCAGGACGATCACGTCGTAGGCCGACAGGTCCCCTCCGGCAACGGCACGGTCGTCCAAGACGTCCACCGCCACGCCCATGGCCGCGATGGCGTCGGCGACGGCGTCACCAGCGCCCGGCACATAGCCGACGCGCAGGTCCCTGTTCACGTCGAGCTCGAACGCTTCCAGACGCGCGCGCGCCTGGCTAAACAACACGTTGCGTCGAACGTGAGGATAGTCGATGAGCGAGTAGCCCTCGCGGTAGGTCCGACCATCGCGCGTCTCGGTCACCGCCGCGACCACGTAGGTACCGGCGTCGAGGTCGCCCGGCGCCTCCACATCGAACTCGACAGCCGCCGCAGAGCCCGGCGCGACCATGGCGAACTCGGCCTCGGACGGCGACACGCGCCAGCCATCCGGCGCCTCGAGGCGAACACGGCCGCGCACCCCCTCGGGCGCTTCCCCCCGCAGGCTGACGTTGAAGACCGTGCGTTCCCTCGCGCCGAGTGGCCAGACCGTGGTTACCGGCTCGATCCGGACGCCCACGGCCGGTACGACGAACAGCGGACGGCGGACCTCCCCGCGGGCCTGGTCGGCGAATCGATACACCGCCTCGACCTCCCGGCGAATCGTCTGACCGGCGATGGCGATCTCGACCTGGACCTCTACCGGTGGGTCCCCCAGCGGAGTGCCCCGCTCGGGCGAACCGGCCGGCCAGCGGTAGATGGCACCCGATCGCGGTGCGCGGAGGAAATAGGGCCGCGTCGGCTCCGCGTCCGCCGGGACGGCCACGCGGAAGCGCTGGCGTGTGAGGGACGATGGCGAGACGCTGCCGGGCACGCTCTCTTGCACACCCCAGGGCGTGCCGAGGGCGACGCGGTGGAGCTCCGCGCTCTCAGCTCCGCCGTTCCATATCTGCACCTCGACCTCGAAGCTCTGGCCGGGGACCACCAGATCATCATCGACGAATGCCTCCACGACGATGCCGGCGGCAGCAGCCAGTGCAGATTCCAGCTTCCGCTCCTCCGCAGCCAGCGCGAAGCGCAGCCCATCCCCTTCAGGACCGGTCATCTTCACCAGCTCGGCCGCGCGACGCAGCTGCGCGAGGGCACCGCTCAACGGCACGGCCACGCCCCTCGTGTCAAAGCTGCCCAGGACCTCCCGCGCCTGCCGCAGCCTCTCCGTATAGGCATTCAGCGCCCCGGCGAGCGCGTCACGCACATCGAGCTCGCCGATCGTGCCGACCTTGCCCACGAGGGTCGTGTCGACGCCGTCGAACAGGGAGTCCTCGCCGCGCGCCCCGCCCACCGCGACACGGCTGTCGAGTAGCCGCACCGACGTCTGCTGTGGGCCCATGGCCTCGATGCGTCCCATGTCCTGAGAGCGGTGCCGGCTGCGGCCCGCCATGGCGATCTGATGGTACGACCGGCCGTAGAGCGGGTCGAGCCTGCCGGTCTCGATCTCCAGGGTGGCTGCCGCCCGGTCGAAGCGCGTCGAACGGTAGAGCTTGAGCGGCCTCCACGGACGCAGCCCAGCCGCGAGCTGCTCGGGAAACCGCTGCGGGTCGCCAGCGGCTTCGTACGCCGCCAGCGCCAGTCGTCCCGCCGCCTGGTGCTGGCCGTGCCGGTCACGCGGCGTCCCGCTGAAGATCGAGACCACGATCTGCGGCCGGAACCGGCGCACGACCGCGACCACGTCGGCGAGCAGCGAGTCTCTTGGCCAGAACTGGAATGTCTCTTCCGCCGATTTGGAGTAGCCGAAGTCGTAGGCCCGCGTGAAGAACTGATCCGCCCCATCCAGCGTGCGAGCGGCGAGCAGTTCACCGGTGCGCAACAGACCGAGCCCCACGCCGAGCTCGTGGCCGATCAGGTTCTGGCCGCCCTCGCCACGGTTCAACGTCAGATAGGCGGCCTCTGCACCCAGGCCGCGCTCTAGCCAGGTGAGCAGTGCCGTGTCCTCGTCGTCGGGGTGCGCGCCGATGACGAGCACGCGCTTCACGCTCCCCAGGCCGCGCAGCGCCCGTCCCAGCCCCACGATCCCAGCCTCGGGATCGACGACGGTCTGCGCGAACCCACGGGCCGGAACCATCGAGGTCGCGACCAGCAGGGGCACGACCAGCCGCACCAGGGTCGGGGGCTGCAAGTGCGCTGAGCCGCGCCTCCACGTTGACTCGAGGATGCCCATGGTCGCTCAAACTATCCGGCGCCGGCAGAGTGGGCCAGCGGCGCGGACTGGTCTTCTTGTGTCGCGCTGGCCCGCCGCGTAGCATCGGACGCGAAAGCCCCCGCACCCAATGCGACCGCACTGGCCTATGCACCGTCCCCAGGAAGCCACAGCCGGCTCAGGACCCCTGGCTGCGACCATCATCCTCCTCCTCATGTCGGTCACTCACCTGGCCTACGTGCCGCTGGCCGAGCTGCAGGCTATGCCTGTCCTACCGCCCGCGCTCGCCCTGTCCGTCGCGCTCGGTGCGGGCTACGCGCTCGCCGCGCGCCGGGCGCGCCGGGACCGCGGCTTGGCCGTCGCCGTCAACCTGATCGTGGGGGAGGACCTGGGGGTGCTGGCCGCCGGCCTCATCCTAGGCCACCCCTGGGGGGCGCATCTGCGGCCGGGCACGGTGCTGCTCCTCGGGCTGCAGCTGGCCCTCGCGTTCGCCGAGATCTGGCGGCGTCAGGAGGCGAGGCGGCCGATCGTTCCGGCGGTACGCCTCGCCTGGTTCGTTGTCGCCTATGCCCTCGCCTTCGCCGCCTACGCGGCGCTCCAGCCTCAAGGGCTGTGGGACCCGGGTGACCCACTCCCTTGAAAACCCGTGGCTTGCAGGCCCCGGGCCCAACTGGCCTGGAATTCGCTTCAATGTTAGCTTGATATGGTTGTCGAGGTCCTTCTCGAGCGGGCGGCTTCAGGTGCTGGGAGGGGTGGAATGCTGGGGAGTTTGACCGTAGTGCAGAGCTCGTCGGGCGGCCTGGCGCTCGTGGGCTATCTCCTGCTGGGCCTTGCCATCGCCGTGGTCGGTGGAGCCATCCTGCTCGCCCTTTTCCGGAAATCCACGGTGAAGCGGCGCAATCCGGAGGCTGACCGGCTGGAAAGCGTCAAGGATCAGATTATCTGGCGGGCGCTGGCCCAGGGCATCCGGATCACCGCCGCCGAGGTGGCGGCCCAGTCGGGTATTTCGGAGGGCGACGCGGAGCTCGCTCTAATGTCTCTCGTGTCNNAACCGGATGATGGCGGCGGTGTCGTGTACCGCATCGACGCGCCGATCGCCGGGGCCGGCGACCCGTCAACGCACGGCGCGTGATGCCTGCCAGGTGAAGTCGAGGTGGACTCGACCGCCGCTATCAAAGAAATTTAACGTAGGCTCGCCCGTTCCCCCCGCCGTGAAATCGCCGGGATGATATTGCAGAGCCGCGGAGCAGGAGACGCGCGCGGATGATGTCCGACCCCACCAAGGTGGACGGGACCACGGTGGATGAGTTGACAGGGAAGCTCGTCCTCCTGATCGAGGAGAGCCGAGCGTGGCACGAGACCGACCTGATGCATCGGCAGCTCGCCGCCAAAGTGAAGAACTACGTCCGCTACGTCCGCAGCCCCAAGTTCACTGTCGACCACAACCGTGAGCCCAAGGGGACCATCGTTCGCCCCGTAACCGCCCAATCACCCGGTGATGTCTCCGTCAAGTTCTTCGAGCGAGTCGCTTATGAGTTGAGCAAGCACGGTCTGGTGTTCGAGCAGCAGCTGGGGGCTGAAGGGATTCCCGTCAGCGTGACGCCCAGCACCGACGCGACCTCCCCACCGCGCCCGCCGACGCCTGCCGCCGGACCGCCGACGGCACCCCCGAGCCCGCAGGTGCCAACCGCCAAGCCGCCACCGCCG
>JABAHQ010001849.1_pt4 | contig 12175 bp, 11 predicted proteins | sample 7062091 | NCBI WGS metagenome assembly JABAHQ01 (sample SAMN14534359, study PRJNA622989) | marine sediment metagenome | biome: marine biome [ENVO:00000428]; feature: marine pelagic biome [ENVO:01000023]; material: deep marine sediment [ENVO:00002113] | place: India: Gulf of Kutch | collected...
CAATACTTTTCAAATAACGTAGTTTAGCCCCTTGTGGGCGGGCACAAGGCCCTATGCTACAGTCTTATTTGAATGGTATTGCTGCTAGAAGTCCTTACTATATACACTTATTTTTGTAGGAGATTTACCATGACCAAATTACACGAACTCGCTCAACTCGGTCAGGCCATCTGGTTTGATTACATTCGTCGTTCTTTCACCGACTCGGGCGATCTGCAAAAATTACTCGACCAGGGGGTGCGCGGTGTGACTTCCAACCCCTCCATCTTTGAAAAGGCTATCGCCGGTAGCGCTGATTACGACGATGACTTACGACGCTTGGTGGACGAGGGCAAATCAGTCGAGGAGATTTACGAAGCCCTGGTCATTGACGATATCCAAAAAGCGGCCGACCTGCTGCGTCCACTCTACGATGAGAGCGGCGGTGTTGACGGCTATGTGAGCCTGGAAGTTAGCCCCACCCTGGCTCACGATACCGAGGGCACGATCGCCGAGGCTAAACGCCTCTTTGCCGTCCTGGGGCGGCCCAATGTGATGATCAAAATCCCGGCGACGCCCGCCGGGATCTCGGCCATCGAAGCCGCTATCGGCGCAGGCATTAACGTCAATGTCACCTTAATCTTCTCTCTGGCCCAATATGAAGCTGTGAGTGAGGCTTACCTGGCCGGGCTGGAAAAACTGGCGGCCACCGGCGGTGATGTCAATCAGGTTGCTTCGGTGGCCTCCTTCTTCATCAGCCGGGTGGACACTGCTGTGGATGCGGCCTTAGAAAAGGCTGGCCATACCAACCTGCAGGGTAAAATTGCCATTGACAATGCCAAGCTGTCCTACGCCCGTTTCCGTGAGCGCTTTAGCGGCGAACGTTGGCAGAAACTTGCGCAAGCTGGCGCTCGTGTCCAACGTCCGCTATGGGCCAGTACCGGCACCAAAAATCCGAGCTATTCTGACACGCTTTATGTGGATAGCCTCATCGGGCCGGACACCGTCAACACTGTACCCCCGGCCACCTTACAAGCCTTTTTAGACCACGGTCAAGTTGCGCTTATCCTTGAGACCGATGTGGCCGGCGCTCGCGCCCGGCTGGCCAGACTGTCCGAATTGGGCATTGACCTGGACGCCATCACCCAGAAGTTGCAGGATGATGGGGTGGCCGCCTTTGCTAAATCGTTTGAAGCCCTCATGGCCAGCATCGAGACGAAACGGGAGCAACTGCTGGCCGAGTGGCAGCCGATGTCCATGAGTTTGGGCGCTTACCAGGCTACGGTAGATCGTGCCCTGGCTGACCTGAAGGCAAATGACGTTATCCGTCGCATCTGGGCTCACGATCACACGGTCTGGAAACCAGAGCCCACGGAAATTACCAACCGCCTGGGCTGGCTACATACCGCCGAGGTAATGAGTGACAACCTCGGTCGCCTGGAGGAACTGGTCGAAGCGGTTCGCGCCGATGGCTATACTCACGCCCTGCTGCTGGGCATGGGCGGCTCCAGCCTGGCCCCGGAGGTTTTCAGCAAAACGTTTGGTAGCAAAGCAGGTTATTTACACCTGGCCGTGCTGGATAGCACCGATCCCGGCGCAGTCTTGACCTACGCCGAAAGCCTCGACCTGGCTAAGACCCTTTTCATTGTCTCGACTAAATCGGGTGGTACCGTGGAAACGCTCTCCTTCTTCAAATTCTTCTACAACCGCGTAGCCGAGACTCTAGGCGCTGAGCAAGCCGGCCAGCACTTCATTGCCATCACCGACCCCGGCAGCAAATTGGCTGACCTGGCCGAGCAATATAATTTTCGGGCCACTTTCCTCAACGATCCTAACATCGGCGGGCGTTACTCAGCCCTTTCTTACTTCGGTCTGGTGCCAGCAGCGCTGATCGGGATAGACCTGGAGACTCTACTCAACCGGGCCATGACAGCAGCTTGCAATTGCGAGGGGTGTAACTGTCCGGTTGAGGGTGACAACAATGGTGGTCGCCTGGGCGTGGTGATGGGTGAATTGGCCAAGGCCGGGCGGGATAAGGTGACGCTGATCACCTCCCCGGCCATCAGCAGCTTTGGCGATTGGGTGGAACAGCTCATCGCGGAGAGCACCGGTAAGGAAGGCAAAGGCATCGTACCGGTCGTAGGTGAACCGGTGGAATCACCTGATGTCTATAGCGACGATCGTCTCTTTGTTTATCTGCAACTGGAAGGCGATGAAACCCATGATGTCGCTATACAGGCGTTGGCTGTCGCAGATCCTGGGAGCGAAGTCGAAGATCCTAGGAGTGAAGCGGATAGGGCGTATAGGGAAGCCGGTCATCCGGTCGTCAGACTGTATCTGAAGGACCTGTATGATTTGGGCGGGCAATTCTTTCTGTGGGAGATGGCCACCGCCGTAGCTGGCTCCCGCATCGATATCAACCCCTTTGATCAGCCTAACGTTGAGGCAGCCAAGGTCTTAGCCCGGAATATGGTGGCCACTTATCAAAAGGAAGGCAAACTCCCCCAACTGACACCCAGCTTGCAACGAGATAACATTATTGTCTACGGGGACGTTAAAGCTGACACACCCGGCGAAGCCCTAAAGGCATTCCTGGGCCAGGCTCAGACAGGCGCTTACGTGGCCCTACAGGCTTATATACAACCGACGGCTGAAGCCGATGAAGCTTTGTTAGCCCTACGCACCAAGCTACGCGATCAGACCAAGCTGCCCACAACCGCCGGTTATGGGCCGCGTTTCTTACACTCCACTGGTCAACTACACAAAGGTGACGCCGGTAAAGGGCTCTTCATCCAAATTACCGCCGATGACCACCAAGATACTCCTATTCCCGACGAAGCAGGTTCGTCAGACTCATCTATCACCTTCGGCGTGCTCAAGACAGCTCAGGCCCTCGGCGACCGCCAGGCCCTGTTGGATAACGGGCGGCAGGTCATTCGTTTCCACCTGGGAAGCACTGTCGCTATCGGATTGCAACAGTTAGCGGGGACTTTAACATGAGTTTGCAATTTTGGTATATGTTACCGGTGTCCATCCTCATTGCCACTACCGCGATGGCCTCTGGGGTGGGTGGAGCCACTTTCTTCGCCCCAATCTTTATTCTGGTGCTGGGGCTCCGGCCCGAGGTTGCTATCGGCACGGGATTGATCACCGAAGTCTTCGGTTTTGCCAGTGGGGTGTATGCCTACACCCGCAAACGCCTGATCGACTACCGCTTGGGGGTGACACTACTGGTCGCCACCATCCCATTGGCTTTGGTGGGCACCTGGGTGGCTACACGCGTCGAGCCAGACATCCTCAAAGTGATACTCGGGGTGGGGTTATTTGCTGTGGCCCTCAGCTTTCTGCGAGCGCCGGAGCACAAAGATGTGGTCCGCCTGGATGATGCCATCGAGAAAGAATACGGCGGTGAAAAAGCCGAAACCTGTTTAATCACCGCCGAGGGCGAACAGGTTTGTTACACCGTCTGTAATCGGACTGAGGGACGCCTCATCGCTGGCGCGGGCGGACTATTTGTCGGCCTGATCTCGACCGGGCTGGGCGAATTAAACGGGTATTTCCTCCTACAGCGCTGCCGCGTGCCCAGCAAGGTTTCGGTGGCTACCAGTGTCTTTGTGGTGGCTTTAACCGTGCTGTCTGCCGCAGGGGGACACCTCTTCCAATTCATCCAAACCGGCGGTGAGGTGTTAGACACGGTGCTTAGCCTGGTTATCTTCACCGTGCCGGGGGTGATTATTGGCGCTCAATTAGGGTCCATGGTGGCCAGTCACATCTCACAACGTACCCTTGAACGCGGACTGGGCGTCCTCTTCTTACTCGTTGCGGTCTTGACCCTGGGGGAGGTTATCTTATGATTCGGGCTATGATTTTTGACCTGGATGGCACACTGGTGCAAACGGAGCGACTCAAGGCCATCTCCTACGCACGGGCGGCCATTGAACTATGTCCTCGCGACATCACCGAGGCGGAAGTTATCGAAGCCTTTAAAGAAGTCGTCGGCCTCTCGCGCCGGGAGGTGGCCCTGGGATTGATGGAACGCTTTGGGCTGGAAGAGGTAGCCCGGAGGCGCATGGCCGAGTTTGGGGTCAGGACGCCCTGGCAGGCGTTTGTACAGATTCGGTTATCGATTTATGAGCAAATGTTGGCCGATCCAAAGGTTCTGCGCAACAATCAATGGCCACACAATATGGCCTTGTTGCAAGAGGCGCGGCAAACTCGCTGCAAAGTTGGCCTGGCCACCATGTCCTACTGTCCCCAGGTGCAACGCGTACTGGAAATCTTGAACCTCAGGGAAGCTTTTGATTTTGTCGCCAGCCGTGACGATGTGGAACACGGCAAACCCGACCCGGAAATTTACCTCCTAGTTGCTCACGAACTGGAGGTTTCCCCGGCGGAGTGCCTGGTTATCGAGGATTCACCTAGCGGAGTGAAGGCTGCCCTAACCGCCGGGATGACGTGTATCGCCGTGACCACACCCTTCACCCGAGAGGCGATTCACGCCCAAAAGTTGCTCCCCGAAACTTACATCGTTGACGATCCAGACCAATTGCCGGACGCAGTGGCTCGGGTCATTGAACACTATAAGCATAAGGCTTAGCTGCGCTTATCTTATCTGGCCCGTTAAAAAAAGTGGGGTAAGTTGACAATTTACCCCACAGCAGGCACCCTTCCAAATGACAAGAAATATTGTTGTATTCCGGTGGGCGACAAACTAAAGTTTGTCTGACAAAAGCACATGCCTATGCACCAAGAAAGTTGGGCAACTTTGCTCAAGGCGGGTCCGTGATGCGCCGGTCATGGACTGGCTCAGAGCGGTCTGTAAATTCAACCAAAAGAGCTCTAGTCAACGCGCACGTCTAACCAGAGCTCCTTTGAAGAAATAAATGGATGGATGAATACCTGAATCATAACACCAATTAATTTGAACCGGTTATGAATCTTATTAGAAAATGGTTAGAATCGTTTGAGGCATATTTAGTGGGCAGGCTCAGAGCCTGGTACTGGCATTGCGAAGTTGAAAAGATGGCCCTGGAACACTTCTATCACCCCGAAACGATGCCGGTCGAAGAAAAACTGAAGGCCAATCTCTGGGAGCTCGTTACTTATACAATACACTTTTTTGCGGAAGACGAGGCACTTCTCCTGGAGCCGCCAGAGACAGAACATAAGCAACTGTAAGATGGAGAAGAGGATAACGGGATAAAGTCAGTTTGATAGGCTGAGACAAAAAGAGGGTCTCCGGAAACATCAAAAGGATGGTGTACGGTCAAAGATAAGGTCGACACCACCTGATGTTGCGCAAATCTCTGGTTTCACTTATGATAAAAAACCTGTGAAGTGGGCAAGACTTCACAGGTTTCAGGGTTGTCCGCTTGGTTGCTCAAGCGTCGCGGCGACAGAGCAAGGCGCTTACCGGCTGCGGGGAGCGTTCTGCTCAAGGTAGGTCGAAAACTGGCTCTCGATCAGAGCAGTCAAGCGGTCAACCACCGCTTGTAGCTGGGCAACGTCGGTCCGCAGGGCGGTAAGATCGGCTTGCTGAGTCTCAACCTTGTCCCGAAGCTGGCAGACTGTGACATTGGTGGCAGCCAAGGCTTTGTCATACTTGATCAAATTCTGCAATACCTGACCTGTAGCCATCTCCCCGTCAAGTTGCTCACGCTGCCACAAAGACCACAGCTTTTCGGGATCGTGGTGGCCCATAGGGTTACCTCCTTTCTTTGGAATTTTGAACGATATGGGTGGTTTTGTTAGCTTCACGTAACACCTGACAAAGTTGTATCAGGTAAGGGATATACGAATTTGGGTTTTGGTTAGCTTATAATCGGGGTAATTTTTGGGCTTTTCTCCAGGAAACCGTTCAAATCAGCCAAGAAGGACGCCGTCGCCGCTATCCTGGTTTTAAGGTAAGACTACTTATTTAAATCATAACACGACATGTTAAATTTGTCACCAAAGCAGCAAAAAACTTTTGGCTCTTTAGGAATCCAGGGGGTTGCACCGAGATCGTGTCGGATATGTATCCGGCACGGGCCCTGAGCGGACTTTTGCAACTTAACTTTTTAATCCGGTAGTGTTGCCTAGGGATTTATACCTCCCTACTATCTCTGGCTCAAACACGCTCAACAGTCCTCAAATCAAAGGGGTTAGACCAGGCTTTGGCCCCAGTAGGACCAACCACTTCAAAACGAACCCAGCGAGCATTAGGCCTCAAGGTGAACCTTGCCCGTTCAAAAGTCCGGCCTGGTTCGCGATAGGCTACGCCATAGGCGTCACAAACACCAAAAATTTGTTGGGCTTCAGAAGTACGAATGGTCACTTCCACCACGCTACGTTCATCTTTGGGTTCGTCTACCCGACGTAACTGAATGTCATAGATTTCTGGGCCGGTTGTGGCATAGCTAGCACCGGCCTCGAGGGCGGCCACAATGGCCTGGGGCGTTCGCTCTTTAACCCGTACCATCGTCCAGCCCTGATAGGTGTCCCAGTTTTCCGTTTCATGGCGATGAGAGTCATCAGTAGCCAGGGCCGGGTAGAGGTGATTTTCAAGGGCCATCCAATCATCCCAGTGAGCCCCCGACTCGCCTCGCCCCATGCAGCGGCAGGTGGTGTTAAAAACTTCAACCCCGGCCAAACCTTGTAACGGGAGCACATCGCGGATAACATTGACCGAACTCCAATAAGGGTGAGCCAGCCAGGCTGATCCACCTTGTCGTTTGACTTCATTAATCACGTGCTGGGGGGGCATCCTGGTTGAATCCATATCCTCATTAATATTCAAAGCCAGAAAATGATGCCTTTGACCGCCAAAGGGGTTATCCGGGTGTAACTCAGCCCCTTGAATTAACACAAAATCGTCAGGGCAACTCACCGTGTCAACGCGGGTAATCTTAAAGTGATCTGACAGGCACAGAAAATCATATGCCTGGGTAACATACCCATCCACCCGTTCTTGAGGCGAAACCCGGCCATCAGAATTGATCGTATGCGCGTGTACATTTCCCTTAAGCCAGACATAGCCATCTTCAGCCTTGAGGTTGAAGGGACTGATTAAACCATTCGATACAGCATCATTATTCATGAAACATGACTCCTATTCAAAAAATGATGGGCAAGCTAAGATAGGGATACCGGCCGCTGGCGCAGATGGATGCGGTTCAGCCGCCCTAAAATACCGGCAACATCCTGAACGATTCCTATACCCCGGAGGGCATCTCCGACAACAGTTCCGCCAGATAATGCTGCCATAATTTGGGCAGCGAGTGAGTCCCGTGTCCCCGGGTGTGGTCGCTGACAGGCAGCAAGATATAACGCCCCTGTTTGACTCGCTTGATAACTTCTTCCATGATCCCCAGCTCCGGCGGGTTGACCTGATCATCGGCAGAGTTGATGGCCAGGAGGGGGGCTTTGATCTTTTCCAAATGGGGGGCTGGATCGTAATAGCGTGAGGCGTCAAACTGATAGATGAGGTCATTGGCGTCGAGCCGGCTGGCGTAATCCCCTACCAACTTCTCTAAGAGCTTTTCAGCCGCTTCACGGGTGGGGGCCTGTTTTTGCCACTGTAAGGGGCTGCTAATCATCACCAGGAGGGCATAAATGGCCGGGATGAGGCCGCGCGGCTGGGTTGTATATTCTCCATTCTGCCATTCGGGATCATTGCGAATCGAGTCAATGATCATCTTGCGCAACATACGGTTACGCCCGGCAATCTCGACCGGCAGGCAGGCCAGGGGCACGAGGGCGTCCATAAAATCGGGGTAGGTCACCCCCCAGAGCCAGGTGTGCATGCCGCCCATCGAAGTTCCCATGACCAGGCGCAAATGATTAACACTCAGATGTTCGGTTAGCAGGCGGTATTGGGCCAATACCATATCGTCATAGGTATAGTGAGGAAAGCGGGCGCGTAAGCCGTCGCTCGGTTTGCTGGACTGGCCGTGGCCGATGCCATCGGGGAGGATGATAAAATATTTTGTGGCATCTAGCAGTTGTCCCGGCCCGAACAATACCCCGGCAAACTGCTCGCGGAGAAATCCCTGGCCGCTGCCGCCGGTGCCATGCAGAATTAGCACCCCGTTTCGCACTAGGCCGGACTCATCGCGCACCGGGCGGCCGAGGGTAGTGTAATGAAGGTTTAGGGTTGGTAGGACCTCGCCGCTTTGGAAGCGGAAATTATGGATGATGAAATCCTCTGCAGTGGAGGCCAGATAAGATGTCTTCATTGTCTTGGCTTATCCTTCTTATAAGCTATTGAAGTAACGATTCCAAAAACTCTAAAATCATCTTCGTTATGCGGTCGTTATTGTCTGGCGACCGGATGTTGCCAACAATCACATGCTTGCGCGGATCTTGTGTCTCTTCAACGAATACCATCTGCTTAATCATTGAGCCAAACTGTGGATACAATGCTTGCGTTATTTCTGGGTTAACCACCTTATCCTCCGGCGAGAAGGCGATAAAGAGCGGTTGCTTTATCTGAGCAACGTCAATTTCTCTGGCCAGTTTAACCAGGCCCATTACCGGCAAAAGGGCAACAGTGGGATAAGTCGTCGTCCAATATTGACCATCTTGCGGGTTAAATGGTTCCCGCCTGCGCGTCGGTCCGCTTATCAGAGGAACCAGCACTTTGGCCCAGGGCCAAAGCATGATTTCACTTCTGGCATCTCTCAAGCCAAAATTCGGCGATAACAATACAATGGCCATGACATCATTTGTATCCCTTTTGCTAACCAACCAGATAGCCAAAGTTCCGCCCGTCGATGTACCAATAACAATCACTTTTTCGCCCAGCCGTCGCCCAATCGCTAAAGCTTCAACTGCATCGTTTAGCCAATCGTTAACGGTCGCTTCCGCCAGGGCTTGCCCGTCCTGCCCATGCCCGGTGAGTCGGGTATAAAAGAGATTAGCCCCCAATTCGCGGGCTAAGGTATCAGCCAGAGGTACAGTTTCCTGGCGCGTCGCCGAAAATCCATGTAGATAAACAATCGATATAAGTGTTTTGTTCTTTTCTGAGGGATTAGCCCAGATAATCGTTTTTTCCGTATTGGGACGGATATCAGCGAAGCTGGCTTCGGATGCCGTCAAATAGCTATCCAGGTCATCTGGCAAGGTAATGGGGCGGATATTCTGGTCAATTGGAACGCTGGGCCCGGCCAAAAACAAAATTGTTATCCCGGCTAACAAAATGACCAAGTAAATCACGAGCCTATTTTTCACCATAACCATTTCTACCCTCTTTTGGGTTTGAAAAATCTAGATTTACTACTTGGCCGTGCTTCTCGCCTCCAAAACCAACACCCAATCTTGAAAAATAGGTGCTCGCGCCAGGGGAAGCTGCCAGTCACCCTGGGCATCCGGTTCGACGGGGCCCAAATCTTGTTCAGCGCCATTAATCGGGTTGAAGAGCGTAGCGTGGTAATGGCCCTCTCTTTCGAGTCCTTTCACCCACATCCCCCAAACGCCGCTGGGGAGGAAGATGAAACGCACCACACCGGGGATACCCCCTGCATAGGGAGCGTAGTTATCTTCAATAGTGGCGTGTGGCTCAACCCACTCCGGGTGGGGTTCGATGGTCCACCACTCGTAGCGCTGCAATAGCCGTTTGCTCAAGCCCAGTTGTCTTGAGCCGGGGAGTTGGGCTGCTTCTTGCCAGGGGGTATGGCCCCAGGCCATGCCATGCGGCGAAGAACCATAGGGGACCTCTACGGTATTTACCTGCCAGATGCCGTTAGCGCCATAAGTGTGTCCGCAAGCCCCGGCTAAGATGCAAACCCAGAACATAAAGCGCTGCACCTCTTCCCGACAGGCGGCCCCAATCCCTTCATAACAGACCTCGCTATTGAGGAAGGGCTTGAGCGGTTGGTGTTGATAGGCTTCCTGTATCTGCCTCAGCGTCCGAGGGATACTGCGGCGATCACCGTGGCCGGTTTGAAGTATGTCAATGTCCAGCAGCGATACATCCTCCATTTGGTCGCGGGCATTATCGGTGGGATGGATGGTTAGTGGATGGTGATAGGGGTCAATGGATTTCACATAAGCACCAACTTCGGTCCAGCCCTTACGTTGAAAAGCGCGATCAGCTTCTTTTTGTTCGGAAAGATAGTAGGGCATGGCCCCCTCGCCGGCCAGACACCAAACCACAGGATAGGCGCCATAACGCGCGATGAGATAACGCCAATGTTGCTTCATCTTCTCCACGCCCAACCAGCCCAGGTAATACCCCCAACATCCCACGATGCAGGGGACCAGTCCCTGTTCAACTAGATGGTCGATTCGTAAGTCGGCCATATCAAAATAGGCCGGGTTAATACGAGTAAAATTTTCCTCCCAGGGAAAACCGGCTTCGTTGGCCCCCCGCGGATCAAAGGGGGGCATATCGGGGAAAAGGCCAGCCACAAGTTGAATGACCGAAAAGCCTTTTTGAACGCGGTCGACGGTCAGGGCTTTAAAGTCGGCGGGCCAGCGCAAGCGTTCACACAAGCCCATCCACCACGTATCTCCCAGCCAGAAGAAGGGGATGCCGTCACGATATTCCAAATAACGCTGATTCTGGCTTTTTTGCAGTGGACCATGGCGCAAAAGGGGGTTGTTCCCTTTGTACAATTTAATTTCGAGCCTACCTTCTCGGGCATGCAAATCGGGGTTGCTTGTGTCCGAGCATATAGAACGCCAATGATGGGTTCCCACCTGGGGCGAGGCATAGCGAACTCGCCAGGTTTGTTCACCTGCCCAAAAGGTGGGCACAGTCTGGGTTTCACCATTTGGGCCGGTGAAAATGACATCCAGCGTGACCTCATTAAATGGGTCCTCATAAGTTTTGGCCGATTTGAAAGACCATTCGGCCATGCAGTTTTGGCTGCTATAATACATAGGGCTCTCCTTTCCATTCGCTTGATGCCTGTGGATCAACCAGATGCTTGATTCAACAAGCATACGCTAAAGCCCGACTTTTGGCAACCACCAACCGCGGATCATCACCCTTGCCTGCCGGACGATGAACCCATGGTAGGCTGTTCAAGCTCAACGAGTTCCCACTTAGCCTGTATTGCACTATACTATACCCTGGTTTCGCATCCACCAAATATATTTCAGGGAGTTGGCCATGAGCAATCACGTATTAACCACCAGCCAAGAAAGCATTTTACAAATTCAACTGAACCGCCCCGAAAAGAAAAACGCCCTCACCTTGGCCATGTATACGGCCATCGCCGAGGCCATCAGCCAGGCCGAAGCCGACGACACCATCCGCGTCACCCTTATCACCGGCACGGGTGATGCTTTTACCAGCGGCAATGACATTACCGACTTCATCCAGGCCCCTTCTTCCCCCCCTCTGGGGGAGACCGAGGGGGGGCCGGGTGGGAGCCCGGTTTTCCACTTCATGAGGGCGATCACCCAGGCGCAAAAGCCCCTTGTAGCTGCGGTGAACGGCCTGGCTATCGGCATTGGGACGACGATGCTTCTGCATTGTGATCTGGTCTACGCAGCGGCCAGTGCCCGATTTCGCCTGCCTTTTGTCAATCTGGCTCTGGTCCCAGAAGCGGGGTCGAGCCTGCTCTTGCCGCGCATGCTGGGCCACCAACGGGCTGCGGAATTATTGATGTTGGGGGACTTTTTCGACGCGCAAAAAGCGTATGAGTTTGGCCTGGTGAATGCCGTCTACGAAGACAAAAAGCTTCTGGACATGGCCTGGCAGAAAGCACAACAGTTGGCAGCGCAACCCCCGGCCGCTCTCCGGCTGACCAAATCACTATTAAAGCGGGGGAGCAGCGCAGCGGTCCAAGAAGCTATGACCGAAGAGCTCAAACACTTCCAGACCCAGCTCCAATCGCCGGAGGCTATGGAGGCGCTGCAAGCCTTCATGGAACGACGTAAGCCTGATTTCTCGAAGTTTAAGTGAGGGACTATTAGGCCTGACATAGCCGTAAGGCTTGCTCATAAGCCGCTTGTAGCTTCAGAAACTCATCGTGGTTCCCTCCCTGGTCAGGGTGAACTTGCTTGACCAGGCGGCGATAAGCGGCTTTGACCTCGGCGACGGTACATGGAAAAGAAAGCCCCAGCCGGATCAAGCAGGTCAGGGGTTGTGTCGCGCGTTCCTGGTAGGGAGTGGTGAAAAATAGAGGGTCCTCAAAGTTCAGGGTTCTGAGTTCTGAGTTCCGAGTTTTTAACCTCAAAGAGAGCGTTCGGTAATTCAAAATGGTCA
>JABAHQ010020931.1_pt1 | contig 12165 bp, 11 predicted proteins | sample 7062091 | NCBI WGS metagenome assembly JABAHQ01 (sample SAMN14534359, study PRJNA622989) | marine sediment metagenome | biome: marine biome [ENVO:00000428]; feature: marine pelagic biome [ENVO:01000023]; material: deep marine sediment [ENVO:00002113] | place: India: Gulf of Kutch | collected...
CTTACGAGGGTGATAGGGCGCTCAGGATAGAGTTCTTCGGCGATACCATAGAGGCCATAAGCGAGATAGACCCGATGAGGGGTACCGTGACGAAAAGGCTTCAGAAGGCGCTTATCCATCCTGCGAGCCATTTCGTTACCTCAAGAGACAATTTAAAACGCGCCATAAGCGATATTCGCGACGAGCTCAGAGAGCTGCTAAACGAGCTAAAGGTCCAAAACAAGTTAGTCGAGGCGCAAAGACTTGAGCAGCGCACGCAGTTCGATCTCGAGCTCATGGAGGAGATGGGCTACTGCCCGGGCATAGAGAACTACGCAAGGCACCTTGCGGGAAGGCTCCCCGGCGAACCCCCCTTTACACTCATAGACTACTTCCCAAAGGACTTTATCCTCTTTGTAGACGAGAGCCACGTCTCGATTCCTCAGATCGGGGGAATGTACCACGGAGACCGCTCAAGAAAAAATACCCTTGTTGAGTATGGCTTCCGTCTGCCGTCGGCGCTCGATAATCGGCCGTTGAAGTTCGATGAGTTTGAGGCGCGCATACCCCAGGTCGTCTACATTTCCGCGACACCGGGCAACTACGAGCTTGAGATGTGCAAGGGGGTTGTGGTTGAGCAGATAATCAGGCCGACCGGGCTTATGGACCCGGAGATAGAGGTACGCCCGGCCTTGACCCAGGTCGACGACCTTCTCGGTGAGATAAAAAAACGGGTCGAGAGCAAAGAGAGGGTGCTTGTCACCACTCTCACAAAGAGGAGTGCCGAGGACCTTACACAGTACTACTCGGAGATGGGCATAAAGGTAAAGTACCTGCACTCGGATATAGAAACGCTAGAGAGGGTTGAGATAATCAGGGAGCTTCGTATTGGAAAGTTCGACGTACTTGTGGGTATAAACCTTCTTAGAGAAGGGCTCGATCTTCCGGAGGTCTCGCTCGTGGCCATATTCGACGCAGACAAGGAGGGCTTTCTAAGGAGCGAGCGCTCTCTTATTCAGACCTTTGGGCGCGCTGCAAGAAATGTAAATGGTAAGGTCATCCTCTATGCGGATACGGTGACCCGATCGATGCGCGCAGCCATAGACGAGACCGATAGAAGGAGGAGCATCCAGGGCGAGTACAACGAGGATAACGACATAACGCCTGTGACAATAAAGAGCAGGATTAAGGACATAATGAGCTCCATATACGAGGCCGATTACTACACCGTCCAGACGGTCGAAGAAGAAACGGCCGAGTATGTGGCCCCGCACGAGATACCGGGGAGGATAAAGGAGCTAAGGGGCGAGATGGCAAAGGCCGCGAAGAATTTGGAGTTTGAGAAGGCCGCGGAGCTTAGAGACAAAATAAAGAGGCTTGAGCAGATGGAGGTAAGCACTGGGTAGCGCTCATCAAATTTGTGGCGATTTGAGTGGAGGGTCTTGCCATGGGCATAGAGGCCGACGCCTTTACACTAAAGATACTAGTAGTGCTCATATTCGCACTTGTCGCCGTAGTGCTTATTAAGGTGCTCGGTAAAGGGCGGAGGATATCGCGGGAAGTATCGCGGGGAGTATCAGAGGGAGCCTCGGCTGATGGCGCTCGACAAGGTGACTTTGAGCAAACCGATGCGTGGCAGGATACCTGCAAGGGGCGCCGCTACCATGTCGAAGAGTTCCGTGATAGTGTGGTCACCGTATGGGTCGATATCCCAGCACACCTCGAAAGCCGCCTTGAGATAAACGCGAGAACGAAGAGGCCGCTGGTCCTTGAGAACCCTGCCTTTGGCGAGATAAAGGCGCTCCTCGATATGGGGGTAAATTACATAGATATAAGCTACAATGCCAACTGGCTCGCAGCGGAGCTGCCCCGCTCTAACGCACCAGGGTTAGATAGAAAGAAGGCCGAGCGTATAGTAGGTCACTTGATAGAGATAGGCAATATCCTCGGCTGACCCGCTTTTCTTTCTAAGCGAGCTTTAGCCCGGCTCATCAAAGCAACGTATATGGCTCTGCCCTCTTGGTCCACCCGTTCTTTGGATAGCTCTCGCAGAGCAGTTCGTAGGCCTCCTTTAGGTGGTGCGGCTCCTGTGTGTCCTTGAAGAGTGAGACCCCCCTAAGGTAAATCGCCTCCGGGGCCGAGTCGCACTCAGGGTAGAAGGATATGATTTTGTTGAAGTTAACGCATGCCTCTTTGTACCTGCCGCGCTCGTAATCTACCTTGGCTATTCCGAGCATCATCATCGGTATAAGCTCCTGTGGGCTTTGGTAGCCGAGTGTTCTGTGGTGTTCGTTGCCTTCTCTGTCGAGTATGAGGAGTGTGGGCGTCCAGTTTACGTTGAAGTACTTTGTCTGCGGCATCGCTCCGAAGGTTACCCTTAGGGGAACGAGATTTTCCTCTATGAACGCCGAGACCTCTTTGTCCGGATACGTGACCGCATCCATCTGCTTACACCCCATTCATCCGGGGTCGTAAAAGCCGAGCAGTATGTTTTTGTTTTCATCTTTTGCCTTCCTTATGGCATCATCGAAGTCGGTTATCCACTCGACCTTGTTTTTATCCATGGCCCACCTCCTTTCTCTTTAGACCACTACCTTTGAGGGCATGGCGGATTCTCTGAGTATGGCAATCAGCGTGCTTGTAAATATCGGCAGGTCCGAGGGTTCGCGCGAGGTGACTATGCCGTCGTCCACCACCACCTCGGTATCCATGTACAGCGCCCCGGCGTTGACCAGGTCCACCTTGACCGACTTATAGCACGTGGCGTGCTTGCCCCTTATGACATCCGCCTCTATGAGCAGTTGTATGCCGTGGCAGATGGCTCCGATTACGATGCCGCTGTTTACAGCGTCCTTTATGAGCCCGACCATCTCGGGCCTTGTCCTCATATGATCCGGCGCTGCGCCACCGGGCACTATCACACCAACCACCCCTATGAGATGGCACTCCGAGGGTACCTTTGTGGCCTCTAGCGGATACCCGTACTTTCCGTGGTATGTATCTTTTTTATGGGCCACTACCTCTACCTCAAAACCCGCTTCGCGCATCCTGTAGAAGGGGTACATGGCCTCCATGTCTTCGAACTCGTTGTCTATCAAAAGTAAGACCTTATTCATCACAATACCTCCGTAAGGCTTTTCTACAACATCATTACCGCTTACTCAAAGAATAGCCCCAAAAAGCCCTCAGTCAAGGCATGTGGTCTCAAAAAACAACCGCTTGATAGAGAAGGAAATAAAGTATACAATAGCCTGAAAAATAAAGGAAAGCGAACACGGATATGGCAAGAGATTTTCTGAAGGCCTTAAATACAAGCCCCCTCTTATTCGACGGTGGGACCGGAACCATGCTTCAGAGGTTCGGGCTCAAGGCGGGCGGATGTCCAGACGAGCTATGTCTCACAGAGCCGGATATCGTGCGAAAGGTTCACCAGGCTTACGTGGACGCAGGCTCTGAGATAATCACGACAAACACCTTCGGTGCCTCGAGGGTAAAGCTTGCAGAGTACGCTCTCGGGAGCCCTGAGAAGGTCAAAGAGGTGAACAAGGCCGGCGTAAGGTGCGCAAGGGAAGCCGCAGGAGCGGACAACTTCGTCGCAGGCTGCATCGGTCCGACTGGCAAGTTTATACGACCTGTCGGGGACCTTGACCACGACGAGGCTGTCGAGATATTCACCGAGCAGGCCTCCGCCCTTAAAGAGGGTGGCGCGGACCTGTTCATCATCGAGACGATGATGGATATAAAAGAGATAAAGGCAGCAATAATCGCCGCTCGTAGCCAGGGGCTTCCGGTTATAGCCACGATGACCTTCGATGAGACGATGAGGACCGTGCTTGGGACTCCGCCAGAGGTCTTTGCGGTGGTCGGGGAGTCTCTCGGGGTATCGGCGCTCGGGGCGAACTGCTCGCTTGGTATAGAAGGCATATACAAGGCGCTTAGTCAGATGGGCAGTGTCACGGGGTTGCCGCTTATCGCCCAGCCGAACGCGGGGCTTCCGGTGCTTAAGGGCAAGGAGACGGTCTTTCCTGCCACTGCCGAAGAGATGACAGAATATGTGCCGAGGCTCGTAAGCATAGGCGTAAGGATACTTGGAGGCTGTTGCGGCACCACGCCCGAGCATATCGAGATGATGGGCGCAGACTTTAAGTCTCTCAAGACCGAGCAGCGAAGCGTAGGCGGTTTTACTGCCATCTCCTCAAGAACGGTCGTAAAGCTCTTTGGCAAGGGGAGAANNCGTTATAGGCGAGAGGATAAACCCCACGGGCAGAAAGAAGTTTGCCGCGGAGATTGCCGAAGGTAAGATCGCCATGATAAGAAAAGAGGCCAGGGAGCAGACCGAGGCGGGAGCCGACGCGCTCGATGTAAACGTCGGAGTGCCGGATATCGACGAGCAGTATGTTATGAAGAGGGCCGTATATGCGGTAAACGAGAACTCCACGCTCCCGGTCGTCATAGACTCCTCGGACCTCGCCGCACTCGAGGCTGGGCTCAAGGCCGCAGACGGCAGACCCATCATAAACTCGATAAGCGGCGAGGAGAAAAAACTCGCCGGAGTGCTTCCTCTGGCAAAGAAGTACGGTGCAGCAGTGCTCGGGCTTGCCCTCGACGACGACGGGATACCGCCGACGGCTGAGGGCCGCTTGAAGGTAGCAGAGAAGATACTAAAGAGGGCGCTCGATGCGGGGCTAAGCAAAGAGGATTTGATAATCGATTGCCTTGCGATGACCGTAAGCGCCGAGCCAGATAGCGCAAAGGAGACGTTAAAGGCAATAAGGCTCGTAGGCGAGGAGCTTGGCCTTGCGACAGTGCTCGGGGTAAGCAACATCTCCTTTGGCCTTCCGTCGCGAGAGACGGTCAACTCGACCTTTCTCTCGATGGCAATGGCGAGAGGGCTTAGCAGCGCGATAATAAATCCGAAGAACTCGATGATGATGGATGCGTATCATGCCTCTCTCGTGCTCCTTAATCTCGATGAGCGGGCCGAGGGATACATTGAGAGGTTCAGAGAGGCAGGCAAAAAGGGCGAGGAGGCCGACAAAGAGGACCTTGAGAAGAAGCCGAAGGACATAAGACAAAGGCTTGGCGATGCCGTTATAAAGGGCGACGAGGAGGGCATAGTCGCGCTTGTCGAAGAGGCGTTCGCCGAGGGGCTTACCCCGCTTGAGGTAAGTAGCGAGGGGCTCATCCCCGGCCTTGACGAGGTAGGAAGGCTCTTTGCCTCAAACAGGTATTTTCTACCACAGGTCATCCTCTCGGCCGATACCATGAAAAAGGCGTTTGTAAGGATAAAGAAAGAGCTCAAAGGCAAGACCGGGCCAAGCCTCGGCAAGGTTATTATGGCCACGGTGGAAGGCGATATACACGACATAGGCAAAAACATAGTATGCACTCTCCTTGAAAATCACGGTTTTGAGGTAGTAGACCTTGGAAAGAACGTAAGTGCCGATAAGATAGTCGAGGAGGCCGTCGATAAAAAGGCCGACGTCGTTGGACTCTCGGCACTTATGACCACCACCGTCATGGAGATGGATAACGTAATAAAGAGGCTCAAGGCCGAGTGTGTTGAGGCAAAGACCATAGTAGGCGGGGCCGTCGTCACCGAAGAGTTCGCCGCCAAGGTAGGGGCCGACGCATACGGCGGAGAGGCCACCGAGGCAGTAGAGAAGATAAAGAGCCTAGTTAGGAAGTAAAACACCTGCCGCATGCCGTGAGGTATTTGATATGAAAGGACCTCTTTTAAGCGGCGATAACGGCACTTGTGCCTGTAAAGCTTCTGTAGCTTTAACGGTCGCTCTTGTTATCCTTACCGCAGCATCCGTACTAAGCTTCAAGAGAAATTCGATATGGGAGACCCCGGTTGGTATCTGGTCTGCGGCGGCAGAGTCAAGTCCCGCAAAGGCAAGGGTGTACCGAAACCTCGGTGACGCCTACTACGCGATAGGCGATTACGGGCAGGCAAAGAGAGAGTATCTTACGGCACTCGAGCTAAGGCCCTTGGATAACGATACCTTGAATAACCTCGCCCTGAGCTACCATAAGCTCGGGCAAAAAAAAGAGGCCCTTGTCACATTAATGCGTCTTTTAAAGTACAACCCTGAAGATAAAGACGCACACGTAAATATCGCCAATATATACGCAGGGCTCGGCGAGACCAGTAAAGCGGAAAAGCATTATCTCTCAGCTATAAGAATTGATAATCAAGATGCAAGCTCGAGGATAAACCTCGCTAACCTTTACTTAAGGCTTGGCCGTTACAAAGAGGCGGCAGATTACTACACCGAGCTTCTCGCCACGCATCCGGGGTCGAGGGTTGCGCATATGGGGCTTGGGCTCTCTTATTACCAATCGGGGCGCTACCGTGAGGCGGCAGAGGCATTCGAAGAGGGGATAAAATTTAACCCGGATGATGTGGAGCTTGGTTATAACCTCGCACTCGCATACGCTAAAAGCGGACGCAGAAGCGAGGCGATAAAGGAGCTTGAAAGGATTATCACCACAAGGCCGGATTTTATAAAGGCTAAGGAGGCGCTCAAGTGGCTAAAGGCGTCGAGATAACCGCACTTGCTTACGGAAGCGGAGCAGGTGTCGGCAGGATAGACGGGAAGGTTGTCTTCGTACCCTATGCCGCACCCGGGGACGTGGTGGCGGTGGAGGTGACTAAAGAAGAAAAGAGCTACTCAGAGGCAAGGATTGAAAGAATCGAGAGCCCTTCGCCGCTGCGTAGGGAGCCGCGCTGCAAGGTCTTTGGCCGCTGTGGCGGATGCCAGTGGCAACATATGGAGTACGCCGGCCAACTTAAGTGGAAGAGAGAGATATTCTGCGAGACCTTAAGGCGCATAGGAGGCGTGGAAATCGACGAACTGCTAGGCCCTGTCGAGCCCTCGCCGCTTGACTTTAACTACCGCTGCCGCGCCACCTTTCAGGTAAGCGGCGATATGTGGGGTTTTTTTGAGCGCTCTTCCCACAATGTCGTGGATATCGACGAGTGTCCGCTCGTCTCCCCGGAGATAAACGAGACCTTCTTAGAGCTAAAGGGCGCCCTCGGGCTTGAGCGTGTGCGCTCGGTCGGCGTATGCCTCGATGAGAAGGATTCAAAGACCGTGGCTGTGATAAGTCTTGAGCACGGCAGTAGTGTTGGCAAGCCAGAGCTCGCCAGGCTTGAGCGTCTTACAGGGGGCAGGCTAAAGGGGGTAGAGGTCGTAAGAAGGCATGCGCGTTCAAAAGGGCCAGGTAAGCCTGTAGCGAGTCTTGGCGATACGCTTGTTAGCTACAGACTCGGCACACTCGAGCTAAGAAGCTCGGCTACGACGTTTTCTCAGGTAAACCTTGCGCAGAACCAGAGGCTTGTCGAGAAGGTAACGGCTCTGTGCGCGCCAAACGGTACCTTGGACGTACTCGATCTTTATTGCGGGGTTGGGAATCTTACCCTTCCGCTTGCCCAGACTGCGGCCTCGGCGCTTGGTGTTGACTCAAACGATGTGGCCATAAGCCTTGCCCGAACTAACGCTTTGATAAACGATGTCTCAAACGCAAAGTTTATCGCCGGCAAGGCCGAACGCCAAGTGCTCGATGAAGGCTTAAAGACCCTTGAAAATTCGGGGCACTCTGTGCTAATATTAGATCCAACGAGGAAAGGAGCGGCAGAGGCGATAAAGGGCATACTTGATGTGATGAGCCCGGATGAAATGATATACGTCTCGTGTAATCCCGCAACGCTCGCAAGAGACTTGGCCTTGCTTTATCAAGGAGGGTACAGGCCCGACGGGGTCGCAGTCATAGACATGTTCCCACAGACATACCACATAGAGGGTGTCGTAAGTCTTACCAGGAGGGGATAGGTCGGCTGCTGTCGCCGTCATACACTTCGACGTACCGTAGGCAGTGGATATAACTTGATCCAGCCTGTGGGGCGTCTTTCTTTTTGTAAGAAATTAAGGGGAGATTTTATGAAGCACCTGCCCATTGTAGAAAAGTTGAAAGAGGAGATGAAGAAGGCCGAGAGGGAGCTGAGGGTCGAGGTACCCAAGGAACTTCGCACCGCCGCTGCGCACGGGGATTTGAGCGAGAATGCCGAGTACGACGCCGCAAAGGAGAGGCAATCATTTCTCCAGGCCAGGGTCGCGCAGCTTAGCCAGCGCATAAATTCTCTCTCCTCTCTTAAGCTCGACAATTTGCCAAAGGACTCGGTGGCCTTCGGGTCAAGGATCGTTCTTGAGGATATCAATACAAGCGAGGTCGTGACCTATGAGCTCGTAACACCCGAGGAGGTTGACCCAAAGCAAGGAAAGATCTCGGTAAGCTCGCCGATAGGAAAGGCACTTCTTGGAAAATGCGAGGGCGACGAGGTGAAGATAAACCTTCCAATCGGGATAAAGGAGTACGAGATAACAAGCCTCGACACACTCCACGATTTGGTTTCGAGTGACAACAGCGAAGTATAGGCATTAAAGCGATTAGAGTATAAAAAGGCTACAGGAAGGGAGCGTAATTGAAGATGGAGGCCAAGAGGGTTACTTCGTGTCACGTAGTTGTTTTGCTCATCGCAACGGCACTATTTGTCGGTGCCTGCGGCACGATGGGAGGCGGCGGCAACCACGCAAAGAAAGACGCCCGTCATGGCGCACACTGGGGCTACAGCGGAGAGGGCGGCCCCGAGTACTGGGGCGAGCTATCTGAGAAGTTCAAGGCCTGCTCCGAAGGCAACGAGCAGTCGCCTGTCGACATTACAGGCGCAGTGGCAGAGGAGCTTGGCGAGCTTGTGCTCGAGTATAATGCATTATCGGACCTTAAGGTCGTAAACAACGGCCACACGATAAAGGTCGCATACAAGGGCGGCGGAGGACTGAAGATAAACGGCTCGGAGTACGATATACTCCAGTTCCATTTTCACGCACCGAGCGAGCATATCGTTGATGGCAATTCATACGCCATGGAAGGACACCTTGTACACATTAATGACGCAGGCGAGCTTGCGGTGGTCGGAGTGTTGTTTGAAGTCGGCGACGAAAACGACGCGCTCTCTGAGATCTGGTCGGTGATGCCAAAAGAAGCGGGGAAGAAGGATAAGCTTGGGGGCTTCGATGTAAGTCGAATCCTGCCCGCCGAAAGAGGCTACTATACATATAGCGGCTCGCTCACGACCCCGCCCTGCAGTGAGAATGTAATGTGGTTTGTACTAAAGGAGCCGCTTACTATCAGCAAGGCGCAGAAGGAGGCTCTGGTAGAGCTCTTCGACTTAAATAACCGCCCGGTACAACCGATAAACAAGCGTACCATAAAGGCTACGACGTAGAGGAGGCCAAGGCCCCAAACAAGCCTGTCAATACTGCGGATTACTCAAGGCCCCGTCGCGAGCACTTTAAAGTTCCGGCGGGGTTTTGTTTGCCCTCGAGCAAAAAATAGGTTTTACTTTTTAGTAAGTTATGTTATTAAATACCCTCCGATGCTCTGAAAACTGCCAAAGTGTCGTAGGTCTTTAATTAAGGAGAAGGGTTAGAGGTGGAGTATAAAGACACATTAAATTTACCCAAGACGGAGTTCCAGATGAAGGCCGCGCTCGCCAAGAGGGAGCCGGAGCTTATCGGAAAGTGGGAGGAGATATCTCTCTATGAGAAGATAACCGAGGCCGGCAAGGGCCGCGAGCCTTACACGCTCCATGACGGACCGCCGTATGCAAACGGAAATATACACATGGGGCACGCCCTGAATAAGATCTTGAAGGACATTGTGGTCAAGAGCCGCTTTATGCAGGGTTATGGAACCGATTACATCCCCGGCTGGGATTGTCACGGGTTGCCAATAGAGTTGCAGGTCGAGAAAAACCTCGGCTCCAGAAAAGACGAACTCTCCAGGCTCGAGATAAGAAAAGAGTGCAGGAAGTACGCCTCGAAGTTTGTCGATACCCAGCGCGAGGAGTTCAAGAGGCTCGGTGTCTTTGGCAAGTGGGACAAGCCGTACCTTACGATGGATTACGCCTACCAGGCCTCTATTCTAAGAGAGCTTGGGCGTTTCGTAAAGGCCGGACTCCTCTACAAGGGAAAGAAGCCTGTTCATTGGTGCGCGTCGTGCTCAACGGCTCTTGCCGAGGCAGAGGTCGAGTACACCGATAAGAGCTCTCCCGCGGTATTTGTAAAGTTCAAGGTAAAGAGCAGTAGTGCGGTCACCGAAGGAGCAAGCCTTGTCATATGGACCACGACCCCGTGGACGCTTCCGGCAAACCTCGCGATAGCCGTACACCCGGACATTGTGTACTCAGAGCTCAACGCCGGGGGCGAGACACTCGTGATTGCCGAAGAGCTTGTAAAGAGCTGCATGGAAAAGTTCGGCATAGAGGAGTATGAGACACTCGGAAGCCTCAAGGGCTCGGAGCTTGAGGCTACGGTATGCGAGCACCCGTTCATAGATAGGGAGTCCGTAGTCTACACTGCAGGGTTTGTGACGACAGAGGCCGGCACCGGATGCGTACACATCGCCCCTGGGCACGGCCAAGACGACTATGAGCTGGGGCGCGTTCACGGCCTTGAGACCTATGCGCCTGTAGGCAGCGACGGAAAATTTACAAGCGAATTTCCGGAGTTTGAGGGCCAGTTCGTCTTCAAGGCAAACGACGGTATAATAGAACTTCTTAAAGAGCGCAGAGCACTCTTGAAAGAAGAAAGGCTTGAGCACTCCTACCCGCACTGCTGGCGGTGCAAGAATCCAATAATATTCCGCGCAACAGCCCAGTGGTTTGTATCGATGGAAGAAGGGGGGCTGAGAATGCGCGCTCTTGAGGCTATAAATACGGTCAAGTGGGTGCCTGGTTGGGGTAAAGAGAGAATCTACGGGATGATAGAGAATCGCCCCGACTGGTGTCTTTCAAGGCAGAGGGCATGGGGCGTGCCGATACCCGCACTGAGTTGCAGAGACTGCGGCGAGAGCTTCATCGAATTATCGCTTATTGAGGCGCTCGCAGACGACTTCGAGAGCGAGGGTGCGGACGTATGGTTCGAGCGAGAGTTAAGTGACCTCGGCAAAAAGGAGATTAAGTGCCCGGGGTGCAGCGGGACAAACCTTTCTAAGGAAAACGACATCCTCGACGTATGGTTCGATTCCGGCGTTAGCTTTGCCGCCGTATGCGAAAAAAATGATAAGCTCAAGGATAAGGCGGACCTTTATCTCGAGGGCAGCGACCAGCACAGGGGGTGGTTCCACTCATCGCTCCTTGCCTCGGTGGCAACGCGCGGACGCGCCCCGTATAAGGCGGTCCTCACCCACGGCTTTGTCGTGGACGGAGAGGGCAAGAAGATGAGCAAGTCGCTTGGAAACGTAATAGCTCCAAACGAGGTAATAGAGAAGTATGGCGCCGAGGTGTTAAGGCTATGGGTGGCAAGCGAAGACTACCGCGAAGACATTCGCATCTCCGAGGAGATACTAAAGCGTCTTTCAGAGGCATATAGAAGGATAAGGAATACCATAAGATACATACTCGGCAACCTCCACGACTTCGACCCCGATCGCGACATGGTGGATTACGCCGAACTCGGAGAGCTCGACAGGCTCACGCTTCACAGGCTTTCAAATCTTACAAAAAGAGTGCTCCGGGCATACGAGGACTTTGAGTTCCACGTTATATATCACTCGGTGCATAACTTTTGTGCAGTGGATTTAAGCTCCTTTTATCTCGATATGCTCAAGGACCGTCTCTATACTTCAAGAGCCGACTCAGCTGAGCGCCGAGGCGCACAGACGACAGTCTACTACGTCCTCGATCATCTTCTAAGGCTTCTTGCCCCGGTGCTTGTCTTTACGACCGATGAGGCATGGGAGTACCTTGGCGCCACCAAGACAAGCAGCGTACATCTAGCCTCCATGCCGTCGCCCCGCGACGAATGGGTCGATGACGAGCTCGAGGCCAAGTGGAAGGAGCTTTTGAAGGTAAAGGTGGATTGCTCGCGCGCACTCGAGGCGGCACGGAAGGCAAAGCGTATCGGACACTCGCTTGACGCTAAGGTGCTCATCAAGGTACCGAGTGAGATAAAGGAACTCGTCGAGGCCCAGGCCGGGCAGCTAAGGGAGACCTTGATAGTCTCAAGTTTGAGCGTGGTCGAGGAGCTTACTGGCGAGTTTGAGAAAGGCACAGAGGTTGAGGGGCTAAAGGTCGCCATAGAAAAGGCCGATGGCGAAAAGTGCGAGCGGTGCTGGAAG
>JABAHQ010002026.1_pt2 | contig 12164 bp, 12 predicted proteins | sample 7062091 | NCBI WGS metagenome assembly JABAHQ01 (sample SAMN14534359, study PRJNA622989) | marine sediment metagenome | biome: marine biome [ENVO:00000428]; feature: marine pelagic biome [ENVO:01000023]; material: deep marine sediment [ENVO:00002113] | place: India: Gulf of Kutch | collected...
GGATACCCCAGAAATCACCGTTGCCACCGTAATTCAGCATAAACACCTGGCCGTCGTAACTCCCGGCGTCGCCACTGCGGTCCCGGGCATCGTTATGGCGATAGGAGAACTGAATGGGCTTGTCGAAGGACTGGATATCGCCACCGCTGTCGCGCACGGCGGTTAATTGATTCCATTCCTCCAGTCCCGTCTCCCAGACATAGAACTCGGTGACAATCTCGGTGTTGTGNNCCCAGCTGTGGGGTGAGTCGGCGATACTCTCCTGAGTCAGTTGAGCGTCGAGGCGAACGGCTTCATCATTGCTGGTGCGCACCAGCGTCAGCGGCGCGGCGCCATCGACGGCGAAGCTGTAACCAATGGCGTTGCCCATTGTATCGACGTCGGCCTCAAAGGGGCTGCCGGGCCCTTCGTAGTTCTGCAGATCACTGCTTTCCATTGTCCCGACGGGGCAACGCTCGAAACATTTCAGATCCAGTGAGCCGCCCGCCAGCAGGTCGGCGGTTTCGCTGCCGTTGACGTATTGCTCCTGGAAGAAAGTGAGAGCGTCGCTGCCTTGGACGTATTTGATTTCCCCGCCCAATTGCTCAGACCACAGGTACAGGGATTCGTTGGCAGACAGGTTGATCCGCGAAGGGGTGACCGATGTCCGCTGGGGTGGTCCATCCTGGCTCCAGGTCAGCCCGGCGACAATGTAAAAGCCGTCGCTGGGCGCGCCATCATCGGCGACGGTGCGGTAGTTGACCACCCACTGGTCGTAGCCCTCGGCGTAGGCGCTGTCGTCCCCGTACTCCAGGTTGATACCGCGCACATCGGCCAGCGGCAGCGTTTCCACCGTGTGTTTGATCAGGCGTCCCGGTGCCTTCACGACGGTGAAAGTCTCGCCGGTACCGGTCTGGTGGTTGTCCCGGGTGATGGTGTCGCCGTTTTCCAGCGCGCCTTCCTCATCCGTCCATACACCCCAGTAACCCACGTGTCCGTAACTGTCGGCGTTGCCGTCATTGTTGGTATCGAATTTAAAGGGAAAGCCGGAATTGAGTTTGACCCGGTCACCGCTGACGGCGTCGTACAGATCGTACCGGTGTACCATGTCGTNNCAGGCAGCTGCCGCTGTTGTTGCCGCCGTTGCGAAAGGGCAGGGCATCGTAGTTGTCAGCCGACTGTACCAGAACATGGCCTTGATTGAAGGACAGGCCGAAGGCATTGCCGCCGAAGCTGCCTTGATCAGTGCCGGTGAGTGCCACCCCGCTGGAGCGGTCCTCGGTCATCACCACGCTGGCGCTCTGGCTGAAGGTAACCCCCTGTCGGGAACTGCTTTCATACAGGGTAAAGCCGATATGCCCATCCAGTGTGTCGACGGTTTTGACTTCGCCGCCGCCAAAGGGCTGGCCGCTACCGATATCGGTGAAAAAGTCGAAATTAAAGCTAAAGCGGCCGAACGGGTTTTCCTCGCTGGCCCCTTCGTAGATCACGGCCTTGAACTTGATGGCCTGTTCACTTTCACCGCTTCCCATGCTCGGAATCCAGACGTGGAATTCCAGCGGGGAGGTCTCTGTTTCACGCACGGCATCGACGATCACTTCCGAATAGGAGGGGGTGTTGTTGGCGCCGGAAGACTGTCCGCCCTGGCCGCCGCTGTCTTCATTGTCAAAACAGGCCGCTTCATCGGCCAGCACCAGGTAAGGTCCCTGGTTAACGAATTCATTGGCGCGCATCTGACTGGCAAAACACAGGATGCTGTTTACCAGTTCAACCGGTTCCAGCGCTTCGTTCCATACGTGAGTACGCTGGGGGGCGGTGGAGTAATCGGTATCCGGCGCGTCAAATGCCAGCGTCGGGGAAGAAGCCGCGGCAATGGCAGCGATCAGGGGAAGTGGTTTGAAGCTCTTAGTTCTCATTGGTCACGACCTCCAGTTGCTCGGGCAGAGTCAGGGATTCGGATTCAGCGGTGACAACGTCGTCGTTGTCGGTCGATGTATCCGGCGAAGCGCTGCTGCTACTGCCGCCACAGGCAGTGAGCAAGGCAACCAGGGGTAACGCGAAAATGAGTGAGATGATTCGTTTGTTCATTTAGTTGGCCCTCTAAGTCGAACAATCAAAATCCGGGGGAGCGGCCATTACCAACGCCGCCGGGGCAACAATTGCAAGGGGCGTGACAGTATTTAGTCTTTTTGAAGCTACCTGTTTCCGGTTTTATAAAATGCTTTTAAGCTTTTGATTTTATTGTAGAAAGCTTTCTATGTGACCGGGCCTGGCGAGTTGCTTATGCCGTTGGTGGGAAAACTGAGTGATTTTATTGCATTGCGCAATAGTGCCGGGAATTGACTAACAAAAAGTGGCAGGTTCGGGTCACAAAATTTGTTAACAAGTGACAATATTTGACAGCGTTCACACTATTATTGCGACGCGCTATGCATAAGTAGAGAGGATGAGGCGTTTCCGGCAAACGCTGCCTGTCGTTTTAGCGCGACAGCCATTCCAGTACCGGGTGGCCGTAATAGGTCGTCGTCAGAATCAAAGCGGGCCACGCCAGCAACAGTGCCCCGGTAATTTTGTAGTGCCCGGATACACGGCACTCGGGCAATTGCTCCCCTTCCATAAAATGGCCTATACGTTCGCGTCGGCGGTGTGTCTCGGCGCCCCCGCTCCGGCGCATCCCGGGGAAGTGCTCGATGGATGTTATCAACGAGGCGTGCTCCCGCCCCGCTGCGTCGATAGCCGCCGCCCCAAGATCACAGGCACGTTCGTTATCGTTACTGAAATCCCGGCGTACCCGCTGTTTCTGCGCGGGCAACCACAACAGGGTCGCCATATGCAGTATCGACTTGCGCAGGTTGTCCCGGCGCCTGGCGTGCTCTCGTTCGTGCTCGAGAACGCAGTTGAGTTGGTCCCGATTGAGAGACTCCAGTAGTCCCCGGGAGATAAATATCTGCGGTTTCAACAGGCCGGCGCAACACGCGAGGGGATTGGGGGTCTCTACCAATCTGAACATCGGGTCGCCGCTATCGGATAGCGACTGGAGCAAGCGCAACCGGCGCCGGGTTTTCAGCATACGGCTGCCGGTGATGGTGAGAACGATGCCGGTGAGAAGCAGCGTTGTGGTGACCGAGCCGATGCCGATCAGGGTGGACATCGACATTTCCAGGGCGTGGGGACCACAGTGGATACCGTGGCAATGCTGTGGCACCAGCAAGGCTGATAACCGGGGTTGCAGCAACAGCAGCAGCGTCACGGTGGCGGTTGCGGCCGGTACCAGGGTGTAAATCAGTGTGTAACGGGAAGCGAGTGCCGGNNCGTCGAAACAACGGATAGAGCAGCGCCAACAGTAGCGAGCACAATGCCGTGATCGTTATCCAGGCAAACACGGACTGGAGCAGACCGGGGCTAGTCACGAGGGTTCTCCGGGTCGTTATCGTCGCCCATATAATCCATAAAACTGGACACCATGGGCGAGACATCGCCGTCGCTGATATGTTCGACGATATCCTCCAGCAATTGACTGATCAGTGAACGCTGGCTGAGCGAGGCGGTGTACAGATAGGCGCGTCCGGTCTTGCGTCGGGTCAGGAGTTCCTTGCGGTGCAGGCGCTCCAGCGTGCTCTGCATGGTGCTGAGGCCGATACGGGTGTCGTCACAGCGGTCCAACACCTGCTGGGCGGACAGCTCCGGGTGACGCCACAATATTTTCAGGACATCCAGCTCGCGTTCGCCCAGCGCCGGCAGCCGGTGTTGGGCGCGGCGGTCGGACAGCCAGTGACTCAGCCCCTTGGACAGCTTTTTCATCTAACACCGACCCCTTATCGGTTTTCGTGAACTATCGGACAATGCCGCCCGGTCTTCGCGAATTGTCCATCAATCCATCATCGAGTCAACAAGGTCTGTCATTCCCATGAAACTGGTTGTTCCCCTGATGTTATCTGTGCTTGCCTGCCACGCCTTCGCTTTGACACCGTCGGTAGAAACCGTGGTGGTGGAGGGACGTCGCGTCAATCTGATCGGTGAAGCCGTTTCCGCCTCGGAAGGGGTGGTGGGGCACAAGGAAATCGAACTGCGNNGTACCGGCGAGGTGCTGGAGCTGGTGCCGGGTATGGTGGTGACTCAGCACAGCGGCACCGGCAAGGCCAATCAGTATTTCCTGCGCGGTTTCAATCTCGATCACGGTACCGACTTCGCGACCTTTGTCGATGGCATGCCGGTGAACATGCGTACCCACGGACACGGCCAGGGCTATACCGATCTCAACTTCCTGATTCCGGAGACGGTGGGCAAGCTGGCCTACAAAAAGGGCGCTTACTACGCCGATGTGGGTGATTTCAGCGGCGCGGGCAGCGCGGCGTTCAGTACCGTGAATACGGTGGATCACGGNNGCTTACTACCGCCTGTTATTGATGGACAGTCTTGAGATGGCGGGTGGGACCACACTCTATGCGCTGGAAAGCAATCGCTACGAGGGTCCCTGGACGGATATCGAGGAGGACCTGGACAAGCTCAACCTGCTGTTGAAACATACCGTGCCCCTGGATGACGGCAGCTTCGGCATAACCCTGATGGGCTACGACAACAGCTGGAACAGTGCCGATCAGATTCCCGCCCGGGCGGTAACACAGGGGTTGATCGACGAGCTGGGTTCCATCGATACCACCGTGGGTGGTGAAACCAGTCGCTACAGTATCAGTGTTGACTGGGAACAGGGCGGCTGGCAGGCCTCGGCCTATGTCATCGATTACGAGCTCAACCTGTGGTCCAACTTCACTTACTTTCTGGACAACGAAACCGACGGCGACCAGTTCGAGCAGGTCGACGATCGCCGTCTTTACGGCGGCAATGTCAGCTACCGTTTCACTGGGACCCTGAACGATGCGCCGATGACAAACCGGGTGGGTGTCGACTGGCGGGTCGACGATATCGGCGAAGTCGGGCTCTACAATACCCGGGCCCGGCAGCGGCTGGGCGTGGTGCGCAGCGACGAGGTCGAGGAGAGCAGTGCCGGTCTGTTCTGGGAAAACCGCATCGAGTGGTCCACCCGCCTGCGCAGTGTACTGGGCGTGCGCTATGACTATTTCGATTACCAGGTCGATGATCGCATCGGTATCAACAGCGCCGGTGTGGACCTCGCCGGCAACAGTGGCGGGGCCAGCGACGACCTGGTGTCTTTGAAAGGCAGCCTGATCTACGCGTTCGTTGATGACTGGGAAGCCTACGTCTCGGCGGGGCAGGGGTTTCACTCCAACGATGCCCGGGGCACGACGATCACCGTGAATCCTGCCGATGGTAGTCCGGTCAATGCGGTGGATCCGCTGGTGCGCTCCGAAGGCTACGAGGGCGGTATTCGGGGTTTTATCACCGACCGTATCAATACCTCGGTGGCGCTGTGGACGCTGGACCTGGACAGTGAGTTACTATTTGTAGGCGATGCCGGCAACACCGAAGCCAGCCGTGCCTCGGAGCGGCGCGGGCTGGAAATGACCGCCTACTACCACCTCACCGACCACTGGACGCTGGACCTGGAGTACGCCTATACCGATGCACAATTCGCCGACTCGGCGCCGGAGGGTGACGCCATTCCCGGGGCCATCGAAGAAGTCTTCCAGGCCGGCATCAGTGCGGATTTTGACAGTGGCTGGTTCGGTAGTCTGCGCCTGCGCTATTTCGGCGAGCGGCCGCTGACCGAAGACGAATCCGTGGCGTCCGATGCCAGCACCATCTGGAACCTGAGCGCGGGGTATCGCATCGACGCCTGGACGCTGCGCGCCGATCTCCTCAACCTGACCGACAGCGACGATCACGATATCGATTATTACTACGCCTCCCGGCTGGCGGGCGAACCCAGTGGCGTGGGCACGGAGGACATTCACTACCACGTGATCGAGCCGCGCACCGTCAGGTTCTCTATCGGCTACCGATACTAAAATTACAGTTCCAGCAACAGCCGAAAACCGATGGTCTCCGAGCCCTCTGTGGCATTGGCGGACTGGATGGCGGTGGGGCCGATGTCATCGTCGCGGTCGGCGTGGGAACCGCCGGCGACATTGGCCGAGGCACAGATGCTCTGTTCGGCGTCCTGCCAGCTATTGCACCCGGCCAGCCATTCCCCGACGTTGCCCGCCGTGTCGTGCAGGCCGAAGGGGTTGGCGGGGTAGGTGCCGACCGGCGCGGTGCTGGAACCGAACAGGCGGCTGAATTCACTGTCGCAACCGCGCCGGCAATTGGCCTTGTCGTCGGCGTCGCCTTCCCACCAGTAGCGGGCGGTACTGCCACCCCGGGCGGCGTAGGCCCACTCGCTGTGGGTGGGCAGCCGGTAGGTCTCGCCGGTCTGTTCGCTGAGCCAGGCCGCGTAGTCCCGGGCATCGTGATAGCTGACATCCACGACCGGGCGCTGGTCGCGGCCCCAGCCGAAATCGTCCGGCATGGCCCGGTCCGTGGCCTCGACGAAACGGCGATAGTCGGCAAAGGTGACTTCGTGGCGGGCCATGGCCACCGGCTGGTCGATGCCCACCGGTTCGCCGCCGGATGCCGGGGTTAGCTGACCCTGGGGCAGGACAATCATGCGCGGGCCGTTGCTGCCGTCGGTCAGCTTGTCGGCGATTTCGCTACCCGGTGACAGCAGTCGCCGGGTGGGTTCCAGGTGCACGGTGCGGGTGACCGCCGCATCGTCGATCCGCAGCCAGATACGTTTGGGAAAATAGTCCCGGGCGTCGACGGCAATGTGGTAGGCCCCCGGCTCCAGTTTCATCCCGGGCTTATAGACGGGTTTGATATTGAGCACCTTGACCGTGGCGTCGGCGGGTTCGGTGTTGATGGTCAGGGCAAAGCGGGGTGTCGGTTCCGGTTCGGGGGCCGGCTCCGGCTCATCGGTGCTGGCGGTCGCTTCAGTCTCTGTGTCCCTGGTGGGTGCCTCCTGCTGCTCCGGCTTCGGTGTCGGGGCAGGTGTGGGTGTTGTCGCCGGCGCGGGTACCTCCACCGGTGCGGCGATGTCCTTCATGACCACCGGTACCACTTCCGGGACGCGCAGGAACAGATAGTAGCCGCCGCCGACGATGATCCCCAGGCACAGGGCCCAGTACAGCCAGCGGAAGTTGCGGCGTATCGCGGGCTGCTCCACGGTATCCTGGATGATGGGCAGATCGTCGTAGCTACCCTCGGCTTGCGGGCTGTCCGAGAGGATAAAGGAGTCGATATCGTCCAACTGTTTGTTGCTCAGCTGCACGGTGCTGCTGGCGAAGGTGATGTTGGTCAGCATCAGGCGCTTGAAGGCGAGACTGATCGCTGTCGTGAGTGAGGACAGCAGGGCGGTGACCAGCCCGATCACCTGTACAGTGGTGGAGCCGGTCTGAGTGGGACTGGTCTGGCCGGTGTTTTTCAGCGAGGCTTCCAGCGCGTTGAGGGCCTCTATCACCTCGCGCCCGGTCTGGTAGCGTTCGCTGGTGCGCTTGGCCATCATTTTTTCGATGATGGGCTGGAAGGCTTTCTGGGCCGCCGGGAGTTTGGGGATGGGCGAGCTCATGTGTTTGACCGCCACTGATACCGGGTCGTCGCCGCCGAACGGTACCTGCCCGGAGAGCATTTCGTAGAACACCACCCCCAGGCTGTAGATATCGGCCCGCCCGTCGATCTCCTTGCCCTGGGCCTGTTCGGGGCTCATATAGTGGGGCGTGCCCAGCACCGAACCGATATTGGTCATCTTGATATTGCCCTTGAGGGCCTTGGCGATTCCGAAATCGCACAGTACCGCGGAGCCGTCGTCCCGGAACAGGATGTTGTCGGGTTTGATGTCGCGGTGGATATAACCGCGCTCGTGGGCGTAATCCAGCGCCGAGGCCATCTCCCTGACGATGCGTATGGCCTCCGGCGTGGCTATGCCGCGTTCCAGCCGGTCCTGCAGGGGTGCCCCGGGCAGGTAGTCCATGGCAATATAGTTGTAGTGTTTGTAGCTGCCCACGTCGTAGATGGAGACGATATTGGGGTGGGACAACTGGCCGACGATCTTGGCCTCGCGATAAAACCGGCTGCCGAAGCTGGGGTCGCTGGCCAGACTGGGGGACATGACCTTGATCGCCACCTCCCGATCGACGCTTTTCTGGATGGCGAGGTAGACGGTGGACATGCCACCCTGGCGAATTTTCCGCACGATGCGGTACCCGGGAATCGCCATGGTTCAACTCCGGCAGGGTGCGGCGGCCAACAGGGCAGTTGTCCAGCGGTAGGGGGTGGCGGATGGCATGGCGTCGGGCTTTATAAACGAAAAAAAGCGTCTATTTTTAAACAGCTTAGTACAGATTCCTGGCATGCTGTGTGAACTGTGACAAAGTTTGCAGCCCGAATGGACGTGCCCGCCCCNNTGGACGCGGCTGCGGGCAGCCACTATAAACATTGAATGTCTTTACACAGGGTAGCGAAAACCGCCGTTCGGGCTTGTCTCAGCGCCGGTTTTCGACACCCAGATAAGGTGTAGTCGCAAACGGCCACTTGCGCAAAGTCAGAAAGTGGTCTTTCCACAATTGAACGCAGGGACACAGTGGAGATACCCGGGCAATGCTCAAACTGCAATTCAAAGACAATCCCAATCGCAGTCTCTGGCTGGTGGGAGACAAAGTGACTCTGGGCAGCCACACTGACAATACGGTGGTGCTGGACGGGCTGGGCATCGAGGACTTTCACGCCGAACTGCTGGTCGATGGCGACCGGGTGCTGCTGAAAAGCGAGCCCGGCACCTGCATGGTCAATGACCTGCCGGTGGACGGGGAATTCACCCTGGGGGCCAACGATGAACTGCGTATTGGCAAGGAGCGGTTGCTGATCGTCGACCCCCGCCATCAACCCGAGCCACCCCGCGGGAAACCGGCGGCCCGGCCCAGCGAGTCGACGCCGGCGCAGTGGTCGCTGGTGCCGGATCACGCCCGGCTGCAGACCGAGGACTTTTCCATTCGCGACAGGGCGGTCCTGGGCCGGTCCCGGGATTGCGAGTTTTCTGTACCCTACAAACTGCTGTCCCGGGAGCACGCGGCGTTGTACCTGGAAGACGGCGAGCTGTGGCTGCGCGACCTGGGCTCGTCCAACGGCAGTTTCGTCAACGGCCAGCGGGTGGATCAGGCGAAGCTGCACGACGGCGACAAGATCGCCTTCGCCAAGCTGGTGTTCTCGGTCAAAGGGCCGGCCGGCGCTGGTGCCCAGAATGATCCTGCACCGGCGCGGGAGCCGGAGGCGATGAATCGCACCATGATTCGCCCGGCGCTCAAGCTGGAACAGGAACAGGCAGCCCGGGAGGCCAGTGCGGCCTCACGCAGTATCGAACTTGAACCCCGGCCGGAGCAGGAGGACGGCCCCGCCGAGGCGGCGGCCGCCGACAGCCGCGGCTCGGCACTGATTCTGGTGAGTGTGGTGGCGGTTGCCGCCGCTTTGGGCGTGGCCTGGTACTTCCTGGTCTGACAAGGCTCGGGTTAATGGCGTTTCCCGTACCCTAACACTAACGCTGATGCCGCTGTCCCCCGAACGGTCAGTCTCCAAACGATAAGCTGTTATCATGGAAAACCATCGATAACAGCAACCCAAAGGAGGCCGCTCACGTGCACAACCTCGACGACTGTATTTTCTGCCAGATCGCTCTGGGCCGGGCGTCGGCTTACAAAGTATACGAAGACGAATTGACCGTGGCGTTTCTNNATATTTTTGAAGCCTCGCCGGAAGCCATCGCCCGGGTGGCGTCGAATTCGGTGCGTATCGCCAAAGCCGTGGAAGCGGAGCTGGCGCCCGACGGACTGGGAGTCTATCAGTTGAACCGGTCGGCGGCGGGGCAGACAGTCTTTCACTACCATATGCACCTGATCCCGCGTTCGGCCAACCAGTCCGCTGACATTCACGCCAAGCAGCAGGGTGATCCGGAAGAACTGTCACGGCTGGCGCAACAGCTGCAGGCGGCAATCTCCGGTTGACGGCGCATCGCCAACCGGTTGGTTGGTTTTGGAACTGCCCTCAGGGGTTAGGGGAGCGACAGCGCTGAAGTAGAGTGTTGCAGGATGGAATTCAGGTTGTCGATCCCTTCTGCCCCTATGGCCTTACGATACTCCTCGAGAATCTCCTCGACGATCTCAGCATTGTCCGCCACCAGTCGGCGGCCCAGTTCCGTGAGTTCGATCAACCGGGCGCGTTTGTCGGATTCGTCGATACGTCGCGCGACATACCCCTCCTCTTCCATCTCTTTAACCAGTTTGCCCATGGCCTGCTGGGTGATACCGGCTCGTTCGGCCAACTCGGTGAGGCGAATAGTGCCCTGGCCGATATTGGAAAAGACGGAAAAATGCGAAGGACGAATCTGGGTATAACCGCGTTCGTGGCATTTCTCCAGCGTGCGTTTTTCAAAGTCGCGCGCTAATCCTAGTAACATGCGACTCAGGTTTTTAGGCAGTTTGTCGGAGCCGACGGGGGGATTGACGTTCATAGTCGTAAGGCAACCGTTTAATTCTTCTATCCATAGGAGCCAACACGATAGAGTTGGATGAAAATAAAGTCTAGTTTTGTATGGCAATGTGTGAACGGCGTAACGCGTTGACTGTTCGGACTGCATAGACTGATTGAACGTCAGTGGTGTGCAGCCGGTATTGTCACGATTTGAAACACTGGAATAAGGCTATATATGCAGGTGCGGGGATACAGTGACCCGCACCGGTAATGATCCACACGTTACCAGTCAACGGCGTTGATAGTGTGAAAGCCCAATCGGGCAAGCCGTTGTTGGAAGGGCGCGTCGTCGGGGACGTCGCCAGTCAGCAAAACCTGGTCTTCGGTTGCGGATGAAGGCGCCGCTTCACATCGGTACGGTTCCGGGAGAACCGTTGAATCTGTGGGGTTATGTGGCAGCAATTGGACAACGCGCCGGGCGATCGCTTCCCCCGAGTCCACCCAGTGTCGTACCTCCGGAGCGGCTTTGGCCAGTGCAGCTTTTAACAGCGGGAAATGGGTGCAGGCGAGTACGACGGTATCAACTGCGGCGGTTGTGGTAACGGCCGTTAAGGGGGCCAGGATGTCGGTAAAGCGCTCGACAGGATGGATGATCCCGTGACAATAAGCCTCGGCCATGTGTACCAGTTCAGAAGAGCCGACTTTAATGACCTCGCAATCCGGCGCGAATTCCGCGATCAGTTGATCGGTGTAATCTCTGCGAACAGTACCGGGTGTGGCCAGCAGTCCGATAACGCCAGTTTGCGTTAACCGTGCCGCCGGTTTGATCGCCGGCACCACGCCGACAACCGGAATTGTTAGCGTCTCGCGCAATGCCGGTAGTGCCAACGTGCTGGCCGAATTGCAGGCCACGACGACGATGTCGGGGCGATAGTGGTTACAGGCTTGATGCAGGAGCAAGACCACGCGCTCGATCAACGCGTCGTCGCGCATCATCCCGTAGGGGAAGCAGCGATTGTCCGCCAGAAAGGTCAACCGGGTAGCCGGTAATTGACCCCGCAGGTGTTGCACGATACTCAGGCCGCCGACGCCGGAATCAAACACCAGGATACGGGCCTGGCCGGGATGCTGCTCCGAAGGGGCTGTCATGCTGGGATTCCGTGCGATCAATCGTTGGGCGTTACGGCTGCTAACCTTAGCACAGGCTCGAATACCGTGTGGATATTTTGTACCATGCGGCGTCTTTGAGCGGCGGCGAAGTGACCATGCGAATTATCACCATCAATACCAACGGCATTCGGGCGGCGGCCAGGAAAGGCTTTTTCGACTGGCTGGCAAAGCAGCATGCCGATGTTGTCTGTGTCCAGGAAACCAAGGCCCAGGAGCACCAGTTGACCGACCCGGTGTTCCACCCCGAGGGCTACCACTGTTACTACTTTGATGCCGAACGCCGCAAAGGCTACAGTGGCACGGCGCTGTTTTGCCGTAAAAAACCCAAAAAGGTGATTCGGGGGCTGGGCTGGGAACCCGCCGACAGCGAGGGGCGCTATATCCAGGCCGACTTCAACGGCGTCAGTGTCGCCTCGATATATTTTCCCTCCGGCAGCAGCGGCGACGAGGCCCAGGCCCGCAAGGAAGTGTTTATGGAGCATATCTTCGAACATTTCCGGGCTATGCGGCGCAAGCGGCGCGAATTCATTTTCTGCGCCGACTGGAATATCTGCCACAAGGAAATCGATATCAAAAACTGGCGCGCCAACAGCAAGAACTCC
>JABAHQ010013466.1_pt1 | contig 12163 bp, 10 predicted proteins | sample 7062091 | NCBI WGS metagenome assembly JABAHQ01 (sample SAMN14534359, study PRJNA622989) | marine sediment metagenome | biome: marine biome [ENVO:00000428]; feature: marine pelagic biome [ENVO:01000023]; material: deep marine sediment [ENVO:00002113] | place: India: Gulf of Kutch | collected...
CTACGGGCTCGGCGAGGGCCGCGAGCACACCCTGGAGGAGATCGGCAAGATGCTCGGCGTCACCCGCGAGCGGGTCCGCCAGCTCCGCGACCGGGCACTCAGGGAGCTGCGCGAGGGCGAGCGGGGAGCGGCGCTGGCCAGCTTTGCCGCGGTCTGAGCCGTGCCCGGCGACGGCCGGCCTGAATGAGCCGCCGGGGGGCGCCATCTGGCGCCCCCCTTTTTTTCATCCGCCACGATCGGCAACCGAATCACCGGACTCGACATCTAACTCGTGAGACCCGTCTCTGGGGACCTGACCGACCGCCGCCCATCACGACCACGGTTCGAGGCCGAGGCGAGCGACTATGAGCTTCAGTAAGCTGTCGCGTGTACTGCTGCCCTCGGCCGCTGTGCTCCAGACCGCGACGTCGGCGGTGGCAGCCGGCGGTGCGGTGAAGCCAGCCGTCGAGTACACGCTAACGGTATTGCGGCCCCACACCCACGTATTCGAGGTGCGGATGGAGATCACCGGCACCGAGCGGTCCGAGCTGGATGTCTCCATGCCCGTCTGGACGCCCGGATCCTACCTAGTGCGTGAATACGAGCGAGGGGTCGTCCGCTTTTCCGCAGGCGACGGAGAGGGGAGAGCCCTCTCCTGGCACAAGGTCGACAAGAACACCTGGCGCATAGCGACGGACGGGGCGGGCCGAATCCTCGTCGATTACGACGTCTACGCTCGCGAGCCCGGGATACGCTGGTCGTTCCTCTACGACGAAGGCGGTCACGTCCTCGGACCGAACCTCTTCATGTACGTGGTCGGCGCACCCGACGCGCCCGCCTCGGCGACTTTCGACCTGCCCGCTGGCTGGCGGCTGAACGGCGCCATCGCCCCAGCCGGCGACAACCCGTACCGGGTCTCGGCGTCGTCATACCACGAGCTGATCGACGCGCCGCTATTGTTCGGCAACTTCAACGCCTGGATACATGTGTACCGCAGCGACGAGAGCTTCAACAACTACCGCACGAACTACTACTTCAAGGGCCGCGTCATCGCCAACCGGACGCACGGCGCGAAGGGCGTTGACGACCTCATGCGCCTGATGTGGCAGCGGACGCGCGACCAAGGCACAGCGTTCGACTCGGAAGGCATCCGCGCGGCCTGCGAGGAGATCGCGGCCGGCTCGTTCCGCGAGTTCTTCGACAGGTACGTCTACGGGACCGAGGACATTCCGTTCAAAGACTTCTACAGGCTCGCCGGATACGATCTGATCATCGATCAAGAGGCCGGTCGGCTCGTGAATCGCACCGGCTATCTCGGCGTCTACCTGGGGGAGTCGAACGGGCGTGTCCGGCTCGACGGGGTCGTGAGAGGTGGACCGGCGTGGCGGGGCGGCCTCAGCTACGGCGACGAGATCATCGCGGTGGACGGCCGGGAGGTGGGCGATCTGGAGTCTCTCCAGGCGCGACTCAGCCCTCAGCGCCCGGGTCAGACAGTCGAGCTCACCGTCTCGCGCTTCGGCCGACAGCGGACCATCACGGTGAGACTCGGCGAACGCAGCCCGATCTACAAGGTGGTGGAGCTCGACGAGCCGTCGGAGGCTCAGCTGGCGGTGCGCCGGCGCTGGCGGCAGGGCCGCTGACCCTCGCGCGTCGCGCCCCCCTGCCTCAAGCCGCCTGCCACTTGCTCCATCCCGCTGCGTGCATAAGGTTTTCCCGTTCAGGACACCTCGTCGCCCTTCAACCGAAATCAACGAGAGAACAACGATGGCCCGTTCCAGTCGAATGACGCTGCTCGCGGTTGGGCTGGCGCTGCTGACCCGCGCGGGGTGGCTCGCCGGCCAAGACACGTCCCAAGCCGTCCGCGGCGCGACGGCGCCGGTGCCGCCGAGCGAGTATCTCGGCCACGCGGTCGGTGCCGATTTCAAGCTCGCCGGTTGGGAGCGCATCACCGGCTACTTCAACCACCTGGCCGAGGTCTCGGCGGCGCTGGCGGTCGACACGCTGGGGCGCACCACGCTGGAGCGACCGTTCGTGGTCGTGACGGTGACGGCGCCGGCCAACATGGCGCGGCTCGGGGAGATCCGGGTCAACCAAGCGCGGCTCGCCGACCCGAGGGTGCTGGGAGGGGATGAACTCGAGACGCTGCTAAATAGCCAGCCGGCCGTGGTGCTCATGACCCACAACATCCACTCCACCGAGATTGCCTCGAGCCAGGGCGTGCTGGAGCTGGCGTACACGCTGATCACCAGTCCCGAGCTGGCCGAGAAGCTGGAGGATGTCGTGGTGCTGCTGATCCCGTCGGTGAACCCCGACGGCCAGCAGATGGTGGTCGAGTGGTACGAGCGGACCTTGGGCAGTCCGTACGAGGGCGGGCGAATGCCGTGGCTCTACCATCCGTACGTCGGTCATGACAACAACCGCGACTGGTACATGATCACTCAGGTCGAGACCCGGCTGGTGACCGACCTGCTGTACCGCGAATGGTTCCCCGAGGTCGTTTACGACGTGCACCAGATGGGAGGCCAGGGCGCGCGCCTCTTCGTGCCGCCGTTCGACGACCCGGCGAACCCGAACATCGATCCGCTGCTGGTGCGGACGATCTCGCTGTTCGGCCTGCAGATCTCTACCGAGTTGGAGGCGGCGGGCAAGTCGGGTGTCGTGAACGCCCAGCGCTTCGATCTCTGGTGGCATGGGGGACTGCGCACGGTGCCGGCCCGACACAACATGGTGGGCATACTGTCCGAGTCGGCCAGCGCACGGCTCGCATCGCCCACCTTCCTCGAGCCGGACCAGGTCCGGCAGCCGCAGCACGGCGTCAACTTCCCCAACCCCTGGCCGGGCGGCTGGTGGCGGATCCGCGACATCATCGACTACCAGCTGATCGCGGCGCGGGCGGTGATCGGGCTCGCCGCGCGGCAGCGCGAGCGGCTGATCCGCAACTACGTCGAGCTGGGTCGCCGGGCCGTCGCCGCCGGACGTAGCGAGCCGCCCTTCGCCTATGTGGTACCGGTCGAGCAGCGAGATCCGGGGAGCGCCGCGGCGATGCTCGAGGTGCTGCGGCGCGGCGCCGTCGAGATCCATCGTGCCACGGCAGCCTTCGAGGCCGAGGGCATCGAATACCCGGCGGGCAGCTGGGTCGTGCTCATGGCGCAGCCCTACCGGGCCCACGCCAAGGACCTCCTCGAGCGTCAATCCTACCCGGACCTCCGTGCCTTTCCCGGCGGCCCGCCTGATACGCCCTACGACGTCGCCGGCTGGACGCTTCCCCTTCAGATGGGCGTGGAGGCGGTGGAGGTGCTGACACCGTTCGATGCGGACCTGCAGCGGGTGACGGACGAGGTCCGACCGCCGGCGGGGAACGTGACCGGGTCGGGGCCGGCCTTCGTGGTGACGAACGAGACGAACGCCGCCAACCGGGCGATCCACCGCCTGCTGGCCGCCGGCGGCACGGCCGCGTTCCTGTCCGAGCCGCTGGAGGCCGCAGGCCGGCGCTGGCCCGTCGGGAGCGCCGTGCTGAGCGGTCCGGGCGCGCGTGAGAGCCTGGCGGGCCTGGCGCGCAGCGCGGGACTTCATGCCGAATCGTTTTCCGGGAGCTTTACGGGTTATCGGGTCGACAGCCTGCGGGTCGGTCTCTATCAGCCGTGGACCGCATCGATGGACGAAGGGTGGACCCGCTGGGTGTTCGAAGACTGGGATCTCCCCTACCGAACAGTCCACGACGCGGAGATCCGAGCCGGCGATCTCCGGGCTCGTTACGATGTGATCATTCTACCCGACCTCTTTCCGGCCGCGATCGTCGAGGGGCGAAAGCTGGGGACGGTGCCCGCCGAGTACGCAGGCGGCTTGGGGGATGCCGGTAGCGCGGCGATCCGCACGTTCGTCAAGGCCGGTGGCACGCTCATCTGCATCGATTCGTCCTCCGGGTTCGCCATCGAGCAGCTCGGCCTGCCCGTCAGAGACGTGCGGCCAGCGCGGGGCGAGCAGCGCAGCGGCGACGCCTTCTACGCCCCGGGCTCGATCCTCGCCGTCGAGATGGGACGCACTCACCCTGTCGGCTACGGCATGCCGGACGAGACGGCGATCATCTACTCGAACAGCCCCATCTTCGAGGTCGAGCGGGAGGGTGACGATCTGGCAGTCGTGGTCCGCTATCCGGACGCCGGTCAGCTGCTCAGCGGCTACGCGCTGCACCCCGAGTTCCTGCGGGGCAAAGCGGCTTTGGTGGAGGCGCGCTATGGTGACGGGCGCGTGGTCCTCTTCGGCTTCCGTCCACAGTATCGTGGGCAGTCGCACGAGACGTTCAAGATCCTGTTCAACGCGATCTATCGGGGCGCGGCCCGGGGGCCGCAGCCGCTGGAGTTCTAGTGCTTCTTCGTCGCGGGGGTGGCTGCGGCGTTCATTCAGGCTGTGAGAGGGACGCCGGGTGGATCGTTGAGCGGACATTCGGAGCGCGGTGCCTGTTCCACCGATCCCGCAGAGAGCAGCGCGACATGAAGCGAGACGATCCACCCGGCGTCCCGTCCCTACCATGACGTCGAGGACTCCAGTTGAGCGCTGACGATCCCCTGATCGTACGCGTCACCCGCCCGGCCGTCCCCGTGGAGACCGCCTTCCTGACCAGCGGCCTGCCCGCCGCGCTACGACTCGACGCGGCCGCGCGCATCGCCGCCGCGATCCGCGCCCTGCCTGTCGAGCCCGCCTTCATCGGGGTCGTCGGCGGCCGGCCGATCGTCGGCCTGAGCCCGGAGGAGCTGGAGCTGCTGGCCGGGCAGGAAGCCAAGCTCAGCACCCGTGACCTCGCAGCCGCCGTCGCCGCCGGCGCGGACGGCGGTACCACGGTCTCCGCCACCCTCCACCTCGCCGCCCGAGCCGGCCTTCGGGTGGCCAGCACCGGCGGCATCGGCGGAGTGCATCCGGGGACGGGGTCGCCCGACGTCTCAGCCGACCTGCACGAACTGGCCCGCACACCCGTGGTGCTGGTCTGTTCCGGCGCCAAGGCGATCACCGACCTGCCGGCGACGCTGGAACGGCTGGAGACGCTCGGCATCACGGTGGCCGGCTTCCGCACGGATCAGTTCCCCGCCTTCTGGTCGGCCGAGAGCGGGCTGCCCTTGCAGCTCAGGGTGGAAAGCGCGGCCCAGGTCGCCGCGCTGTGGCAGGCCGCGCGGGCGCTCGCGATCCCCGGTGCGCTCCTCGTCGCCGTGCCACCGCCGCCGGAGGCGGCCCTTGATCGGGAAGCGGCGCAGGCCGCCGTCGCCCGGGCGCTGGCCGACTTGGAGGCCGAAGCGATCTCCGGTCCTGCCGTCACACCCTTCCTCCTCGACCGGGTCGCGGACTACACCGACGGGCGATCGCTGCGCGCGAACCTGGCACTGCTGGCGAGCAACGCGGCGGTCGCCGCGTCGATCGCTCACGCGCTGAGCCAAGCGGAGTAGCCCGCCGCTGCCCAAGCGCCTGGTCGCGACAAAGAACGCCGGCAAGAACGCCCGCGAGACTCCTTCTTGACAGGTCTCGGAGCAGCCGATATCGTCAATTACACGCGTTTACATTGCCGGCTCCAACCAGCCACCGGAAGTGCGGGCGCATTTCCGCGCTTCGCCGCGTTATGTCTTTGTCGCTGGGACAACCCGCCTTTATGCATCCCAGAGCTTGGCCGTTCGGCCCGCGCCGCTACCGGACCACCTGGTCCGGCGGGAAGGCGTCAGATCTCGCGTTGGTCGCGCTGCTGGCGCTGACGCTTTGTCTGGTCCCGGCCGTCCAGGCCCAGGAGGCGGCGCCCCGGAAGCCGGCGGCCTCGGACGTCAACTGCGAGTCGATCAGCGAGGCCGAGGTGCTCCACCTCGCCTCCGGCGGAACCCTCATCGACGTCCTCCGCACCCAGATCCCCGGGCTCCAGGTCCAGNNCGCGGCAACAACAGCCTGGTCGGTCCGAGCGAGCCGCTCATCTTCGTGGACGGCATCCGACTTCCCCAGCCGGGCGGGATCGACTACCTGGATCTCATCGACCCGCTGGACGTCGAGCTCATCGAGATGTTACCCGGCCCTGCGGCGACCACCCTCTACGGGACGGGCGCCAGCAGCGGCGTTATTCTCATATACACCAAGAGGGGAGCAGCCAACGCGTCAGCTGGCGCGAACAGGGGACGGTGTCGCCCCTAGTTGGCCAGCGCGTTGGCCACACATCGGGACTACCTGAAGACGACCGAATACCAAAGGGCTCTTCGCGCACGCACCATCGCCCCCGCAGAACGCAGTTCCTGCACGCTCTGAGGGGGCGCGTGACGCTGAGTCCCAGACAAGGAGAGAGCCTATGAAAGGGAGAGCTTCGTACAGGCTCGCGCGACGGCGCCACACCGGGTTGCTCCCGGCAGCGATCGCACTTGGCCTCCTGCTAACCGCGGCCGCGCCGCTCCAGGCGCAGCCGGGACGGATCGCTGGCCAGGTCAGCGCCGAAGTTACCGGCGCGCCGCTGGCGGCAGCCTACGTGTTCCTGGTAGACACCGATATCGGGACGCTGTCACGCGAGAACGGTGAGTTCGACCTGGTCAACGTACCACCCGGCACCTACCGGATCCGGGTCACGCTGATCGGCTACGGCACCATCACCCGGGACATCACGGTCCCGGCGGGCGCCGCGGTGACGATGGACTTCGGGCTCAGGGAACGGGCCATCGAGATGGAAGGGATCGTCGTGACCGGCACACCAGGTCAGGCGCGGCGGCGTGAGATCGGGCACGATGTCTCGCAGATCACGCTGGCCGAGATCGAGAACGCGCCGGTTGCCACCCTCCACGACGTGCTCCAGGGCCGCGCCACCGGGTCGGTTGTCCTGACCGGGTCCGGGCAGAAGGGTGCTGGCTCCAAGATTCGCTTGCGCGGCATCAGTTCGTTCGCCACGGGGAACCAGCCGCTGGTCTACGTGGACGGGGTCCGCATCTACAGCGTAGGCCCTGCGGCTCCCGACGAGGCGAACCAGGCGACCTCGGGGCTCAACGACATCAACCCGGCGGACATCGAGCGGGTGGAGATCGTCAAAGGGCCGGCCGCCAGCACGATATACGGAACGGAGGCGAGCGGCGGCGTCATCCAGATCTTCAACAAGCGAGGCACGCCGGGCCGGCCGATCTGGACACTGACCGTCGAGCAGGGCGTGGATTGGATGGGCCACATCGGGCCCGACGAGAACAATCCCACGGGCTTCCACACCAACGACTGCAGCGGCGAGCCGGGCTGTCCGGCGAGCGGCAGCTGGCTGCGGAACGCGCACCAGCAGAAGTATGACCTGTCGGTACGCGGCGGCACGGAGACTCTGAGCTACTTCCTCTCGGGCAAGTGGGCTCGTGAGGAGGGTGTGATCGCGCCGCAGCGGAGCCAGGACTGGTCCGCGCGGGGTAACTTCTCGTTCGAGCCGAGCGATGTTGTGAGCATCCAGTTCAACAACACCTATGCCCACCGCGACATCCTCTGGCTCCCGGACGGCGACAACGCCGAGGGATTCCTGCTGAACGTGTGGCGCGGGGACCACGACTACACGCCCGACCACGACGACAGCGCGGTCCTGGAGATGAGGCTCAAGAGTGTCGTGGACCACTTCACCACCGGACTCACCACCAGGTGGACGCCCTCGCCGAACTTCTTCCACCGGGTGGCCGGCGGTCTCGATTACTCCAACACCGAGTACACCGAGGAACGGCCGTTCGGGTTCTTCCGCGAGCCGCTCGGCGACCGAGAGAACGACACCTACCAGGTGACGACCCTCACCCTGGACTATGCTGGGACCTGGCAGACGCCGATCAGCGAATCGTTCAGTTCCAGCTTCTCGTTCGGCGGCCAGGTCTTCGACGAGAAGATCCGCAGGCTGAACGGTCATGGCGAGGAGTTCGGCGGCCCGGGAGATAAGGACCTGGACTCGGCCGCCTTTACGGAAATTTACAATGAGTTCCGTCGCGACATCACCAGCGGCGGATTCTTCCTGCAGGAGCGGCTCGGGTGGATGGACCGCGCGTTCCTGACGCTCGGCGTCCGCTGGGACGGCTTCAGCACCTTCGGCGAGGACTTCGGCTGGGCTACCTACCCGAAGCTGGCCGCCTCCTACCTGATCTCGGAGGAGGAATTCTGGCCCGACTGGTCGGAGACGTTCAAGCTGCGCGCGGCGCTGGGCTACTCGGGTAAGGCGCCCGGGGTGTTCGACGCCGACCGAGTCTGGCAGGAGATCGCCGGAGACGAAGCCGANNAGAGAGTGGGAATTCGGCTTCGAGGGCTCGTCCTTCGACGGTCGGGTGAGCTTCGATTTCAGCTACTATACGCAGAAGACCTACGATGCCCTCGTTCCGGTCCAGCAGACACCGTCCGAAGGATTTATCGGCAGCCAGCTCTCCAACATCGGTGAGGTAAAGAACTGGGGTACCGAGGCCTTCGTGAACCTCGGCGTCCTCCGCTACCCGAACCTCGACTGGGAGGTCGGGTTCCGCTATTCGACCCACGAGAGCGAGGCCCGCGATCTCGGCGGCCTGGACATTGTCGGCTATGGGGGCAGTGCGGGTTACAACCCGGAGGTCCGCCGCTGCGGCTATGAGCACGACGAAATCAACGATCAGCTGCCCGACCGGTGCTACGCAGTGCCGGGCTTCTGGGGCAACAAGGTGCTGAACCCGAACGAGGTCGGCGTGGAGCCGGTGATAGAAGAGCGGTACCTCGGGCCCGCCTACCCGACCTGGAGCTACGGGATCAACACGTCCGTTACCTTCATGAAGCGCCTGACCCTGGACGTCCTGGGCGAGGGGCAGGGCGGTCACNNCGCGGCAGCAGACCCGGCGGGACGAATGGCCGGCGTGCATGGTCGATCTCGAGGGCCGCCTGCCGGACGAGCCGGGTTTCACCAAGTCGATCCGTGACAGAGTCATCGACGGTGAGATCGAGGGCATCACGGCGCTGCAGCAGTTCCGCTGCCAGTATAACCCGCGCTACGACGCCTGGACGCTGGCGGCGGACTTCTTCCGGTTGCGGCAGGCCTCGCTGACCTACCGGATCCCGGAGAAGTACTTGCGACTGGGCGTCAGCGGGGCATCGCTCCGACTGGCGGCGCGTAATCTGTTCCTCATCACGGACTACCCCATGGACCCGGAGGCGATCGAGGACGGGAGCTACCAGGGCCCCACAGAGGGCATGAATGATGAGTTCGCGAGAATCGATTACTACGTCCTGCCGCCGGCGAAGTCGTTCCTGGTCAGCCTGAAATTGACTTTCTGACGGAGGGATACCGTTATGGCTACGAGAGCACCGTTTTCAGCGCCGGCCAGGGCGGCAGGGCCTCTCCTCTTGGGAGCGCTACTGCTGGTGGCCTGTGAGTTCGAGGTCACCAACCCTGGCCGCGTACTGGAAGAGGATCTGAACGCAGAACGCGCGGTCAAACCGCTGGTCGTCGGTATGTCGTCGGACTTCTCCACCGCGTACGACGATATCGCATTCCTGATGGCCCGGGCATCCGACGAGATGGCGGGCAGCGGCAGTTACAGCAGCACGGCGGAGTTCAGGATCGGTTTGATCCCCAATGACTATGTGGACTGGGAATGGGAGAGCATCTCGCGCGCCCGCTGGGTGGCGGAGGACGGGCTCCGGCGGATGCAAGAGGACATCCCGGACTACCAGTTCCAGGGGAACGAGCTGACGGCCCGGGCTTACCTGTTCGCCGGCCTCTCCAACCGGGTCCTGGGCGAGTCCTTCTGCCATGTCGCCTACGACGGCGGCCCGGCCCAGGAGTCCAGCGCGGCGTTCGAGAAGGCTGTGACCAACTTAACCGAGGCCATCGACCACGCCCAACAGGCCGGTGCCACCGATATCGAGCTCGCGGCGTACGGAGGTCGCGCGCAGGCGTACGTCGGCTTGGGTCAGTGGGGGAGCGCGGTGTCCGACGCCGGCCAGGTGCCCACCGACTTCGTCTACAACGCGATTTTCCACACCACCTCGGGCCGTGAGGAGAACGAGATCTACGACGAGACCCACGAGCGGCCCGAGATGTCCGTGATCAACACGTACGCGGGCTCCTTTGATCCGCCGGATCCGCGGGCGCCGTTCACCGACTGCACCCAGCCGGGCGCCGATTGCGACCACAAGCAGGGCGCGGACGGGGCGACAGATCATTGGCAGCAGGAGAAGTACCAAGGTGAAGGAGCCGAGATCCCGGTGGTGAAGGGTACGGAGATGCGGCTGATCGAGGCGGAGGCGCAGCTGGTGCAGGCCAGCGACGTGCCCGGCGCCATCGGCAGCATCAACGAGGCGCGGCAGTTCTGGGGCCTCGCCGATATCGACCCGGCGGGGATGACGCTTCAGGACGCCTGGATCACTTTGGACCATGAGCGCTACCTGACGCTCTGGCTCGAGGGTCGCCGCTTCTTCGATATGCGGCGCTGGGAGGCGGCCGGGCTCGACTACCTGCCGGCCGTCCAATTCATCCACGGCGGAACGATCATCTATCCCGGTGAGGACCCACGGGCCATCTGCATCCCGATCTCCGAGAGCGAGTGCCTGGTGAACCAGAACATCAGGGGCACAGACGTGTGTCGGTGATGGTTGTCCGCCCGAACGGGCGGTAGGCCGAGAACAGCTGTCCCCACCGGGCACCGCCCGGTGGGGACAGTCATATCTGCCAACCGAAACCGGCTCGCTATCCGACCTGTACGTCCTCGTCCAGCGCCACGTAGGCCGCGTGCCCGGTGAGCACGTGGAGAACCCTGAGCTGGTAGAGGCCGGAGCTGAGGTTGCCGAGCACCGCCTCGTAGAGGAAAACGTCGACTCCCGGTACGCAGTCGCCGGCCGGTACCCAGCCGACCCGCAGCTCCAGCTCCGACCCGCTGCGGTCCGCCTCGGCGACCAGCTCGGACGGCGAAGCCAGGCAGGGCGTGCTCAGGCTCCCCTGGACGGTGATCCTGCCCTCGCCCCCCTCGGCGGTCGTCGAAGGCGAGGGCCCCCGACCGTCAAACCGGTCGGCGGTGAAGCTCAGCACCAGGTCCGGCCCGGTGGAGTCCGAGCAGCCGCCCAACCCGGAGATGAGCGCCGCTAGCAGCACGAGCCGCAAGCCGAGCCTGGGGCTCCTGTGGTAATTCATGGCCATCCCACCCGAACGGCTCACGCTCCGCGGGAGGGCCGCGGGACACGCGGATGTACGAGGTGTAGGGGCAACGCTTACACGCTAACATAGGCCGGCGCGCGCCCGGGTACAACACTCGTCGTTCGTGGCGGGCCCTGGCGGGGCTATTCACGACCCGCGCCCCACGCCCTACATTCCCCGGTAGCCCCCAACGACCGAGATCTGAACCCAAGTCCCGGGAGGCTTCAGCGTCGCACCTGAGGCCTCCTCCATCGATTGAGCGGAGCCCCCCGCTAGACAGGAGCGGGACCCATGCTGAGGACGCGTCTTGGACAGCTCCTTCCCGTGGCCGGGCTGATCTCGATCTGCGCGGTCGGCCCCCTGATTGCCCAGGGACCCGGCGACATCGCCATCGTCGGCGGCCGGGTCGTGGATCCGGCCAGCGGGACCGACCGGGTGCAGAACGTGCTCATCCGCGGCGAACGCATCGTTGCCATCACGGACGAGCCGGTGACGGCGAGTCGGGTGATCGATGCGTCGGGCCTGGTGGTCGCGCCGGGCTTCGTGGACATCCTGGCCCGGATCCGGCCCGACCGTGAGCCGCAGCGCTACAAGATCAAGGACGGGGTCACCACGGTGGTCAGCATGCACGGCGGGCCCGTCGACATCGAGGGCTGGTACGTGGCGTTCGAGGCCGACGGCTCGCTCGTCAACTACGGCACCACGGTGGGGCACCCCGATGTCCGGGAGGCCGCGGGCGTAACCGATCTCTACGCGCCCGCCAGCGACGCCCAGCTCGCACGGATGCGCGAGATCGCGGCGCAGGCCATCGAGGCCGGCGCCGTTGGCATCGGCTTCGGGGTCAACTACACGCCCGGCGCCTCCTACCAGGAAATCATCGCCATGTTCGACGTGGCCGCCCAGCACGGCGTGCCGGCGCACGTCCACTCGCGCTACAAGGGCTCGGTCTTCCCCGGGACGATCGTCCAGTCCGTGCAGGAGGTGATCGCCGCCGCGGCGATCACCGGGGCCAGCGCCCAGATCGTCCACCTCGCCTCGTCGGCCATCGGCTCGATGGACGTCTCGCTGGCGATGATC
>JABAHQ010014927.1_pt3 | contig 12161 bp, 13 predicted proteins | sample 7062091 | NCBI WGS metagenome assembly JABAHQ01 (sample SAMN14534359, study PRJNA622989) | marine sediment metagenome | biome: marine biome [ENVO:00000428]; feature: marine pelagic biome [ENVO:01000023]; material: deep marine sediment [ENVO:00002113] | place: India: Gulf of Kutch | collected...
TTCTACACATCTCACATAAATCAAGTCTTTCTCAATATCCTTCCCATTATCCTCCCCGAGTGCTTTACTACCCAGAGGACGTGACCAGGTATCCCGAAAAAATCGTACCTTACTATGCTCCAGAGCACCCTCGCTATGTTGGAGTAGAGACTGTCGTGCTCGTCCATGCAGGCAAAGTAGTTCTTGCACTTGACGTTGGCCTCCCAGTACGCGCGCAGCCTCTCATCGCGCGTAAAGTCGTCCGTCTCGAAGACGACCTTCGGGTTCTTGCCCTGTGTAAAGCCGTCCTTCCAGTCCATGAGAAGCCTGCCGTTCCCCTTAACCCACTCCCAGACCTCTGTGCCCGGAAAGGGCACTATCATGTTGAATATGCAGGACTCGAGCCCAAGCCTCTTTGCAAACTCGACCGACTCCCTAACGCTTTCAAGGGTAGAGTGGGGAAGCCCGATTATGAAGTTGCCAAATACCCAGACATCGTACTTGTTGGCAAGCCTGACCGCGTCTACGACCTCGTCGAGCGACTCACCCTTCTTTATGGCGTTGAACTCCTCCTCGACCCCGCTCTCTATGCCCATGGCGACCGCAAAACACCCGGCCCGCTTCATCTTACCCATAAGCTCGTCGTCGACNNCAACTCATCACAGAAGCTCTTTGCTCTTGGCATATCGAGCGTGAAGACGTCGTCCTGGACGTTGAAGCAGTCGATTTTATACTTAGCTTTTGCCTCCTTCAACTCTGCTATTATGCTCTCTACGGAACGCGCGCACCATTTTTTTCCAATCACTCCCTTTACGCAACAGTACGTGCACAGATACGGACACCCCCTGCTCGTCACAAGCGGGTAGTTGTGTATGCCGTCCGGGCCGACGCTGTCGAAGACGTCGTACTTTGGAAAAGGGAGTGAATCGAGATCCTCCACCCTGCCGCCGCGCCCGGTGTGGACGACCTCTCCGTCTTTTCTGTATATGAGCCCCTTTATATCCCTGACATCGCGCCCCGACCCGATGGCCCTTAAAAGGTCGGTAAGGGAAGACTCCGACTCGCCNNGGACCTCCGGCTATGAGTACGTTGCCCTCGCGCTTGACCCTCCCGGCGACACTGAGCGCATTTTCAAGTGTAAACGACTTTATAGAAAACCCGACGACGTCGTAGGTCGATGCCTCGCGCTCTCGTTCGCTTATATCCGAGTTGTTATTGTTGAAGTCGAATACCTTCACCCCCTCGAAACCGCCCTTTTCCATCAGGTAGGCAGCGAGGTAGCCTATGCCGGTGTTTATGCCGAAGTGTATGCCCTTTGGGTCTATTATGCAAACCTTCATGATTCTTTACTTCCTTTTAAGCTCTATCAATCCGTGAAGCGGTACTTTAAAAGCGCCCACAGCGCCGTAAGGCCGTCTCTCCACCCTATCTTCTTACCCTCTTCGTAGCTCCTGCCGTAGTAGGATATCGGAAGCTCGTATATCCTGTAGCCGCCCTTGCAGAACTTGGCGGTAAGCTCCGGCTCTATCTCAAAGCGCTCGGAGCGGAGCGTAATCTCATCGAGTATGCTGCTCCTAAAGACCTTGTAGCAGGTCTCTATGTCGGTCAAGGTAGTATTATACAAGATATCGGCGACAAGCGACAGGAACCTGTTTCCAACCATGTGCGTAAACATGTAGGCCCGCTGCGGCCTTCCGCCGGAGAGCCGCGAGCCGTATACCACGTCGGCTGTGCCGCTCTCTATGAGCTCGAACATGGCGATAAGCTCCGATGGGTCGTACTCCAGGTCTGCGTCTTGAATGGCCACTACGTCTCCGCTCACCTCCTCAAAGCCCCTCCTCAGCGCCGTCCCCTTGCCCATGTTGCGCCCCTGGTAGATTTTCTTTAAATCCTCGCCTTCAAGCTCCTCTATTATCTCTCTGGTGCCGTCTGTGGAGCAGTCGTCGACGATGATTATCTCCTTATCTATATCAAGGGCCCTTACCCGCTCCATGGCGATACGGATGGTCTCTCTTTCGTTATATACCGGAACGACAATCGAAAGCTTCATCACTCTGACGACTCCTTTTCGTGAGCAGCCGCTCTCTTTCTCCTCGTTACTTCAAATATTATGCCACAGAGCACTACCGCCGCACCCAATGCGCTTATTACAAGGCCGAGCTTGAAGCTCGTCGGCTCGTAGCGGAATTCGACTTTGTGGCTTCCCCTTCCAAGCGCCACCGCGCGGAAGATGTAATCCGCCCGGTAGAGCTTTTTTCTGGTATTATCTACGTATACCTCCCACCCCGGATAGTAGGTATCGCCAAGGAAGACAAAGCCCGGCTCGGTAAGCTCGGCCCTTATAGTAACAGAGTTTGGCCTGTACTCGGTGACATCAACCCTCGAGTAGCCCCTGCCTCCACCTGCAACCTCTAAAAGCCTTTTGTCTTCGGCAGCGAGGGTGTCCATTATAAGCACCTCCTTTTCGGGCTCGAAGTCAGAAGCGAGCATCTTCATTAAATGCTCTTTCTCGTCTGAAAGCTCCAGGTAATCGTGTACGGCAAAGGCCCTTGGAAGATATCTGTCGTTACGGTATATATCCACCTCGCCGGAGTAGACCAGTTTCGCGCCCTCTCTATTCATAGGAGTGCCGGTCGGCAATAGAAAGTACTTTACGTTCATAAGCTCGGCATGCCTTGGGATAAACTTTCCTCCAATATAAAACATGTAGCTTCCTTGTCTTCTTCCGGTTATGAAGTATTCATAATCGGCAAGCGAGATGCCGTCGTAACCCCTTACATCCGAAAACGAGAACGGGACCCATGAATTGGCATTCAGGACGCCCGAGAAGCCGTGCGTGCGANNTCTTTGCGTAGCGGGCCAGAACTTGGTTGCAAAGCCCAGAAGGTCTGCGGCAATGAGTACGGTTATAAGCACCATAAAGACCCTCCTGCCAAAAACCCCCTTTAAAAATACATACATCACCGATAGACCAACGGTAGCGAGCAGCGCGAACCAGATAATTTGCATATATATGTAACCGGTATGCTCTTTTACACCCTTGATTTCTCTAAGGATACTTAAAGATGGCAGATAAAAGAGCAGGGCAGAGAGAGTAAGACTCAGGATAAGGAGTACGATGAGCGCTACTTTGAGCCTCTTATCGCTTATTTTCTCCTCCCCATATCCTTCTCTTGCGCCACCGCTGCATACAAGATGCGAGGCACCGAAGCCGGAAAGCACGGAGACCGAAAAGAGGTATATTAGAACAAGCCTGTTGTTATTGAGCTTTTCAAAGACCGGGAGGTTTCCGACGATATCCGTTGCTACCGGAAAACCCAAGACTACAAGCAGAGAGAGCGACCCTGCTACAGTAAATAAAAAGACGATTCTTTCTCTGAGCCCACCGATTATGCCNNCTACGTAATAGGAGTAAGATAGCCCGAACTGCCTCCCCCACTCGTTATGGTCAGCAGGATGTCCGTAGAAGTCCGGGACTACGAACATAATAACCGACTTCAATGAATCAAGGAACGCCGAAAAAGACAAAGAGCCGCCGGTGCCGGTGCGCATATCAATAAGCGAGCTTAATTTGATGTACTCCCAAGCAGGTAAGAGTTGGACGGCGCTGAGAGCAACACCGGTAGCGAGAGCGCCTAAAAAGAAAAGCAGCGGCAATACCAATCCGCGCCGAGAAGTCTCTTGCCGTCTATCTTCTTCAGAAGCAGTAAAGAGCCGGAAGAGAAAGTAGGCAAAGACCAACGCAAGCACGTGGAAGACCGTCTCGTAGTGCCCAGCAAAAAGTATCATCCCGACTGTTAGCGCAAGAAGAGAGGCGCGCAAGGTATCGGTCCTCTCGATGAGTTTATCTGTCAGTAGCAAGATAAGCGGCAAACTCATGGCTATATAAGTATGCGGATGGCCGAGCCAATGGACCATAAAGCTTGAAAAGGCGAAGCTCATGGCCCCAACGAGGGCGCCGAAGCGCTCAAGGCCGAGGTTTCTAAGGTAGAGAAAACCGAATAGCCCTGCACCGGCGAGCTTTATAAAGGCCGCAACGCCGAGGGCGTACCAGAGGGGAAGTATGTAGAAGACGATGTTTAGCGGAAAGAAAAAACCCGTGCTGTTGGCAAAGAGCGGCCAGCCGCAAGCAATATAAGGGTTCCACAACGGAAGCTCTCCGTTGGCGAGAGACTCCCTTACAAGATGAAACCATGGATAGAAGACCATTATGTTGTCAAAGAGCAGCTGGTTTCCCGGCCCCACGTAGCTCGTAGCGGCGTACTGGCTCCAGGGGTCTATCTCATAGATGTGGTCTCCCGGCCAGAGCGAGTAGCCAAGCAGCAGCACATCGTGAAGCATGACCGCAGGAAGAATAATTAGTACTGCTATCGGTATGTAACGCGCTTTATCCCTCATCCTCTCCAGGTGTAGGCCCTTGTGCAGCTAACGAGTTACGACCCGAGCCACCTGACCCCTCTTTTTATCATGTAGTACAGGTGTGTCGCACTCCTTGCCTGCATAAGCGTCTTCTTGAAGACCACAGGCCTTAAGTAGAACGAGCGAAGCAGTCTTCTTCTGTAGTATCGGAGTTTATCCGTTGTCAACGTCCTTGGTACGTAGCTTATGCTATGAAGCGCCATGTTTGAGAAGTCGATTGCATCGCCGTTTATTTCGCCGCTCTTTACAAGCTCCTGATATATNNGAAGGGCAAGGGCAAAGCGTATCGTCTCCTCAATATCAGCTTCGGTCTCGCCGGGAAAGCCGATTATAAAAAAAGCCCCGACCTCCATTCCCGCACCGTGGACCATCTCGAGGCGCTCGGCTATATCCCCTGTCGTCATCTGCTTTCTTATTGCCTTGAGTATCCTATCAGAGCCCGACTCCACGCCGAAGTTCACCGCATAACACCCGGCCCTCTTCATAAGGGCAAGAAGCGGCCTTGTCACCGTATCGAGCCTTACTCCGTTTGGAAGGCTCCAGGTAAACCCGAGCCCGGAGCCGAGAAGACTCTCGCAGAAGCGCTCCACGTAAGCCGTATCGAGGGTAAAGTTGTCGTCTTCTATGTGGAACTCTCTTACGTTGAAGCTGTGTTTAAGTAGCTTTAATTCTTCGATGACTCCCTCTACTGACCTTTGCCTAAGCCTTGCTCCACTTGCCATCGGTGCGCTACAGAAAGTACACGGAAAAGGACACCCCCTCGTTAGAATTATCGGGGCCACGGGAAATTGCCTGTAGAATGCACCGTGCGGGGCCTCGGGGTACGAGTCCGGTGCTATAAGCTCCCAGGCCGGGTGGCCGAGGACGTCTAAGTCCGCGCTGAAGGTGTTCGGGTTTACCCTTATCGAGCCTTTCTCTCTCCAGATAAGCCCGGGTATCTCTCTTGCCGCACTAAAAGGGACGCCTCCATCTTCGAGCGAGTCGACGAAGTCCTTGAAGCCGAGCTCTCCCTCGCCGGAGTAGGCATAGTCGAGCGAAGGGCCGAAGTAGTCGAGCACTGTGTGGGCAAGTGCGGTCGGGTGGATACCTCCGGCGATAGTGATAGTAGACGGGCTGAGCTCCTTTATCCTCTTACATGTCTTCTTTACCTCTGCGGCATCCTTTGAGTAGCACTGAAAGCCCACCACATCGAAGCCGCCCTCTGCCGCAGCAGACGCAACCTTATCGAAAGCAGCCCCCTCCTTGAGTGCATCGAGGATGGTTACGTCATGGGGCTCTTTTAGGTGCGCAGCCAGCATGCCGAGGGAAGTTGGAGGCACCACCTCGTCTGCTGCGCCAAAGGGCTTTACGAGCAGGACCTTTTTTCTCACCTTTCCCCGCTTACGTCCCTGTATAGGGCCTCGTACTTTGAAGCGATTATCGGCCAAGCAAGCCTCTGCTCTATAAAGCGCATGCCTTTTTCCACCATCGCCCTGGCCTCCTCGCCTCCGTCTATAAGGCGTTCGAGCGCCTTTGCAAGTGCNNATTTTACCGCAGCCGCAGTCGTCGGTGACGACCACGGGGGCCCCGCACATCAAGGCCTCAAACGGCACAAGCCCGAATATCTCGTGGATGGCCGGATATGCCACGCAATCCGCGTCGCGATACGCCGAGAGCTTTTCTCTGCCGGTAAGTAGCCCGGTGAATATAACCCTATCTCCTATGGCCTCTTCTTCTATTATCTCCTCGACCCTGGACTTAAAGCCCATGTCGTTGCCGGCAAAGACGAGTACCGTGTCACTTCTCGCCATTTTTGCAAAGGCGCGCGCGAGAAAATCCATCCCCTTCCTCGGCGTGAACTTGCCAAGAAAGAGCACGATACGTTTGTCTTTTATGCCGAAACGCTCCTTGAACTCGCCTTTGCCCGGAAGCTCTTCAAAGGCCCCAACGTCTATGCCGTTGTATATTACCTCAACCCTCTCAGAGCTTACGCCAAGCTCGGCGTACTGCTCCACCTCGCTCTCGCTCACCGCCACAAAGCGCTCTGCGTCTCTAAGTATCTTGTCGCCGAAGATTTTGTCAAAGAACATCTTCATAAGCACCCTGCGCTCTATCCTCACCACGGTGCCGTGGCCGGAGAGGACGTATGGTACGCCGCATTTGAGTGCATGTCTGCGGACGACGTTATTCAAAAGATGCCTGTGTCCGTGGAGGTGTACTACGTCGAAGCCGCTTATGCTTTCCTTTACCGCCGAGGCAAACCCGAGCGGGAGGTATATCTGGTGGTTGTAGGCAAGAGAGTTGCTCAAATTTTTGAAGTACCTGACCCTCATCCCGTTAAGTTCCGTACTCGTCTCTTCATACCTTGAGGCCGCATCGAGGACGTCGGTTGTAAAGACCGTCACCTCGTGGCCCGCCTCTGCAAGCGACCTCGAGAGCTCGTAGGCGACCCTCGGTATTCCGCCGTAAGCCCACGCCGGGTAGAAGTATGGCGTTACCTGGAGTATCCTAAGCCTCTTCTCGCTCATAACCTTTCTTGCGCTCTCGCTACCGTGCGTACCCTCGAATTAGCTTCAGCTTCCAAGGCGCCACTCGAGGGTCCTCTCAATGCCCTCTGGCAGGGCTACATCTGCGCGCCACCCAAGCTCACTCTCTGCAAGGGTGGTATTTAGGCAACTCCTCCTTATATCGCCAGGCCTCGCCTCGCCCGAGAGTGGCTCTCTTAGGTCCTCGCCAAGCTCGGGGAGCTCTCTTTTGAGTGCCGCGTATATCTCGTCGTAGAGTGTGCGTGTGTGCGTGGCTACGCCGGTGCCAATGTTTAGCGCAAGTCCGCCCGCCTTATCAGAGGCCGCCATGTTCGCCCTGACTATGTCGCCTACGTAGCAATAATCTCGCGTCATCCCCTTTGGCTCTTCGGGGTAATGGTAGATGGTGCACTCTTTACCCGCTATCAACCTGTCCATGAAAATCGCTACCACGCCGGCCTCTCCGTGTGGTATCTGGCGGGGCCCGTAGACGTTTGCATACCTAAGTACCGTGTAATCCATACCGTACTGGTGTTTGTAATAGGCAAGGTACTTCTCTGTGGCGTACTTGGTTATCGCATACGGCGATAACGGCCTTGGCTCGTAACCCTCGCTCGTTGGAAACTCCTCGGCCTCTCCGTATATCGCACCCCCCGACGAGATGAATATGAACTTCCTCGTCTTGCTTTTACGGGCCGCCTCCATGAGGTTTAAAAACCCAAGGACGTTTACCTCGGCGTCAAAGAGCGGGTCCTCGACGCTTGCAGGAACACTCATNNTGGGCCTCAGCTGAACGTATATCGGCCTTTACAAAGGTTGCCGCCTGGTTCAAATTCTCACGCTTGCCGCTTGAAAGGTCGTCGATTACCGTGACTTCGCAGCCTGCCTCGACGTATGCGTCAGTCACATGCGAGCCTATAAATCCCGCCCCTCCCGTTACCAATACCTTCATCTATTCACTCCTTTTCTATGGTGTTTTTTTCTCACGCTCCCTGAATCCTCGCTCGTGGCAGCTTGGGCGAGCTCGCCGGGCATCTAATAATTCTACTTCTCCTTACCCAGTTTGCTTTTCATTTTTTGCTTTTCTGTTCCGCCGCTTATCCTATCAAGCCACCCCTCGCCGCTTATGTTGCAGACCTTCTCACTCTTTATCCCAAAGCCCTTGAGCCTTTCTTCAAGCTCGCGTCCGCTGTCAAAGGCTGTTATGACAATAAGCTCGCAACCTAGCGCACTCGCCTCTTTAATTGGAGATATGGTTGTATTAAAGAATCTCTGACCGGCCCTGTCGTCATCGAGCACACCCGCAAGCTCAAGACCCGCCTCGTTTAGAGAAAGCAGCGCTATCTCCGAGACCTCGTCGACGCCGCAGAAGGCCACCTTCTTAAACCCCGAGCGCTTAAGCTNNAAGGTTGGTGAAGTTTCTAAGGTGCTCGTATGTCAGGCGCGTCTTTTCCTTAAACCCACTTGGTGTGAGGTAGTATCGGTAGCGGTTTCTCGGGATCATCGAGATGGTTATAAATCCCCGCGAGGCAAGGTTTTTTATGTACGAATTTATAAGCCCGAGGGCCATGCCGAGCTTCTTGCTAAGCTCGCGCTGGGTATGCTCTTTGCCCTGCGACAACTCATCGAGCAGAAGAAGCCTCCTGTAATCGTCGACGCCTCCACCCTCTTTGCAGAAGCCCTCTCTAAAACCACCCCTACTGTTGTCATGAGCTCCTACGTGGCCAGTTTGCTCATTTCTGTTCATACTATGAACGATACCACAGCACAAAGCAGAGTGTCAAGGAGAAGAAGTGGGCATAACCGTCGATTCAGACTGCCATTTATCTCAAGATTGAAGGATAGTTACGGCCTAAGCGTTCACAAAATGAACCTGCCTGGGACTATTACTTGTCAGCGCTTGGAGCCTGATTTGCAGGCCCGGCGGGTGCACTAAGGCTTAAGCCGTCCATAAAAACAGCCCTCTCGAGCTAAATACCTTTAAACTCGATTGAAATTTGACAATATCCCCGTAAACTGTGTTATTATACTACAATAAGATAGAAAGGTTTCCTTATGAATACAAACGAGTTTACAAACGAAATAAAGATACACGTAGAAGCAAAGTACCCGGTCCTCTGGCTTGTCTCATTCGAGGAGAGGCGAGTCGAGAAGATAGTCAAGCAGCTCTGCGAGTCGATAGACGCGCAGTTCTGGTCATGGTCCGTATCGCAAGGGCTTTACGGCGGAGACAAAAAAAAGAAGGAGCCGGTCGGAAGAGAGAAGATACTAAAGGCCCTGGAGGACCGGGCGATAAAGAGCGAAGAGGTAAACAACATCTTCCTTCTAAAGGACATAGCCGGGTACTTCAAGTCACACGAGTTCTTAAGAAGGTTTAGAGACCTCCCGGGCGTCTTCGACGAACTTAGGTCTCTAAATACCGTCTGCATACTCTCGCCAACGCTTGGCGAGATACCGCCGGAGCTTGAAGAGGACATAGTCGTAATAGAGCTATCTTTGCCCGAATACGACGAGATAGTAGAGCTTGTCGAGGAGACCTACGGCCACTTAATCCCCGAGGCATGGCACGCGACCACGAGGTCGATTCTCTACAAATCACTCCAGGGGCTCTCGCTCGACAATATAAAGAGGGTTGTGAGAAAGGCGATAAGCTTAAACGACGGCGTCCTTAACGAGGAGTGCATAAAGTACATCCAGGACGAAAAGCAACAGATTATAAAGAAGCAACGCATCCTCGACTACTACCCGCACAAGGAGACCATCGAGCACATAGGCGGTCTCGACGAGATAAAGAGCTGGTTTGTGGAGAGAGAGCACGTATTTCGTCTTAGCAAAGAGAAAGTCGAGAGCCTCGGGCTCGACGTGCCAAGAGGGCTTATGCTCATAGGCGTCCCCGGCAGCGGTAAAAGCCTTTGCTGCAAGGCCTTGGCAGGTATATGGAACCTGCCGCTTCTAAGGATGGACGTAGGACGCGTCTTCGGCTCCACGGTCGGTGAGAGCGAAAAAAACATAAGGCGGTGTATACAGCTTGCCGAGGCCGTAAGCCCCTGTATACTCTGGATTGACGAGATAGACAAGGCCTTTGGCGGAGTAAGCGGCTTCCAGGGAGACTCGGGCACCCAGCTAAGGGTATTCGGGACCTTCATCACGTGGCTTCAGGAAAAGCAAAAGTCCGTCTTCGTCATAGCGACGGCCAACGACCCGAAGAACCTGCCACCGGAGCTATGGAGAAAGGGCAGGTACGACGAGGTATTCTTCGTCGACTTGCCGAGCGTCGAGGAGAGAGAGGACATCTTCCGCATACACATAGAAAAGAGGGGACAGAAGATTGCAAACCTGAATTTGCGGGAACTTGCTCAAAACAGCCAGGGCTTTACCGGAGCCGAAATAGAGCAGGCCGTAAAGGACGCGATAGTCACTACCTTCAACAAACTCCACGAAGGCATGAACGCAAAGGAGGCCGAGGCGTTGATAGAGGGGTTGAGTCAACTCGACCTTACACAGCAAACACTAATCGAATCGATAAGGAATATAACAGCCCTATCGGTTCTCAAGAAAGAGGAGATAGACGAGCTGCGGAATTGGAGCCAGCAAAGGGCGCGCCCTGCCTCGCGCTCGCTATTTCTCCAGCGCGCCGAAGCGCTCACCGAAAAGGAAAAGCGCTGCATAGCCATACACGAGTGCGGACACACCGTGATGATGTACCATCACTTCGGCAAGCTCCCGGTATTTATAAGCGTGGACAACTACAAGGACTCGAGTGCGTTCATCCCGCACGACGAGAACATGATAAACACATTCACAAAGCGAGACCTCGAAAAGGAGATCGGGGTCATGCTCGGCGGGATGGTAGCGGAGAGCGAGCTTACAGACGGCGAGACAAAGACCGTCGGCGCCTCGCACGACCTTATCGAAGGCACGGCAAAGGCAAAAAAAATGGTCATCGAGTACGGCTTTGGCGAGCTAATGAAAAACACGAGCCTCGTAGAGCTTCAGGACTACACCATGACATCGGGCAAGGACGTCATCGACGACATCCAGAAGATACTCACGGTGGCTCAGGAAGAGGCCGAGGGCCTAATCACCAACAACAAGGAGCTTATCGAGGAGCTGATCAACACCCTTACCTCCAGGGTCATAATGAACTCCGACGAGCTTGCGGAGTTCTTCGCTAAAAACCCGCTAAAGAAGTAGAAGGTTAATAGATATGTCGTTCTACACGGTCATCCAGACCGAAATAACGGACCAGAAACACCTCATAATGGCCCTCGAGGAGCTTAAAAAGAGGGGTGAAATCAGAGACTACACCACCAACGTAAAGCTCGACGAGATAGAGGTCGACCGTTCCGGCGATAAGATAAAGATAAAATCCGGCGAGACTGGCTTTGAGCTCGGAGGCGACAAGCAGGTAGTCGAACGATTCGGAAAACGCCTTAAGCAGATGTACGCGTACGCCTCTATAATGGATAATTTGCCGCTCGACTTCGAGATAGGCGGAGAGATAAACCTTATACTAAAGGGTTAATAAGAGGCCGCTACCCTCTCGCAATTCTACGTCTGCGGGCCGCACACTCGGTGAGATGGATAAAAAGATAAAGATAAAGATAACGCCAGAGGGAAAGGTCGAGGTGGACTCGAGCGTATTCGAAGACTGCCGGGACGTTGCAAATCACTTTGCAAAGCTCCTTGGCAAGGTGGAGAAGTTCGAGGTCAAGGACGAGCACGAGTTTGAGGAGAAGCTGGAAGTTGAGAAGAAGTGACGGGGGCGAGGGGGCCTGCTTAAACCTCCACTCGGTAATAGATAGATCGAGGATAAACGGTCCGGGGTTGCGGCTTGTCGTCTTCTTCCAGGGTTGCGATAGAGAGTGCCCGGGGTGCTTTAATCCACTCACGCACCCGTTTACCCAAGCACTCTCTTACTCTCCGGCAAAGCTCCTTGACACCCACTCAAGCAAAAATATAGAAGGTATAACGGTAAGCGGCGGCGAGCCGTTTGCTCAACTCGATGGGCTCACGGAACTACTTAGGGCTGCAAGGGAAGATTTTGGGCTCACGACAGTCGTATACACAGGCTTTGAACTGGAAGAGCTCAAACAAAAAGGCCTTGAAGCGCCGCTTACATACACCGACGTTCTCATTGACGGCCCCTTTATCGCCTCAATAGCCGAACCCACGTCCCTTGCGCGCGGCTCGACAAACCAGAGGCTCCACTTTCTAAGCGACCGCTACGAAGAGGCCGACTTCGTCATGAAGGGCACC
>JABAHQ010003041.1_pt5 | contig 12156 bp, 7 predicted proteins | sample 7062091 | NCBI WGS metagenome assembly JABAHQ01 (sample SAMN14534359, study PRJNA622989) | marine sediment metagenome | biome: marine biome [ENVO:00000428]; feature: marine pelagic biome [ENVO:01000023]; material: deep marine sediment [ENVO:00002113] | place: India: Gulf of Kutch | collected...
GTTGACGAGGTTTTGAATGAAAATTAGTTTGGCTTAGTTTGGCATGGAAGGGATCAGCCATACGGGGATGCTAAGCATGAGGGCGGTCACAAAACTGGTAACCATTTTGGAATAAATTGCTACCTTATTGGGCGACGCATCTTTGTAGAGTAGCCAATATAACCTCGGCAGGAAAACTAACGGAATAAAGATGCCTTGACTCAAGATAATCAAACCAATCGTCACCAACCGTTCCACAGAGCCCAGAACCCGGTCTGATCGACGAACCCGGCACCAGGTTTTTGTTATCCGGTGTCTTTTTAGACAGGATCGCCGTGGCCAATTCAACCTCCAAAATGGGTATAACCCAAACAGCGATGATAAATAAACAAGCAAATAAGAGGATTCCGTCTGATGAGGATAAAGTTCGATTATAAATAGCACTTAGGCTGCTGAACCGCCAGCCTGTGGCTAGCCAGCTAATGACCATAATCGAAATAAGATGAACGATCTGGTCTAAAATAAAGAGATATAGACTTTTCCCGTTTGAATTATCAGTAAAAATAAATGTTCTGAACTGGTCTATGAAGAGATGAACGCCAAATAAAGCAATAATCCAGAAATACCAGTGAGGTGTCGTCCTGTAAATTGCTATCCCCGTTGTTACTGTCACGATAGAAACGTGAAGGAACAAGCCCCGCCAACCCGCCCGTTTGGCCACTGCTATTTTGTAAGGTTGCAGTATGAAATCACCAACCAAGTGCCCCAACAACATACGCAAGAAAAAACTTAGTTCCATAATGTTAACCGTCGTTGAATAGTGTTATGGTTGAAGAGCTATCTAAATATAACTTTTATCTTAAATTGTTTTCCAGAAGTTATGTTCAGATAGTTATATCACCTCTTTGACCGAATAAAGTGTGACTTACTTCTAAAACTATCAAGTAACTTTCTTCTACACGTGCTCTGGCTATAGCAGAACACCATCATATTACCCATGCTGTGCTCAGTGGGTCTGGGGTTACTGGGTGTAACCCAGAATTATGCCAACTTCCAAAGTTGTCCAAAGAAGTGTTAGTTAAGGCAAAGGTTGCTCATACCTTGAAATTTCTAAGCGATTACACAGCAGGTCGGCACGTAATTTTTGATAAATTTTTAAAGAGCCTTAGCTGGGTTCATTATGACTAAGCATAACATATCAAGCCTTTTCATTCAATGGCCCTGATAGCCTATACAGATTTAAATAGCCGTAATTCGTTTCATTCAATTCATCTAACTTCTAATAAATTTCTTATTATTTTTATATCCAATTCCCACAATCATGCCCCATCATTGGAGATAACCTTAGGATTATACCCAGTTTTAACATTAACATATTTTTATTAAGGGCATCTTTCCGGTCGTATTTACCTGTTGATATGCATCAAACTTACAGGTTCAGCCTAATTTCACCTGCTTTATTTCCCCTGCATCGCTATGTGACGTAGACATACAGCCTCAATTACCTACCACGTAAAATGAATTTTGAATAACTTCTTGGCTATATCAACTTGAAGTTGCCGGAGGACTAATGAATTTAACAAGGCAGCAGTTTCAATTCTGGGCAGGACAGCAATTACAGCCCGATTTACCACTCTATAACCTGATTAATGTTTTCACCATCGCAGGACCGGTTGATTCGGAACATTTCCGAAAGGCGTTTCAGACCCTGGTCGCCAAGACTGATGCCTTACGTACGGTGATCGAGGAAATAAATGGCCTTCCCCAACAGCGTGTTATGACAAATTTTTCCTACTTAATGGAATACGTTGATTTTTCACAAGAGGGGGAACCTCAGGCATCATTCCAAAACTGGCTGCATGAGCGATCTCAAATGATGTTCGATTTTGAAAAGAGGTTGTTTGATTCTGCGCTAATAAAGATTTCAGAGGACAAATTTATCTGGTATCTCAATGTACATCACATTATATATGATGGTTGGTCTACTTTAATCATCTTTCAACGCATGCAGGAACTCTACCAACTGTCGCTTGAGGGATGTTTAATGGAAGCGCCGGAATTTCCGAGATTCCAAGATTTCATTACCTACGAACAAGCTTATGAAAACTCAGCCCAGTATCTTGACGACAAAGCGTATTGGGAGCGAAAGCTCTCTCAAAGTATAACGCCAATTCCTTTCTACAATAACGTGCTTATCAAACAGACGACCAAAATTCAACGGGGATCTCGCCATCTAGGATATGAACGAACTAAGTCCCTGAAGGATATAGCCCAACAAGAAATATTCGCTGCCAAAACATTGAATGTGTCATTATTCAACATTTTTGTGGCTATTTTTGCCGCATATCTTTATCGGATCAGTGGTCAGCAATATCTATCAATTGGCACCCCTTTTTTAAACCGCCCCTCGCGGCAGTTTAGAGAAACGATTGGGTCATTTATGCACATTGCCCCGCTGCGGATTGCGATTTCTGAGGATGAAACCTTTACTTCCCTCACAAAGAAAATACAACTTGAGTCTTACGAAACTCGGCAACATCAACAGTATACTGTGCGGAACTTTCAAAATAGTGCTTACGACGTAGAATTTAACTACCATAATACATCTTTTTCAGATTTCCATGGGGCACCTACGTGTAAAGAATGGGTTCACCCAGGGCACGGAGAATTCAGCCTATCACTGCACTTTTGGCATCTTAATCCTGAGAATTTTCTTTTAGAATTTGATTTTCACAATGATATTTTTAACCAGGAACAACAGAAACAGACTATTGAACATTTCCTCAGAGTAGTGGATGCCTTTTTAGCCGATCCCGACCAGCGTTTAAGCGACATTGATCTCCTTTCACCAGCAGAGAAACAACACATCTTAGGGGAATTTAATCAGACTCAAGCAGCCTTCCCCCAAGATTTGTGTATTCATCAACTTTTCGAGGCTCAAGTCGAACGCACGCCAGAGGCTATCGCAGCCGTATTTGAAGGGCGGAAGGTAACGTATCGCAACCTCAATGCTCAGGCCAATCAATTAGCCCATTATCTCAAACAGCGGGGCGTTCAGCCTGAAGTGCTGGTAGGTGTTTGTATAGAGCGTTCCATCGAAGCGCTAGTAGCACTCTTGGGGGTGCTGAAAGCTGGGGGAGCTTATCTGCCATTAGACCCCACATATCCGCCAGACCGCCTCAGCTTCATGCTTGAGGATGCCCAAGTTTCAATCTTATTGACCAAGAAAAAGTTTTTGGACTTGTTTCCCAACCGAAATGTCCAGGTGGTATGCCTGGATAGAGATTGGGAATTGATCGCTCAAGAGAGCGACGATAATCTGGTCAACGAGACGACAGCCGACAATCTGGCTTATGTGATTTACACCTCTGGCTCGACCGGCATACCCAAGGGGGTGCTGGCCCTCCACCGAGGTGCAGTCAACCGATTCGCCTGGATGTGGCAGCAGTATCCCTTTGAGCCGGGAGAAGTCTGTTGCCAAAAGACCTCGCTGAACTTTGTGGACTCGGTGTGGGAGATATTTGGACCACTACTGCAAGGGGTGCCGACAGTCATCATCTCAGATGAGGTAGTGAAGGATCCATCTCGACTGATTGAGACGCTATCCGCCGAGAGGGTCAGCCGGATTGTGCTGGTGCCTTCATTATTGCGGGTCATCTTGGAAGGGGAGACTGACCTACAGAGCCGGTTGAGCAAGCTGAAGTATTGGGTCAGCAGTGGCGAAGCATTACCACTGGAGTTATGTCAGCGATTTCAGGAGCGGCTGCCAAACAGTATTCTCATCAACCTGTATGGGTCGTCAGAGATAGCGGCGGATGTGACCTGTTATGACCTGCGGTTGCTGGGGACAGATCAGCTAAGTGTGCCCATCGGGCGCCCCATCGCTAACAGCCAGGTTTATATTCTTGATGCTCATTTGCAGCCTGTCCCCATCGGCGTACCTGGCGAACTCTATGTCGGCGGCGTTGGTCTGGCACGGGGCTATCTTAATCGTCCAGCTTTGACAGCGGAGAAGTTTATTCCCCACTCCTTTAGTGATGAACCAGGGGCGCGGCTTTACAAAACCGGCGATCTGGCCCGCTATTTGCCGGGCGGTGACATTGAATATTTGGGGCGCATGGACCACCAGGTTAAAATCCGAGGTTATCGTATTGAGCTAGGAGAGATCGAGGCGACATTGAGGCAACACTCTTCAGTGAGACAGACAATCGTCACAGCCCCTGAAGGTGTGGCCGGTGATAAGCGCCTGGTAGCTTATATTGTGCCTTATGAAAATCAGGAACCTGTGATCAATGAGCTGCGTCACTTTCTACAAACAAAGCTGCCGGCATATATGGTACCGCCGATGTTCGTGTTTTTGGAGAGCCTACCGCTGACGCCGAACGGCAAAGTGAATCGCCAGGCATTACCTGCCCCTGAAACAGTGGGTCTAACTCAGTCAGCCACCTGTGTGGCTCCACGAAATCCAATTGAAGAGATACTGGTTGAGTTATGGTGTGAAGGACTCGGATTGGGGCAAGTGGGCATCTATGAGGACTTTTTTGAGTTGGGTGTAGATTCACTATTAGCTGCGAGTTTATTCCATAAGATTGAGCGGCGGTTCGACAAAAAACTCCCCCTGGCCACCCTCTTTGAAGCCCCGACGATTGCCCAGATAGCTGACATCCTCGGTCAAGATGATTGGTCAGCATCCTGGTCCTCGCTGGTGGCCATCCAACCGTCTGGTACCAATCCCCCTCTTTTCTTTGTTCATGCCCATGGGGGCAATGTTGTCGGCTACTACGATCTAGCGCGGCACTTAGGGCCGGATCAACCTTTTTATGGGGTGCAGGCTCAAGGTCTGGATGGGGAATCGGCTGGTAAACAGCGATTTGAAGATATGGCAGCCCACTACATTGAAGAAATTCGCACCGTCCAGCCTCGAGGCCCTTATTTTCTGGGGGGCTGGTGTCTTGGCGGCAACGTTGCCTTCGAGATGGCCCAACAATTGCAGGCCCAAGGCGAAGAGGTGGCGCTGCTGGCGATGGTGCAGAGCACGCATTCCAGTTATCCGCGCTACTTGCCCAACATCACTTGGTTCCGCCGCTTGATCTATCGAATAATCGAACGGATCGATCTGGAAGTTAGTAACTTTTTAGAAGTTGAGACAAAAGCAAAGTGGCCATATCTTGCAACCAGAGCGAAAAGAGCGATAACCATAATCCAAGCAAAGGTGGAAAAAATAATCGCGGCCTTACTGCCTCAGTTTCAGGGACATATAGTGCATTCCCAAGCTTACACCCTTGAAACCCTTAAAGAGGCGCATGCTGAAGCGTACAGAAATTATAAAGCGAAGCCGTATCAAGGTTATGTCATGCTCTTGCGGGCCAAAAAGCAACCGTTGGGCATTTACCCTGATCCTAAGCTGGGTTGGGGCGAGTTAATTGAGGGTGGATTGGAGATTCATGAAGCTCCCGGTTATCGGATTGGTCTGCTCTCAGAGCCGCGTGTTCGGATTGTGGCTGAGCAATTGCGGGCTTGTCTAGAAAAGGCGCAAAATGGGCAAAGACACGAAGATAATTCAGGATAACAGTCAGCAACCAGAAATCAAATACGCCGGATACTCAGTCCGGCGTATTTGTTATAAATATGTTTTACTTACCTGCTAAAATCAAGGACCCAACGCACCAAATTAACTACAACCAACAGCGCCCCCTCCCAGCGGGAAACAGCCCAGCCGGTACGAATGAAAATAACGACAACTGTTACCATCACGATCAAAATGGTAATGCTGCTTATAGCATGAGGGTCAACCTGCATCGGGTTAATCAGCGCTGCCAGGCCTAAAACGCCTTGTAAGTTAAAAAGGTCGCTTCCAATCAAATTTCCAATTGAAATCCCATGCCGACCCCGCAACACGGCCACCAACGAAATCACCAACTCTGGAGCAGAGGTTCCGGCGGCCACAATAGTCACCCCGATGACCCAGGTTGAAACGCCAAATCGCAAGGCCAGAGAGCTAGCGTGATCAACCAAAAAGTGTCCTCCCCCGATGATTAATCCCAACCCAAGCAGCAACATAATGACATCTGCCCAGGTAGCTTCGCCGACGATTGTTTCCCCTTCTACCAATGCCTCTCGCTTCCAGAGTAAGTAGCTCATGTAACAAATGAGCATGGCCAGTAAAACTGTACCTTCTAAACGGGACATGGTTAAATCGCGCAGAAAAAAGAGCAACAACAGGGTTGTCCCAATCAGTAACGCCCCATCCCGTTTGACCAGGGGAGGGCTAGTTTGGATAGCCCGGATGGCGGCGACGCCGCCCAGAACAAACCCTAAATTAAAAATATTGGAGCCAACCACATTCCCCACCGAGATATCACCCTGTCCCCTCAGGGCTGCCGACAGCGTGACCGCAAATTCCGGGGCTGAAGTGCCGAAAGCGACGATCGTCAGGCCAATGACGATCTCAGACATCCCCAGGCGTTTCCCAATCCGAGAGGCAGATTCGACCACCCAATCTGCCCCTTTCCATAAGGCAATAATCGAAAGAATAATAGCAATTATGTCAACTGCAATTTCCAAAATAGGAGCCTCCTCTCCTGATACATAAGATTAGGGGTTGTTCAAATTGGTGACAATCCAGAGGTCAAGGCCAGCACTTTAAGCTGGCGAAGCGATTGGATTATGCGCTAAATCAGTGGGCTGAGCAAATTGTGCCGCTAAAAGGCCCTTAAATGCCCCCAAGCAAGCTCACCAGTTTTGTCGCTTGGTGATGCTCTATACAATACTTGGCCAGGTTCCTGATCTTGCGGCGTCTACTGGTGCCGTCATTAAATGTCTTATAAACTGGCGTAAAATGGTCGAAACAAAGTATAGTCAACGCCTCATTACCAAGTTTTTCAAGAAGTTCGCGTAGTTGGGCTTCGGTCAAGTTTTCGGTGGCAGTTTCAGATGGTGGCAATGGGGAGGACGGTGGTTCGAGTAGAACTGGGAGCGGATCTCCTTCCAGGATAACAATCCCTCGGCCTTCCCACATTTTTACCTGCTGCTCGGACAAGCCAGGCCAGACGGCGAAGATTTGACGGGCATGGCGAGTCTCACTAATTTCCGTCAGCAAAGTGTAAAAGTCCGGGTCGGCCAGGTTATAACCCAAAATAAGAACAGTATTTCGCCGAAAGGCGGAGCGAACTTCATCGATCAAGGCCCTTTTGTTACGCAACAGGCTGGCATGATCACTGGCAGTAATAACCAAAGTATCTTTTTGTTGCAGATTACCATACAGTTCAATTAAAGTGGGGACTTCAGGGGTGATATAACGTTCATCTCCCTCGCGTACAACAGACGTGTAGCGCAAATTAGCTTGATAAAATGCCTGTCGCAGCGAGTCATCATAACAGGTGGTTATAATAGTTTCGAGTTGATACTTCTTAACCAGGGCGGCGACGTTCTGGTAAAATGGGGCCGGTTGCTGACCTGACGGAAAAGCATCGATGAGAAATTGGGTGAACTCAAAGCGATTTCTCCCCTGACCAACCAACTCGGCCAGCTCACTTAACGGTAGATGCTCATCCAACCGGTAATGACGGGCTAAATTACGGGCTAACTCAGCCCGTGACGGCACGCCGGTTACTTCACCAGGCAGATCAGCGCCAATAAAAAGGGCCAGCATGCGCCGATCTCTGGCCCGCTTTAATGAGTCCAGGTGATGTGAGGGAATAGTACTGGCATCGGCCAGTTGATATTCGGATTGGGTCGGAACAGGCTGGGCTGTCGCTGGTGCTGAAACCGAGGGGGGAGATGCCCGAAGTTCGGTTTGTCGCCTTTCTGGTGGTGTTTGAGACATTGCCGCTTCTGACAGCGCTAAAAGCTGATTGTCAGGCAAGCGACTGAACAAAACGGGCACGCTCCAATCCCACCGGTCTTGGACCAAAGCTCGTGCTTCGTTGATGGCCAGGTCAACTTGGCCATGCTGGAGCAGGCGGATGTAGAACTGTTCAGTAAAGGTCATCGCTGTGGCGACCGTCACCTGTTCACTCATAGCGACAACGGCGGTGACGCCGCCGTCGGCAATCAATTGGGGGCCCAGAGGCACAAAGCCATCGCTGCGACTCTGAGCCGCACTTTCGCAGGCGGCCAAAAAACAAAACTGGGGCGGCTGCCTCAAGGCGCTAAAATTGTTGGTCAATTGATGCGCCGGAACCGAATCTACTTTGCCCGCTTCTGTTTCCAGATAAAGGACAGGCCCCCTGGCTGTTTTGGCTCCATGGCAGACAAAATGGACGAAGTGATACCCCGACATCAGTTCGCGGGAGATATTTTCCACCGTTGGCAGGCGCTCTGTGTCTGTTTCCAGATAAGTTGGTTGAGTACCTGTTAAGCCGTCGAAGATGGCGTGTACATGCTGGCGTTCCGCCTCATCTATGGGAGAGAGGCTGTAAGTAGCCAAATCTTCCGGCGAGGCGATGATGACTAACACCCGCAGCGGATCCTCGGCGATTGGCCGCGGGCGCTTCCACTCTTCGGCCAGAATATAACGTGAAAACGGAGTGGCCGCGGTGATGGCGATTGGATGCCACTTGCCGCGTAGGGGATGGTGTAAGCGTTCCCAGCGAATTTCGTGCAACTCGGGATCATCCAACCGCAAGCGGACCGTTAAGTCTTTATCTTGCCCCCGAATAGCCGCCAGCGCCTCCCGGTAATCGTGGCCGAGGACTGTGTCATCAAATAAAGCCTGGCCCAAAAATAGGCCGTAGCCTGACACATCCGCACTATGGACATTCAACTCGGTCAAATCCAGGCTCATCTGCCGGCGTGGAAAGTTACGCCAACCGGGGAGGCTGAGTTCGACCGCGTAACTATCCGCTTCAGCCCTTTTGGAAATATGAATTTCGACGATTTGATTAGCCATGGTTAGCCTCGACGAGTACCCCACACCCCGGAGGGCATCTCCGAGAGGGCATCTCCGATTTTCATTGTAGTTTTTATTGTGTTTGACCAGAAGTCCCTAAGATCAAAGTACCCCAGGTGGCAGGATTTTGCCAATCGCGCTGAGGAGCAGTTGAAATCATACATTCTTGGTTGTTAGTGCCGGATGTATCATTGTCGCTAATACTGGCTGCAACCCCCAACGTGGCCCCCGGTTGTGGCTCGAAATCCAATGCCTCCCAAGGGAGAGCGGCTTCCAAAAAGTAACCACTATTGGTTGAGCTGGCGCTAACCTGGGCTGCTTGAAACAAGCGTGAGGTGCGTGTCTCAAGTTGCCATAAGGCGGCGCGGGCGTTCAGGCCCGGTTGGCGTACTCCCGGATGGAAGTCCACCTGTAGGTCATCTTGGTTGACCTGGTCGTCCTCATAGTCACCCGCCAGATCCATATCCAACAAGAGTTGGGGGGCATCTCCCAGGAAAAAGCGTTCATCATTTCCATTATAACTGACATAGCCGTCATCATCAACCAGAAATGCCACGTATAAATTGTCTTCGTCATAGGCAAAGGCAACCTGACCCCGTAGATCAACTCGATTTTGGCGGGTTGTACCGGGGTATTGGTTAGCACAAGTGCCGTTGGGATCATAAACTATGCTTTCGAAGACGGTCCAGGATATACGACTCGCGCGAAGCAATGTGGCCCAGTCGTTCAAGTCCCCATCAATGTTTATCGGGTTTTGATAAGCAGTGGTCCCAATGGGGTTAGCCTCGATCTGCCCGTTTGCCGGCGGTCGGGTGATTGAGGGTTGTGGCGTTTGACCCTGCCAGTTGGTCACAGCCGGTCGTGGAGGAGGTGGGTCACCTGTCGTGCCAGGTGGCGTCAAGCTTAAACCGAGAAAGCAGCCATTACTCAGAGCCAGTTCGGCGTAGTGGAACGGTTTGGTAGGTGAGAAAAGGCTGAGAATTACTCCCTGTCCGGGACCGAGGGTCAAGGAAGTCGTGTCAATGATCTGCCGCCCTGGATCGAGCGCGGTCAGAGAGCCGCTGTTCGGTTGATCCAGATTGATAACAGTCACATCCAAGGCCCGCACCCGGGCCAGTACCTGGCGGAAATCCAGCTCGAGCCGGCCATTTTGCACCACCAGATCATCAATACCGTCGCCGTTGCAATCTTGCTTGCTGTAAGTCGGCGTACCGGCTGAATCCAGGGTCATTTGCACATCACCCAGAGTGTAAGTTTGACCAATCTGGACGGCGGATGGCATCGAGGTTGTATCGACCACTGAATTGGCTTGCGGCCACAGCACTTCCCCGATTTCTTGTTGGGTAATCCCCGCCTGGGCGTTTTGCAGCCAGTTGTTAACCGCCTGTTGGTCATAGCTAATGCCCGCGCTCGGTTCACCGAAGGGAGCGATCCATCGTCCGATGTTGGTCTGAACCATTTTGGTGATGCCGTCGGCGGTGACTTCTAAGGTATTAGGGGCGGCCTCCAGGCCGATGACCCATTCGAGAGAATTATCCGGCTCCCTGGCTACCAGGAACCGCGTGCCGGTGGCAGTGATGGTTGCAAATTCCGTCTCAATGGTGAATCGCCTGTTAATGGCCTCGCCGGCATCGAAGTCATTCAAAAAAGCTCCCCCGGTCTCTAAAACGCTAAGGAAAGGGGTCTGCTGATCCGGAGGGAGCTCTCTCACTTCCAATCTGCCCTGCCGCATAACCTCCACGGTCAATAAATCGGCGAAGCGCAGAATAGCCCGGCCCCTCTCATCCACGTTCACCCCGTCATTGACGTTGAGAAAATCGCGTTCTGGTGCGGGTAATCTCTTCGGACTCTCCTCGCCGCGACGAAAGATAGAAACTGCATCTCGGTCAGCATCAATTTGGATATCTTCACCTTCCTGGGCCGCTTCGGTATCTGTTGTGGAACCTGCAGGAGTTACGGTCACCAATGTACTATCACTGGTTGGTTGTACTGAACCGCAAGCCAGTAGTAGCCAGCTCATGCCAGCCAATAAGAAAAATTGTATTATACGACTAATCATCCGTGCACCTCAGCGAAAACTAATGATCGGCGTTATCGTCTGGAGGATTCAAACCCCAGAAGAAGCCAAACCCACCGGCAACACCCATAATAATCAACCACCAAAAAACAGCGTTGTTAATTAAGTTTAACCGATCGGCCAGAATGAAGATACCAACATTTATTAGAATGGTCAAACCCAAACGTAGCCGAGCAGGTTGTTTGAGAGGTAGGGTAGCTGAGCCGATTAGCCCTAACCCTAACAGCAGTCCAGCTACCATGGAATGCAATAAAAGAGGTTCGCCCTGGAAAATAGTGGCCAGAAGGACCAAGCTTAGCCCCAACATTACCATACCTGTACCGGTGGCTACCATCCAGACACGCCAGGGGTGCTGGCGGTCTTGCAACTGGCTCAGGGCGGCCCAGACAAAGGCGCTGCTTCCCGCCGCCAGCACCCCGGCCAGGCCGGCGAAGGGGATGCCAGCTGCTAACATCCCCACCAGGGTGACAACACTTTGTAAGAGTGTTCTGAGGGCAAAATCTCGTTCGAGAATGGCGTGGTTTAGGCCCAGAAACAGGCCAAACCCCAGGCCAAGACCCCAAAACCCGCCCTGAACCCCCCGCAATGTCATTGCCAAGATCTGCTGCCACCCGCGTTGCCAACGAACCTGCCAGACACGCTGTTGAATAGGTCGTCGCAGCTTGGTTGGCAGGAGCGCCTCAGCCGCCAGTTGACGATCGCGAATGATGACCAGGGCATGGTAGGCGGCATCGCTATGCATGGGATTGGTCGTCGCCTCTACCAAGGACCTGATGGCTTCTCGGCCGGCGACTTCATCTGCCGTGATGAGTTGGGCAACCGATTGGGCGACGCATTCTCGAACACTGGGATCTGAGTCATTCAAAGCTGTGCTTGCCAAAGCCGTAGCAACCTGTGCTTGAGGGAATTCGGCCAAACGGAGTGCTGCCTGCCGCCGGACAAAACCCTCGGGGTTATCCAGGAGTTGCAGTAAGATATGCTGACAAGTCTCATCGGGCAGGTGAGCCTGCCAGGAGGCAGGGTCGTCGTCGTAGCCAACGGCGGTGGCATAGATGAGTTCTAGCTCGGCCGGGGTGAAATGAACATTTTCGCGTTGTAACGTGATCAACCGCAAATCATCCAGGGCCAGCAGCCGCCCCCGGCTCTCCCATTCCGGGAGGGCCGGGCGGACGATTTCGCGCACCTTTTGCGCCGCCCAAAAGGTTTCGCC
>JABAHQ010008718.1_pt1 | contig 12154 bp, 9 predicted proteins | sample 7062091 | NCBI WGS metagenome assembly JABAHQ01 (sample SAMN14534359, study PRJNA622989) | marine sediment metagenome | biome: marine biome [ENVO:00000428]; feature: marine pelagic biome [ENVO:01000023]; material: deep marine sediment [ENVO:00002113] | place: India: Gulf of Kutch | collected...
GGCATAAGCCACCAGAATTTCACCACCGCACTCTTCGACGGAGCGAGGACGAGCGACAGCTACCGGTGCGGTCAAAGTGTAATCGAGTATGGTGATCTCAATGTCGGGCAATTCCACTTTAAAATGACCAATTTCATCTGCAAAACGAAGATGCTGATCCCGATCGTACGCCAGGATCGTCCAGTAGTAATCGCCCAAACTGTGGTCAGGCATCAAGGTGTGAGAAATGTGTCCGCGCGTCTTATGGGCCATGAACGTGGTCTTTTTCTTGAGCCCCAGTTTCAAATCGGCCATAAATTCCGAGACACCATTGCCTTCTTTGATGCTGTCTTTCTGCACGACGAATTCAATGTAATTTATTTCCGTCGAATCCTGGGTTTGAGACAGTTGTGTTTTTTCAAGAAATTCAAGGACGATTCTTGAGTCATGTTTGGAAGTTTCGATCAATCGTTTCAGGGCCAGGCTGTCGTCTTTCACTACGAAAAGCGCATAGTTGGTAGTATCAAACAAGTCCGGATCATGAGTGGTTTGCCATGACAACGAAATGCTGTCGTTGGGTGCGTGAGTGTTCATGAACGGCTCTACGATGTCGAACCGTTCAGGGGCAATGGGATAATGGTTCACGCTGGCGCGAAATGTGACCGGGAACAGATCGGATTTTTCCAAACCGGCCATATCAAAACGCATGGCGTTGTTCGTGCCAGGGATCGCTGTACCTGTTGAAAGCAACCGGTCATCCAAACGAAAACTCAATCCAAAGGAAAATTTGTTTAATTGTTCGGAATTAAAATTGTAGCCGGTGCGCAACGCCAAGCCGTATTTCCAGGCGATCTCCCCACCCAAGCTGAAACGTCCGACCTCGTCGCGTACTTTTCGGTAGTCGCCGGTAAGCTGCAGTTGCAGTCCATCGTGGGATCCGAGATTGAATGCAAGTCCGGCGCGGAAGGTTCGCGGCAAGGGCGTGTCGTCAGAGATGAAGTTCAGCGACGTGCCAAGCTGTGTAACCGCCACGCCGCCGGAAAGAATGCCGTATTCAAACGGGCCTGTCTTTAAATGAATCTGATTCGAACGGTACAGCAGACCGAGATCCAGAATCACTGAACTCGCAGTGAAGTTCGCCAACTCGGTGCGCAAATATTTGACGCNNGTCAGTAGCAAATCATTGGCCGATGCGGGCCGCTCCAGACCGCTTGTACTTTCGAATTCACCCACACCCTGATAGTGCATGCCAAAAGCAAGTCGGGTCCGGTTACTCCAGGGAGTGGTCAGCTTTCTGCCATAAATGAAAGAGAGATTGTAAATGTCTGCGAACCACTTGGTGTAGGTCGTGGCCCATTGCCATTCTCGCAAAAACCCTGTGGCCGCGGGGTTGGCGAACAAGGTGTGTGCTTCGTCAATCGCGCCGGTTTGGCTGCCGCCCATGGCCTGGTGGCGTGCCCCGGGTAGAATCTTCAAAAATGCTCCGCCGGACCGAACTTGACTGTGCCCCCAATTTGGGTATAAGAGCACGACAAGCACCAACAGGCCAAACGCGCTGAGTGCGGATCGTGATTGAATCTTGGCACAAGATATTTTGAAAGGAAGCCTCATTGTACCACGATAACCTTTTTCCAACAAATCAATTTGTTCGCCCGCAAGGCGACGATATACACGCCACTGCCAACTTTTTGCCCGTTTTCGGTCATGCCATTCCAATCGAACGTGTTTGAGCCGGCAACAAAGTGACTGCTCGTCAAGGTACTGACGCGGTATCCGCTGACGTCGTACAGTTCCAACGAAGCAGACTGGTCCGACTCCAATTCGAAATTGATGCGCAGCGACTGATGCTTGGCAGGCTCAAATACGTTGTGGTCAAAAGTAAACAGTTGGCAATTCTCCCGGAAACGGACGATTTCTTCAATGGCAACCACAAAGGCGCTGGCCAAATTGTTCGTTGCATTGGTGTCGAGGGGGGCGTCCACAATACTTGAGTTTACTAACACCATCACGGAATCGGCGAGCGATGCCGCCACATTTGCAGAAAATGTGAACAGCGTATCTTGCGAGACCGTCAACGAGTCAAGTTGCCAGATGAAAAGATTCCCTTCGTCGGAATCGGGTTCTCGATTGAAACTCTGTCTGTTGATGGTGATGAAATCAGGCAGGGAATCGATGAGCGTGAGTCCGGAAGCAGTGTTCGGACCGAGGTTCTCAATCCTGAGTTCATATTGAAATGTCTCTTCGGTGCGAACAGTGTCTTTATCGACAGTTTTTGTCAATTGCAGATCATAATTTTTAGGAACCCGGCGAATAACCACAATGGCGCTGGCCAAATTGTTCGTTGCATTGGTGTCGCCGGGGGCGTCCACAATGCTTGAATTTACCAACACCATCATGGAATCGGCGAGCGATGCTGCCACATTAGCAGAAAATGTGAATAGTGTATCTTGCGAGACCGTCAACGAGTCAAGTTGCCAGATGAGAAGATTTCCGTCTTCGGAGTCGGGTGCTCGATTGAAGCTCTGTCTGTTGATGGTGATGAAATCAGGCAGGGAATCGATGAGCGTGAGTCCGGAAGCAGTGTTCGGACCGAGGTTCTCAATCCTGAGTTCATATTGAAACGTCTCCTCGGCGTGAACGGTATCTTTATCGATAGATTTCGTCAATTGCAAGTCATAGTTCCTGGGCGGTCTGAAAATGGTAATCCTGGAAAGGGTGATATCGTTGACACTGCGCGTGTCGCACGGACCCATCACGGTGCTGCTGCTGACAACTTCTGATATTGAGTCCGGTAAGGATGCCGGCACACTCGCCGTATAGGTAATTTCTTCTGTTTGAAACGCCGCCAAGGAATCGAATCTCCATGTGAAGACATTGTTTTCAATAACATTTGGGAGTTTGCTGAATGTGGCTTCGGGGATGATCAGATGCTGCGAAATAGAGTCGGACAAGGTGTAGTTGTAAGCCGTGTGGGGCCCGAGGTTGTCAATGCGGAGCGTGTAGCGAATTTCTTGACCGGGCTGAACGGAATCGCGACTGGCGCTTTTTGATAGCTGCAGATCATAGTTGTTCGGGATGCCAGAAAGAGCATAACTTCCGGTGGCGGTGCCGACTCGAAGTCCGGACGTGGTTGAGTCGTTTACCGTAACCTGCACGATACGCGGCAATCCGTCATTGCAGGGAAACGCCGAGGTGTGGGCCATGACATAAAAATTTTGAATGATATTTGAGGCTTTACCATATATTTGATCAAATTCCGTTCCGTTTTCTGTGTGAAAGAACCGGCCACCGGTTTCGCGGGCGATTCTCTTAAGCTCGTTTAAGTCTGTCCTATTTCCGAGGGCAATGGTGTGAATGGGAATTGCATACTTACGAGCCTTGACAATAACAGAGTCCGGAGTAAAAGACTCGGTCTCGCCTCTCGGCAAAGCGCTCTCGCCATCTGTGTAAATCACAATGGCTCGCCGCAAGGCGGTTTCGTGTTTCGTAAGCTCAATTGCTTCAACCATCGCTCTGTAAAGAGGGGTAAAATCGCGTGTCTCTTTGATAGCGTCGATAAAGCTGATCAACGAATCGGTGTTGCCTGTGATGGGCAGGGTCGGGAATGTCTCGGTCGTGTCGGCAAACAACAACACGCCGGCCCGATCTTCGGGGCGCATATCGCGAATAAATCGTGTCACGCCTCTTTTTGCGCTGTCGAGCTCCGATTTCTCTATGCTGGAGCTCACGTCTATGAGCAACACGGTGCTTGTAGGGACGATGGGGTCACATGATTCGCAAATTTCCATGAATTGTGGTGCCGGCCTTTGTACATACAGATCGGTGTCCCCAAATGCCGTCAGGCTGTCGGGATAACGTTCCACTATAGGTTGCCAAATTCTGGTGATGGGTCTGCCACTTTCCGCTACACTCTCCGGGCCGATCCAGTCAGATTTGTTTGCCAGACCGCTTACATGATCGCCATCCGGGTCTGAAATCGTCATGACAGACAATATTGGAAACGGAAAGGCAGAGCTGAAGCCGCGCAGCTCAACATCACTCGTGGCAACCGTATCAATGGTGACCGTAAGTGTTTCCTGGGCGTGTACGCTAACAATCTCCACCGCACAGACGAGGCCCAAGAAAACAGTAAATAGACAAATGGCTTTGATTTTTTTGCTTTTTGGCATCAAATCGTGAAGGCAATTCAGCCTGGCTTAATTTTTAGTGAGTTTAATGACTGTTTTTTTTGAACAATACGCTATTTTGCATTGAAATGCAACATTTTTTGTTACAAATTTTTGTAACATATGGAATTCGGTTTTCAATTGAGCATTTATGATCAAAACGCTTCTGTCCGATAATTGCCTTGCAAAGAACTTTCATACTAATTATATTATAGTTTCTCAATAACACACAATAGAGATGAGTGAGTAAAATGAACAAGAACAATTTTTTGGAAGAACTCGAACGACGGGTCATACTATTTGATGGCGCCATGGGCACCATGTTGTATGACCGCGGGATTTTCATCAACCAGTGTTTTGAAAACGTAAACCTCAGCAACCCGCGACTTGTCAAAGAAATACACACTGGCTATGCCAATGCCGGTGCGGATGTACTCCAGACGAACACATTTGGCGCCAATCAGTTCAAGCTGCTGAAGCACGGTTTGCGTGACTCGCTGGAGGCCATTAATTATCAGGGCGCGAAACTTGCACGAGAAGTTGCTGGCGATCAACTTTATGTTGCAGGTTCGCTGGGACCGCTGGGAGTGAAAATTGAACCTTGGGGAAAACTGGCCCGCGAGGAAGCGAAGGAAGCGTTCAAAGAACAAGCACAAGCGCTTTTGAATGGCGGCGTTGATTTGTTCACATTGGAAACGTTTTCCGATTTGGGCGAGATTGAGCAAGCCATCAAAGCCGTGCGCGAACTCTGTGGTCTCCCGATCGTGGCTGCAATGACCATCGATGAATCGGGAAACTCGCTTTACGGAACAGCAACGGAGACATTCACCTACCATCTCGACCGCTGGGGCGCAGATGTCGTGGGTGTGAACTGTTCCGTTGGTCCGCCGTCGATGATGAATGCCCTAGAAAAAATGGTGCATGCCACGAAGAAACCGATCATTATTCAGCCGAATGCCGGAAACCCGCGAGTCATTGACCAGCGCAACATCTATTTGGCCAGCCCGGAATATATGGCCGAATTCGCCATGCGTTTCATCAAAGGTGGGGCGCGACTGGTTGGCGGATGCTGTGGTACCACACCGGAACACATCAAGGCCATGGAGAAGTCGGTTCGGATGTTGAGTCCACGGCAGCACGATTTTACCATCACGATTCCCCAAGAGGTGATCGAAGAGTCCAGTCCGGCGCCACTGGAGGAGCGGAGTAGGTATGCCGCTAAGCTGGTGAAAGGGGAGTTGGTGACGAGTGTGGAGATCGTCCCCCCACGGGGAAGTGATCCTTCGAAAGTTTTGGAATCTTCCAGACGGCTTAAGGAGTTTGGCGTCGACGCAATCAACGTTCCCGACGGCCCGCGGGCGTTGTGTCGGATGGGCGCTCAGCATCTGAGCATTCTCATCGAACAAAAAGTGGGGATGGAGACGATTCTGCATTACTGCTGCCGGGATCGCAATTTGTTGGGCATGCAATCCGATGTCATGGGACTGTATGCAGTCGGCTTGCGGAACATTCTCATTATCACCGGCGATCCGCCGAAGATGGGAGACTATCCGGATGCGACTGCCGTGTTCGATGTGGACGCCATCGGTTTGACGAACATGGTCAATCGCATGAACCACGGCGTCGACCTCGGTGGCACCAAACTGGATGCGCCAACAGCGTTTCATATCGGCGTTGGCTTGAATCCCGGTGCCATCGATGTGGAGCATGAAATCCGGCGCTTCGAGTGGAAGGTCGATGCCGGCGCCGAGTATGCCATCACACAGCCGGTCTTCGATCCGGATATCTTACTCGACTTCCTGCCCAAGATCAAACATATTGAAATCCCGATTATTGCCGGGGTCTGGCCGCTGGTGAGTTTGCGCAACGCCGAATTTATGAACACGGAGGTGCCCGGAGCGTCTGTGCCCGATCGATATATGGAGAGAATGCGGAAAGCCCAGGAGATTTCAAAGGAGGAAGCCCGTGCCGAGGGTCTCCGTATCGCTCAGGAAGCCGTTGCGCAGGCCAGAGAGCATGTACAGGGCTTTCAGGTCAGTGCACCCTTTGGCAAGGTGGACTACTCGATGAAAGTCCTATCAGTTTTGAAAGAATTTGGCGGAGATGTGTAAACACTGATTCTATGTTGATTTGAGTGGGCAAGCAATTAGTCTGCATAATTTACCAAAGGATCGAGTGGTCATTCCTGCCATGGGACGCCGGGAAACTCCGTGCCTAAAATGAGGAGTTTCCTGCTCAAAACATTATCGGGAATGACGGTATTCTTACGTTTTCGTTGAGACACTGGATCAGGTGGGGTTGAACCTACGATTCCGAGAAAGACTCAGTCGTTGATAGGAGTTTGCCGAGAGGCCAAACTACAGATGCTGATCGGTCACGGTGACTTGTTCTGCCGCAATTGGAGGACCGTGAAACTGCGACCAAGGCTGTTTGCCGCGATTCCCTCTGCTCCCGGCGTCCAGGTTTAGATCGGCAAATACCAAAGCATTGGAGATGTCCTTCGTTTTGAATTTAGCTCCCAATTCAAACGACGCCTTGCCGGTATTGATGAGTAGGGAACCTTCTGGCCGGGTTCCGCTTGTGGTAGCCAGATCTAATAACCCATCAAGATTAAGATCAAAGGCAACCACGTGTGATGGCGTGGATGCCAGGGAAAGCTCTCCTTTGTCCGTAAACATGGCTCCATCAAAGTTGAAAAGCAAGTAAGGGACTTTTTTGTGTATTGTCGCCACCGCCATGTCTATGACTCATTCGCCGGTGAAATCGCCTGCGGCAACGAAATTGGCCGGGTGGCGAGTTGTAAAGTGTGAGGCGTGTCGAATACGCCGGCCCATCGTTTTTTAAAACGGCAATCGTGCTGTCGTCCTGATTTGCCGTGAAAATGTCAGTTTCGTTGTCGAAGTCAACGTCGGCTGTGACAACCGAAACGGCCTGCCAACCAGCCTGATAAGTAAACATGACCGTAAATGTTCCGTCTCTGAGACCAAACAAAATGGATACATTGTCGTTCAGGCTGTTGGCCACAACGAGATCCTCAACTCCATCGCCATTCAAGTCGGCGTGCGTCAGCGCAAACGGCCAAGTAGATTCGCAGTGTGCTATCTCGCTGACACGCCACCACGAGATCACGATATCCGTCACTGTTTAAGTCTCCGGCGGCAAGAGCAGTTGGCCGAGCGCCGGTCTGGTAATCCTGTCGCTGTTCAACCCAATCTTGCGCTGAAACGGCAGTGCAGAATATGAATGCGGATGTAAGCAGCAGACTGATAAACGCGACATTGTTACACTTTCTCATCTATTTCTCTCCTAGATAAGATTCAGACTTTTCTTCATAATCGGCAGTCGAAAATCTTAACTTAAGATGGATACGACAGGTCTTTGGAGATGTGCATCACTTCGGGAGGATGATATCGTTGCCTTCATTTGGCCAACGTGCCCGAACTTTGATATTTTGGGAGTAGATGAGATAGCGTTCGGACGGCTCAAAAGGCACAGCTTGGCCATAACTGTAGCGACCGTTGTCGTCTCGGTCTCGGACCACTTCGATTCGATACGTGCCCGGTAAAATATTTTTGAATTCGTAATGGCCTGGTTTGTCCAACTGAAGCTCGTATGAGATGTTTTCCTGGGTGGTCTCAACGGCTTTCAAATAGATGATCCCACGAGCGGTCGAATCTTCGTCCGTAAGCGTTCCGGAAATGGAGGACAACGTGTCTTCGCTCACCGTGCTGAAAACAAACTGAAAGGTGCTGTCCGCGAGTGAATTGCCAAAAAGATCTACTACCGAATCCGAAGCGACCCGCACGAAATAGTCAGACAGACCGTTGAGGAGTCGGGTAGGCTGGAACGTCACAAAAGCAGATGTCTCCCAGGCAAAGGTACCATCAACCTCTTGTTTCATCGAGTCCTTAAATCGAACGTGATGTTCAAACGATTCTCGGTCCAAGGGTTCGCTGAAATGAAATTCGATGGCTGTGTCCAGAGGCACTGCGCGAGCGCTGTCTTCCGGTGAATGTTTAACAATGTTAGGTCTGGCGGTATCGGCCAAGGCACTGCCGATGAACTCGGATTTGCTGAACTCCGGATCGATTGGATTTCCACTTTCATCCCTGACGTTTGTTACCTCAATCCGATATTCTGATTGGGATACTTGCGGTTCTGTCACCAGAATGATTTGTTGCCGATTTGGGATATTCAGATAGGCCAACTTAACGCCTAAAGAATCCCCTTCATTTTTCGTGCTTTGAATGCGGTAATTCTTTGTATCGTCTACGCCGGTTTTTAATAAATTTTCGTCGAACTGTAAGCTCAAATGTGAGCGGTCCTGGGGTGCAACCGACACCAGGGCGGGACCGAGGGTGTCCTGAATAACCGGTCTGAAGTTCATATCCGAGGCGGACAAGTCGTTGCCGGCAAGCGTGATATCTCGATGAGGCACGCCAAGTCCGTCAAAGCCCGGTTCGAAAAAGCGATTGTTATCTTTATCCAGGATCGCAAAAACCCGATATTTGCCTTCTGACAGATGGGATAGTTGATAGCCGCCCTGGGCATCTGTTTGGGTCACATAGTCGCCGGCTGCCTGAATTGGATTCGGTTGGCGTCCGTTTTCCAAAATGTAAGCCCAAATCAGAATGCCCTGAGTTTTTTCGTCGGAGTAAACCGTGCCGTCGATCCTGCCATTGCTTATTTTCTCACCGGTTGAAAAGGCTAGCGTAAAGGAAGTTTCCAGCGCGTTTCCGTGTGAATCCTTTAAATCCGTTCCAAGCGTAATTACATAGGTTCGATTGGTCCTTAACGAGTCCAAAAATGTGATTTGCAGTTTGTCACCGTCCCAGTCAAATTCCACCCGGTCGCCGGGATTGGGCGTGATAAAAATCGCTCGCTCCAGAGTTTTTTTGTCCATGGATTCGCTGAAGGCAATCTCGACCTGCTGGTTTAATGGGACCGATGTCGAATTGTTTTCAGGAATCACGTTTAGGATTTGCGGCGGTGTGGTATCGGGCGGGCCGCCGGATGGCGCTCTTTGGCTGGCACAGCTCGTTAGAAAAAATAATACCGAAATAAACGGGATCAAATAGTTCTTGGAAAAAGTAGCTTCGAATGTCATACAAGGAAACGAACTCTTAATTTGCCCCAAATAGTTTTCACTCCAATAGGTTAAACTGCTAAAGTTAGTAAAAACGGAAGCAAGGTGCAAGAGTCTATGAATAGAAAAGGTTGCATCTGAGTACGTTGGTTCTTAAATTAAGAAGATGAGATTAATTTCCTGACCCATATTTAAGTACTGAAGTGCAATTGACTGACGGACGAGAGCATCACATAACGACAATGCACCCGGATCTATTACCATCATATATGAAACAGTTAATCAAATCAAAACAATAAGCGATCCCGATGAAGTGCGCCAAAGCCGTCGTTTCAGTAATGCTTTGCTATTTTGCAAATGGTTCAAGGGCATTGTGGGTGGTAAATTCATAGTGGCTGTCATAATTAGCGAAAAACTGCCAAAAGATAGTCACTGGATAGTTACTGCATACATCACACGAAAATTGACGCATGGAGAAATTAAATGAAAAAAAGGTTGACCGTAAAATACGACCGAGACGCAGATATCTTATACATCAATAGAGTGGAACCTTACGCAGAACAAAGCTCAGATGAGTTGGGAGATGAGATAATCGCACGGTTTAATCCGAAAACAGGAGAAATTGAAAATCTCGAAATTTTGTTTTTCTCAACGCGGCTGTTGCGCACTGAATTGTTCTCCTTGCCGATTGATGCGAGGTTCCGACTAAGTGAAGAGAGATCAGACGCATAGCAAGAGCCTAATCCGACAACAACTCAGATAGCGTGACAAACTCAAATCCCCGACTTCTGAGTTTCGGGATGAGTTTTTGAACAGCAGCGATGGTATCGCTGCGGTCGAAATTGTGGCTGTTGCCCCCATCATGCAAAATAATAATTGAGCCGTTAATCACACGGCGGAGCACCCTCATTACGATTTTATCCTTGCCGGGAAGATGCGAGTCCCGCGGATAAACGTCGCCAACCACTGTTTTGTATCCAGAAGCTTGAATGAGATCCAAAACACGTTTTGAGAACAACCCCATCGGCGGTCGTAAAAACCTGGGCTGTGCCCCGTCCAGGCTTTTGAGCAAGTCATCGGTGCGGGCGATTTCTTCCACGATTTGCCCATCTTCCAGCCTGGGTAGCAGCGGATGCGTAAAGGTGTGGTTACCAACTTCGTGACCTCGGTCGCGTATTTCTTGCGCCAAATCAAAGTGGGCTTCCAGGTGCTTTCCGATCAGGAAGAAGGTCGCCCGAACTTCGAATTCTTGTAAGACTTTCAAGAGCTGTGGCGTGAATCTGGGATCCGGCCCATCATCGAATGTAAGCGCGATCTTGGGTTCATCGATGTTGGCCCGCCAGGCGATGCGTTCGGTCACTTTCGGGCCAAGGCGCTCCAAAGCAACGAAATGGCTGAGGTCGCTCAACACCGATTGCAAAAGAGCAAAATCGAAGCGATTCCTAAACCATGAATTCGGGTCTTTTTCTTTTTCCGACATGCTTCTAACAAGTGCTCCTAAATTAAGATGTTTTGGTCTCGGCCTGCAGACCGATTATGTTTAGATATTCATTTTTTATTTCGTTCAATTGCGTGATCACCTTTCTGCGTTCCCGCCGCATTTTGTTGAACAGTTGGCGATTGGTAAACAGGAAAAATGAAAAGCTCATTCGTTCCTGCTGAGTCCGAATCTCTTTGACGTAGCCCAAGGCAAACAACCCCGTTGCTGGCAAAGTCACTAAATAAATACTGGCCCATAACAGGTCAAAGAAAAACCACACCAGAAATGTCTGAACGGCGTAGAAGGCAAGAAATGCGCTTCCCCCGCCAATTAAAAGGGCGGATAAAATCTTTGTGCGTTCGTCGACAAATTTTTTGGCAAAATATTCGGCAATGAAATAGGGGATGAAGTGATTTACGATGCCATACAAAGCAATCGGAAAGCCAAAAATCGCTCGCCCGAAGGCCTGTGCGTTGGAGCGAAACACTTCAATGAAGCTCTGTTTTTCTTTCAGCATGGCGTCTTTCAAATGCAGTTTGGTCAATTTGCGTTTGTACGCGTTGATGCTCTCTTGCAACTCTCTGACTCGCTGCGGAGCGTGCTCAAAATAATATTCCACACAATTGGCGATTTGCTGCGTCAAAATGAAATCCAGGGTCGTCCGAGTTTGGGATTTTTGAAGATCACCGGTTTCTTTCTTTAGTTCATCTCGGTAGATCTTCTCGATGTCCCGAACAAACTGATCCAATTGTTCGTTTTGAATGTTGACCGTAAGTTTTTGCAGACGGTTCTGAATTTCTGAAGTCAACGCGTGTACCGCTTCATAATTATCGTGTCGGTTGATTTCAAAAAATGGGGACAAGTCGAGCGGCTTTCCCACGTTGACCAAAACTCGGCTGCGAAAACGACTTCTGGAGAAAAAATAAAGGCCGATGGGGAGAACGGTGATGCCAAGCTCATAATTGTTCCGTCTCTCCGCTTCCAGAATAATCCGTGCGGCGCCGGTTTTAACCCGCTTCACTTTTCGCAGCATGTCACTGGTGCCTTCTGGGAAAATGCCGATGGTTTCGCCTTTTTCCAGAGCGCGATAACATGCTTCAAAAGCCGACACGTTTTGCTCCATTTTGTCCGGGCTATCTTCACGGCGGTAAACCGGAATCACGCCGCTGCTTCGCAAAAACCAGGATTTGAGGTGGTTGGAGAACAACCCGGCATGTCCGATATAGTTGACTTTGCGTTTGGTGACCACACCCATCACCAGCGCATCCATGATGGAGTTGGGATGGTTGGCGACAAACACCACCGGACCTCGCCTCGGAACATATTCTCCATGCCGCAGCTCTATCTTCTGAAAGAAGATGGTCATGGCGACCTTCATTACCATTCTGATGAGACGATAAAGCGGGGGTTTGTGCTCAGCTTTAAAGTTTCGCATAAAAATGC
>JABAHQ010015704.1_pt2 | contig 12154 bp, 12 predicted proteins | sample 7062091 | NCBI WGS metagenome assembly JABAHQ01 (sample SAMN14534359, study PRJNA622989) | marine sediment metagenome | biome: marine biome [ENVO:00000428]; feature: marine pelagic biome [ENVO:01000023]; material: deep marine sediment [ENVO:00002113] | place: India: Gulf of Kutch | collected...
GCAGGTTCAAATCCTGCCGCCCCGACCAATTCCTCTCCAGTTAGTTCAGTGTTTTAACTCTGCCTCCTGTAGATCAGTCAGGCGTGACGTGCACTTCGGAGCGCGTGATAAAGCGCTTGCCCTCTGGCGCCTCCAGTGAAAAACCGGCACCGCGTCCCTCGACAACATCGATGATGAGGTTGGTGTGCGCCCAGAGTTTGTACTGCTCCCCCCCAATGTAGAAAGGTTCGTCAGCAATGTTGCCGAGGTAAACGTCGTGAACGCCGACGCGGAACTCGTCGCGTGGGTAGCACATCGGGGCGCTGCCGTCACAGCAGCCGCCCGACTGGTGGAAGATAAGTGGACCGTGCCGGCTGTGCAGCTCGTGAATAAGGGATTCAGCTTCAAGGGTAGCCGTGACACCGATCGTTGCTTCAGTCATGACTGTTCTCCGTTGGTGGGCGGCCAGCGTAAGGCTGGCCGCAATAGCTACAGAGTTAGCACCCCATGTCGAGCACCATACGCCCCTCGATCTGGCCTTGGCGCATCTCATCGAAGATTGTGTTGATCTCATCAATGCTGCGTTTGGTCACCGTAGGCATGACCAGGCCTTCACCGGCAAACTCCAGTGACTCCTGCAAATCCAGCCGTGTTCCGACAATGGAACCACGTACGGTGATGCCGTTGAGCACCAGGTCAGGTCAAAGATCGGAAGCGGAAAGTCCCCCGGAGGCAGCCCGTTGAGCGACACCGTGCCGCCCCGCCGGACCATGCCGAGAGCCTGGCTGAACGCAGCATTCGATACAGCGGTGACCAGTACGCCATGAGCACCCCCTATTTCGGACTTGAGTCGCTGCCCCGGATCCTCTTCTTTTGCGTTGATAGTGATCTCGGCGCCAAGCTGGCGGGCGAGTTCCAGCTTCTCGGGAGCTATATCGACGGCTGCAACGTGCATTCCCATGGCTTTCGCATACTGCACCGCCACGTNNAGGCCGCCGATGCCCGAAATGGCAACCCATTGTCCGGGCCGGGTGTCGGTCACCTTAAGACCTTTATAGGTGGTCACCCCTGCGCAAAGGATGGGTGCCGCCTCCAGAAAACCGAGCTTGTCCGGAATATGGCCCACATACTCGGCATCGGCAATTACATAGTCGGCGTAGCCGCCCTGAACCGAGTAGCCCGTATTGTTCTGCGATTCACACAGAGTTTCCCAGCCTCCGAGGCAGTGCTCGCAGTGACCGCAGGCATCGTAAAGCCAGGGGACGCCCACCCGGTCACCTTCCCGCACATGATTGACACCGCCACCAATCGCCGCGACATGGCCGACGGCTTCATGGCCTGGAATCAGCGGCAGTATCGGTTTCACGGGCCAGTCGCCTTCGGCGGCGTGCAGGTCAGTGTGGCAGACACCGGAGGCGGCCACCTTCACCAACACTTCACCTTGCCCGGGGCGTGGTACAGGGGTTTCGTCAATCACGAGGGGCTGACCGAAATCGCGCACGAATGCGGCCTTCATCATCTCTGTCATTGTTCTCTCCTCATTTCGTACAAGATATTTAAGGTGGCACCAAAGCCGCCCGGAGTGAGATCAGAATAAGCCCATGGGGCTCTGGCTGTAGCTCACGAGCAGGTTCTTTGTCTGCTGGTAGTGAGCCAGCATCATCTGATGGTTTTCACGACCGATGCCTGATTGCTTGTAGCCACCGAAGGCCGCATGCGCGGGATACAGGTGGTAGCAGTTGGTCCAGATTCGCCCTGCCTGGATGCCGCGCCCCATCCGGTAGGTGGTATGAGCACTGCGTGACCAGACACCAGCACCCAACCCGTAAAGCGTGTCATTGGCAATATCGAGAGCGTTATCCATGTCGGTGAAATCTGTGACCGAAACGACGGGACCAAAGATTTCCTCCTGGAATATCCGCATGCTGTTTCTGCCTTCAAACACTGTTGGCTGGATGTAGAAGCCGCCGGCAAGGTCGCCTTCTGGCTGTAGTTGTTCACCACCGGTAAGAACCTTGGCCCCCTCCTGGCGACCAATATCAAGGTAGGCGAGGATTTTCTCCAGCTGATCGCGCGAGGCCTGAGCGCCGACCATGGTCTCGGTGTCGAGTGGATTGCCGGTTTTGATCCGTTCAACTCGCTTCAGGGCGGCATCCATAAAGTCGCCATAGAATGACTTCTGAACGAGCGCACGGGACGGGCAGGTACAGACCTCGCCCTGATTGAGGGCGAACATGGAAAAGCCCTCAAGCGATTTCTCACGGAATCCATCGTCTTCGGCAAAGCAGTCCTCGAAAAAGACATTGGGAGACTTGCCGCCCAGCTCCAGGGTAACCGGGATGATGTTCTCCGAGGCATATTGCATGATCAGCCGACCAGTTGTGGTCTCACCCGTAAAGGCTATCTTGGCGATACGAGGGTTGGATGCAAGCGCCTNNATTGACCACGTTGAGAACGCCGGCTGGTAGCAGATCTGCGATCATCTCGATCAACACCAGAATGCTCGCTGGTGTCTGCTCGGCAGGTTTGAGCACGATGCAGTTACCTGCGGCAAGTGCCGGCGCGATCTTCCAGGTGGCCATCAGGATCGGGAAATTCCACGGAATAATCTGACCAACGACCCCAAGAGGTTCATGAAAGTGGTAGGCCACCGTGTCGTTGTCCAGCTCACCGATGCTCCCCTCCTGCGCACGGATGACTCCGGCGAAGTAGCGGAAATGATCAATCGCCAGCGGAATATCCGCCGCCAGCGTCTCTCGCACTGGCTTGCCATTGTCCCAGCTTTCCGCAACGGCGATCTTTTCCAGGTTATGCTCCATGCAATCGGCAATGCGGTTGAGTATTACGGCGCGATCAGCGACTGGCCTTGAGCCCCAGGTTTCCTTGGCGGCATGGGCTGCGTCCAGAGCCAGCTCTATATCGGCGGCTTTGGAACGCGGCACGCGACAGAACGTCTGCCCGGTCACTGGTGTAGGGTTATCGAAATACTCGCCATCGACGGGCGCCTTCCAGTCACCCCCAATGAAGTTTCCGTACTGTTCCTTATAACTGATGATTGCATCGGAGCTGCCAGGTGCGGAATAGATCATGATTTGTCCTCCTGCCTTTTTGTTGGTTATGCAGTACCTCGAACCCGTACTGCACAACAGCCTTCGCAAGAATCGCACCAGCGTCCTTGTTTATTGTTAGATCACTGATTTTCAGGCTTTAATAGGGGGGAAGGTTTTGGCAACGAAAAGTCGCATTGGGTGGTTGCAACGTGGCAAACTGCAACAGTACGCTGCAACGTGCAACACAGGAAGACTGCGATGGGTCGCCGTCGTTATATGGACCAGTGGAGCTCCGATCAGTTGCGGACCCGCTTGCTTGAGGGTGCTGATCCGCCGGCCGGTGTCGCCGACGGCGTGGGGCGCTCATGGCAGCGCTGTCGCGCGCTTGGGCTGAGGCCAGGGCGTACTGGCACAGATGCGATACTCGAGCAATCTGCGCTTGAGCACATCCGGCAGCGCAACGAGCGGCTGATCGCCTTCGCGCAGCCGGAACTTGCTAACCTGCACCAGCAGATCGCCGGTACCAACAGTGCCGTTCTGCTGACCGATGCCGAGGGCATCATCCTTCAACGCCAAGGTGATCCTGCCTTTAACCGACGTAGCCAGCGCGTCGCTCTGCAACCCGGTGCCTGCTGGGGCGAGGCCGCCCGCGGAACCAACGCCATCGGCGTCGCCCTTGCTGAAGGCCGCGCCAGTTCTGTTCACGGGGCCGAGCATTTTCTCGAAAGCAATACTTTCCTCACCTGTGCGGCAACGCCGATTCGCGATGCTGCTGGCAAGATCATTGGGTTACTCGACGTCTCGGGCGACCAGCCCGCGCGCCAGCTCCACGGACTGGGGTTGGTCCGGATGGGCGCGCGGATGATCGAAAACCGGATTCTTGAGGCTGAATACCCGGACGCGGTATACGTCCATTTCCATGCGCGGCCCGAGTTGATCGGCACTCTGGGGGAGGGCATCCTTGCGTTTGATGACAATGGCCGGGTACTTGCTGCAAACGAGGTTGCAAAGGCTCATTTTCCCCAGCTAGCACCCGGTGATGCCTTTGACTCACTCTTTGATGCAACGTTGGATCGCCTCGCAGCGTGCAATAATGACAGAGTCGTACTGCACGCATTCCAGGGCATCAATGTGACCGCCGTCATCCGCTGGCCGGCGCCTGGGACCGGAGTATCCCGAGCAGTTGCAACGCAAGCCAGCAACCCGCCCTCGGAAGACCCGTGCCCAACACTGCATGCAGGGGATTCAGATTTCGTTGCTCGCATGCAGCGGGCAAGTCGTGTCTTTAACAGTGGGATCCCGGTGCTGCTCAAAGGCGAAACCGGCACAGGCAAAGAGCGGGTGGCGCGGATGCTTCACGAGCGCAGCGACCGTAGCGATGGGCCTCTGGTGAGCGTCAACTGTGCTGCCATTCCCGAGTCACTAGCGGAAGCAGAGTTGTTTGGCTACCGCCCGGGAGCCTTCACGGGGGCAAGTCCCGAAGGGGCTTCGGGCTATGTGTTGAACGCTGATGGCGGTACGCTCTTTCTCGACGAAATTGGTGACATGCGGCTTGCCCTCCAGAGTCGGCTGCTACGTGTGCTCCAGGATCGTTGTGTCGTTCCCGTGGGCAGTACCAACCCGATCCCGGTGGACTTTGCGTTGGTGAGCGCAACCCATCAGGATTTACGGGGCGAGATGGCAGAGGGGCTGTTCCGGGCTGATCTTTACTATCGCCTGTGCGGCCTGGAGGTAGTGCTACCGGCGCTTCGCGAACGCGCCGACCTTGAAGGGCTTATTGATCGTTTCATTACCAGCACAGATCCAACAGCGAGTCTCTCGCCGACCGCCAGGGAATGCCTGCTTGCCCACGACTGGCCTGGCAATCTTCGCGAACTGCACAATGTGTTGCGTACAGCAATAGCGCTGCGCGAGCCAGATAGGCCGATCACTACAGGCGATCTTCCGGCAACCCTCCATTCTGAGGCCAGTACCAATGCCGTAACGACAAACTCAGCGACCGGTGAGCTGCGCGAGACAGAGGAGCGCTGCATGATCGAGGCTATTGAGGCCCACGAGGGCAATTACGCTGCCGCAGCCCGGGCTCTTGGAATCAGTCGCAGTACGCTCTACCGGCGCCTTCATAAGCGTTGTAAGGGCTGATGCCGGTTGTCCTACTGTGGGATACCAGGAGGTACGCACCGTAAGGGTTCAAGTCCTGCCGCGCCGATCAATCTCTTCCGAGTTATTTCAGGGGCTCGATACTGCCACGGACGAGGCTCCCGTTCGTGCCCTGGCAATCATGCCTCGACTACCCGGCCCCGATGGTACTAACCTCCTGCCTTTCCGTTTCACTGGCTTCACGGGTTATCCACTCCACGAAATCAAGAACAGCAGGGCGACTGTTCTCCCNNGATTGAAGTCCTGAAACACCACGCCGTCCTCCAGCCCCCGTGGGTTGAGCCCGTGTTCCCGGAACCACTGATACCAGGGATCCAGGAACTCATCATGGAGGATTTCCATTCGGGTCAGGGTTCTGGGTTCAATCGGGCGGGGAAAATGCTGAAGGTAGAGTGGGCTTGCCACCGGCCAGGTGGCGCCGGAGAACAGGCAGATTGTCTTTCCCTCGGTTGCGGGAACGCCATCGCACCAGGTGATCTTGATATCAGCATCCGTAGGGATTCCCGGCTCCAGGACGCCCGTGTAGCGGAAGTCGATCCGGTAATCCGGGAACTGTTCCCTGAAGTCGGCCAGTCTTGGGATGAGCCACCGCACCGCCACTGACGGAAGGCAGTTGATGTGCAGGACCTCGCGTTTCTGGTGGGTCACCGTCTCCTCAAGCGCTTTATCAATCTCGGAAAACCCAGCCTCCAGTCCTTTCGCCAGCTGCTGCCCAACGGCGGTCAACTGCAGGTTCCTCCCGGAGCGGGCTGTCAGCGTAACGCCAAGACTGGATTCCAGATGCCTGAGCTGGTGGCTGACGGCGGACTGGGTCTTGTGAAGCGCCTCGGCGGCACCGCTGAGACCGCCATGGCGGGCAACCTCAAGGAACGTCTGTAGTGATGTCAGGGAGGGGCGAGCCATTGTTGAGAGAATCTCAAGTGATTTGGCAATAATCGTCAATTTATTTGAGTTTAATGTCAAACTAAAGTCAGGTGCAGGTATAGCGTCGGCGACTCGCGGCGGAATCCCTCGGACAAAAAGCACAATGAACGCCTGAGGAGGCACCATGAGTACACCTGTCCTGGTCTCATTCGGACTCTATCTTCTGCTGATGCTGATCATCGGCATCTACTTCTACCGAACCACCAGCAACCTCTCCGACTACATACTCGGTGGACGGAATCTGCCCGCCGGCGTTGCCGCACTCAGTTCCGGAGCATCCGACCTCAGTGGGTGGGCCCTGATGGGACTGCCTGGCGCGGTGTTTTCCGGTGGGCTCTCGGAGGCCTGGATTGCGGTCTGGACACTCGTCGGGGTTTACTTCAACTGGAAGGTGATCGCGGAACGGCTCCGGGTGTTCACTGAAGCCGCCGGGAATGCGCTGACCGTTCCGGACTACCTGGAGGCACGCTTTGCGGACCGTCAGAGGGTTCTGAGAACGGTGTCCTCCACCGTCATGCTGCTGTTCTTCACCTTCTACGTTTCTGCCGGCCTCGTGGGAAGCGCCGTCCTGTTCGAAGGCGTGTTTGAGGTCAACTACAGCCTGGCGCTCTGGGTGAGTGCCATCGTCATCGTGACTTACACATTCCTGGGCGGATTCCTGGCGGCTTCATGGTCCGACCTCATCCAGGGGATCATGATGGCGGCTGCGCTGGCCAGTGCGGCATTGATGACCTGGTTCCTGATTTCCGGTGACAGTGCGCCTACTGTATCCAGCAGCGGTGAGCTTGCTCCCATCGGCGGCTTCATGGAAGGCATGACGATTGTCGGCATGCTGTCTGTCGCCGGCTGGGCGATTGGTTACTGCGGTCAGCCCCATGTGGTGGTCCGGTTCATGGCGGTGCGCAACCGTGAAGCGGTGAGGGTCTCGCGTCGTATTGCCATGGTCTGGTCCGCGATCACGATGGTCTCCGCCGTGGCTGTTGGTGCGCTTGGTTACTACTGGTTCGGTGGAGAGCTCGAGAACAGTGAGCGGGTTTTCATTGAACTGGTCAACGTGATGTTCCATCCCTGGGTTGCCGGGTTTGTGCTGGCCGGTGTGCTGGCCGCTATCATGAGCACCGTCGACTCGCAACTCCTGGTGTGCTCCAGCGCCATCACGGAGGATTTCTACCGTGGCTTCATCAAGCCGGATGCCAGCCAGGGAGAACTGGTGTGGCTGAGCCGTGCCAGCGTCATCGCCATAGCGCTCATCGCGGCGGTGATGGGCATGGATCAGGACAGCACGATTCTGGATCTGGTGGCGTACGCTTGGGGTGGCTTCGGGGCTGCATTCGGGCCGGTGATTCTGCTGTCGCTGTTCTGGCCCGGCATGAGCCGTAATGGTGCGATTGCCGGGCTGGTGACAGGCGCTGTAACCGTTGCCGTCTGGCGGCCGCTGAGCGGCGGCCCGGCGGGGATATTTGATATGTTCGAGGTGGTGCCCGGCTTCGTTCTTTCCCTGCTGGCGATTGCTCTGGTGAGCGGCCTGGGAGACAGCCAGCGGGAGCGCTCCAGGTTCAGCGAACTCATCAATGTATGGAATCGGCCCTGAGCTCCGGCTCCGGTCATACAGGAGAGAGGAAATGTCGAACGTGAAAGCGGCTTATCAGGCAACCAAGGGCTCAATGCTGGAGGTGGACCGGGCATTCTACGATGGCCTCAGGGCCTCAGCCGGAGAGCGCACACTGGTAGCCTCCCACACGGTTCCCATTCGCAGCGGCCTGGCCTGGGAGGTGCCGGCCGGGCATGTGTTCCGGGTGCGGATCACCGATGGGCCCCAGGTCGGTGACTTCAATATGTGGAACCTGCACAACCCCCGTGAACGGATGTGGGCTTCCCGAACAAGGCAGCTCCAGAGGGCGCATGTCAGCACTTACGACCGCCTGTGGTCGACGCTGCCGTATCTGCGTCCCATGGCGACGATCATCGACGATACCCTCGCTGATTACGGGGAGGACTCGGAAGGGGGGCGTGTTCATGACCTGCTTGGAACCCGTTGTGATCCTTACGTGAATCGCCTTCTCACGGGGGAGGACTTTGATTTCCACTGTCACTCCAACCTGGTTCGGGCGGTTGAGCCCTGGGGGCTGCATGAAGGTGATGTGCACGACGTGCTCAACATCTTCCAGTGCACCGGGCTCAACGACGACGACCAGTACTTCATGAAGGCCTGCCCGGCCCGCCAGGGAGACTATCTGGAATTCTTCGCGGAAACCGATCTGCTGTGCGCGCTTTCCTGTTGCCCCGGTGGTGACCTTTCGGTGGACCTGTGGGGCGAAAACGCGCGGGATCCCCTGGAGACGTGCAACCCGCTCGGTATCGAGGTCTATGCCGTTGAACCGGAGCGCCTGGAAGGGTGGCAGCCGCCGCAGACCGCACAGTACCGGGGTCAGCACGGGCGCCGGAACCCCGGGATTGACTGGGAGCAGCGCAAGCGTGAACAAATGGGGCAGTAGGAGGGCCAATAGAGGCATGACGCCACTGCTTCTCAACGCCGACATGGGGGAAAGCTTCGGCCCCTGGCGCATGGGCTGGGACGAGGCGCTGATGGCCGTGGTGGATCTGGCGAACGTGGCCTGTGGCTTCCATGCCTCCGACCAGGATCACATGCGGAAAACCGTCAGGCTTGCTGGCGACCATGGCGTCACCGTTGGCGCGCACCCGGGGTACCCTGATCTTGTTGGCTTCGGCCGGCGCTCCCTGACGTGCTCCGTGGATGAGATCCAGAACCTGGTGCTGTATCAGGTGGGGGCACTGGCCGCTTTCTGTCGGGCCGAGGGCGTTCCCCTGCAGTATGTAAAACCCCACGGCGCGCTCTATAACGACATGATGCACCAACCCGGGGTGCTGGAAGCGGTAATGGGCGCCGTTCGGGGCTTTGACCCCCGGCTGAAGCTGATGGTCATGGCAACGGGCGACAATCGCCGGGTTCAGCAGCTTGCCGGCGACTACGGTGTTGATATCTGGCTCGAAGCCTTCGCGGATCGCGCCTATGATCAGCAGGGTTACCTGGTCAGTCGCGGTGAACCCGGCGCGGTTCATGCCGACGAAAACTGTATCCTGGCGCAGGCCCGCCAGATTGCCCATCAAGAGCCGGTGCGTGCGCTGGATGGTTCCACGGTAATGCTGGAAGCAGACGCTCTGTGCGTGCATGGCGACAATCCAGAGTCCATTGCGGCCGTGAAACGGATACGCCAGCTCCTCGAAGAGGCCGGCACGGGCAGAGCGCCATGATGCCAAGGCTGGAGAACGCGGGGGTCGATGCCTGGCTGGTGCGATTCACGGAGGGAATGGATCCGGATGCCCAGCGCTGGATCAGCGCGTTCTGCCGGGACTGTCGTGTCGCCCTTGGTGGACGGCTGGTGGACCTGGTGCCGTCCTACACCACGGTGCTGGTGCAATACGACGTGCGGCAACTGGATGATGCGGGGGCCCGGCGGGTCATTGAAGGGGTTCTGCAGCAGCTTACCCCCGAGGCCGAGGAAGGCCGTGGCCGCCTGGTGGAGGTGCCGGTCTGGTATGACGTCAGCGTCGGGCCCGAGCTAGAGCGCATTGCCGAGCGCAATGGCTGGACCAGCCAGCAGGTGGCCGAGGCCCACGCCGCGGGCGAGTACCAGGTCTTCGCGCTGGGGTTTGTCCCAGGGTTTGCCTTCATGGGCATGGTCTCGCCCGAGCTGGCCATGCCGCGGCTGGCAACGCCCCGGAAAAACGTCCCCCGGGGAAGCATCGCGATTGCCGAACGCCAGACGTCGGCCTATCCCCAGCAGACACCCGGCGGCTGGAACCTGGTTGGCCGCACACCCGTGGTGCTTTTCGATGCCGAACGGACCCCGATGACCACACTGGAACCCGGAGACCGGGTCCGGTTTACGCCGATCAGCCGGGAAACCTTCATCAAGCTTGGAGGTGATACCAGCCCGGTGGAAGAGGTGCCCCAATGAGCTTCACCGCAGCACTTCGCGTCGAAAATGCGGGCCCACTGGCCCTGTTGCAGGATGGGGGGCGTTTCGGGGTACGCCACCTCGGCATCACTCAGGGTGGGCCCATGGATTGGCATGCCGCTGGCTGGGCCAATGCCTTGCTGGGTAACGAGCCCGGTTCGGCGGTTCTTGAGGTGGCCATCGGAGGCCTGACGCTGGTGGCGGAGGCAGAGCTGGCCCTGTCGCTGTGTGGTGCGGACCTGAACGCCAGTGTCAATGGAGAGCAGCTGCGCCCCTGGCAACGGTTCATCCTCCATGCAGGAGACCGTCTGTCTTTCGGGATGCCGCGTTGTGGTGTTCGGGCCTACCTCGGGGCCTGTGGTGGCTGGCGGGGCGTGCCCGCGTTGGGCAGTGTGGCCTGTGTGGGGCGTGAGGGCTTTGGTGGTCACAAGGGAGGAGGTCTCCCCCTGGCTGAAGGCGATCGGCTCCAGTCGGAGACCAGCACACAGCCAATGCCCTCGCAGGCCAGCGTGCCACGGGCGCATCTGTCTGTTTATGATGCACCTGCGGCGCTGGGCGTGATCCCGGGAGGCCAGACCGCGTTCTTCGAAGGGGCCAGTCTGTATGCGGCGTTCAACGTGCCCTGGCAGGTGGACACCCGCGCTGACCGGATGGGAGTGCGGCTCATCGGCCCCGAGCTGGTTTGCCACCACCCGGGCATGGTCTCTGAGGGCCTGGCCGCGGGGGCCATCCAGGTACCGCCCGACGGCCAGCCCATCTGCCTGATGAACGATCGCCAGACCATCGGCGGCTATCCCCGCCTGGGGACGCTTACGCCACTGGCCCGAGCGCGTCTTGCCCAGTGCCAGGCAGGCGATGAGGTCCGGTTTCGTGCTACGGCAACCGAACGGGCACGTCACGGGTATAGGGCCGCCCTGGGCGCGATGGATTCCTTTCAGGGGAAATGATCCCGGCGGGTACCGTACAGGTTAAGCCCCTGGTGGCTCCGACCCATTTCCGCTGGATTAGCTAATCCGTCGATCCGGAGCATCCGCTACTGTCTTGTCAGGGGCTCGAAAAGTCCTTCGTGCTGCGGGAACCGCTCACGCAGGGCTTCCGCATCACCCAGTGTCATGTCCTCATAATCGAAGCCGGGGGATACCGCTTCGCTGATCAGGCCATAGCCGTGAGGGCCCTCAAGGAGCTCTGACGCCTTCCAGACACCACCCGCAACATGCAGTTGCAGGCGTTGCCCACTGGCAACATCCGGCCCCATGACAACCTGCTCCAGCGTGCCGTCCGGGTGGATCATGGTATAGCGTATCGGGTCACCCTGGTGGTAATAGTGCACAATGTCCGAGCGGTTGCGGTGGAAGTGGCCCACGGGCGAGTCCGACGTCAGCAGGTAGTAGATGGACGTCATAAGGAACCGCTCCCCTGCCTCGGTATCCAGCATGGGTCGATGGTCGGACTGGTAGGTGCGCCGGAAATACCCCCCCTCGACGTGTTTCTCAAGCCCCAGGCCCTCAATCACTGCGGCCCTCTCGGGGGTGCTCGGAGGCGCCGCTCCATGTTGCCCGTGCGTACTGCAACCGGCTGTGGCCAGCGCGATGGCGCTGATCATGGTGGTCAGGCATTCTTTCTTCATGCGTGTCACTGTCCTTCTCCGTGGTGGGCGTCAGAGGTAGGGTAATGCGCCTTGTACCAGTGGCGTGCAATATCGAGGCGGCGGCATACCCAGACATCCTCGTGCTGGAGAACGTACTGGAGGAAACGCACCAGGGCCTGAAAGCGTCCCGGGCGCCCAATCACCCGGCAGTGCAGGCCGACGCTCATCATCGCTGGTGCGGTGTCGCCCTCCCCATAAAGGGTGTCGAAGCTGTCCTTCAGGTACTGAAAGAACTGTTCCCCCGAATTGAAGCCCTGGGGCGTCAGGAAACGCATGTCGTTGGCATCCAGGGTGTAGGGGATGACCAGGTGAGGGCGGTAGCCCGGTTCGTAATGCCAGTAGGGGAGATCATCGGCGTAGGAGTCGGCGTCGTAGAGGAACTGCTCCTGCTCAAGGACCAGCCGGCGTGTATT
>JABAHQ010000056.1_pt1 | contig 12153 bp, 18 predicted proteins | sample 7062091 | NCBI WGS metagenome assembly JABAHQ01 (sample SAMN14534359, study PRJNA622989) | marine sediment metagenome | biome: marine biome [ENVO:00000428]; feature: marine pelagic biome [ENVO:01000023]; material: deep marine sediment [ENVO:00002113] | place: India: Gulf of Kutch | collected...
AGAATCATGTGCACCGTGATAGCATCCTTCGAACTTGATGATCTTTTTCTTCTTTGTAAAACCTCTTGCAAGTCTGATGGCAGTCATTGTAGCCTCAGCTCCTGTATTGACTAGCCGGACTTTCTGTATTGAGGGAAAGTTCTTTGTAATTAATTCTGAGAGTTCTACTTCACCTCTTGATGGAGTCCCATAAATTATTCCTTTTTTTAACTGGTTTTTAATTGCAGAAACAATCTCCTTTCTTCTGTGACCCAAAAGCAAAGCACCATAGCTGTTACAATAGTCAATGTATCTCTTGTTATCCTCATCCCAAATTGAGCTACCCTCTGACTTTTTTACAAAGAATGGATAAGGTTCAAAGTAGCGTACTGGGCTGTTTACGCCAGATGGTATAACTCGTTTTGCCTTGGAAAATAATTTCTTTGATTTTGACACATTTGATAAAAAAGCACGGTTCTTTTTATTCGTAATATTGCAGTCTACGCAGCTTTTAATCGTCTTGGAAATTTTAATCTAAAAATCAGGGCAGTCAAACCAGAGCCAACAAATGGTGCGGTCCAATAAAGCCATAAATCTTCCACCATTCCCGTCGTAACTGCTGGACTAAGAGATCTCATAGGATTCATTGAAGCCCCAGATATTGGGCCCAAAAAGAATACATCTAAAGCAATTATTCCCCCTACAATAACACCTACAACTGGAATAGTAAAGCGTTTTATGTTTACTGCAATCAGTATTCCTCCCATCAAGAAAGCAGTTGCAATAATCTCAACAGAAAAAATTATTCCAATATTGTACGAATAATTGGGTGCGTTAAGACCAAGGTTTGCATAGTCCCCAATAAGATACAAGACTGTAAGACTACCCAAAAAAGCGCCAATCAACTGAGCGGAAATGTAGACTATGATGCGTCTTTCTGGGACGTATCTTGTCAAGTAAAATCCTAGCGTAATAGCGGGATTAAAGTGAGCCATAGAGTATTTACCAAAGACGCTAACTAGAATTGCCAGACCAATAAAGTGTGCCAAAGCGATAAAGATCATGCCATACATACCGTCCATACGTGCATCAAAAACAATTGAGCCTGTTGCAGCTACTAAAAGCCCGAAAGTTCCTACAAGTTCTGCAAAAAATATTGTTACATTAGAATAGGTCATCAGTAGTTATGTCTTAGATATTTTGCCAGGTTTTTTATCTTTGATTCTATTTCATCTCTAATCTTCCGTACTTCCTCAATGGATTTGTATTTTGGGTCAGAAATTTGCCAATCAAGTGTCTTATCTGAAAGAGCGGCAGGACAGTTTGAAGAATCCATGCAGCCCATGTTTACAATCTCTACTGCAGAAGACAAATCCTCTGAAGTTAATAATTTGGGTCTTTGATTTGTAATGTCAATTCCTACCTCTTGCATTGCCGAAACTACTATAAGATTTAACACCCTACCAGGAGTGGTTCCACAGCTGTGTGGCTCAAAACCATCTGGCCCATGCTCTCGGAAAAAAGCCTCAGCCATCTGACTTCTTCCAGCATTTTCTACGCACACAAAGAGGATTTTTTTGGAGTTCATGGCACAGACAATTCCTGGGCACATTAAAGGATATTCAATATATTTTACGGACTGTGAGATTTTCCTGTAAAAGGGGCTTCAGAATGGTTTGTTGACCTCTCGTGTAAAGACATAGGTTGCCAAGCCAACCATACAAACAACAAAAACCCCTATTATCCCTACACTTGTTGCAGCAACCACACTTTCTGTTGTTCCACTCATCATTTCACGAACCAACAAGACAGTGTAAGTAACAGGGTTGAATCTAGCTACGGTTGCAAGGAGATCTGGCATTAGTTCAAGTGGAAATAATGCCGGGCTCAACATAAAGAGTGGCATTCCAAGAAAGTTTATGATCCCCCAAAAAGTCTCTTGAGATTTTACCGCTGCAGCTACAGTAACTGAGATTCCTGAGAATCCCAAAGAAAACATAATTACAATTGCCATAATTGGCGCAATCATTAGAAAGTCTGAAAAACTGACTCCTATAGCAATAGCAATACCTAGTATTAGACTTGCCTGTAGGGCAGCAATCAGCGATATTGCAAGCATCTTTCCAAGAGCTATAGAAGAACGAGAGATAGGAGAGGTCAGAGCTTTATTCATGAATCCATATCTTCGGTCCCAGAGTGTGTTGACACCTCCAAAGATACTAGTAAAGATGGCCGTTAGTACGATAATCCCGGGTGCCATAAACTCTATGTATTCGCCTTGAAAACCTACCTCCTCAATAAGTGGTTTGGTTCCAGCAAAAGTATTTCCTATTACAATGATCCAAATTGCCGGCTGAATCAGTCTTATCAAAACACCACTACGTGACTTTTTGTATCTTTTCATCTCCCTCCAAAAGATAGTATACACATCATACATCATGCCCGCAACCTCTTCATTTTTGTGTGCTCTTGTCTTCTGTTATATGTCCCTCCCTCTTCGTCTCGTAATTCATGTCCAGTATAAGATAAGAACACGTCATCCAGTGTTGGTTGATCCATTGAAATTGAGTCTATCTTGACTTTAAGATCATTTGATATTTGAAAGATTTGTGGAATAAGCTCTGTACCATTCGCTCCAAAAACAGTTATCTTCCCATCAGTGTGTTCAACATCTTTAACTAGGGAAATATCACTGATTCTAGAAATAAGATCTTTTGGAGCTACTCCGTTTGAAAGACGAAGCGTTATTACTTCATTACCTAGGTCACTCTTCAATGCGGCTGGACTCTCAATTGTTTGAATCTGGCCATAGTCTATGATTCCAATCCTTTCACAGAGATTGTCTGCTTCTTCCATGTAGTGAGTACTAAGAAATATAGACATGTCAAACTCTTTGTGAATTTTTTTGATATACTTCCAGATCTTTCGTCTAGTCTGTATATCAAGACCCACGGTTGGCTCATCAAGAAACAACACTTGAGGCCTGTGCAACAACCCGCCTGCAATATCTAGTCGTTTTCGCATTCCTCCAGAATAAGTAAGAACTGCATCGTGTTGTTTGTCTTTGAGTTCTATTAGATCTAAAACATCATCTATTCTTTCATCTATGCGTCCTTTTGGTATGTGGTTTAATCTTGCCTCCAAAAGTAAATTTTCTCTGCCAGTTAGGTACTCATCAGCTGCTGTCTCTTGTTGTACATAACCAATGTTTTCCCTAACCTTTTTTGCATCAGACACCACATCATAGCCTGCAACCAATGCATCTCCCGAGGTTGGCTTGAGAAGAGTGGTAAGAATCATCATGGTGGTGCTTTTGCCAGCTCCGTTTGGGCCTAAAAATCCGAATATCTCGCCCTCCTCTACATCAAATGAAATGTCATCAACTGCCCTGTGGCTCCCATAAGTCTTGGTCAGATATTTTGTTTCTATCGAGTGCAATACTCAACACCTATCTTTCAATTATAAATTGGTTCGAGCCGTTTGACTTTAATCCGTTCTGATGAATCTATATCCATGTCAAAAAATTGGGAAGATATACAGGAATTGCTTGGGGATACAAAGTCCCTAAAGGTTCAACTGGTACTTGGCGAATCTGGATTTATCTTGAGATTAATAGGAAATAGAAATGTACGTAGTTTCAAGATAAAAAAACAATCATTACATGTTATAGATCTATTTGATCTAAAATTCCAAGTACCAAAAAATAAAAAATCTCCTTTTCGATACCAACTTCCCTCAGTAAAACTCAATCTTGATTCATTGGAAGAAACGAAATAGACGCCGCAGTAGAGATTTGTTTACCTGCGCAGGGACAGATTTTCTGTGGCAATCCGCTGTTTGCCACATTTCTCTCTTCTGCGGTATTTATCATTCCGATCCTGGATTTTATAAAATTGGTTAAATTTTGAGGCTCAGAATAAAGTTTCAAGCTTTTCATTTTGGCAAGTTATTTTAGAAGTTCACGTAGGTTGGAATCGTAATCATAGGCTTGCTTTCTCCTGTGGCTAAACACTACATCAAACATTTTTTGTAGCATTACCATTCTTCCTCAAAAAACAACCACGATAAACCCATCATGTCTTTTGCAGTAACTTTAGCCGCTGCTTGTTTTTTGGTTGGAATATTCAAACCCTCTTTTACTGGATACTCTTCTACCAGTCTCTCTTTTGGCTCGGGTTGCCAATTGTTGTAAACTTCTACAGTTGACATACTCTAACAACGGAATCGTGTTATATGACAATGCCCCAACCACTGTGGAGTGCCTTGCTGTCAAAGATTATTTTACAGTAAAGACTGGCAAACTGTGAGGTGAAATAAACACCAGGTAGTAATCTTGGTTCCAAATGCTTTTTGCTATTTTTATTGCTTCATTTAGTTCACGTAGAGGTTATTTGAACCATCGACTGAGCAAGAATCTTTCTAGGTCATTTGGACATTTATCTTAGTTGCTTCTTGAAAAAGACATCTTTTGATTTTTGTTTGTGACAATCAGTTACATTTTGAGTAATTTATTTCTGACCAACAACATTCATTCCATGTACAGTTTGGGCAATTTTTGCTGCTTGAGCTTTCTTTACATTCAGATGGAATACATCCACAGTCTGCACATTTGATTTCCATATTTTCTGTTTAGTGTTCTTAGTTATTATTCTTGAGTTCCATTATGTTAGATTCAGTTAATAAGAATTGAGAAGGAATGATTAGTATTGTAATTATTTATCCTTCAAAAAACATACTTAATGACTTGTAAGGTGGGTTATAACGTTGTTCTAATCGTTGCCATTGTATCTGTTGCAGTTCCCTTTGGCAATTCATTTGCTGAAGAGTTCAAACGTATTGATGGAAATGATCTAAAGAACAATCCTAATGCTCAAGACATTCTGAATAAGATAGAAGAATCCAAACAAAGAATAAAAGAAATGCAAGAGTCAAGACAAAAACAGATTGAACACCAGAAATTCATTGAAGATCAACGGGCCATAGTTCAAGCAAACTTGCAAAAAGAGTTGTCTTCTATGAATAAGAAATTTGAAGAATACACGCCAAGAAACGCTTTTTCAACCTTTGTTTCAGGTCTTAACTCAGATCATCATGGAATATTTTGGGATCAATTCGACTATCTAGATGCCAAGGTAAAAGTAGCAAAAGCTGCAAGAAACAACATTCTTGAAGATGGCGGATCTTATTTTGACGCACGGCAAGAGTACTACAAATACGTTTCAATGCCAAAAGTAGAGATGATAAATGTCATCCAAGACCTCAACACAGAGCATAAATTCTCTGATCCTTCTATGAAATCATACTTTGATGCCTATGGAAAACTTCCCAGGTTTGAAAAAGATAGTCAGGCACCATGTTATGGATGCCAAGAGTATGAGAAGCTAAGAGACAACACATATGATTCAGAAAAGATGCCAAAATCAAATTTCCAGAAAAAAAAGACAGCTGGAGTTAATCAGCTAGAGCAAGAAAATAGCGAAAACGAAGTTCATGATCTCAAGAAAAAACTCTCAGATCTTAGAGTAGAATTTGTGGGGTCTGGTGACCTGAACAAACAAAAATCACTGATCAATTCTATGAACAACGTTATCAAAAAAATGCAACAACTACAATAAGAGAGAAATCTCTAACCTATTTTTTAGATAATAAAATTTAAGGACTAATCAAGTTGAACCACTACCATGAAGGGATTGTGTCGTGTTTGTTTTACATCAAATGCGGAGGTAGTGGTAGAAGAAGGAGAAGCAATCTGTGTTTCATGTAGAAAAGAAAGAACAAAACCAAAGATGCAGGTTTGAATAATAGGCAAAGGTTTGATAAGACAAGAAGTAAAGTCATTGTGTGGAAAGCAAGGAAAGACACAGGAGTTGGCTCTGGTTTCTGTTACCGATCTTTGTTCATGTAATTGGAGGAATCATTGCATATTATGCACTAAAGCCAGATGAACCACGAATGGCAAAGGACTGTCTTTACATTGGAATGGTTTTGACTGGGCTTAATCTTGGTGGATTTTTGATCTTGTTGGCAATAGGATTTTCCTTTGAAAGGAGCTTGATGTCAGATTTTGAATCAGGTATATTAGTTTGATAAATTTGCAAACAGTTCTTTCTTGATCTGTAATCTAGTTCTCGTGTTTTTTGAATTCCTCTTTTGTCAAACGTAGAATTACCTTTTCTCCAACACCCCATACTTCTGACTTTGAAATTATTTTTGAATGCATCACGCCATCTGCAATCTCCAGCGATTCTAGTTCATGCGTGTCTGGATTACGATGAAGTCTCTTGACTTTGCCAATCTTGTGACCATCAATATCTACAACAGGAACCCCAACCCTCACTGGAGGCGTACTTAGCAACAGAGTCTCCTCAGTAAACTTATCGATGTATTCTTCTGGGAGATAAAAATCTCTTCTAAATCCCTGATGAATGGTCACGCCAGTTACCTGCAATGAATCTTGGTTAATGTGTATGTGCTTGACCTTGCCATACCGTATACCTTCTCTGTCAACAACTTTTTTTCCAGAGAATGTATCTGCTGTGGTTATATTGGATGGCATTCCATCAAGTTTTGTGGACATGTGCACTGCTTGTAGGATTTGTTTATGAAAATCAATATCAGAATTTTCCGTCAATGAGGTTAAATTACTTGACAATAGGATCTTGGTCATGAAGGACAGACAAGTATTTCAAGCCACACTTACAACTCGAGGCAGAAGAACAGGTAAACCACACTCTGTTCCATTGAGAGGGGTATCTTACCAAGATAAGATCTATTTTTCAAGGCACAAACCAGATGGGGATTGGTTCAAAAATGCCTTAGCGTATCCGGAGGTAGAGATAACTATTGACAATAAAATTAGAAAAGGATTTGCAAGAGAGGTTAAAGACCAATCCCTGAATAAGAAGATTTCTGAGCTAAAGTATCCGGGAGAAGAAAGAGCCAAAGATAAAAGAGTCACAATTGAGGTTACACTACATGAATCAGAGTAGTAAGACCACGTCGGTCCCATTCCTGATCACCTTCTAACTCTGCCACCGTTACAGTAAAGGAGATTACATCATATTGTTTTGCTTCTTCTGCGTGGAGGTTCAAGTTAAAGTCCATCAAGTCAAAGTCTTGAGTTGGAAGATCGGTCTCATCAATATATGCACTGCAAGTAGATTCTAGTCTAAACCTTGTATCTTTAAAATGATATCCTAGTCTAGTCTTTCTTCTCTCCCTTCCTGCTGCTTTGACGTTAACTTCTATCAGGCCAGGTTTTGACAGTGTATAGCTTGACTTGCCATTCACAAAAACACCAATCTGAAATGGTTTTCCAGCTGTAGATTCAGCCATCTTTTGGATTCCATCATTCATTACAACATCAACGCCCTTGATTGACTGGGGCACTTTTGCAAGCCAGTTGGTAGTTCTTTCAACTGCGGCATCGATTCCAGCACGCCGTTTTTTGTCCTCTTCTTCTGGAAGCTTGTAGTAATCAACCCATTCTTTGTAGTCACCGGATATATCTTTGATAAAATTGATGCATGTTACCTTGTAATCTTCTAGACTGTTTGCTCTCTCCGATGCCTCATCAGTCCTAAGACTATCATAATCCATTGGCATTGCCATTAAATAATCTCAAACAACCACCTAAAAAAATGAAACTCGCTTTACGCAGTTAATCCATATAACCAGAAAATGTTCTACTCTAGTCATGATTTTTTCAAAGATTACACAAGACCTTCAAAAGGCCCTCAAGTCAGACTTGGCTCAGATAAGATTCATGGTAAAAAAGAATCCAGGAATGGCATATACCAAAATAGTTGATATTGGAACCAGAGTGGGTCAAAAACACAACATCAAGTTGATTGTTAACTTTCCCCATGAAGGAAAGATCGAACAATATGAATACTATGGCAAACGAGATCTAAGTCTCATAATAGATCAAGAAAAGACCAGATTTCCAATAGATAGGGAAAGAATCAAAGAAAAGGCAAAAGAGATCTTTGGAGATGTTAAGGTCGAGGATGCGTATATGTATGAGGGCAAGGAGGGAGTACGAGTATATGCCCCTGGCGGTAAGATAGACATCTTGCCACATTCCCTGCACATATGGACATTCTTTGATGAAAACGTTACAGAGTTTTGTAATTGGCTGATGGAAACAATCTATGAGATGAAAGGCAGTTAGTCCTTTGCCAGTTTGTCCATCAACTCGTTTGCTCCTTTATGGTTTGGTTCGATTTTTAGTATCCTATTGCAGCACTCTATAACTTTGTCGTTTTCTTTGAGGAAAAAGTGAACATTTGCTTTTAGTATTAGGGCTTCAATATCATCAGGTCTCAACTTTAGTACCTTATCAAAATAATCAATGGAATTTTTTGCATCTTCTAAAATATAGTAGGTGCTTCCCATGATAAAGAAAAAATCTGGATCATCGGAGTGTTTGCTCTCGATTTGTTTTCCAAGATCAAGAGCTTCCCTGTAGTCACCTTGATCAATTAGTTTTCTAATCTTTCTTTTTGGGAAATTAAGTATTGCCAAATTTTTATCACATTAAAACTAGGATAATCATGAAGTTTGAATCTTCATGATTCCTTTTTTTATAAGAAACTGGATCCCCTGAACAAAATCAGAATCACCTATTTGGCCCTCAGCCCACCATCCAGCGTTTTGTTTAATCCAGGATGGAATGTTCAATTCTTTATCTTGTGTTGCACCTGACGCTATAATCGGAACATCAATTTCCAAAAAGTCTACTTCTTCAGAAGGGGGAGGAATATTTTTTGGATTGGTTCCATAAATCCAGATAACATAGTGTGCAGTACCAGGATCTTCTTTTACCTCAGTCTTCATGGTAAGCTGACCAGATGGTGAAAATAGGAAGTCCCTTCCTTGTTCATTTGCAATTGACCTTATCCATTCTTGATTGTCATTCAGAACTCTCAAATCCCAGTGAACCTCATTTAGAAATGTAGTTTGATCAAATTTGCTTTTGAAGCTGATTAGCCACTTCATATCACACCCAACCATGGGCTCAGGTGGGCCATATTTTACATCCATAAGATACTTGAATTTCTTAGTCTGTTCATCAATATCGGTCAGATTGGGTTCGGAAAGATCTGGGCACCCTAGTTGTTGCTTCTTTTCTGCAGTTGATACAACATCTTTGAATGGATTCTCTTGCACATTTTGTTTATAGGTTAATAGTTCGAATTCATACTCGGTTGGCGGAATGCCCTCTGATACATGTACAAACGTTTTTGCCTTTACAGGAAACGGAAATTCATCAACTACCCAAACATTGCTTGAATATCCTCCAGTTGTCCAAGCTATGATAACTGCATCTTCAAACGTTTTAGCTGGAGTACTTACATCTTCAATCTTAAATGGGACAATCTGTTGTCCTCCAATATTTCCAATCTTTCCCCAAGACTTGGCTGTGAACTCCTTTGGGCCAGAACCAATTCCTGTTGATTCAGACGATGCAAAGGCAGTAAGCCATGCTATAGATGATTTGAATGCGGTACGATAGGGAACCAAGTTCTTTGAACCCCCAACAGGTTCAGGGGCAACGGTTCCAAGCTCCATGTCACCTTTGAGTATCTTGTTGCCATCATACACTACTGCCTCAACAAGCCAAACATCTTCGGTTCCCTTTTTGCCCTTTCCTTTTATCCAAAAGTCCATTTCAAAATCTTGACATTCGTTGAAACTAAAATGACACAATTCGTAGGAAAAGAAGTCGCCTTGCTCTAGTCCTTCTCCCACATACCAGCTTCCCTCCTTGTCTACTCCACCTGCCTGGAGTGGACCAGAGCCCGGTCCTTGCTGAGCAAAAGCCATAGAGAGGTTACCAGTTATTAGGACTAAAGCTAGAATTGGTACTAATAATTTAAACTTCAATCATGTAAAATCCCGCTGCTACCTAGTTAAAGTTTATTCAAATAACGCAAATATAGAGGATAAAGAATTCGCATTTAGATGTGTGAATGCTCCAAGGTACACGTGTATGAAGTCGAGTACAAGCTTGACGGCATGGCAGTTGTACCTACACACAAAAACTGTGGTGACGCGTTAAGTGACAAACAGGCAGAACAGATGCAAAAGGACCTAATAAAGATCTGGAATTTTGAAGAGGAAGAAGAGTAGGTACTACAGAAAAAGAAAAAGTGAGATCAAAGGCTTATCCTTTCAATTGTGAAACTGCTTCTTTGCAGACATCTGTTGGACAGTTACAGTCTTCTCCGCAAATACAGTGACCTTGCATAGCGCAGTCACATTGGTAATCAGGATCGCCAGTGTCTGCTTCGCAACCACATGCTTGATCTGCCATGTATGGGTGTTCCATGTCGTAGTTTTAAAAGTTTTAGTATCCTGCAGCCTGGTTTCACTTGTTTATGATACCAAGAATTGCTTTTGAAGCATTTCTTAGTTTTTTAGACTGTTGCTCTAGTTGAATTGGATCATTTTCGATATCAAATGCAACCTTGAGAATGTGGATTAGCTCTGGATTTCTGTGTAAATTACCTTTGATTGATAGCATATTTTGCTTGTTAATGTAGCCAAGATAAAAGTAACAATCTGCAAGAAGTGAATTTTTAACCATAAAGTTGTGTTTTCTTTCAATTATTTTGGAATGATCGTTTTTTTCTACCATATCAGAGAATCCCATAGTTGACTTTGACATCCTAGACAAAGAAGGCTGCGAAGCTCGTTCAATCCCTATACAATCAGAAACTATAGACAGGTTCTCGTTGATTTTGTTCTTTGGAAGAGAACGTAGTGTCTCTAGCATGTGAGAAGGACTTGGTCTTTTTTTGTTTAGTCCACATATTGCATCTGTAATCAAAAATGCTGCACACTTTATCCAACATCCTGCAAACTGGTCCAATTCAGACAACTTTTCATCTGCCTTACCACAACAAAAAAGCGATTCTACAAGTGAATCCTTTGCAAAGCTAGAAAAATATCTGGATTTTTTTTCTCTTACTTTTGATAGAAGCATGGTCAAATCCCATGACTCATCAGATATTGCTTGCATCCCATCTAACTGTATAAGAACATGCGGTCGTGATTCGGATTTTGATGTATGCTGTACCCGAATCAGTTCGCCGTCAAACTCTGTTACAAAATCATTTTTTTGATCATCAAGCACTGTAATGTTGTATTCACAACACGGATATGGCTTGCTTGTGTGACACCCTCCTAGTCCAACTGATTTGTCACCGATCTTCAACGTATCAAGTAGATTTTGTAGATCCACGATTCTTGTCAAATTGAATTTTCTATAAACTCTACAACTTGTGAAATTTTACCAAACGATTCAATTGAGAAACATTTGCTTTAAATTGCGAAATACTTTGCCTGTAATCAAGCTCCTGTGGTGTAGTCCGGCTAAGCATACTGCCCTCTCAAGGCAGTGATCCCGGGTTCAAATCCCGGCGGGAGCACTACTATTCAGTACAACTAAGGCAAAAACATTACAGAAATAGAAGAACATGTAAGCAAAATGCAAAACTTGTTAAAAGAGATTCTAAAGTATGCCGATATTGAAAAAGCAAGATAAAGACAGAAATGACTTTTTAAAAAATAACTAGCAATAACGGTTCAATAAATTGATCTAATTTTTTCTAGTAAGACTTGATACTAGATATTTTCGCAATCATATATGCAGCTGTTATTTCATCAGCCATGCCCAATATTTTGCCAGTAATGGTTTTTTTCCATGAAACTTTACTCTTGCCTTTGAACTGTTACGTTTAAGCTCATCTTGAATAATTTTTAAAATTGCTCTTTCGTCTTTTGCCTTCTTGTTTGAGATATGTTCTACCTCCACCAGTTTTTTGATGAACCCTGCCTCTACATAGATGTCATAGAACCACCACCCCATTGCAAATTTTGCCTCCCTACTGAACTTGTAACCATTTGCTATCCTTGATTTTTCTTCAAACAGTTGGAATATTTTTTTTAACAGTTCTATGTCAGTTTCAAAATCCCGTGACGATACAGAAAAGAGTGGGATCCACGTCATTGATACCAAACTTGGATTAGCTTTTCCATTAGTAATTTGTTCTTGTAAGAATTTTCAATGTTGTTTTTGATTCTTTGCTGGCATACTGAGTTCAATCAGATATCTTACTTCAGAGTATTATTTTAGATGTCAGTATTTGACATGATTTCTTTTAAAAT